>Ga0123335_1004577_pt1 | contig 17744 bp, 14 predicted proteins | sample BiotimSIPDNA_2_FD_89707 | JGI IMG/M metagenome (GOLD analysis project Ga0123335, IMG submission 89707) | Anaerobic biogas reactor microbial communites from Washington, USA - Biogas_R2 time_0 SIP DNA | ecosystem: Engineered > Bioreactor > Anaerobic > Unclassified | place: Washington, USA...
GAAGACTGGGTGAATAACTATCCTCGCAAAATTCTTGGATATAAATCCGCTTACCAATTGGCAGCCTTTTTGTAACTGTTAACTTCTTTAAAACCTTGGGCAATTATTCTTGCAATTTACATTTATATACAAATGCATTTTTTCTCTTGACTTATTTGATATAATGATGTAAAATATTAAAAGTGCCGTGCTTCGTTATCGCGATATTTACGAACCGGCATGAATTCCGGCATAAAGCCAACTAAGGAAAGGAACCCCGTATGAAAAAGTTAATCGCGCTTCTTCTCGTAATCTGCACGCTGCTTTCAGTAACCTCATGCGGCAACAAGCTGTTTTTGGCAACCGGCTCAGAGACCGGCACTTATTATGCATTCGGCATAGCCTTCACTCAGGTGCTCAAGGACAAGTGCGGCCTTGAATTCACCGTACAGTCCACCGGCGCTTCCAAGGCAAATATCCAGCTCATCGACTCAGGCGACGTTGATCTCGCCATTGTTCAAAATGACGTTATGGACTATGCCTACAACGGCACAAACACCTTTGCTGCCGACGGCGCCATAACCTCTTTCGCAGCCATCTGCACCATGTATCCCGAGGTCGTTCAGATCGTAGCTTCCTCCAACATCAAGTCCGTAGCCGACCTGAAGGGCAAGAAGGTCTCTGTCGGCGACGTCGGTTCGGGCACCGAGTTCAACGCGGCTCAGATCTTCGAGGCTTACGGCATGACCTTCGATGATATCCAGAAGCAGAACCTCAGCTTTACCGATTCCGCAGACAAATACAAGGACGGTCAGCTTGACGCTTTCTTTGTAACCGCCGGAGCTCCCACTGTTGCAATCACCGAACTGGCTACGGCTTCCGACTTCACAATCCTCTCAATCGGCGAGAAGGAACTTTCCTACCTCCAGGAGAACTACGGCTTCTACACCCGGTTTGATATGACTGCCGGCACCTATGCCAACGTAAAAAAGGATGTCACCACCGTGGCTGTTTCCGCAACCCTTATCTGCGATGTCAATCTTGACGATCAGACCGTATATGACATCACCAAGGGCATATTCGAGAATATCGATGCCATCACCGCCGCGCACGGCAAGGGCGCTGAGCTCTCCGCCGAGAAGGCTGTTCAGGGCATCTCCACTCCCATGCATCCCGGTGCAACTAAGTATTTCTCCGAGCTTGGCTTAATCGCCGTCGGTTGACAGGCATCTGCATAACGCTAACTGATACTACTTGTTTATTCGTGAACCGCGGGGAGCCGTAAGGCTTCCCTGCGGTATCCGGAGTTATCCTGCATGAAACTGCGGAAACCTTTAAATAAAGCAGTATATACAGTCATGGTCGTGGCGGGGGTCCTGCTTTCGGCTGTGGCTGTTGTGCTTTTATTTCACCCCGATGTGCTTATTGTGCGCAACTCGGAGAATCGATATATCTGCGGCGCATACCTCTGCTCCGAAGGAAGCGAATTTACGGTGGAATTCGTCCATTCGGTCAACCTGTCTCCGGTCATCGACACTTTCAGAGCGCAGGACGGAAAGATACGTGCAGTGTCGGCGAAGTTTTATTCATTCGGCGCCGGCATGCAGACCGAGCTCAATCCCGGCGAGTCCTTTGACTTTACAGATGACGGCGGAATGATAATCTCCGGACTTTCCCGTGAGTACGAGAGCCTGTCATATATCGTCGGGACGGTGTTTGATTACCACCTGACAATCGGCGAAGAGCGCGTAAATCTCTGCGAACTTTGCGGACGGAACGCCCATGTGGAACTGTACATCAGCCGTTCACCCGGGGCGGTTCTCTTAAAGCGCATTAATTCTCATCTGCGTCTGCGGCACACCTCAGGCTGATCCGATTCGGGCGGCATATGCACATAATTACCCGTCGGGGCGTTTCGGCGAATCCCCAAAGAGAGGAATTTTTCACTTAAATGAGCATAAATAAAGACATCAAGAACGACAATAACAACATCGAAGAAACTGTTCCCGCTGCCGCCGAAGACCTGGCGATGCGAGTTGAGGAAGGGGCTGAAATTGATACAGACGCCCTGATGGCCGAACTCGACAGGGAATCCAACACCCGATCATATACAGGCACCGTATCCAAGTGGATTCTGAGATGCGTGCTTGTGGCAATCATCGGTTTTATTTTTTACTGCATTGTAGGTTTTATTGAGGAACGCGCGAGAAAAAGCATATTCACCGGACTTATAGTGCTTGCGGGCTTTCTGCTGTACCCTCGCAAAAAGGGCGAGGTCACTGCACTTAAGAACATTCCGCTGCTCGACGGCATACTGGGAATCACCGCCGCCGCGCCTTTCTTCTACTTTGCCTTGAATGTGAACAGCTTTATTGATAAAGCAACAAGAATAACCACCTTTGATATGATTATCGCGCTGGTGGGTATCACACTGCTCTTTGTACTGTGTAAACGTGTGACCGGAATTCCTATTATGGTTGTCGCCGGCGGTTTCATTGTTTATATGGTATATCACTGTATGGTTGAACGCGGTTTCGGAATATACAAAGTACTGTCCACCACCGTTTATCAGCTCTTCTACTCTAATGTTTCAATAATGGGTACGCCTATCAATGTGTGTGTCAACTTCATAGTTCTGTTCATACTCTTCGGCTCATTCCTTGAGAAAACCGGCGTCGGCACCTTCTTTGTCGATCTTGCCAACTCTATCGCGGGTTTCACTGCCGGCGGTCCCGCAAAAGTGGCGGTTATCTCAAGCGCCCTTGAGGGTATGTACTCCGGTTCCTCGGTCGCCAATACCGTCGGCTCCGGTTCGATAACCATCCCGGTTATGAAGAAGGCGGGTTACAGTCCCGAGTTCGCGGCAGCGGTTGAGGCTGCGGCTTCCACCGGCGGTCAGATAATGCCGCCGATTATGGGCGCTGCCGCTTTCCTGATGTCCGAAATCATAAATGTTCCATACCCTGTCATAGCTGTGGCTGCCATTCTTCCGGCGACACTGTATTTCACCGGAATCTTCCTCATGGTTCATTTTGAGGCAAAGAAAATGGGACTTATTGGTCTGCCAAAGGAAACCATCCCCAACTTCTTCCACCTCATATTCAAAAAGGGGTATCTGCTGCTGCCGATAATAGTGCTGGTTTCTCTCATGTCCATGGGCTTCACCTCTGCATATGCCGCGTGCTTCGCCATTCTCACCTCGATAGTGGTGAGCATCTTCGACAAGGAAACCCGTCCCACCCCCAGGCGTATGCTTGAGATAATCGAGACCGGCGCCAAGAACTCCATCGGTGTATCGGTCGCCTGTGCAATGTCGGGTATCGTAATCGGCATCGTCACCTATACCGGACTTGCAACCACGCTTTTCAATGTCATCGTTCCGATAGCGCGTCAGAATATCTTTATAGCCCTCTTCCTGACGATGATTGCCTGCATAATATGCGGTATGGGCGTACCCACCACCGCAAACTACATTCTGATGGCTACAATTACCGCGCCAATAGTAATAGAGATGGGCATCCCGGCATTGGCGGCGCATATGTTTGTGTTCTACTTCGGCATTGTCGCCGATATAACTCCGCCGGTTGCGCTTGCGGCATATGCCGGCGCGGCGATCGCAAATGCGGACCCGCTTAAGACGGGTATCATCGCCACGCGCCTGGCTATCACCGCATTTATAATCCCTTATGTCTTCGCACTCAGCCCCGAAATTCTCTGGATCAATACCAACGCGCCCGATGTTATCCGGATAATATTTACTTCTATCATCGGCATGGTGGGGCTTTCCGCGGGTTTAGAGGGTTACTTCCTGCGTAAATGTAAAATATGGGAGCGTATTCCGCTTATAATAAGCGGAGTCCTGCTGGTTGTCCCGTCACTTATAACCGATATCATCGGTCTTGCAGTTGTAGCCGTCATCTTCTCGATTCAGTTTATCGAAAAACGCGCGCATAAAAAAGCCGAAAGTGCAAAGGTATGAGATTCTCATGAGATTCTAACATTTTGAAACCGTCCCGAATGAGACGGTTTCTTATATTTATGCGTGTTTATATTCGATATTCACCAATTTTATGGCTTATTATATTGCAATTCGGATTTTAATATAGTATAATGTTTTTTAAAGCGTATTTAATGAGATCATATTGACGCTATTTTATAAGGAGATATACTTAAATGTCATTCAAAACCGATTATCTTAACAGCATTTATGAGAATGTCTGTGCCAAAAACGCAAATGAGCCTGAGTTCCTGCAGACCGTGCAGGAGGTTCTCGAATCTATCGAACCCGTACTTGAAGCGCGTCCCGACCTTGTCCAGGCAGGTGTAATCGAGCGTATGGTCGAGCCCGAGCGTACCATCTCGTTCAGAGTGTCCTGGGTGGACGACAACGGCAAGGTTCAGGTTAACCGCGGCTACCGCGTTCAATTCAACTCGGCTATCGGTCCCTATAAGGGCGGCATCCGTTTCGCTCCCAATGTAAACCTCTCAATCATGAAGTTCCTCGGCTTCGAGCAGACCTTCAAGAACTCCCTTACCGGTCTCCCCATGGGCGGCGGCAAGGGCGGTTCCGATTTTGATCCGAGAGGCAGAAGTGAAAATGAAATCATGCGTTTCTGTCAGTCCTTCATGGTCGAACTCTCAAAGCATATCGGCGCGGACACCGACGTTCCGGCAGGTGACCTTGGCGTAGGAGCACGCGAGATCGGCTACATGTTCGGTCAGTATAAGAGACTCCGCAACGAGTTCACCGGTGTATTCACCGGCAAGGCTATACCCTCCGGCGGATCGCTCATCCGTCCCGAGGCTACCGGCTTCGGCGCGGTTTATTATGTCTGCGAAATGCTTAAGTATTTCGGCGACGACATCAAGGGCAAGACTTTCGCCGTTTCCGGCTTCGGAAATGTTGCTTGGGGTACTGTCAAGAAGATCACAGAGCTGGGCGGCAAGGTTCTTACCATCTCCGGTCCCGACGGCTATATTTATGATAAGGACGGCGTATCCACCGACGAGAAGATCGCTTACATGCTTGAGATGAGGGCTTCCGGCCGTGACAAGGTTCAGGATTATGCCGACAAGTTCGGTGTCGAGTTCTTCAAGGGTCAGAAACCCTGGGGCGTCAAGGCTGACATTATCATGCCCTGCGCTACCCAGAACGAGGTCAACATCGACGACGCGAAAAAGATCGCAGCCAACGGTGTCAAGTATTATGTTGAAGTTTCCAACATGCCTTCCTCAAACGAGGCTATTGCCTTCTTGCAGCAGAACGGAATTGTTGTCGCTCCGTCCAAGGCTGTCAACGCGGGCGGCGTTGCAGTTTCCGGTCTCGAGATGAGCCAGAACTCAATGCGTTATTCCTGGACTGCCGAAGAGGTGGATGCAAAGCTCCGTCAGATCATGGCAAACATATTCAGTGCCTCAGCAAAGGCTGCCAAGGATTACGGCATGGAGGGCAACTTCGTGGCAGGCGCCAACATCGCCGGCTTTATCAAGGTTGCCGAAGCCATGAAGTGGCAGGGTATCGCCTACTAATATCTGTTGTCAACTCACGGGGAGCCGGAATCCGGCTCCCTTTGACTTTAATGTGGCTGTATAGTTGCGCCGTAATATTTACATACACAGATTATCCTGCCGCTCAATCACTGTAAAAAACGCATCATTGTTCTCCGCTTGATTCGGCGTTAAGTAATATCTTTAACATATTTAATTATTCGTGAGATACCATGAAACTTGAAAGAGAATATCCGCGCATTACCGTAACAAAAAAGGCTCAGGCATCGCTTAACGGAGGTCATCCCTGGGTCTATGATACCGAGATAACCGACACCAATGGCGGAACTCCGCCCGACAACGGTGCTTTTGTGGATGTATTGGGCGGCAAGGGCGAATACCTGGGAACCGGAATATACAGCAAACACTCGAAAATCCGCGTCAGGCTTCTGTCACGCTCGGCTAATGACCGCTTCGACGAAAGATTCTTCCGCCGGGGGATTGAATACGCCTGGCGCTACCGCAAGACTGTTATGGGCGATGACATATCTGCATGCCGAGTTATCTTCGGAGAGGCAGACCGTTTTCCCGGTCTTACAGTCGACCGATTCGGCGATATACTGGTAACACAGACGCTTTCCTATGGTATGGAACGGCTTAAGCCGATGATTTTTCCGCTGATATATGATGTACTCACCGCCGACGGATGCAGGATCAACGGTATCTATGAGCGCAATGACGTGCAGCTGCGGGAGCTTGAGGGGCTTGCGGAGGGCAAAGGGTGGTTCGAGCTTGAAGGGCTGACGCGCCCTGACAGCACCGTCACAGAAATGACCGAGAACGGCATACGCTACCGGGTGAACTTTGAAAACGGTCAGAAAACCGGCTTTTTTCTCGACCAGAAATACAACCGCCTCGCTGTGGCTAAAATCGCCCGGGGCAAACGGGTGCTCGACTGCTTCACACACACCGGTTCTTTCGCGCTGAACGCAGCCATGGGAGGAGCCGAACATGTGACCGCAGTTGACATATCGGAAGATGCCCTTGAGACAGCAAGGCGCAATATCGCTCTCAACGGCATGGACGGCAGGATTGACACTCTTGCCGCCGATGTCTTCAATCTGCTGCCTGCCCTTACGCAGCGCGGCTCATCGCCTTATGATCTTATAATACTCGATCCGCCCGCCTTCACCAAATCCCGAAAGACGGTGGACAGCGCATCCCGCGGTTATAAAGAAATCAATTACCGCGCCATGAAGCTGCTGCAACGGGGAGGCTATCTTGCCACATGCTCCTGTTCCCACTTCATGCCGGATGAGCTCTTTCTGAAGCTTATCCGCTCGGCTGCCTCGGATGCCGCGGTAGAGCTGCGGCGTGTCGAATCGCGTCAGCAGGCTCCCGACCATCCGGCTCTGATGAATGTACCCGAGACGGATTATCTGAAGTTTCATATATTCCAGGTTGTGTAATTTAACCATTATTGTTAAGAAACCTGAGCTGTCGATTATATCATTATATTCCAAATATCCCAATCCAGCCGGATATGTGTAGCGATAACAATATCGGCAAAATACAAACGACTGAGGGCGGCATAAACCGCTCTCAGTCGTTTTTGTTGCTTCTAATTTTCGGCTGCTCCGTCATCCGAGGGAATGCTTATCGACATAATGGTTATGTTTACCTTTATATTGCGGCTTTTGACATTCATCTGCTTTCCGGGACCGATATACTGGGTGCCGTTAAGCATGAAGCCGCCGTCCTCCATAAGCCCGCTTACTACAAGCGTACCTGTTGCGTCATAGCGTTCGGGATTTACCGTGGAGCTGATTACCATATCGTCTCTTACAACGTATATACGGGCTGGGGCAGACTGAACCGCTTCTTTCAGGCGGCCGATATACATGTCGTTCTGTACCCAGTAAAACTCATCGCCCTCCACCAGCGCTGCCACCGATGTATCGCGTATACCCTCGATAAGGAAGGTAACTTCAGCCTCAACCTGACGGCTGTCCGCGCTTATTTTTGACGCCAGATCATAGCGCACCGCCACGCCGACGAGAACTCCGATAATCAGAAGGATTATCGTAAAATCGATTATGTTGGGCTTAAGCCTGATCTTTTTCTCATCAGTCATTTTCTGATACCTCCACATTATCACCGGCGGCTCTCGGCGCCGCACCGCTGTCGGAAGCCTCGTAAATCTCGGTACAGTATCCCTGCCCTGTGAAATTCGGAGTTCGCAGGCTGACCAGCGTACCAACCGAAATCTCATAACCTCCTATCATGTAGAAGCCGTTCTTAAGCATGCCGTCGGCGTTAACCGTCACCATGATATCTATATAATCCGGGAACTTCAGGTACTTGATGCTTCCGTCCCGGGGATCTTCTGTAGGTGACATATAATCAGAAGGGACCGCGCTCTTTATCCTGCCGATGGGCATGAGCTTAACGGTGTCGGTGACGCTGTCGCCCGGTTGGATATTGTTGGCAAACTCCTTACGGATACCGGAGATAAGAACCTTATACTCAAGCTTGACACTGCGATCCGACGCTCTGCCGCTGACGGTTCCCGACGCCAGTATGTATACCAGTATGGCAGCAGCAGCCGCGATTATAAGCAAAAGTATGATGTCAACAAAATTCAACCTAAAGCGTTTCTTTGACGAGCTGCGTTCCTTGCCAGACGATGTGTTCATATGTTCATCTCCGATCTCATATCATTGGACATTCCGATTCTCACATACTCTATCTCATAAGCCCGGCGCACCGCCGTTGTAAGCCCGACAATCAGCCAGAACATTAAAAACACACGGTAGTTATACCAGATGTAATCGGTCATTCCCTGTAGCAACACGCCCATTATGCCCGAAAAACCTGCAGCCGAGATAAGCAGACGTTCTCGGTCCGGGGAGCAGCGGTAGAATGTGAAGCTGTTCATCATGAAGATTATCATGGCGCCCAGGAACACTATCAGTCCGATGATTCCCAGTTCAACGGTTATCTGCAGAAAGAGATTATGACTGTGGGGGGCGCTCTCGATACCCGCCAGAGAATACTGCGGGTAAACGGTTGTGAAAGCGTGTGTGCTTATTCCCAGACCACCTAACAGATGATCTGACGCCATATCAATTACGCCTCGCCAGATGTTTACGCGGTAGGAGGTGGAGGTATCGGTTATATTTCCGATACTGAGGAAACGGTTAAGCACCGTTGCCGGCAGCACCATCGGCAGAAAGGGCAGCGCACAGATACCCGCTATTATCAGATACATTGTTTTGCGGGTGTAGAGCAGCATGAATATCAGCATGCCAAAGAGAAAACCGAGCCATGCGCCTCTTGACCAGGTATATATCAGGCATAATCCCAGCGCTCCCACCGCACAAAGCCGCGTAAATCCCTGTGAAGCCTTTCGGGACAGAAGCAGCAGCGTTAATGCGAAGGGCAGCAGCATTATGAGATATTCACCAAGAACATTTGGGTTGCCGAGGGTCGATACAACGCGGCCGGTAATATCCTCGAACATCTCCTTATCCTGCCATATGGTTTCGCTGACGCCGGAAAAGTATTCGTAGATACCGTAAATCGACACTATTACTGCCGAGAACACACCTCCGAATACACAGCGCTTTACCCAATCGGTAGTGCGTATCAGGTTGACTGTCAGGAAGTAGCCCAGCATGAAACATACGAACAGCAGCGATGGCTGACGGCTTCCCGGCGACACCGAAACCAGGCCGCCCAGCAGCATCATCAGCATGAATATCAGAACAGCAGCATCCATAACCTCGAAATGCAGGCTGCGCTTGCCGCGTATAAGCTTGAGAAACCAACAGACACAGGTGTATGCTATCACGGCTGCCAGTGCCATCGTGGGAAGGAAAGGCATAAGCACAAACAACAGCAGTACTCCTGCCTCGGGTATTTTAAGCACTATAAGGAGAATAATGACAGCTGCAAACGCGGCAATCATGTACAGCGGGGAAACCGCGAAGGTCAGAAGCCCGAAAAGCATACCGGCAATAAAGGCGATATTGCTTACCGGCTGTGACGCCTCGCCGATGTCGACCGAACTGCGCCGTATGCCGAGCATTCCGAAGAGCAGAAAGCCGGCAGCCCGCGATTCGGCAAGCGCTTTACCGAGCGGCATGTGGACGGTCAGCAGGGGAATTCCCATTACCACCATCCAGAATCCGCATAGAATATCAAGCGGTTCCAGACCCTCGATATTAAATGCATACCTGGACAACAGCCACGCCGCCACCGAGTACAGTCCGAAAGATATCAGAAACACACCGTAAACATACAGCTGACAGGTCAGCAGCGACTTCAAACTTTTTCGGAGTCTGCCGAGTATGTAGGAGTCCTCGAAACCGCGCATAAAAACCCGCTTTACGGGAACAGTCAGACGTGACACCTCGAGAGAAGCCAGCCATTTCATAACCATACTCTCTCGCACTTTGTCGCATAACCGGTCGTAGCCGGTGAATATCCAGCCGAAAAGCCCGTCGGAGGCACACCTGTAAATCAGATCGGTAAGTGCCGAAATGACTCTCAGTATTATACTTGAACCGACAAGACCGCGCAGCATTCCATATCTGCTCTTGGGCACCACTGCCGCTGTTCCGCTGCCTTGACGGGACGGAGTGGCACTTTCGGCGACAGTTGCGGCTTCGGATGGCGTATTATCGGCTGCGGTTTCTCCGGGAGGCGTTTCGGCTGCGGCAGGCGCTTCCGAAGTCTGATTATCCGGAGGAGCGGCTTCATAAACCTGTACATCCGGAGTCTCGTCCGCTGCCTGAACAACCGGCTCCTCTGATTCTACAGGTATTTGCTTTTCGTTTTCGTTGTTTTTCAACGTTTATTACCTTCTTCCGTTGAATTGTCGCGAGTTTTACTTCTTAGTACAGTAAATCCGGCAAGGCACGGTACCGCATATATGACCGCACCCGCGGCGAACACGGCGCAGATTATAGAAAAATTAACAATCTTTGAAGCACTCCCGGGATCTGAACCAATAAGTCTGCGCACTGTTTCCATAACCGCCCCCGAAAGAGCTGCAGATGCGGCAAGTCCGAGACAGCTAAGGACGAAACGGGGCGTGAACAATCCTTTGATCCGCAGCGCCGAGGCTGTAAGCAGCACAATCGCCGATGCCCATTGTCCGGCGGCTACCGCGGCTCCCACCGCCCCCATTCCAAGCCCGAAACCGAAAATCAGCAGGCAGGAAACCGCAAAATTCGCGGCGATGCCGCATACCGATGCCAGCATCGGAACTGTCGTCTGTCCCCTGGAATAAAAGGTGCGGGAAAGCAGTTCGCAGACCGCAAAAGCCGGCATGCCGATAGATATACCCCGCAGTGCCGAAGCGGTAAGCAGCGTATCGGCGGCTGTGAACTCTCCGCGCATGTAGAGCAGCGCAATGCCTTCGCGGCTGAGCACCCACATTGCAAAGGTGAACGGCAGGATCATGGCAAGCGCCGACAGGAGTCCGGTGCGGGTTGTGCGGTTGAAATCCCCCTCACCGCCCGAACCGGAGGAAGCCGCTAACCGGGACAGACGCGGGAATATGTAGTTGCAGATGCTGTAGGTCAAAATGCCGGCAATAATAACATATGCATTGTTTGCATAATCAAACACCGTTACGTTGCCGCCTTCGGCATACTGGGAAAAGAATAGACCGCTTAACAGCGTTACCGGGGAGAGCCATGAGCCAAGCATAATCGGCGGCGCCATTTTAAGCGCCTTCCGCAATGCTTCGTGAGCCTCTGTATCCACGGGTGAGCCGTCATTGCCGAGACCGAAGCCTACGCGGAAACCGGATATATAAAGGGGTATCGCCAAAGTCGCAAGCTGCAGCAGCCAGGACAGCAGGTACGCCGCCGCCAGTCCGTATACCCTGCCCTCTCCCAGCAGACCGTCGATAAACAGCAGGTAAATTATTATCCCGCCGTTTGATATGGCGCTTACCAGTGCGGGCAGAAGGAAGCGACCCTTTGACTGCATCACGCCCACCAGCGTATAGGTGGCACCGGTAAAGATTATCATCGGGAACAGCATCCGCAGCAGGCGCACAGCCAGACGCTGTGCCTCCGGAGCAAGACCGCCGCCCATCAGCATCATAATGGGCTTTGCCAGAAAAATTCCCGCAAATGCCATGATGCCGGTGGCAAGCAGCACCAGATTCAGAAAGAGCCCGGCAAAGCGATCGGAAGTTTTCTCGTCTTTCAGACTGTTGTAAACCGGAATAAAACAGCCGAGAATCGCTGCCGAAAGCAGCAGGTCAAAAAAGGTCAGCGGTATATGCGATGCCTCCGAGAAGGCGTTGGCCTCGATGCCGGTGCCGTAACGTCCCGCCAGCAGTACGCCTCGCAGCATCCCCAGCAGCTTTGCCAGCACCGTAGCTCCCATCATAAGCGCGACGGTACGAACCGACCGCGCGCCGCTTTTTTCATTTTTCATCTTCAAGCAGATATTCTATACCCAGAAGCTCGGGGCGCATACTCTTTGTCAGCGAAAATGCCGCCTCACTCCGCCAGCGGGCTATGTCTCTGTGATTGCCGTTTTTGAGCACCTCCGGCACCTCAAGTCCTCTGTATTCCGCGGGACGGGTGTATTGTGGATACTCCACCATACCTGAGGCTATGCTTTCGTTCTCGTGACATTCATCCGCAGACAGTACCCCCGGGCAGAGCCGGCTGACGCAGTCGGTTAGAATACAGGCGGGCAGCTCGCCGCCGGTAAGCACATAGTCGCCTATGGAAATTTCCTCGGCTCCCGTCAGCTTCAGCGCACGAGAATCCACCCCTTCGTAGTGGCCGCAAATGATAATGAGCCTGTCATATCCCGACAGCCGAACCGCAGTATCGTGATTAAGTACCCGTCCTCCGGGAGACATATACACAACATGCGTATTTAACTCCGGAGCGGCGGCGAGAAGTTTATCACAGGCTTCGGTCACCACAGGCGCGGCAATCAGCATGCCCATGCCGCCGCCGTAGGTGGTATCGTCAACACGGCGGTGTTTGTCGCGGGACCAGTCGCGGAGATTCAGAACATTGACCTCGATGGCGCCGCTTTTGCACGCCCGCCCGATGACGCTCTCGCCAAGAACCCTCTCCACCATATCGGGGAAAAGGGTCAATATATCAAAGCGCATCAGAGCTCTCCGTCAATGAGGCCGGGAATCGGACGAATGTATACCCCCGACTCCGGGTCAACTTTAATAACAAACTCGTCTACCGCCGGGACAAGGGCGCTCCCGCCATCGGTGAGTTCAATTTCGTAAATGTCGCCGGCGCCGTGATTGTTTACATCTTTCAGCTTGCCGTAAATCCTGCCGTCATCCGCATCGATAACCGGAAGCCCCAGTATGTCCGCCACAAACACCGCGCCCTCAGACAAAGGAATATCGTCGCGGTCGGCATATACCTTGCGGTTCTTGTAGCGCAAAGCGTCATCCAGCGAGTCGATGCCCTCCAACTTCATCAACACAAACTGCTTCATAACCGAGGTACGCTCCACTTTGTACTCGCGGTAACCGTCCTTTGTTTTCAGATATATGCGCTCCAATGCCGCGGCAACCTCGGGGCTGTCGCACCATGGGTCGAGTTTTATTACACCGTTGACGCCGTGGGTATTTATTATCTGACCGGCTTCAAGATACTTTTCCATAAGTTTTCCTTAACAAAACAATGATGTTAACAATAATATCGATGTATTTTACCACTGTTTGTCTCTCTATCTGTGAAGGATGTGTAAAATCTTGTCCGGTAAATAAAGATGAGGTGCCGTTTTATGCAGCACCTCTCTGAACATAGATATATTATACCTTAAAGAAGACTTCGATACCCTTTGCAGTCATATAGACGTCTGCCTTGGCAATCAGCTCATAGGGAGCGTGCATCGACAGCACCGCGACGCCCAGGTCGACGGTGTCGATGTTCTTATCCGCTATGTATGCGGCAACCGTTCCGCCGCCGCCTCTGTCGACTTTGCCCAACTCGCCGGTCTGCCAGACAACACCGGCGGCGTCAAAGGCGCGGCGAATAAAGCCCATATACTCCGCTGAAGCATCGGAAGATCCGGATTTGCCGCCGGAACCGGTATATTTTGTCACAACCACGCCGTTGTTGATGAAGCAGGAGTTGCGGCGCTCGTAGGCATCCGAATAGTTGGGGTCATATGCAGCGTTGACGTCTGCCGAAAGGCACTTTGACGCGCAGCGAACCTCTGCGCTTGTAACCGAGCCGTAAGCCGCTATTGCGTCAATAATATCGGTAAAGAAGGCACACTTCATCCCGGTCACGCCGTTGCTGCCTGTCTCTTCCTTGTCGGCAAGTATGGTCATCAGGGTATGAACCGGCTTCTCCACTTCGAGTATAGCGGTCAGCGCCGGGTATGCGCAGACCCGATCGTCATGTCCGTATGCTGCGATAAGTGTGCGGTCAAGTCCCACATCCCTCGCCTTGAAGGCAGGTACAGCGGTCAGCTCGGCGGACATGAAGTCGGCTTCGATCATACCGTACTTCTCATGGAGCAGCTGCAGCAGTCTGAGCTTGACCTTCTCGTCGGTGCTCTCTTCGATGTATGGCTCGGTGCCTATGACGATATTGAGGGTCTCACCCTGGATATTGCCGCCGGTGCGGTCGGTGGAAAGATGGGGCAGAAGGTCTGTAATGTAGAATACCGGGTCGCTCTCATCCTCACCAATGCAGACATCGACAATACTGCCGTCAGCCAGGTTGATTACTCCGTGCAGCGCCAGAGGGATTGCAGTCCACTGATATTTCTTTATGCCGCCGTAGTAGTGGGTCTTAAAGAAGCAGATGCTGCTGTCTTCGTACATCGGATTGGGCTTGAGATCAAGACGCGGAGAGTCGATATGCGCCACCGCTATACGAACGCCGCCGGTCACCGGCTCGCTGCCGATTACAAACAAGGCAACCGTCTTTCCCCGGTTGTTAAGGTAGTATTTGCCGCCGGCTTCAATAGCATCGCCCGGAACCCAGGATTTGAAACCCTTAGCCTCCGCCATTTCTATTGCCTTTTTGACAGCCTCGCGCTCGGTCTTTGCAGCGTCAAGGAATGCCTTATAACCCACCGCATAGCTGTCGATCTCGCCACGCAGCTCGGGATGTTTCTCAAGCACATTTACCGACTTAAGGAGCAGCTTATCCTTCAGCTGCTGAACCTTGGTTTTTTCTTCACTCATGTGTTTTCTCCTGTATAGTTGAATATTTTTCTTGTTTCAAACCCAGCGTATCATCTGCCAGATAAGGTCAGCCTGCAGATCGGCGCGTTCGGTACCGTTGTTGTATATTATATAGTCGCAGCGTTTTATGTAGAACTTCTCAGGCGGCTGACAGTAGATGCGGTTAGCCGCCGACTCCCGACTGATACCGTCACGCGCCATAATGCGCCCTATGCGAACCTCACGGTCGGCAATAACCGCCACCGTCCAGTCACACCAGACATTGAAACCGCTCTCGAAAAGCAAAGGCGCGTCGATAATGGCTGCGGCGTCCCCTGCGGCGGCGCGCTCGCCCAGCCATCTGCGGCATTCGGCAAGTATATGCTTGTGGGTAATTGAGTTGAGCAGCAGCCGCTTCTCCTCGTCGGCAAACACTATCGCCCCAAGTCCGCGGCGGTCGAGTGTACCGTCCGGCAGTATTACCGAGCCGCCGAAGCTGTCGGCAATCTCACGGAGGCAGGGCATTCCCGGCAGGCATACCGCACGCGAAACCTTGTCGGTGTCAAGCGAGTGTATGCCCAGTGTCTCAAAACTCTGCGATACATAGCCCTTCCCGGCTCCGCTGCCGCCGGTCAGTCCGATTACCGTCAATCCGCCGCCCTCCTCCCGGATAATTCGTTCTGTCATTATACAACAACAGCCGCAAAAATGCAACACCGCAGCATAAAAAAGCGGTCGGCGACAGCAGTAACTGTCACCGACCGAATGTGTATCGGTTACTTGATGGCTTCCATCATCTTTGCAATCTTTGCCTCGATAGCCGGAACCTTGCTTTCAAGTGTGGACGCTAAAGAGCGGTCATTGTTTTTGTACATGCTCGCTATAAATCCGTCACGGATGTCGGCACAGAATAGAGTATCACCCAGATCGATCACGCGGTGTGAGAAAATAAGGTCGAGCATTGCGATACTTTCCTCATCCCGGGCATATTTGCCCTTAAGGGTAATTTCGTAGTAAGCGGGGGTGACCTCAAGCATTGCGTAGTAGTTGCAGAGCTCGAGTACAGCGCCAAGCAGTTCGGTATCTACACAGGTACTCGGAATTACCGGAGGCATGAAGTAACTGACGCGCGAACAGTAATCATCCTGCTCCTCGTTGTACTTCGGATAGGGGATGATACCGAAATCGGTATCCATATCGCGAAGCGCGGCAATCCAGAAGAAGGAGCAGTCACAGAAGAGTGTGTGACCGCCTATGAACATATTGCGGCACTCGGACGGAACATCGCTGTCCTCCGCAGTGGCGAATCTTGCCTCATTGTCATATGTGATGGCGAATATTTTTTCGAATACAGATACAAACCGCGAATCTGACATGGCAAATTCCGGCACTCCGTCGGCGTTCAGCTCAAGCGTGCGCTCTCCGGCGCCGATGAGGAAGTTGGGAGTTACCATCTTGCCGGCGGCAAGATAACCGAAGATATCTTCAGCATCACGTTCACCGTTGCCGTTGGCGTCGCTTAGCACTGCAAGCATCATCTCGTTCATCTTGTCCATGATCCAGCTGCCGTTGTTAACAAGGTCATAGGGCTTGTCAAGCTGATTGGCGGCAACAAGACCTTGAGAGAAGAGGAGCGCATATGAAAGATCATGAGTGGTTATGCTCAGGTCGCCGATTGCCGCATAGCGGAAGCCGCCGAGAGTGAGCGACTCGTTGACGCCCTGATCCCACCATGACTTTTCAAGGTCAATGTAGGGCATATCGGCATAATCCTGCAGGTAACCGTTTGTCATCATGTTCGGTGCGTCGACACAGTAGACATTCATTATCTGCGCCACATCGTCACCGGCCAGTATAAGCTTGCTTGCCGGCTGGAAGGCAGGATAACCGGTGGTCATTACCAGCTGTTCGATGTTTATATCGAGACGGTCGGATGCCATGCTGACAACCGTATACTGCGCATCGTTGAGAACTTCGCCGTTCAGATCCTCCATTACAATCGAATTGCGTGCGTTGGGGTTGTCCACGACTCCGAAGGTAAATGTTTTTCCGTCGAATTTCAGATCAGCCGGGAGATCTATGGTCTCCTCGGTCACGGTTTCAGTCGTTTCGGTTTCACTGCCTGCGGTGGTGACTGCCGGGTCTTCCCCCGAACCGCCGCAGGATGCAAGCAGCACCGATACAGCCATAAGAACCGCAAGCAATATAGAAATGTTTTTCTTCATTGAAACTACTCCTTCTGATTATTCCGATAAACACCGGTACGATTCGTTTTTATTATACGTTTCCGCCGAACAGATGTCAAGCACAAATGTATAAACTGTGTATAATCGCTGTTATGTTACAATTGATGTGAGACTTACACAAAAGGAGTAGAAAAAGTGATCGAGTCGTGTTGAAATAATGCTGCCCCCAACAAAATTCAACAGAAAGGACTCAATCACCCATGAAAAATTATAACACAAAATAGCGCTATTGTCCACATGAAGTTAAAACAAGATTACATTCTGTGGAAACTTATCGTCAGACAGGCGACATATCTTATGTATGCAGAAAATACAAGATGTAAAAAGCGTCTCTGATAAGATGGAATAAACGGTACGACGGGACGAAAGAATCGCTGATGACAAAGAGTCATCGCCCTCATAAACCGCACCCGAACGCCCACACAGAGGAGGAAATCAATTGGATTAAGAATTATCTCAGAAGAAATCCCAATACATCCATTTGATGAGTTCTGTGCTCTCCGGAATATCGAACATAAGCTGATTCGTTCGAGAACCCAGTGGCACAACGGAAAGGTTGAGAGAAGCCACAGAAACGATCGGGAGCGTTTTTACAATTACCTGAGTTTCTACTCTTTCTCTGATCTGCAAACGCAAATGAAACGTTATCTGCGTCGATCAAATAACATTTGTATGGCTGTTCTCGGCCGGAAATCTCCAAACCGGAAACAGATGGAACAGGAGCTCAACAGGTCTTGAACGCGCCGACTTTGCAGCCTGCATTCGGGGCTTCGCCCCTCATTCCGGCTGCAAAGTCTTTAACACACTCCATCCCTTTTTCTTGCACTTTTTAGTCTCACATC
>Ga0123335_1004582_pt1 | contig 17724 bp, 9 predicted proteins | sample BiotimSIPDNA_2_FD_89707 | JGI IMG/M metagenome (GOLD analysis project Ga0123335, IMG submission 89707) | Anaerobic biogas reactor microbial communites from Washington, USA - Biogas_R2 time_0 SIP DNA | ecosystem: Engineered > Bioreactor > Anaerobic > Unclassified | place: Washington, USA...
CTGACAATTTTTGCAGGACCCGAGAAAGCATAGCGGAATATCGCTTTTTTACTTCCGTTTGTGGGATTGGGGTAATTAAAGAGTTGAATCGGTTCTTTTACCGTGACAATTTCAGGAGGATTTCCGCCTGCATAAGCAAATGTCCGCCCCCCGTTGGATCCGGTCATGGGCCAGAAAAGCGTATCTGGAAGGATCGACTCGGGCAGATTCCATCTGTAAATCCATCCGGCAGTGGAAACGGCAAAAAGATCAGGTCCCTTTCCCACACCTGTGAAAGCAGCCATGGGGGAGAGACCCAGAGAAGAGCCAGTTGTAAGCGGCCAGTTTGATTGCAGAAATGATGAGCCGGACTTAAGGGGACGCTTCCCGCTTTCATCTACGGCATCCAGAAAACCACCGGGAATTACATAGGGGGAGATCAAGGAATCATTCAAGTTTAAAAGTGTGTCAATCTGTAATGGAGTCAGGTCCCATATACTGTCCCTGGTACCATCAGGATTTACATACCACACTGTTCCTTTTGAACGGCTCGCCTTTGTTATTTTGGATATCGAGGAGGTAATGTTTTCACCTGTCATTGATGAAAATACCACCAGTGGTTTTTTCTCTTTCCCGGTGAGCACCACAGGCGATGACATTACACTGCCACGCTGGTACCAGTTGCGGGTATCCAGATATGCCGGCCACCCATAACTGAGTACCCCTTTGTAATTATAGGCATACAGGCCGTTTGTACCGCTGACCAGAATGTCAAGGTATCCGTCACGGTTGATGTCAGAGAGCGCCGGCGGGGAAAGATTCTCCGGCAGCCTTGAACGATCATCTTTTTCACTTTTATTTTTTTCACCATCATCGTCATTGTAGGTGTAGAAGCTTGCCCAGTCGATCCCGTCCGATACCCAGCCGGGAGCAAGAGAGAAATCCTGTTTAAAAACCCAGACTCCGTGTCTGCTGTCACAGACAACGATTTCACTTTCGCTGTCCCGGTCAAGATCACCGGTAACAAGCGTGTACGGGCCTATTCCGGGTACTTTTACCGAATCATCAACGCTGCCGCTCTTGATGTCGCACATTGATAGAGTGCCGTTATTTTGGATAACGGCAATGCTTGAAGTGTTTTCCCTAATTGCAGCGATTGCGGATACAGCGCTGTCTGATCGCAGTTTGATGGTTAAAAGCTTTTCAAGTGATTTTCCTGACACTACGTTTCCATCTCTGCAGCCGATTGCCCACGATGAGTCGCTGTGGTTACAGACGTACGTGGATGGAATTTTGCCAAGGGAAATAGAATCGATATCGGCAGCTGAAGTAAGACTCAGCTTTTTCAGGACATAGATCAGTCTGTTCTCTGAGGGAATCATCACATTACCCGACACTGTGGACGGCATTGCTGAAATACCGGCAAGTTTTTGCAGATAAAAGATCGTGTCCGCGTTTTCCACCGTGTCACCCAGAAGATCTACCCGGTCCACTGCCAGAGCCGTTTTGTTGTAGGAATATGTCTCCGACGTGTCTGTTGGCCATGCGTAAAGATACCCTGATTTACTGACAAGAACAAACTCTTCACCCCTTGTTTGGGCATCGAGTTCACAGATGACCGGATCAAAATATTGCCCCGGAGCCGCGCATCTGGGCCAGGACTTGACTAGATAATCCCATTTGACTTTAACACTGAAAACACTGTCGGAGATATTGGCAACCTTATGGTAGTTTTCCCCTCTGGCAAGAAGCATGTATTCCTTGCGGCTTTTTGAGGAAACCGGATTTATCGTTATATCCAAATATGTGTGCCCGCCATCGTTTGAATGCGTTGACGGTCTGGTATAAGGACCGAAATTGTTGACAAGCACGGCTTTCTTGCCATCTACCGATGTTTCATGCGGGAACACATCTTCGGCCCCTCCGTAATCAAAAGCCGCCTGGTAGAATACATCGGTGAACATAATCCCCAGATCTGTAACACCGTCTGCCTCAACCAGGGAGATTCCACGGTAGGAGGAGTCGGCGTTGACCATGTTGTACTTTATTTTTTCCTGTATCACACGTTCGTCAACATGCCACACCAGTACTCCCGATGCAGGAAGACTGATGTCGTTATTGCGTACTTTCTGGATCACTCCGGATGAGACTTCCTGAACATTGGAGTCGATGTTGATGTTGTAGGGGTAGGAGGCGATTACAACTCCGTGATCATCGGTGGTGTCGTATTTGAAAAGTTTCTTGTTTCCGGTAAGGTTCCTCTGGCGGTTCTCAATCAGGTAATACTCATGATCATTAATCGGGATCATCAGTATCGTGGTATCATCACCGGCTGCTTCCGTGCCGTCAAGCACAGAGGCAAGCGCCTTGACATTATAGGAACCGGCAGTGCCGATCGGGGCTACCTTCACCTGGTCCCAGCCCATGAATGCTCTTACCCAGGCAGAAGGGTAGGGTGGTATAAAGCCGTTTCCTGCAGAGTAACCAGCAAAATCCATGATACAGAATGCGCCAATTCCGGATATGCCGCTTGATGTTGAAAACAGGTCCGGAATCCCGATCTGGCGGGCTATCTGATTGACAAGTATTCCCTGTATTCCCCAGTTCAGACCGTCCTGGTTGGATGTCTCGGAGCACATCATTATTTCTTTTATCAGCAGAGGACTTTTACCCTGTACCGTTACTCCGTTTGATGGCAGATCGAGAGTATCCCCGAAATAGCGGAAAAATTCCTGGTCGATGAAGGCGTCAATCATATCGGAAGGGGTGTCCTGCCCCATGCTCCCCTGTTCACCGCCATCGGTCAGATATGACGAGCCGGCATGGAAAATCAGGAAGACGGTTTTTCTGTTGCGGCTGTCACGAATCGTGCTGTCGGATTCTTCAAACCTCAGATCGGCAAATGGAGAATTTTTCAGATCTTTCCCGGCATTCTCTATGGCATCCTTGACAAATTTCATCAGTCCGTAACTTTTACGGTAATAATAATCATCCCATGTTTCCGATCCCTTTTTTCCGCCGGGAGAATAGTGCGTCATGGAATTGGGAACTGCATATCCGGTCTCACCGTACCCTTCAGGGTAGATAGAGTATTCGATTTCGAGTTTTCCTCCCGAGACCTTCCTGTAATAGGACTTGACTGCATCGAGCTGACGAGAGAAGTAAAGAGAGTCGTGGGGCCGTGAATCGTACTTGTATACAGTGTCGCTGTTGTAGAAGTTGTTCTCTTCTCTGTCTCCGCCGCCTCTGATGCCAAAGAGACCGTTTCCTGTTGTCAGTAGAGAGGAGTCTTTTTTTCCGCCGTTGAATTCAACCCTTATTGCAACAACATGAAGTGTATCTTTTTTCCCCTTGTGGAAAGTTATTGACCACTGGTTGTCACGGGCGGTTTCAACCAAATTCTGTGTTGATACACCCTTGAACAGGTAAGGGTGTATTCCTCTGGGACCGCCTACAACGTTTTGCTGACGAGTGGAAGCTGCTGTAAGAACAGATGGCAAAAGAAAAACGACTAATGCAAGAATACGGGAAAAATGCATGCTCTCATCCTGTAAAAAAGACAACCGGGTATTGTCTTAGAGTTTTAAAAATTAACCAGAAAAGACGCTCTATATTGGCCATCCCTCACGCCTGTGGCTCCTTCTTTATCGGGATTGAACCAATTAAGAACACCTTTCATGAAGCCCTCCGGTGCAACAATATAGGACCAGTCAAAATTCAGTGTCCCGTAACGTAACCCGACCCCGAGGGTAAGCTCGTAACGTTCGCCGATGTAGTCACCAAGAAGTCCTGACCTCAGTGCCAGAAAATTGGTGTACCAGTATTCAATACCCAGATTCACATTGATTTCCTGCATCTCGTATTTAAAATCTTCATCTTTGTCAAATAGAAGGTCGGTTCCGATCGCTTTCCAGAATGGATCCGGTTTGCCTGAATCTGTGTTTTTTACGATCTCTTTATGAAGATCAACCAGAATCTTTAAATCGTGCACAGGAGTCTGCAGCGCACGGTAAACAAGCCCAAGCCGCAGTGTGAATGGAATCGGGTCAGGGTTATCCCTGTCGATATAGAAAATGTTAGGTCCCATATTCTGGGCCATAAAGCCGATGTCAAAATTGCGTAAGAGAAAATCCCGTTTCAGCACCGCTGCATCGATTCCAAAAGTATGTCCGACACCTTCACCGTTACTGCCGTAACCAGGTGCAAGAGCGCTCACAACATACTTTACATTCATCCCGACAGAAAAATCTTCCTTTAGCGGGAGACCGTAAGAAAGTCCGAAAACACCCTCCCAGGAGCGTACCTTTCCTTTATCCCTGCCAAGTGCATCGGTGATCTGGTTCTCTCCCATATTAATGTAGTTAACTGAAAATCCCAGAGTACCCCAGTCCTCCGTAGGCAATACAAAAGCACCATAAAGGTGCCACAACTCGCGCAGATGCAGTGCAGGAAGCAGCGGCTCAAAAGCCAGATACGCCTGCTTTTCAGCTATATCGTACTGATTGATAGCCTTGTTGGTTGCAATCCAGACATCATTGCCGCATACGCTCATTGCACTGATATGGTCACCTTCAAGAGCATTTTTTGAGTGAAAGGATTTCCATTCAGGCTCCTTTTCCACGGTGTTGCCCTTTTCATCAGTATATTCTTTTCCCCTTTTGTAACTGATAGCACCCTTGTCCGTGCCGACCCAAACCATCCCGGAGCTCTGTTCTGTAAATGAAGATACATGGCTCTGTGGAAACTTGTGCTGTTTCCATGTAACCTCATCATAGATGGTCACTCCATTCTCACCGCCTATCCAAAGCCTTTTATCCGAATCCATCAGAAGAGCTGTGACTTTTAAAGAGAGCAGGCCGTTTGAAGTGTCAAACATTGTTACTTCTTTACCGTTGACTCTAAGTAGCCCCATATCCGTTCCGGCATAACAGGTTTTTGCCTTTCCAAAGGCAACTGCAGTGATGCCTGATGCTGGAATGCCGGAAAGAGTGTCATAGGTATTCCATTTGCCGGAGCTGTAAACTGCGAGCCCCTTGTCGGTTCCCACGGCTATATCCCCGTAAGGACCCGGAGCAAGACACGTGATACTGTTTGATGGGAGGCCGTCAAGAATGGTAAAGAGATTCCATTCTGTACCGTTGCAGCGCCACAATCCTTCTGTGGTCCCAATCCACACCCTTTCTGATTCGTCGACTATAAGTGCTGTCACACTGTCATCAACTGCAATTCTGAATGGAACTTTGAGTTCCTGAAGATCTTTGAGTTCTTTATCTTCCGTTGTGAAGACATTGTCAAGCAGGTCTGAAAGGGTATCTGCTCTTGAACTGTCAACACTTTCAGCCAGTACCTTGCGTATTGAAGATGTCGAGCGTTCAAATGAGGGAATCTCAGTTACCAGCCGGGCAAATGCCTTTGACAGAGAATCGGCTTGTTGCGGTGCACTCCTGAGATACTCCTTCATAAGAAGTTCCTTAACTGCCGCATAACGCTTCATTCCGATACCGTTCTCGGTTCTCAGGATCCAGGCCGCATCTTTTATAAGCTTTTCATTGTCGATTTTCAGATATTTGCTTACTATACTGTTGAGATCGTCATCCTCCTCAATAAGGTATATCTCAGCTGATTCCCAACTCTTGCCGTTAAAACGCAGAACGCCTTTATCTGTTCCGACCCAGATTTTGTCTTTTGGTCCGAACTCCTTCTTTTTTTTCGATGATACGGCGGTAAAAACGTATCCTTTGTCAAGCAAATGAGCTTTCCAGGAGTTCGCTTGTGGAGCCTGACCAAGACCCGCGGGGTTATAATAGGTTGCACTTACATCTTCGGCTAAACCGGTAAATGCCTCACCCATACCCGTGGCACGTGCTCCGGGGGGGAAGATCAGAGTTATAACAGCGGATTCCCCGACTCCAGCAAAAAGCTCTTTTCCGCCAAACAGCAGGAGAGCAGAAATCAATGCAAAACGTTTAAATTGATTCCCTATAGATCTTACATTCATACAGACGTACTCCGAGAAACGTTAATTTTAAAAGTTACTTTCCACTCCGGCAATGGCGGGAGCTCTTCCCCTTTGAAAAAAGGAAGCAGACCCAGTTCTGTGGTATCGCGGAGTTTTTCTTTCCCATGGTGCGGATAAAGACGGCAGGTACAGCCCAGATGGAACGGGGGAATTGTAGCTGGATACTTGAAAATCTCTTCACGGGTCACAAATTGTCCCTTGTTGAAGAATTTCGTGCATTCAGGGCAATCATCGGGAGAAAATTCATAATAATAAAACTCTACACCCTCTCTGTCACCCTGTTCTATCAGCTCAAGATTCCTGGCAATTGACTGCTCCCAATGCTCAAGAATGAGTGCTTTATCTTTTTCTGAAAGCAGGTACTTACCTATATCTTCGTTTAAGGACTCCAGATATTTTTGAATTTCTTCTTTTCCCGGCCTTACCTTCAGTAATTGTTCCTTGGGGCTTCGCCGCACTATAGAATATATCCCGCTTGCATGTATGACCGGAATCGGAATCTGTTCCTCCCGGGTATCATTTTTACTGAGACCGACTTTAGCTGCTAAAATAAACAGTATCAGTAAAAGCAACAATCCGATAATCGCCAATACCATATCTATCCTTCTGCCATTGTTAATAAATCAACAGAGGCGTTTCTACATGCACTCAACAATTCTCTGACCGAATCCGGAGCAGGAAACCGTCTCGGCGTTTTCCATCAGACGTGCAAAATCGTAGGTGACTTTTTTTGATTCGATTGCTTTTTCAACCCCTTTTATCACCAGATCCGCGGCTTCTGTCCATTTCATATACCTCAACATCATTTCACCTGAAAGGATAACAGATGACGGGTTTACTTTGTCTTGATTTGCATATTTTGGCGCGGTTCCGTGGGTAGCCTCAAAAATTGCATGCCCGGTGATGTAATTGATGTTTGCACCGGGAGCTATGCCGATACCACCCACCTGTGCTGCCAGAGCATCAGAGATGTAGTCACCGTTGAGGTTCATTGTAGCCACCACATCAAACTCATCGGCGCGGGTAAGGGACTGCTGGAAGAAGATGTCAGCAATAGCATCTTTGATTAAAATCTGTCCCTCGGATGGTTTCCCCTGACAATCATCCCAGGAAACCACTTTACCGCTGAACTCCTCTTTTGCCAGTTCATACCCCCAGGCCCTGAATGCCCCTTCTGTGAACTTCTGGATATTACCTTTGTGAACCAGTGTGATACTTTTGCGGTTATTGGCAATCGCATATTCGATAGCTGCCCTTATCAGACGCTTTGATCCGGCTTTGGAAATTGGCTTGATACCAATACCTGAATCCTCACGGATATCCCAGTTATACTCATTTTTCAGGAAGGCCATCAGCCTGGCCACTTTCTCGGATCCAGCTTCAAGCTCTTTACCGGAATAGACATCCTCTGTATTTTCCCTGAAGATCACCATGTCCACTTTTTCCGGGTTCTTTACCGGTGAGGGAACGCCCTGAAAATACCTTACAGGTCTGAGACAAACATAGAGATCAAGAAGCTGACGCAGCGCTACATTGAGGGAACGGATTCCACCGCCCACAGGTGTTGTAAGAGGCCCCTTTATTCCCAGAAGATACTCTTTAAAGGCATCGACAGTTTCCTGGGGAAGCCAGCTGCCTGTGTTTTTAAAAGCTTTTTCACCGGCTAAAACTTCTTTCCATTCAATACGTCTTTTTCCATTATAGGCTCTTTTTACAGCCTCTTCGAGCACAAACTTTGATGCGCGCCAGATATCCGGTCCTGTACCGTCACCCTCGATGAAAGGAATAATTACGTTGTCCGGAACGTTGAGCTTACCATTAACCATCGAAACTTTGTCTGCCATCATCTCTCCAGAAATCACTGTTAACCTGCTTGAAATTTAAACGGCTTTTACCTGAGCCGCTAAAAAACCCGGAGTTAAAAACCAACCCGGGCAGAAATTATCTGCTAATCATGAACCAATCGAATAATTACTCTGATCTGATCTGCTCTCGCAAGGTCAGATCTTGCTTGCCCTCACCCGGATCGTCTGGTGTTTACCCTGATCATGCCAGAGAAATCTGCTCCAGCGCTAAACAGCGAGCGGAATAGAAGGTTCAATCTAAAAATATCTTTGTGCCCGCTCTCTCTCCAGTTTTGCCGGTATGAGTCGGGCTAAACAAGTAAAATAGTTCTCCCTCGTACCAGATTACAAGAGAGGCTATTGACAGCAACTCCTTTTTGGATTTATCTTCTTGTCTGTTGCGGGAGTAACTCAATGGTAGAGTGTAACCTTCCCAAGGTTAAGGTTGCGAGTTCGATCCTCGTCTCCCGCTTTAATTCACCTCCAGTATTTTTATCTATTCTGATCCCCCGGGTAATTGTTTTATACCAGCCATTCAGCTATTTTCATTTTAATCCTGAGGCCTTTATGCACAGAATCTCTCTTTTAGTGTTCATTATCTTTTTGCTCCTGCCTGCTTGCATTTTTGCTGACGACCGTACAATAGAGGTCAACGGTATAACCAGAGAATATATCATAGATATTCCGGCCAATTATAACGGATCCGGACAGTTCGGGCTTATCATCTGCTTTCACGGACTGACTGGAACAGCAGGAAATGTCCGTACTTACGCCTCTTTCTATCAATTCGGGGCACAGGACAATTTCATCACAGTTTATCCCCAGGGGCTTCAGATTGACAACCCTCTCTCTCCGGGTACAACCGCCACGGGATGGCTTTTTGAATTGACAAACAGCCGCGATATAGAGTTTGCTGATATGCTGATTGATACTCTGCTTGAAAACTATCAGATAGATCCATCAAAAGTTTTTGTTACCGGTATCTCAAACGGAGGCTTTTTCTCTGATATTCTGGGATGTAAGCTGGGTGACCGTCTGGCTGCCATTGCTCCTGTTATCGGGGGATATCCGATTCTGACGGGGTGTGTTTCAGATATTCTTCCTGTTTTCAGGCTTGTCACTATGGAAGACGAGCTTGTGGATACTAATTTTGTGATTGCCGCAAATGAATTCTGGGTATCTCATAACGATTGTGACCAGTCCCCGGCAGTGGACGGGATCTGTAAAAGATATTCAGGGAACAGCGCTAATTCAGAGGTAATCTACTGTGTATACGAATGCAAAAAGTCCACCTATCAGCCATCCTGTCATACATGGCCGCTGCCTCCTTCATATAATTTTTCTACCACGGAAATGGTACTTGACTTTTTCAGGATTCATGGCCTGGGGACCTCGACCGGTACTCAGCATGTAAAAAACATAAGAGCCGGTAGTGTACCTGCGAATCTGAAGGTTGTAAGATCAGGCAAGTTCATTAATACCTATATTACAGGCTTTTCCGCAACAGGACCGGTTACTGCTGAAATTGATGATATCCTTGGACGGACGGTATTTACAGAAAAGATTAATTTATCTGCCGGCGAAGAGCTTGTTCTGAGAAATGTACAAATCAAAAGAGGTCTCTATTTTATCAGGGTTAAGTCTGGAATGACCCGGGTTGTCAATTTGCCTCTCTTTCTGTATTAAAAAAGGAAACGTTTAGAGGTTCAGCGTTCAGAGGTTCAGCGTTCAGGGTTTAGAGGTTCAAGTAAAAATGCACTCGATTTAAAATTCAAAGGCTTTATCATTTGAGCAACGGCCTGAATTTTCAAAGTCTGTTCTATTATTGATCAAAACCACCTCTTGCTTAATTTCGACTCCGTCCGGGCGTAATAGTATCTATGAATTACCGATACCAGGAACACCTCCCGATTTTTCAAATGAGAGAAGAGATAGTTAACTCTATCCGCTCCAATCAAGTAACTATTGTTGCCGGAGAGACAGGATCGGGAAAAACAACACAGCTTCCTCTTTTCTGTCTTGAAGCAGGACGGGGGAGAGGGGGGCGGATCGGGTGCACCCAGCCCCGCAGAATTGCCGCTCTCTCCCTTGCTGGGTTTCTCGGATCACAGTTTACCGTTCCCGGTCAGGTGGGGTATAAAATCAGGTTTCGTGAGGACCTGGCCCCGGATGCAAAAATAAAGTTCATGACAGACGGAATTCTTCTGGCCGAGATCGCCGGTGATCCCCTTCTTAAAAAATACGATACCATCATTATCGACGAAGCTCATGAAAGATCCATCAACGTGGATTTTCTCCTTGGCTGTATGAGAAAAATTCTCCCCCGCAGACCTGATCTGTGCCTGATCATCTCCTCCGCAACAATCGACACGAAACTCTTCTCGCGGGCTTTCCACAATGCCCGGGTAATTTCGGTCTCAGGGCGACTCTTTCCTGTTGAAATCAGGTATAAGCCTGTTATAGAGCTTTGGAAAGGGGAGAGCATGGACTCCTACATTGAAGGGGTGGTTACCTCGGTCCAGGAGATAATTGCTTCAGGTGAAGATGGTGACATACTTGTTTTTCTGCCTACTATAGATGACACAACAGAAACACTGAACCGTCTCAGGCACATTGCCGGACAAACCTGCACCGTTTTACCGCTTCACAGCCGCATATCACCTGTTCTTCAGCAGAAAATTTTCCAGCCATCCTCTCAGCGGAGAATCATAGCCGCAACCAATATTGCCGAGACATCGATAACTGTCCCCGGCATCCGCTTTGTCATAGATTCCGGGCTGGCCAGACTGCTTCGTTATGAGCCTATGGCCGGATTCAGCCGCATGCCTATAGAGAAGATATCAAAAGCCTCAGCAGATCAGCGCGCTGGAAGGTGCGGACGGGTCCAGGATGGGATCTGCATCAGGCTCTATTCTGAACAGGACTATATGTCACGCCCTTCATTTACAACACCGGAACTGCGCAGAGCCAATCTTTCAGGAGTTATCTTAAAGATGCTCTCTCTGGGGTTTGGTGACGCGGCAAGGTTTCCGTTTTTGCAGCACCCTGTTCCTAAAGCGGTTCATGATGGATACAGGCAGCTTAAAGAGCTTGGTGCAATTGACAAGAAATACAGGCTGACTCAACTTGGCAGAAAAATGGCTCTCCTGCCTGTCGATCCAAGGCTCTCCCGGATTTTGCTGTCTGCAAAAGAGTTCGGTGCCGGAAAGGAGATTCTCGCCATTGCCTCGGCACTTTCAGTCGAGGACCCGATGTGCAGCGCTGAGGACAGTAGTGCAAACAGTTCGCCGAAAGCTTTCCGTAATCACGAATCAGATTTCCTCAGCTATTTAAATCTCTGGAATGCATTGCAGAAAAATCTTAATGGTAAAAAACTCTCCACATCTGTTCTCAAGAGGTTCTGTTCCGAATACGGGCTTCTTCCTCTTTATATTAGAGAATGGTATGATGCCCATAATCAATTGGAAAGGATTTGCAGATCGGTTCAGGGATTCTTTTACAGGAAAACAGCAGAGGCATCATCAGAGCAGATTCATAAAAGCCTTCTTTCCGGGCTGCGTGATGGAATCGCCTTCAGGGTAGATAACGGGCTTTATCACGGGATAAACGGGGAGATCCGTGTATTTCCCGCGTCCTCACTTTTCAGGAAGAATTTCCCATGGGTTCTTTTTGCCGAAGTGGTTGAGACCAGCAAAGTTTACGGGCGCATCGCTGCTGTTATAAAGCCCCGGTGGATCGAAGAGATTTTCAGGGACCAGTGCAGCTACACCAGTCACGATCCCTGGTTTGATGCTCAGAGCGGCACTGTGAAGGCTTATCAGGAAGTCTCATTCAAGGGCTTATCACTTGTACACAACAGAATAGTTGACCTCTCTGTCAGAGACAGAAAACTGGCCCATGGTTTTTTTATCCGGGAAGCACTGGTAAAGGAGCTGGCCGGTTTAAATTACCGCTTTCTGCGTAAAAACCGTGATCTTCTCGACCGGATTTCTGAAATCGAACACAAGATACGAAAGAAGCTTATTCATAATGATCTGGACAGGGAATCCTTTTATGAGGAGAAACTTCCAGACGTCCTGAGCATAAAGGATCTCAACAACGCCATCAATAATCAGGGCTCAGACGCATTTCTCATGCTGAAGCCCGGGGACCTCTCTATCGAAACTCTTCCTGATCTCTCCGGGCAATACCCCGATAGTTTGACTATATGCGATCAGGTGCTGCCGGTTTCATACCGCTTTAATCCTGAAGATCCGCAGGATGGTGCTACTGTTGTAATTGACGGGGAGGTTTACCGATCAGTGCCGCTTTTTTACTGGCAGTGGCTGCTTCCTGTTTTCAATGAAAACAGGGTAGAGAGGGTGCTGAGCTCAATAAGTGACAAACTTCTGCACCGGGGGCTTTCAGTAGCTGATGCCGCAGGGATACTGCTTGACAAATTAACTGTTGCAGAGGGTCCTTACCTGGATACGCTCTGCAGGCTTGTCAGGGAGACTTTCAGTTTACAGATTACTCCTGACCAGGCTCTGAGGTGTATTCCGGAGTACCTGTGGCTTAACGTGATTGTCAAGGATCACAGCGGGGTGATAAAAACCACATTCCGGCCGCCGCTGAGTAACCCCTCAATAGATCATCCAGGATGCAGAAAACGGGGCAGAATCTGGGGGGGCGTCTGTTCTGAACTGGAAAAGGATTTTGATGGCGTTCTGGATGATGCCTCTTTTCTAAAGCCATTTCCTGTAAAGCCCTCAGGAAGCCTTGTTCCAGTTTATCTGGTTCCAGCACTTTGCAGAGAAGATCATAAGATCTCTGTTAAAACTTTTTTCTCCGGGCATTTTGCGCAGAGTGCCCACTGCGATGCTCTGACCCACCTTCTTGAGCAGCATCTTGCAGAAAAACTTGCCTGGGAGATGGAGTCGTTCAGGGTACCACAACCTTTAGTTTACAGGTATAAGGAGATCTGCAGCGAACAGGAACTTGATGATGCCGCCGGTCGCATCTTTACCGGGCAGGTACTTTCAATTCAGCCGGATTTACCCGATAATCAGGAAACTTTCTGTAATCTGCTTGGTAAAGCTGAAAAGAGAATACCTTCTGCAAGTCTCCGGACTATCGAAATTCTTGAGAGGATAATTACAGAACTCGATAAGTGTATGTCTCTATTGAAGAAAAGGGCTGGAAAATACAAAGATGCCGTTAAATATGAGGAGTTCCTGTTGTTAATCAATGAATATGTGGATGCATTGTTCACAGAAGATAACCCGGCCGGGTTTATTGAGAGACTTCCTTCTTATCTTGGCTGTCTGGCTGGTCGGATAGATATGGGTTATCTTGAGCCGGTAAAATACCGGGATCTTTCCGGAAAGGTTTCTCTTTTCTCCGGCAGAATACGGGAACTGTTTACCCGGGATAACCTGGTGCCTTTTGAGCGAAGGAGCCTCTGGGAGCTTAAAATTCTCCTTGAAGAGATCATAATTCTGCGTTTTTCAACTAATTCCGCAAAGAACAGGATCTCCGCAAATGAACAGATACTGGCTGAGAGACTCGGACAGTGGAATCCCCTCTCATAATAGTGCCAGAGTCTGATACTGTTGTTTAGTTGTTCAGATCATGGTAATATTAAGGATATTATTACTTGAGCATGACTTAATTTGCATCTAAAACTGTTTAACCTGAAAAACGCAGTTGGATGAGGCAAAAAATCGTTATCTATTGAGCGCTAAGGCTTTCAGGCATCTTGATCTTATCACCCTGCTGATAAGACCTGCAATGCCTTCAAGCCTTATCATCTCAACATCTTGCGTTTTTTTGCACTCCCCAGCTGCGACTTTCAGGTTTAATTAAGCCTCAGGTATAAATTGAAACACAATACCCTGATATCGATCGTATCACTGCCTGCATTGGTTCTTCTATCATTTGCCCTGGCTGAACTGGGCAAAAGAAAACCTTATGACCTGCATCTTCCTTTTATCTCGACAACTTTCAAGGCAAACGGAGAAATCGATGAGGTGTTTGTGTCGTATGAGAATTCCGATGAGGGGTGGGCAGTTTCGCCCGGTGATGACCGGTATGTGAAAGATAACCGAAAAACGCGTGTTGATCATACATATAAAGAAAACCCGCGGCAGGCATATCTTATCAGCCCCTTTGAAGCTGAACTGATAAACAGAGTGGCAGAAAATATGAAGGGGGCAGTTGCGGTATTTGAAAAAGATCTGAAAGGGGAGAAGTGGGACAGAATCCTGTACCTTGATGCATACCTGCCGGAATTTTTAAAGAACTTTTATTATCTGTTTTGTGCTGCACGCAGTTCCTTCTCTGCGCTTCCTTCCGTAACTGCAATAGCAGATTCTCTTCTTTATGATAGGAATGCCGAGCCTGAGAAAAGCGACTTGAGAGTACAAAAATGGCGTGCGAACTCTGATAAGATAATGAAGCTGCGCATAAGCGCCAAAGAAGTGACTTTCCAGATAGAACAATGGCAGCAAAAAGAGCTGGATAATCCAAAGAGAGATCTCTGGGAAGACAATTCAAAGAAGTTTGCTGATGTTTACGAACTTTTTATAAGGCTTTACTTTAACCTTCCGCCCATGTAAATCTTCTGTTGACACCTTAGTAGTGGAACTTGTTTGGAGGTGGCCGGGGAAAATATCACCACAAACTCACAGAGGTCCCAGAGATTAGATTCTTTGAATGCGCCGTGCCTGTGGTGAAATTTCAGATGCAAAACGTCGTGGCAAATGCTGAAGTTGTGACTAAAAGTGTTGTAGGATTATTGCCTGTCAGGCGAGTCTTTGAAGCTTGAAAGGCAATAATTCTACCTGCCTTAGTGTAAAGCAATTTGGGGTGTACTCACCCAGCATTTGCCTGTTGAGTGCTGTACTTTTGCGCTCTTATTCCTGCCGGCATTCTCAGCCAGGACGGCTTATCTTTTCTTATATCATTATTTTGCGTAAAGTAAATCATCTGGAATGCCAAATTTATGGTTCTCTTCAATTGCTTTTTGAACTGCAGTATTGGCGATTCTTCTATTTTCTGCAAATTGACGTAGGGTGACAATTGCATTGGACTCAGACAAAATTGAATCTATTTGGTCTAAGTTTTCCTTATTTGTCCAAGCATATGATAGAAATAAGGCCCTTCAGACATTTTCGGGTGTTTTTTCGTAATGTTACAAGCTATTGTCAACTGTAAATGATTTTTTAAGATTAGAACGGATGCCTTGGCGACCTACTTTTGTCCAAGGCAACAAAAGTAGGCAAAAATGCCTGGGAGCCCCGCACTGGCGCTTATGCGCGTTTTCGCCGGGGAGGGGCCATAAACTCGCAGACTCAGACAATGGCCCCTAAGAGAAGACCGGCGAAAACACGCATGCGCCAGTGACCGGGGCGGATCCACTAAGCACCAGTATTTTAGTGGTGCTCACTACCGTTCGCACCTACTATCATCTAATCTCAACAAAAAATCACCCGGAAATGTCCGAAGCACCTTATTCATATTAATAACTATGTTTTCATTTTTTATCTTTTTGATTTTTAATAATTCCTAATAGGTTTTTCAAATCTGCGTTGTCTTTATCTCTTCCGGCAGCTTTTTTATTTGTCAGTAAATCATTAATTCCGATCACCGGAATGTCCAAATCATCAACCGTTAATATTTTTCTGTTTTGGTAACAATTATTAAAGTCTATTCCAGATGCCTGATTTATTATTTCTATTCGAATTGGGGATCGACCCATCCGAAATACTTTTCCAATTTCCTTGAAATTTTCATTTGGTACTGTCGGGGCACCAAATTCATATAATGCCTTCTGAAGTTTTTGAATGTTTTCGTCATCGGTTGAAATAAAAACATCAAGATCTGCCGTTGCGCGTGGCGCATGGTGCGCCATATATACCAACAGCCCATCCACCGAGCAGAAGATATTTTACGTTATTCTTGTTCAACGAATTCAAAAACTCTCTGAAGTCGTCCGGTAGTTGCTTCTGTCCCATAAAAACATTCCCTCAAATAAGTTATCATTTCCAATTTTTCTTTTACAGGGGCGACAGCCCAATATTTTTCGTCTTCATCTGTAAGGTTTCGTGGTCGGTAAACCCCACATTTGTCCGGTCAAGTTTCATAGTTCCTCAATCAATTTATAAATTATCATCTTTATGTTTTCAATCGTTTTTGTCTTCCGCGCGATCTTCAGTGGTGTACCTGCATTTTGAACAACGGGCACACTGCAATGCAGTGTGCAAGCTTCCAGGGCATCATGCCGAATTGCATCACACTCCTCTTAATGTACCCTTCCTGTTTATTTTTGAAGTCAATAAAAACAAGCACAAAATATTAAAATAGTTAACAAAAAGTATCTTCGCTACTTTCTTTTAGAAAAACTTCCAGGTTTTTTTGGAGGCAGGAAAAGGCAGGGGAGGAAAATATTACGCATCCACAAGGAGACGTAAAAATGATGCATGTTATTTTGAAATAATATGAGTTACAGGAAATTCCGCAATGCTATTTGCAGATTTATTTATAATAAAGCCACCTTATTCTTCTCTTCTTATGTTTAGACTTACTCGTATCCTGCCTGCTCTATTTTGTATTGGAGAATAGATTCCCTGACTTATGCGCCCGGATCAGGGCCGGTTGCACTTGTTTCTTGTACACAGAGGAATTTATAAATCGTAGATTTTTAACCGGTGTGGTACGACAGCAATTTGTTCAAGCTTCTCTGCTTTAAGGCCTGAACTTACCTCTCACATCATCACAAACAAAAAAGCCGGGTATATCAGAATATCGCCTGAAGTAGTGTACTTCCAAAAGAGATCAGCGCCGCTGTGACAAGGGTCCACCCAAACCCGTCGATACGAAACCCCTTAACGAGCCTGCCTGTCATCCACAGAAAAATGGCGTTGATAACAAGTTTAAAAAGCCCAAGAGTAAGAAAAATGAGCGGGAAGGTGATGAACGTAAAAAGCCATCCCAGGAAAAAGTTAATCAGGCTGTAAACGATTGCCACAACAAATGCCGTCCCGATATTGTCGACATGAACCGCAGGCAGAAGAAGGTTGATTACATAGATAAGGGCGGCAAGAATCAGAATATTGATAAGTATTTCCATGTTTTATACTCCCTGACTTATGCACCCCGATCAGGGCGAAATGCACTTCGTCACTTCGCGGATGCATAAATCATTTACTCCCTGCATAAAAGATGCGCCGGCACAGATATACCAGCCTGCAGTTTTATATCGCAGATAATGGGCCATAGTCAGGATTAAGCGAAGGGCGAACCGGTGTTTCCCCTGAACGGTTTGAAAAGATATTCAAGACCGTTTACCTTTATCTCGTAAACTTCTCTTAACATTTTTCCAAGCTCTCCATCAGGAAGCCCTTTTCTGTAGTACCATACCACGTATGGCTCAGGGAGGTCAATGAGAAGCCGTCCGGCGTATTTTCCAAACGGCATCTTTGCTCTGGAAAGCTTAAGGAAGTATTCCCTGTCGGGTATGCCCCGTCTATTTTGATCGGGATCAGCTCTGTTTTCGTCCACAATATTTCTCTTTCGCAATTAGTGGTATACTAAAGAGTTTTAAATAATTAAAATAATGCTTTGCAGGCCTGAAGTTTTAGGGCCGTTTAAGGTTCAGAGGTTCAGCGTTAACTTAAAGTTTAAGTATCTTATATGGATTAAGACTTTTTGGAAGAGGGTGTCCCCAATACAAGTAATTCTTAAGAATTAAGACTCTTTGGAAGAGGGTGTCCCCTCTTGCGCTCCAGCCCGGTTAGGAAACCGGTCTTCCGCTATCACCCCGTGTTGTCCATCATTTGGGAAGGCAGGTATGGTTATCACATTTGCAAACGCCATTGCGGCCGCACTGGCGAACTGGTGGTA
>Ga0123335_1004583_pt1 | contig 17724 bp, 16 predicted proteins | sample BiotimSIPDNA_2_FD_89707 | JGI IMG/M metagenome (GOLD analysis project Ga0123335, IMG submission 89707) | Anaerobic biogas reactor microbial communites from Washington, USA - Biogas_R2 time_0 SIP DNA | ecosystem: Engineered > Bioreactor > Anaerobic > Unclassified | place: Washington, USA...
AGAAAGATATAGACAGGTTTCTTGTGAAACAGGCGAGTTAGAGAGGAAAGTACGCAAACTCAGCCTCGAAAACCAGCCCTCTGCAATTTCGTTACCGAGGGTTCCTTCTTACATGCAAGAAACCACCCAGAAACAGCTAAAGGAGCTCAGCAAGGTATGCGTTGGACTGAACTAGACGAAAAACAACTACAAAACTTAATCGCCAACAACAAGAGCATCGACGAGATTGCTGCAACGTTACAGCGGAGCCCAGAAGCAATTTTTATGAAGCTAACAAGATTGGGCGTTGCGATTCCTCAAAAGTCTTCTATGGAAAATACAGCAAATAAAGTTACTGAATCAGCCACAACAACAACGCCGATGCCTAAATTGGAAATAGCAAAAATTGAGGAGTTGCCAACTGGCAATGAGGCAATAGGTTTGCTATGGGCTGCTCTAAAGAGGCTTCAAGAACCAGACGTCTCCAAAGATGAAGCTAAGAAGCTACGGCTGGTAATTCAGGGCGTCAAAAGCTACATCCACCTAGAAGCAGATTATTTGGTGCGGATGCGGCGAATAGAATCTGAGGCTCTTTCAGAATGGAAGCATTTGGCTGCATCTTGGAAATTACAACTGAATAGAGCGCAAACTCCAGAGGAGAAAGCCAAATATGAAAAGCTACTCAGCAGCGCCCAAGAGCACATCAAAGTGTTCGTGGAGGCAGGTGTTAAAGAGGTTAAAGAACTCAAGGAGGTTGATTGATTTTGTCGATGACTAAAAAAGAAATAGATACCTTGCTTGGTGGAGTTAAATCGTTAGCTAATGAGATTGAGAAGCAAACAAAGAAAAAGGCTAAGTTATACGAAGAAGCCTAACAGCATAAATGCTTCATATTATTGCTCTATTATTAGTTAGCTCTGTTTTCACTTTTACTTACCCCTCTCCTACTTAGAAATGTCGGTTCATAAGTGGATTTATAGGTCAAAATCAACGCCTGATAGTCAATCGAGGGCTTAAACGTATGTAATTATGCAGAAAAAGTGATAGATTTTCAGCGTTTGACTTAGAGTTCACTTTCACCCACCCCTCTACTACTCTACGATGTGTTTGGTAAACACATCTTAAATGCTAAAAGTGTAAAACTCAATAAGTCCAATAGAGGTGACTTGCATTTGGATTTAGAAGATATTTTATCCTCTTCTTGCAGACGAAAAATAATCAAATACTTGGCTGAAAATGGACCAACCAACATAATGCAACTCATACTGGGAATCCGCGGCAAATACCCACAAACTAATGCTGAACTGCAAATCCTACAAAAAGAAGACATAATTTTAGATCAACATACTGGTCGAATGCGTATCATCAGACTCAACAAAGAAAACCCTAACACAAACCTTGTGCTTCAAGCACTGAAATTACTCAATAGTGGTAAGAATAAAAACAAGCTTCAAAAATGATTTAGTCAAACATTGTTGCCTTTTGGTTTGCTACAGGTCCAGTTGGCATTTTACTTTGCTTTTCTTTTCCGTAGAAACATTGTCACAACAACCAACAAGATGACCATTAAGCTCAAGATTATTATGGCAGTTTTCATCCAGTCAAGACCAAACAAAACTCCGGTTTGAGTACTTGACGCCTGAGGCGTTGTTATCGGACACTGAGAGGGCGATGTACTGGGGCTTGGTGAAGTTGGAGATGGTGATGCACCAAGTGTTGGTGTCAGTGGGTTCGAATCAGGCGCGGCTTGAGTATTGACAGCAGTCAAGAATGGCATGTAATCGACTTTTCCAAGCCTAAAATCGTCGTTGTTATCATAGATTTTCTGGTCAATCAACACTGTATCAGTAGTTCCCCACCAATTATAAGTGGCATTAACATCACTTTTTGAAGATGACGCGTAAATATTATATTTGGAATTATTTTCGAAGTTGTTGTAGTTAAAATATCCCTGGGCCGAATAGACTCCTATTGTGTTATTGGCAATTGTGTTATTTTGGACTATACTGCCAAGGCCTCCAATTTCTATTCCGTAAGTATTATTAAAGACCAAATTATTTGCAACCATGGCATAACCTGCTTCAATTCCTACTTCAAAGCCTGAGACTACATTACCACTAACGTTTTTCCCACCAATAATTCCATATCCTCTCAAACCTGTGATTGTGTTTGATATTACTGACGAATAATATTGGGCATTAATTCCTCTGCGTTGATTCTGAGTACAAATAATAGTGTTATTAAAAATAACATCGGTGTTTAATGCTTCAATCACTGAGGAGTGAGATCCACCGATGATATGATTGTTTGAGATTATGGCTGTAAGTGTTTCATGTGCCAAATAGAGGTCTGTGTCTGATCCTTCTATGTGAGATTGTATAAACCCACCGTTAATCATGTTATTGTTAATCTTTATCGAACTACTCCTGATGTCCATGTGAACTGAATTAAGGATAGTATTTTCAATGATTGTTCCTGAATTATCCTGTTCATTCCAAGCGGTGCTATAAAGGAAGGTTATTCTTCCCTCATTAAGTTGAATACTGTCAATACTGCTTCCCCTTGCAACTAAAGTGCCGTTTACCTGTAGGAGGTAGCCGTTTAAATTCACTACCACTCCTGGCTCGATCGTTAAAGTTATGTCATTATTTACAAATATAGGGCCTGTAAGCGTATAGGGACTATTTTCTTTGGTCCATGTGGTGTCTGCATTAATTATGCCTACTACTTCTGTCGAGGCTTGTGCCACCTCAAAATTTAAACCGCTAACTAAAATAATACTGAAGATAATAGCTGTCAAGAAAAATTCTAATAGTCTCTTCAAAACAACCCCTGATTAATAATTAATTGATTAAACAATTAAAGCTTCCGAAAATAAACTATTAATCCCTTTTTCAGAGAGATAATAGGAATTTTTTAAATGAACATTGTTTGCTTAGCTCAAAATTTTTTCACTTAACCATATTTTCCGTGAACCTGTTCACTTTCAGTTACCTCCCAGTTACCGTAACTGGGTTACCCAGTTACTATAAGTCGGTTACCCACTTACCGTAACCGGGCTTCATATGTTATATCCTAAAATGGGTGATGTTTAAGTCAGGGATAAAAATGGAGACAAACAAAGAAAAAGATCGGAACCCTGACAAAGGATTCCAACAAAACGGTGAAGCCATGAAACAAGCTAAAGGCATGTTTGAGGTTACACCTGTAATTGATTATGCGACTAATGATGTTATGGAGGTGAAAGCATGACAGATTTTACAGATGTAAATATTAGCAACCAACTAAAGCTGCACTGCGAAGTTGACCCTAAAAGTAAACAAGACATCGTTAACGCAATTTGGGGCTGGCAAAACGGCATATGGCAACCTTTACAACAAGGCGGCGGATTGACTTTTGGCGACAGCTTCTTAACCTTAAAAGACACTACTGTGGGAAATGGAGAAAAAGAAGCACAATTGTTTTTGATTATCCAACAAGATGGGGATGAGATTGAACCTCTTGTTGGAACAAACAAAGGTCTGGTTGTTCAAAAGGACTTTGCTGCAGGCGGCTTTCTCAGTAGTAATCAAGGTATGTTATCACTTGGAAGTGGTTTAAATTGGCAATGCGACCGCCCGAAGATTGTACTGGGGCATTCTGGCAGGCCAATTTTATACAATATTGAGGAACGATCAAGTGAACCGCCCACTCATCAGCAATTACAACTCTACATCAATACAAATGATGACCACTTATACGAGTACCATGAAGAAGGACAAGAACCTCATTGGCATGATAAAGGAAATATTTCAAATTATTCGGGAAATTTTGATACCCTATATCTGAAAAAATTTTTCAGCGAAGACCCTGCACACTTGGATTTAGGTGATTTGACTGCTCATGGGAAATTGATGCTTAAATCAACCAATAGTGTTTTTGCTGTTGCTGCTGGCGACAATTTTGACCCTCAACATCCTGAAGACCCCTTCGATACGTATTTGATACCGCAGAATCCAAGCGAGGGCGGTTTAGGTTTAGGCTCTTATGGGCACCCGTTTGAATGGATTAACATCAAGCATTTGTTCTTGCATGCTGACGAAACACACGCTGCAGCTTTATCAGTCGATCATGGTGTCATCAACGAAGAAGACTACTACTATATCAACCCATCATCTAACACAGGGTTAGGCAGCGATGATCACCACTTCAAATGGGTAGACACAGACGCTGTTTTTGTCTACGCTGACAATGACCATGCAGCACAACTAACCGCTGGTTACGATGCACCAAACGCCTACCTAACCACACCCCGACTAAAGGTCAATGAAATCACAACAAATGATGGAAGCGGCTTTACCTTTTCAGAAAAAGGCATAGCATTCATAATTCGCAAAAAAGGCAACTACTACGAAGCCATAAACGGTTCCAGCGGCGACCTCGCATTCGGAGGAGCAGACGCAAAAGGAGGCGTTTCAGGCACATACGCAACTCCTGTCATCAAGGCAGCTATAAATGCATTAACACCCGACCGTGACTACCTCCAATGGATAAAACTAGTAGGGCACATAACCCTAACTAAAGACGGAGCAAACGACTACTGCATAAAAATAACCGAACTAACAGGCTTAGACCTAACCTCAGCAAGCCTAACCCTCGAAAACAGCCAAAACTGCGACATGATACGAATAGAAAGCACAGGCAACCCCCAAGAACACTGCTGGATAAAAGGCGGCATAATCGAAGGAAACAAAACCAACAACACAACTGGCGACGGAATAAAAGTATGGAACGGTAGCCACAACATACTAGAAGAGGTAACCGTGCGCAACTGCGCTGGGCATGGCATACGCCTAACAGGAGATGCGGCTGCTTGGGCTGGACTCCACAGAGTTCTAGATTGCAGAAGCTATTTCAATGGTGGATGCGGTTTTGTAACCAACAACCAAAGCGACGACTTCTTCCTAAACTGCATAAGCCAATCAAACCTAAGCTATGGCTTCTGGCTACTCTACCCACAGCAACTATACCGATGCCACTCCATCTACAACGCAGCAGGATTCAACATCCAAAGCCACTGCCACCTAGTCGAGTGCTACGCAGACACAAACCACAGACACGGATTCTACGCCGACAGCGCAGTCGGAACCGTATACCAGCTCTGGTTTAACAACTGCTATGCCTACCGCAACAGTCAACAAACAACCAACACCTATGACGGCTTCCACATCGAAAACATCAACGATGTACAATTCGTAAACTGCAGAAGCAAACCCAGCATAACTGACCCTGATGGCCCAAACCAACGCTACGGCTACTACATCAACGGTTGCGATAACGTCTCATTCAGCAACTGCATGGCGCAATACAACGATAATCATGGCTTCTTCATAAGCAACAGCGAATACAGCTCGGTCACTGGCTGCCAATCAAGACAAAACAAGGGTCATGGCTACCGCTTAGAAAACACCGTAGGCTGCGCAGTCACAGGCTGTATAGGTACATCCAACACCATGAACGGCCTTTCAGCATACATATGCGCTGATCTAAGCATAACAGGAGGAAGCTATAACTACAATTCTGTCGGCACCACAACCTATCACGGCGTCAGCTTAAACGGCGATTCCAACAACTGTGCAATCAACGGTGTCACTGCCCGGGAAAACGGCGGTTATCAAATCGCTATTCTCGCTGCGGCATGCGATAACTGCGTAATCGAAGGATGCACTACATCCGTTAGCACTGTAGGCTCAATAAGTAACTCTGGCACAGACTGCATCGTTCGTAACAACCGAGGATACGTTACAGAGGTCTCTGGAACCGTAACTATGCTTAATGGAAACAACTACATTGAAGTCCCGTACTTACTGGGAGATACGCTGCATCGATTAACGGCGCCAAGCGGCAAAATTCACTGGACATTCAGAAACGTACCCTTAACTGAACTCGGCGATACTTGGGTTCAAGACGTTGATAACGATAGCTTTACAATTCGTGTCAGAAATGCACCTAACGTAGACGTAAGCATTGGGTGGGAAATACGCCTCTAAAAACAAAGGCCTACTTGACTGCTCAACGCGAACTTAAACGGTACATAGAAAAAAACGCTGGTACCACAAAGTGGAGTGCTGAGGAAGTCAAGAGGCTCTTTGAAAAACTAGAAGCAACTGGCAAAGAAGACTGGGAACGCGATCCTGGATTGGTAGAGCTAAATAGAAAGCTATTCAACGCCCCAAAAAATACGCTAAGACCCAAAAAGGTGGTGAACTAAGTGATCGAAGACAACATCGTCAAATCTTCGCCTGCGATGCAGCAAATTGGAATGTTAAACCTACGCATCAACGACATGATGACCCAACTCAACGCCGTCATGAAGACACTGATAGACGAGAACGCGTCCTTGCGAAAAGAGAACGCTGACCTGAAAACTAAACAGGGGAAGACAAGCAAATCTTAAAGTTAGCAACAACAATTTCCCTTTTTCCTTTTTTGTAAAACAGAGTTACCATTTAGAGGGAAACTGATCGATGTCTATAGTTAAGAAATGTACAAGTTACCTAAGAGAGAGAAACTATATTCCACGACTAACAGTTAAGGGATTAATCATCTATTGCACAAACAGTATGGCCAATATTTCAGAGCAAAAGTTTGATTGGGTAGATGCGCTTGTAGATGCGGCAATCATTAGCGGTTTAACCTTCTTTAGCACACTGGGCGGAGGCTCTGTTGCAGGACTTGGTATGATTGCTGGGCTGAAAGCAGCCACCATAGCGGCGTCCGCTCAGTTCTTTGTCTTCTTAGCGCTAAAGAGAGGAATAGTCCAACCAAAACAAGCCTCAGTTTAGTGCAGTCCGCTGAGGACAAAATATAGCCCTTTACTTGAAATAAAATTATTTTTATACATTCTACCTACCCCTCGAAACATAACATCAACCAACGTAAAAAAAGAAAGGGAAGGTTTGTTGTGCAGGATAAATTCGTTTGGGGGGTGGCGGGCCCGCTGGGATTTGAACCCAGGATTCTCGGCTCCGGAGGCCGATGCCTTATCCGTACTAGACTACGAGCCCACAAGCACAACAAACAGGGATAGGATATTTTAAGATAACCCAGACTACTGCTCTATTAGTTCCTCATCTATCCACCAGGCCTTCTTCTTACCTGATTTCTCTCCAGCGTAGTACTCAATGATAGCTTTACCAGCGTGCTTTTTACTATTCTTCTCGATCTTCTGCAACCTATTAAGCACCAGCCATCGGTTTGTTTTCAGGTAATCAGCCAGTTCGGGTGTAGTGGCGGATTTATAATTCATCAAGTACTCGATGATTTTACGGTCTAAGTCGTCAACCGCGTACTGATATGGGTTGATTTTCCCATGCTGGAACGTTAGGATTTCAAGGTCTGAGAGGTACTTTTTGATTTGGCCAAACTGTTCTTCCAACTGGCCCATGCGCTGTTCGAGGGCAAGTAGCTTGTCGGGTTTTGGTGTCTTCTGCAGCTTTTCATATATGGCTTCGCGGATGAAGTCGCTTCGGTCACCTTCGGGTATACGTAACGCCATTTCATGGTAGACTTCCTCAGCGATTTTTACGGTAACTATGCGGGGATCAGTCATCCTTTTGGTCTCTCTACAGTTATTTTGGGGATCTGATTATTTCATGGTTTCTATTCATACGAGCTACCGTTAACTCTTCTGGCTTTGAGCAATAATCATTTATTACAGTAGAAATATGATAGGTACACGGTGACAAAAAGTGACCGACTGGTCGAAAAAAGACTTACTTATTTTAGCATTTGATCATCGCGCCTCTTTTAGCGAGAAACTCTTTGGAATCAAAGGCCGTTCGCCCACAGCCGACGAAAAGAAGCAAATCTCTGAAGCAAAACAGATAATTTTTGAAGGCTTTAAAGCGGCAACCGAAAAGAAGGTCCCGAAAGACATTGCGGGTTTACTGGTTGACGAGGAATTCGGCGCAGCCATCCTTAAGGAAGCCAAGAAAGAAGGTTTCAATTTTGCGATGCCAGCCGAGAAATCAGGTCAAGACGAATTTGACTTCGAATACGGCGACGAATACACCCAGCACATCGAAGAATTTGACCCCACCTTCCTAAAGGTACTGGTACGCTATAACCCGGAAAGCGACGCAGTAATGAATAAGCGTCAACTTCAACGATTAAAAGTCTTAAGCGAGTACCTTGCCAAGACGAACAGGCCATTCCTATTCGAATTAATCGTTCCAGCCACGCCGGCACAATTAACAGCGCTAGGCGGTTCAAAACAAAAATATGACCTTGAACTTCGCCCTAAGCTCATGTGTGAAGCAATAAAGCAGATTCAGGACGGCGGTGTTGAACCAGCCATCTGGAAACTTGAAGGCGTCGAAGACCCGAATAACGCTAAAGCCATCGTTAAGCAGGCACAGGCAGGCGGACGAAAAGCAGGCGTTATCACTCTTGGACGCGGCGAATCCAAAGACAAAGTCAAAGAATGGCTTGCGGTGGGAGCAAAAATCCCCGGCATCATAGGCTTCGCAGTCGGCAGAACCATCTTCTGGGACCCACTAGTGGAATTCAGAGCCGGTAAAGCAGACAAGAAAGCTACAATCGAGAAAATCGCTAACTGCTACATAGAATTCGTCGAATTATGGCAGAATGAAAGAAAAAAGTGATTTAACATGACATCTCTACGATCTTTAGCACCAGCCCTAACAAGAATCACCACAGCCGGCGCAGTAGGCGCATCCCTACACATCGGCAAAGGCGACCCGGACAAAGTTGACCAAACAGCGCTTGACTTCAGTCGTGCTGCGCTTAACCAGACGGAAGTAGACGGCGAAGTCATCTGCTGCGAAGGCCCCAAAGACAACGCCCCAGCCTTCTCCATCCGTGAGAAAGTTGGCACTGGCGGTGGCCCCAAAGTAGAATTCGTAATCGACCAAGTTGACGGCACCACGGCAACCTCCAAGGGCAAAAAAGACGCCATATCCGCGTTAGCATGCGCCCCAGCAGGTTGCCTACAGGTACTGCCAGACGACGGCTACTACTTTAAAGTCGCCACCAACGGCAAAGCCAAAGGCAAAATCAACCTTGACATGCCCATTGAAGATATAGTTAAGACAGTTGCAGCCGCCAAGAAACTCGACTTATCCAACTTTACAGTGATTATGCTGGAACGGGAACGCCACAACGATCTACTCGCGCGGCTACGTAAACTCGGCGTAAGAATCATCCTGATCGCTGACGGCGACATCGGCGGCGCCATCGTCACCTGCCTCCCCGACTCAGGCATCGACTTACTCGTGGGCGCAGGTGCAGGCGCAGAAGCCACCATGGCAGCGGTCGCAGTTAAATGCCTCGGGGGCACGATGCTGGTTAAGGTTTGGAAAGACAAGAAAGATGACGAAGGCAGAATGAAACGGCTGGAAGCAGCAGGCGTTGACGTAAACAAAACCTACACTGAGGAGGAACTCGCAAAGGGCAACGAAATGATCTTTGCAGCTTCAGGCATCACCAAAGGCGAAATGCTCGACGGCGTAAGGTTCACAGCGGAAGGCGCCACAGTTCAATCATTCTGCACAAGGCTACCAAGCGGTACAATCGAGTGGTCAAAAACCATTTTGAAGTTCAAAGGGCACCCGGTCTATAGCCATATAACCTAAACCCTTTCTTTTCTTTTTTAATAGTAATAAAATAAGCTTGGAAAAAGCTGCTTAGAACATGCCTGCTTCTTTGAAGTAGTGATTCTCTTCCTTCTTCGGCCCAAAGCAGCGCACACCTTCTTTCTTCATTTGGGCACGCAACTCAGAGGCGTATTGTTTGGTGATTTCGCCCTTCTTCTCAAGGTAAGAGATGATCTCTTCAGCCTGAGCTTCAGTGTCGCATCGGCGCAGAAAATCCACTGCCTGCGGATTAAAGTGACGCAGCTTATCAGGCATCTTAGCTTCAGTCAGAGTCTCATGTGCTTCGGGTTCATGGCATTCGCTACAGCTGCAATCGTCAGCGTCATAGTCGATTGCTCCGACTTCCGCTTCAGCTTCCGCAGCATTCTTCCGTATCGCGTTGATAGGCACCTTAACTTCGCCGCCTTCAAGCTCCTCATAGAGGTGCGGAAACAGTTTCTTCATATCTTTCTTTTCTAAGGCCATGAGACATCAATTAATTAGGAAAATATCAGAGGTAGTTTAAAGTCTTTTTTGAAACGGCTACCATGAATTGCGGGTGTTTACTGGGGGATAAATTGCTGTGTTGGGTGCGATTGCAGCACGCGTTCGAGTTCGCGGATGTTTAAGCCTTTCAATTCGTCCCCAAAGGTTTCGCACCTGCGCTTTTTACCTGCTTCCTCGGATGCCCTGACGGTGACTTCAAGGTTATGCTTGGCGGGAGTTTGGGCATAGATGTGATAGGACTCTAAAGTGGCGCCTTTCTTGTTCACCGTAGTCCAAGCGGTCTTGGCGATTTTTACTCCACCAGCTTTAAGCGCCGTGACTGCAGCTTCGGGTTCGTCGGAGTAGACGGCTACGTCGATGTCGCTGCCCTGCTTAATTGTCCCCCGCCAGACGCTGCCGATTAGAACCGGGCGGAACACACTTAACAGGCGCATAACGGCTAGGGCTTCGGTGCGCATCTCAATGAGGCGTTCTTTTCGTTTTTCGCCTTCCTGTTCCTCAGCAATCCTATCCAGCTCCAATGCAACTTCCAAGTTGGAGGGTAAAAAGTGGGTGCCTAAAGTCTGCGCTGCCTTATCCTTTGCCTGCTTGTATTCCTTTTCTGCCCCAAAATAGAGCAGGGTAGCAGCTTCACGCGCCACTCGCCGTTTACAGTCATCAGTCGCCAAAAGCTTGGCTACCGTTTAGCGATTGTTTCGTAGAGCTCTATAGTGTGCTTTGCGATTTTGCTCCATGTGAACTCTGCTAGCACACGTTTTCGCCCGTTTTCGCCCAAAGTTTTTGCCCATTCTGGACTGGCAAGTGCACTGGTGACGCCCCATGCGATGTCGCTTGGATTATTGGGATCAATGTGGTAGCCGCACTGTTCCGGTCCGCAACAGATAACGATTTCACGCATGCCGCTGACTCCAGCCGCGCCAACCACCACTGGCTTCTCCATACTCATCGCTTCAAGTGCGACGATGCCGAATGGTTCATAGTAACTTGGGAACACTGCTATGTCGCATGCGGCGTAGTGGGCTATGCGTTCCTCTTCCGGGATGAAGTCGAAGCAGAACTTGACGTATTCACCCATTTTGGTGATTGCTGTGAGGTTTGTGAGGTACTCTTGGAGGTCGCCGACGCCGACTATGACGAGTTTAGCTTTGGGTATTTTGTTGAGGATGTGAGGCATGGACATAATTAGTTTGTCGATGCCCTTAACGCCGACGAGTCTGCCCAAGAACAGAAGCATGTATTCGTCGTCTTTAATGCCGTACTTGGCTCGGATGCGCTTGATGTCGTCTTTAGAGACTGTCTGCGGGTCATACTTTTGGGGGTCAACACCGTTGTAGCTGACCTGAATCTTCTCCCGCGGAAAACCCAACCCGATTAATTCGTCCTTCATAGCGTGCGAGACCGTTACAACCATGTCAGCCATGTTACCTGCACGCAGTTCAATGTTGCTTACAACGCTTGAACCCATACCCATAGTGCGGCCCTTCTCAGTAGAGTGCACATGGAAAGCAAATGGCAAACCAGTTTCGCGTTTAACGGTGATACCACCCATAGCGGATAGCCAGTCGTGAGCTACCACAACGTCGTACTTCATGCCTTCCCGCTTGATTAGCTCGTTAACTAGTTTGGCTGCTGACAGGTAATTGTAAACCATGAGTTTACCGAATAGGTGGATGCCTCTGCCCCATTTGCGTATGTCCTCAGCGATAACGTCCGGCAACGAGTCGGAAACGTCTATGTGTAGTGGGCGGTGGATTTCTATGCCGCGCCAAATCTCCCTTGTCGGCAGTGAGCCGGCGTCGTCGTTCATGGTAAAAACTGTTACGTCGTTGTCGCTTAATACGAATTTGCGGGTGATTTCAGCAGCGTATGTTCCGAGGCCGCCGACGATTTTAGGAGGATATTCATAGACAAAAACGCCGATCTTCATGTTCTAATTATCACCATTTGATCAAAAGGAAAGTAGGTTTTTGCGTACTAAAGCTTTACCTAACCAATCCGACGGGCATAGGCCTGCAATCATTGCTTACGTGGGCTAAGCGGGGAAAAGTTTGATTACTCCCGCCTACATAGCTACTGAAGGCAGGTGCCCCCAATAATGAGCTTATCACCTATTAAACAAGAATTACTGGAAACCATGCTTCTTGAAGACAAACCAAGAAAAGCCATGGAGCTCGCTAAAGAGGTTAATAAAGAGTTCCAGCCGGTCATGATGCACCTTCTAGGCTTAACGCGCATGGGATACGTATCCAGCCCCTCAAAAGGATTCTACATCATAACAGCGCAAGGTAAAAAAGCGTTAGGCATACCGGAAATCACTAAAGAGAAAGCCAACGCCATTTTGGCATATGCGCCACATGATAAGGCATTTAACTTTTACAGCTCTATCGATAATCCGCTTGGTATACATGCGCATAACCTTAGGGACTTCGCAGTAAAAATCGATAAGGTAGACGCTGCTTCACTGGAGTTTCACCTTAAACGCGGTGACTTTGAAGCGTGGTTTAAGTGTCTAGGAGACGAAGAGCTGGTTTTGAAGATGGTGCTGTTGAAAAAGCGGAATCTTACTGGCGAACACCTGCGAGGTCACCTGCATGAAGCAGTCGACCATCATTACCGCGAGTTGGCAGAGTTAACGGGTGAGGTTTTCCCCGAAGACGAAGCAGAGAATAGCCACTCACATCATCAGCATGAACACGTAGGCCATCATAGCCACGTATAGTTTATTTAAAAGATTGAAGGGTTTGCTGAGACCTCTGGGCGTTAATTTAAGGAGAATAGAAAAGCGCATACACGATGACTGCAACACCGTTAATGCAACCCAGAGGCCCATTCAGCCCCAAACTGTCTGCATTTTTTTTCTTTCTCCTAAATACAAAGTAACCAATTTAGAGCCATCGCTAATAAATCTCGCTCACCTATCGTGAGTAGAGAAAAACAATCACTCGATACGCTCCATTCTTAACGTATGTTATGAAGGTAAAGTAAAAGGGCTAAAAATATTGAGATAAATTCAAATAAAAAAGTAAAAAAGGAAAAGGAAAGTTAAAGCTTTCCTATCTTATGGTTTTTTCTTCAGGACCAGCACTATTGCAATTGCTGCAATGAAGATTGCAACGATGATGCCGATAACTGCTGGTAGGAAGTATGTGTCTGCTGCTGATTGTGGTGTTTGTGTTGGTGCTGGTGTAGATTCTGCTTCGTCAACGAAGATTGCGGTCTCTGCAAATGAACCATAGTATGAGCCTGTGCCTGCGAAGGTTGCGATGACTGAGTATTCGCCTGCTACTTGTGGAGTAAAGGCTAATTTGAATGCGCCGTTTGCGTTGCTTGTGGTTGTGCCGACGTTGTAGAAGTTGCCGTTTGGATCGATTACGCTTATGGTAACTGGTACACCTGTTGCGTCTGTTGGCTTAGCCTGATCCATATAGACGTATTCCATCCATGCGCTTTGGCTTGCGTCTGAGATTGCTGGGACACCTGCTGGGAATCTTGCGGCTTGCTCGGTCTGTTTTGTGCCGACTGATATGTCGATGACTGTGCCTTCAACTAGGACTTTATCGCCGTTTGTTGAGACTTTCGGTGAGGCCGTCACTGTTGTTTGGCTGGGTCCTTTAGCGACTGCGTAGAGTTGGTTGTCGTAGTAGTTGTAGTAGACTAATGTTCCGTCTGCTAGAACCTGTGTGCTTAGACCTTGTCCGCCTGTTTGGCCTGACCAGCCTAGCATCTTGTAGATTTGTTCGCCTGAGGTTGCGTTGATGCAGTATATGCTGTAGCCTTTGTAGAGTGGGCTGTTTGGTGAGTGTTCGTTGTTGAATGCGTAGATTTTGCCGTCTGCGATTGCACCAATGAATGTTGGCATTAGACCCCATCCTGTGTTAACGCCGCTGCTTGTGTTGTTGAATCTCCAGTTCAGGTTGCCGGTTGCTGTGTCAATGCATAGGATTTCTCCACCGAATCCTTGGGTGTAGAGGTTACCGTATGCAGTTGTGCATCTTTGGCCTGCACCTGAGCCACTGCTGAAGAATTGCATTGGACGTACTGGGAAGCTGGTTGACCATTTGCTGCTGCCGTCTGCTAGGCTATAGCCTTGGTATTGCATGTCTTCAGCGGTTGTTGTTGTCCATACACGGTTAACTGGGTCCAGTGGACCTAAGTTGACGGTCATGTTTCCGGATGGTGAGGGGAATGATTTCTTCCATAGTAGGCTGCCTTTGTTGCTGTCCTGTAGGCTTAAGGTCCATACCTGGTACGGATTAGTGCCTCTAATTGATAGGACACCTGGCGCGATTGATGGTGTTGTGCCGAGTAATATGTCGCCTGGCAGTACATACTGTATGGTTGGGTTCTGGTTTGCTAATACGCCGGTTAAGTCTGCGGTGATTGTTACGTTCCATGAGTATGCTTTGCTTGTGTCAATGTTTTTGCCAACTGGTCTATACTGTAGGTAGTTTGTGCCTGTGCCTGGTCCACCTGCTGGTACTTGGTCTGCTGCTGTCCAGTTCCAGAGTGCTAGCCAACCTGATTTTGCTGCAACATTGTAGTTGAGTATGTATTTGACGATTTCACCTTGGCTTGTGTATGCGATGACACCGCCTGTTGGTACGTTGGTGAGGTTGAATAGCCATTTGCCTGTTAATGAGTCAAAAGACATCCATGTGGAGCCGATTGCTTGGAATAAGTATCCGTTTGGAATGACACCGTGCTGATTTGGTGATTCATAGCAGAAGAGTTCGCCGAAGGTTGGGTTGATTGCGTCATTTGTCCAGAGGATTTCGCCTGTGCGTAGGTCTCTGCATGTGTATGCACCTGCGCCGGTAGCGCCTGTGCTTACTTGGTCGCTTAGTGGTGCTTTGTAGTAGAGTCTGCCGTTAATGATGAGTGCATTTTGGAATCTTCCCTCATATGAACCGCCTGAGTAGAAGGTTGCGCCGGTGATACCTGTGTTGATTCCACCGACAACTCCTCCGTCTTCAAATGGAGCAGTCCAAACGATGTGTGAAGAATCTGGTCCGGTTCCGCTTTGTTGCCATAAGCTCATACCGCTTTGTTGGAATGTTCCAAAGTGGTTGGCGCCTGGTGCATAGCCGGAAGCTGTGTGGCCTAGCCAGTGTGAGCCCATTGTGTACCAGTTATAGTCTTCGCCGAAGATTGGTCTTGTCCAGTATTCAGTTGGAAGTGGTGAGTCAGCTGTGGGTTCTACTCTGTCTTGTAGTACTGTGAGGGTTGCTGTTGCTTCGCTGCCTAGGAAGACTACGCCAGTGTAAGCGGCGTTGCCACCTTCTGCTCTGGTCCAAGTGTAAGTTTGATCTGGATATTCAAAGTAGAAGATGTATTCGCCAACTTGGTCTGGTGTGAAGGAAGTTGACTGGACACCGGTTGTGTCTTTAATTTCTGCCCAGGTTTTTGTTGTTGTGGTGCCGTCTGGTGCTACAATGGTTAGTTTGTAGTCGTGTCTGCGGATGTTGTTGTTTTCTGCCGCGTTTGGCGGTGGTGTGTCGACCATCATTGCTACATAGGTTGTTTGACCTACGCCGACCGGATTCGGTTCAACGATGAGGTATGCATATGTTTGCAATTGACCTGATGTTTGCCCGCTAATAGTAGGTGCTATTGATACTGCGATGGAAAATACTAAAAGCGCAGTTAGCACTAACGCTAATGTGGTTTTTTGTTTCATTTTTTTTTCTCCTAATTAGGTAGGTAACTTTTTTGTATACAAGGCTAATAAGGCTGGCGCTCCTATTGTGAGTGCAGAAAAGCAGCATTTTGGTCACATTTAATAACTTGAAATTTATGTAAATAGAACAAACAGTTAGCTTAAAAAAAGGGCGAACAAGAGATGAAAGCCCAGATTGAACCAATGGTAAACTGCATCAAGCGGTTTCCGACCGGATTGGCGGCATAATTTGAATAAAACACCTCGGAGAGGCAGAATACAGCTTTACGGCGATATTTTAGCTATAATAGAGGCCGAGGGCAACGAGAAAATTGTCCTAACACATATTCAGCTTAAAAGTCAAGTCCCGTTTGACCGCCTAAAAAAGTACCTCTCAGAGATGAAAACACTCGGCTACATAGATGACGAAAAAACGCCCAGACTCACGCAAAAAGGGAAGCAGTACAAGCAGGAATACATGGACGTTATTGATTTTATGAAACGTATGGGCGTAACTTAAAACAAGCTGACTGGTTCTATCGATTTTTCTATAATAAATCGGCTGATTTAAACGCATAATCATTTGAAGAATTAAAAAAAATAAAAAGGAGGGAAAATTAAGTTGGTTTTCCCTTTATGGTCGTTTTCTGAGGACAAGCATCGTCAACGCAATGCTTACGATGATTGCGATGAAGAGGCCTGCGATTGCTGGGATGAAGTACAGGTCAGCTGCTGATGGCTGTGCTGTTGGTTGTGGTGTTGCTGTTGCTGCTGCTTCGTCAACTGCAAATGCAGTGTTTGCTGATGAACCATAATATGCGTTTGACCCTGCGAATGTTGCGATTACGTAGTACATGCCTGTAACGTCTGGTGTCCATTGGAATGCGTAGCTTCCTGATGCATCAGATGTTGCTGTTCCGATTGTACGGTAGTTGCCGTTTGAGTCGACTACTGAGATTGTAACTGGTACACCGACTGTGTCTGTTGGCTTATTCTGCTGCATGTAGACGTATTCCATCCATGATCTCATGCTTGTATCAGCGACACATGGTACTCCGTTGGGGAAGCGCGCTGCTTGTTCTTCTTGCTGTGTACCTGCGGCGATGTCTGTGACTGTTCCTCTGATTACTATGCTTTGGCCTTGGCTGACTGCTGCTAGTGGTGCTTCAACTGTTAGTTTGCTTGCGCCTTTGCCGAGTGAGTATATTTGCATGTCATAGATGTTTAGGTATACGAAGTAGCCGTCTGCGACTACGTCGGTTTGGCCAACGTACATGCCTGAGCCCATGCCTGTGGTGGTCCAGATTTCTTCACCTGTGAATGCGTCCATGCATGCGTACAGGCCGCCTTTGTAGAGTGGCTGGTCTGGTGAGTGCTCGGTTGTTCCGATGTAGACTTTGCCGTCTGCGATTACGTCGATGAATACTGGGTAGTGACCGTATACTGTGTCTGAGCCTGCGCCTGTGCTGTTGCCTTCGCCGCCGTTGCCGTACGTCCAGAGTAAGTTGCCGTTCTTGTTGTCATAGCAGTATACTATGCCGTCGTAGCCTGCTGCGTATAGGTTGCCGTATGCAGCGAGTGTGTCTCTTCTTAGAGTATCCCATTCGACGACGAGTGTTTCTGCTGTCCAGAGGTGATCGCCGTTTGTTAAGCTGTAGCCGTTTATGTCTAGTGTTTCTTTGTCTTCTGTAACGAATGTGTTTGCGATTGGATCAACTGAGACGATGACTCTTGTTACGTTGCCCTCTGCTGGAGAGTAGTTCTTTGTCCATAGGATGTTTCCGAATGAGCTTGGGTTGATGCTTACACAAGTCAGGGTTGCGCCTGTTGGGTTTGTTCTGGGGCCGTTGCCCATGCTGCCTTGCATTAGGATAAGTTTGTCACCGACGACGACGTCACGGAAGATGCTCCAGCCTTGTCCTGTAACGGATGGAAGTGAAGCGTTGA
>Ga0123335_1004585_pt1 | contig 17723 bp, 14 predicted proteins | sample BiotimSIPDNA_2_FD_89707 | JGI IMG/M metagenome (GOLD analysis project Ga0123335, IMG submission 89707) | Anaerobic biogas reactor microbial communites from Washington, USA - Biogas_R2 time_0 SIP DNA | ecosystem: Engineered > Bioreactor > Anaerobic > Unclassified | place: Washington, USA...
TCTATTAATCATCTCCTTCTTCAGGAAACAAAGTATTCACAAGGCTTTCCATTTGTTTTTTTAAAAGAAACTCACCCGATGTCGATAACGCATCGCGGATACTGTCGGTTTCATAAAAAACCCCAGGTAACAATTTCAGGATGTCATTGTATTGCTGATGTGCTGAATCCAGCAACCGATATTCACTTATTATCCCTTTTTTAACAGTTAATTCAAAATCAACAAGCGTGCCGTTAAAGTTTAACTGACGTTGCAACCTGAAATCAGGTGAATAGCCGTAAATCCACTTCCCCGTGATATATTTTTCGTTCCGAAGATTTTGAATATGTTTTAATTCTATTTCTGAAAGGACCCGGCTTTCTGCTCCGCCATAATACACCTGAAGAAATTCAAACAGCCCTTCCCTGAAACTTTTAATATCCATATGCCTCCTGAGATGAGATACAATATTTGTTACCGTCGCCCTGTTAGACTTAACGGCCTTGTCCCGATAGATTCCCTTCTTTACCTTCAGCGAATCGTTAAGCATTGTAAGGTCGCAATTGAAAAGCAGCGTGCCGTGATGAAGTGTACGGTTTTTATAAATATGTTCTGCATTGCCGGATATTTTCAAACCATCAATGAGAATTTCATTTTTATCACCCATATAAGGTTCCAAATCCAATGTTTTGAGGTATGCCATCACAGGGGATACAAATTTCCCAAAATCAACCAGCTTGCCACTTTGGCCATTCATAATGAATGTGAAATTAAGGTTACCCGGACCATGGTAAACAGTACCCCCTCCTGATATCCTGCGTGCTACTTTTATATCTTTATTTCTGATATATTGCAGGTTAAACTCCGCAAATGCATTCTGATGCTTTCCAATAACAACTGCAGGATCCGATTCCCAAAGCATAAACATGTTCTCATCATTGAATCTCAGCAGGAATTCCTCCGATGCCAGATTGGTATAAATATCATTGAACCCGTTAATAATACCAACCACCTTCATTTACTGAAAATTGATTTATTTTACTAAATTAACACAGATTACTATAGCAATGCCTATTTTATTGAGCCAGAAAAAAATTTGAATTAAATGGAAAAGCTTGTTGAAAGGTTTATGCGGTATGTAAAAGTTAATACCCAATCCAATGAAAAATCAGAAAAATGTCCAAGTACACCGGGCCAGCTCAAATTTGGCAAGATACTCGTAAAAGAATTGAAATCCATTGGTCTTGCAGATGCTTCCATGGATGAGAACGGTTACATCATGGCAACTTTACCGGCAAATACCAAAAAAAGGACCCCGGTCATTGGTTTTATTGCTCACATGGATACAAGTCCTGATTGTTCAGGTGAAAATGTGACACCTCAGATTTTCGATAACCATTATGGGAAGAGTTTAAAAATAAATGAAAAGAGAAATATTCTACTTTCACCGCGTGATTTCCCTGCTTTAAACAATTATATAGGCCAACCCCTGATTACAACCGATGGTACCACACTGCTTGGTGCAGATAATAAAGCCGGCATTGCAATAATTATAACTGCTCTGGACAATTTAATCAAAAACCCATCAATAGAACATGGTAAAATAAGGGTTGCCTTCACTCCTGATGAAGAGATCGGCAGGGGCGCCAATAAGTTTGATGTAAAAAAATTCAATGCTTCCTTTGCTTATACCATTGATGGGGGGGCCATAGGTGAACTTGAATATGAAAATTTTAATGCAGCAAGCGCTAAAATCAGCATTCAGGGAATGAATGTGCATCCGGGAACCGCAAAAAACAAAATGAAGAATTCAATTCAGATAGCCATGGAGCTGGAAAGCATGCTGCCTCAGAATGAAAAACCACAGTACACTGAAGGTTATGAGGGGTTTTACCATATAACTGAATTTAATGGTACTGTTGACCATACAAAGCTTCATTTTATCATCCGTGACCACGATAAAGAAGAGTTTACCCGTAAAAAGAACCTGATGATCAAAATAGTGGATCACCTGAACATGAAATATGGGGCCGGTACTATTAAAATCATAATGATTGACCAGTATTACAACATGAAGGAAAAAATTGAGCCTGAATTTCAAATTGTAGAACTTGCAATGAAGGCTATGAGTGCCGCTGGTGTAGCACCAAAAGTAAAACCCATAAGAGGCGGTACGGATGGGGCAAGGCTTTCATTCATGGGCTTGCCCTGTCCGAATATTTTTACCGGCGGACATAACTTTCACAGCAGGTATGAGTTCATCCCGATCAGGTCAATGGAAAAATCTGTCCAGGTAGTTATGAAAATTGCAGAACTTGCTACTAAGCAAAAATTTTCCAAAAACCGTCTGGCAGTAATAAAAATGGAGGGAAAAAAACCAGCCGTTAAGAGCCTGGCAGGAAAATCTGCGAAGAGTAAAACTGAAAAAGGGAAAAATAAATAGGCTGTCTTTGATCTTTGGTATCGATTTTCAGACAGCCTTAGTCACCTAATCCTGTAATTTGAAAAAACTTAGCATTTGTATACGTTATCCGGCTTGCTGTTGCTGGGCCTTCATGTCTTTTTCAGCACCTTTTATCTTATCCTCTTTTGAAAGTCCTTTCAATACTTCAATATTGATGCCATCGGAAAGGCCTGTTTCGATATAACGTTTCTCGAATACCTGTGTTGAGGTTTCAACTTCTACATAGGCAGAATCATTTTCTTTTTCAAAGAATACAAGACCTTCGGGTATAACCAGAACACTGTCGCGCCTGTCGAGCACAATGTCTGCATTTGCACTATAGCCAGCGCGCAGAAATGAGCTTTCATCAAGCTCAACTTTAGCTTTTATTTCGAACTGCACTGTACCGTTTTCTTCCAAACCTTTAGGAGCAATGTATTCAAGTTCAGCCTCAAATTTCTTATCCTGAAGGGCACCAATTGTAAGTTCAAGTTTCATGCCTTCCTTTATCTTGCCGACTTCGGTTTCATCAATTTTACCTTCAAAAATCATTTCCCCCATGTCAGCGACTGATGCAATAGTAGTACCCTCATTGAAAGTATTAGCCTGGATAACAGAAGTTCCAACCTCAACAGGCACGTCTAGTATCATACCCTCTATGGTTGATCTGATAAGCGTATTAGATAATGCACCCGATTTCCTGGTTATGCCTTCCTTTACCAGCTGAAGATTATTTTCAGCAGCATCCAATTCTTCCAAAGCAGCATTATATTCAATCCTGTTCTTCTGAAATTCAGCTTCAGGAATAACTCCCTGCTCATATACCTTCCTTTGTCTGTCGTATACAAGTTTTGCATCTTCAAGCTGAAGTTGTGCCTTTTTCACCCTCGATTCTGCGCTGTTGAGGGCAACCATATCAGGAATAATCTTCACTTTCGCTATCAGGTCGCCCTTTTTTATCTTTTCTCCCGGTTCTACAAAAATCTCTTCTATAATTCCCGAAACCTGAGGTTTTATGGCAATTTCCCTGCGGGGAATAACCGAACCAGTTGCAACGGTTTTCTTTACAAGACTTGATATGAATGGATTCTGTACTTCATAAATGACATCTTTCTTTTTTGATTTCTTGTAGAGCATAAATAAACTTCCTAAGATGCCAGCAACAAGAGCAATTCCAATGAATGAATAAATAACCTTTTTCATGTTTTGTATTTTTTGTAGATTTTTTAGTTCTAATTTTCTTTCCGTATAGCCTCAATTGGTTTAATGGAAACGGCCCGTTTAGCAGGAATAATTCCCGCAAGCATTCCTGAAATAATCAGGATGAATACGGCTGACAGTGCTACTTTAAAATCCACCTCAGGATTTAAAAACATCACTTCCTGGGCTGTATTATTGCTACCAACAGCTTTATTAACGAGTTCAACTACGTATATCCCCAGTGCCATACCGGTCAAGCCTGCTACCGAAGTAAGGAATATGGATTCCGATATAACACTTGATATTATTTTTACAGGAGTTGCACCCATTGCTCTTTTTATCCCAAATTCCTTTGTACGTTCATTGATAATGATTAACATAATATTGCTGACTCCTATTATGCCGGCCAGCAGTGTACCAATTCCCACAAGCCAGATGATAGCCCTGATGCCAATAAAAAGTCCTTTGATCTGCTTGAATTCCTGCCCTACATTATTATATCCGAAAGCTCCTTTATCGTCGGGGTGTACATCATGCCTTTCTGCCAGGATTGACATTACCTGAGTCTGAATTTTATCAATATCTGCGAAAGGTTTTCCGACAATAGAGAAATGATCCACAATATTAGGGTAGTTGTAAATATGCTGCGTAGTGCCATATGGTATGAATACAATTGAATTTTGTTCCTCTCCCCAACGACCGGTATGTTTCGATTTATAAACACCAACCACCTGAAAGTACATGCCATTGATTTTTATGTATTTATTGACCGGATCTTCATCTTTTTTAAAAAGTTCCTCATAAACTCTGTGACCCAGAAGGGCAACTTTTCTTTTATGCAGCTCGTCAAAATCGTTAAGATACCTGCCTTTAAACATATTCACCGGATCCACCTTGTTTTCTTCGGGCATGATACCTTCTACCCTGAAATTGGCTGTCTGATCACCATTAACAAGTATTGATGTCTGCTGCCAGCCGCCTCCGTGTGCTGTCGGGGTTATGATATGGATCCCGGGAATACTTTTCTTGATGGCTTCCATATCCTCAAGTTCGAAATGGTACCATCGGCTTCTTGGAAAACCTTTATAAGGAATAGTAGTTGATTGTGCCCATATAAACATACTGTTGGTTGCGAAGTCCCCCATTCCGGAGTAAACGCCGTTCTCCAAACCTTTTCCGGCACCCAGCATTACCATCAGCATAAAAATTCCCCAGAGAACGCCAAATGCGGTAAGAAATGTACGCAATCTGTTCTTTTTGAGTGTGTGGAATATTTCCTGCCACTTATCGTAATCGATGATCATGGTTTTGTTTGTTTGATTTTTTATTCGTCATGAAGGGCAACCACAGGTTTAATATTAGCGGCATTTCTTGCCGGAAAATATCCTGCAATGGCGCCCGCTACGACAATCATTACAGTTGCTCCGATGGCAACTTTAAAATCCACACCAGGGTTTCTGAAAAACTCCTGGGCAGGTAATATCTTAGCAATAAATTCGAGCAGCACAATACCAAGCAACAATCCTATATAACCTGCAATTGAAGTTATAAGTATCGACTCCTGCAGTATCATCCAGATAATAGATGAGGGTTTCGCACCTATTGCTTTTCTGATTCCGATTTCCTTTGTCCTCTCTTTTACCACAATAAACATGATATTTCCGACGCCTACTATTCCTGCTATTATTGTGAAAATGCCGATGATAAGTACAAATATGCTGATCCCTTTAAATAAACTTTGCATCCTCTGATAAGAATCGAGGGCATTCCAACTCCACATGGCACGCTGGTCATCGGGGTTGAAGTTGTATTTCTTTGCCAATTGCTTCCTGATATCTTCAATCATGGCATTGGCTTCTTCAACAGAAGCATCACCTGCAGTAAAAGCAATAGTACCTACCTGATTTTTGGTGATAAATATTTTCTGAGCCACACTTATGGGTATGAAAAACCTTTTAGTCTCATTTTCATGTGTATCGTTAAAAACACCTATAATCTTGAACGGTATCCCTCTAATATTGACATATTTGCCAACGGGGCTTTGATCTTTAAATATCTGCTCTTTTGCAGCCTTACCTATGATAGCTACCTTTCTGTATTCCTTAATATCATTTACATTTAAAAGTCTTCCTTCATCCAGTTTTATTGCTTCAATAACCTGATGCCCTGTATTAATAGCCTGTATATCAAAATCAGCATAGTAATTTTTATAGCTAACCCTGCTTCCCCACAAACCATAGCGGGCGGTAAGGTTTTCAATGCCGTCATACATTTTATCGACCAACTGCACATCCTGATTGTTAAACTGAATGCTTCTGCCTGCATTAAACCCACCATGTGCCATGCTTGTCCGGCCGCCACCCATCCATATACTGTTTATGGCGTCCGAAAAATTATACATGATTCCATTTGCAAGCCCGTTCCCGGAACCCAAAAGGATTACCAGCATAAAGATTCCCCATGCTACGCTGATGCCTGTTAGAAAAGTACGCAATCGGTTTTTGCGAATGGTACTTAGAATTTCCTGCCACTGGTCCAGATCAAGCATAATTAGCAGCTTTTTGGGTTGAATATTGTCTGTCTATAACACCATCCCTGAGCCGAATGATCCGATCAGTACGCTCGGAAATGTCTTTTTCATGAGTAACAATAATAATGGTTATACCTTGCTTATTGACTTCCTTTAGTAAATCCATAACCTCATAGGAAGTTTGGGTATCGAGTGCACCTGTAGGTTCGTCTGCAAGGATCACCTTTGGTTTTGAAATCATGGCCCTGGCAATAGCTATCCGTTGCTTCTGCCCTCCGGACATTTCACTTGGTAAATGTGCAGCCCATTCTGCTAAACCCATCCTCTCAAGGTACTCCATGGCAATTTTATTACGTTTCTTTCGCGGAATGCCTTGATAATACAAAGGAAGCGCAACGTTTTCCATCGCGTTTTTAAAGGCAATGAGATTGAATGACTGGAAAACAAATCCAATCATCCGGTTCCTGTACCATGCGGCTTTAGTTTCCGACATATCCCTGATCAAGTGTTTATCGAGATAATAGTTACCCGAATCATAGGTGTCAAGGATTCCAATAACGTTTAACAGAGTTGATTTCCCCGAGCCTGATGGACCCATAATGGATACCATTTCGCCCTGGTTGATATTAAGATCAACACCTTTCAATACGTGCAGACTGTTACTGCCCATTACGTAGGATTTGTGGACTTGTTCAATTCTAATCATGGTTTTGTTTTTCTGGTTGTATCACTGAACAATACTTATGCCAGTGACAATATTATACTGATCTATTGAGTGTTAATTAAAAAATTTAAGCCTTTTCCACTTTTATACAAATCTCATGTATGTACAATTCCGGTACAAGAATTGTTCGATATAGGACACCTGAAATAAATTTTATACCTATAAAACTTTATTTACAAAAAAAAATTATTTGCCACGCAACCTTTCAGTATAATCATCATCTGAAAAATGGCAGCGATCACAGGATAATCTCCTGAAAAAAAGTGTAAATTTGGGATTATTCCATTATATAACAATTGCTTAATTCAGTTGAGGATATTATCCGGGGATGCCGCCAAAAGGATCCTGGTGCGCAGCGATCACTGTACGAGATGTTCAGTTCACGTATGTACGGCGTCTGTCTGAGGTATTGTGGTTCGCGGGATGACGCCCAGGATATCCTACATGAGGGATTTTTAAAGATCTTTGAAAAGATAAGGCAATTTGAGTTCAGGGGCTCCTTCGAAGGTTGGATCAGACGGATTATGGTAAATACTGCACTTGAGAGGTACAGGAACCAGAACAAATTTGTAAGTATCAGGGATGACTCAATTGAAGATTATGAGAAGCCGGAAGATTTTGATATTTCTGAAGACATTACAGCTAAAGAACTGATGGAAATGATCGAAGATCTTTCACCCCAGTATCGGATGGTCTTCAATATGTATGCAATTGAAGGTTATTCTCATAAAGAAATTGCAGAGTTGCTGGGAATTACTGAAGGAACTTCAAAATCAAATCTTTCCAGGGCCAGAGTCATCCTTCAGGAAAAAATTAAAGAGTTTTATAAGCAGATTGATAAGATAGGTATTAAATATGAGAAAGTTGGATCAAATAGATGACCTGTTTCGCAGTGGATTGGAAGATTATGAACCCATTCCCCCTGTGGATGTATGGGATCGTATTGAAAAAGATCTGACGGCAAAAAGCAATAGCCGCCGGGCATTGCCAATATTCCTTAAAATTGCTGCCGGAATATCGCTGCTTATCGGTTTATCATGGGCTGGATTAAAATTATTTATATCCGATGATAGATCCGATATTATTATCACTCAGACACCTGCTATAAATATTGTTGAACCTGAGATTGCCTTACAGCCACAAGCAAAATTTGAAAAACCTTCGTCCCAGGACCATGAAGTTCCCGGATCAACAGATGTGTCTCATAAAAACAATATTTCTGTCGAACCCAATACAGAAGATTTAATAACAGGTATGGCTCCATCCGGGATAGTGCCCGCTGAAAAAGAAACGGGATCAATAGTATCCGATTTTATTCCTCCGGTTGATTACCGATACGAGATATTAAATCTGAGCCCTGGTGCAGGGAATCTGCCATCTGCTGATTTGCAGCAGCCTAGTAAAAATGATATGATCATTCAACAAAATCTTCTGGCAATGGCTGATGAAGATGAGAAAAAAACTGATTGGATCATTGGTGGAAAATTAGGTCCTCAGTATACTTATCGTAATTTCGATTTACTTCAGGCAGAATCAAGCCGGATCCCGGAATACATGGAGAAAGAATCTGGTTTGCTTGCTTATACCGGAGGGGTTAATGTTGAAGCCGACAGAGGAGGTCGCTTGACAGTGCAATCGGGCTTATTTTACTCAAAAATAGCTATGACCAGACCATATGTGTCCAATGAAAGTGATTATTTTGATATTGGAGAAACGTACAATAGTAACAGTACCGATCAGTTGAATAAATCCAACACTATCGGTACTATAGTTTTTGAAAATGATTTACCCCAAAATCTGGTGAGGACAGATGAAGGATATGTTGAACCGGGACCCTACGAACTTGAAACTCAACTAGGATATGTTGAGATTCCATTTGTTGTTAAGTATAAGATTATTGACCGTAAACTGGGCGTTAATATAAATGGTGGTATCTGGGCTGATATTCTTATGGGTACTAAGGTTTATAAGATGGATGGTAATCAGATCTATGTTGAAGGCATCAATGAAGATATGAGAACATTAACTGTCAGCAGCTCTCTGAGCTTTGGTTTTACCTATCCTATAAGCAATAAACTGTCTCTGAATTGTGAACCTTTCTTCAGGTATTATCTTTCTCAAGTCAACACCAATATTGAAACAGCTGTTTATCCATATTCCCTTGGTATTTTAACAGGTGTTAACTATTATTTTTAAAGACCTTCCCTTCATAGCAATATTACCTTGTTTTATCTAATTTTGCATCAAAATCAGAGTAGGTATAGAAGTCGTGTGTTATGGTGAAGAAAAGTATCCTGAAAAAGCTTAAGGAAATGAAATTATCCCTGGCAGGTATGTTGTTTTTATTGATCATTTTCGTTTCCTCATCGGATCATCCATTAGATAGCATCCAGCAGCAACCTGCTATTCCACCTGCAATTTCACCTCAGATACCTGAAAAAATAACCTTCTGTGATGAAGAAGTTCCGGTTCAATATTTCGATGTTTATGAGAGTCTGGAGCGTGAATTGATCGTTAATACCTATTTTCATTCCCAGACATTAATGAACATAAAAAGGGCAAACAGATATTTTCCTGAAATCGTGCCCATTCTCAGACAAAATAACATCCCTGAAGATTTCAAATACCTTGCTGTTGCTGAAAGCGGTTTTAGCTATGTGGTCTCACCTGCCGGTGCTACAGGCTTTTGGCAGCTTATGGAAAACACAGCTAAGGAAAAAGGTCTTGAAATCAATGATCAGGTTGATGAACGTTATCACACCGAAAAAGCCACCCTCGCAGCCTGCAAGTATTTTAAGGATTCCTATGCAAAGTATAATAACTGGACCATGGTGGCTGCATCATACAATGCAGGTCGTGCCGGCATCGACAGGCAGATAGAACGCCAGGGTGTGTATGATTATTATGACCTGCTTCTATTTGAAGAAACTGCCCGTTATATTTTCAGAATCCTTGCCATTAAACTGATCATGGAAAATCCACAGGAATATGGTTTTATTATTTCTGAATCTGAGCATTATGATCCCATCCCTTACCATTCGGTAAGTATCAGCGGTAATATCGAAGATATGGGTGCTTTTGCTAAGGAACATGGAACCAATTATAAATTGTTGAAAATGTTCAATCCCTGGCTGCGTGATAACAAACTCATCAATACAAAACAGAAAACATATGAAATCCGCATCCCTGACACCAGGAAGCTTTCCAAATAAAAAATTACCGTTATTCTGTGAGACAAAATATTGAAATAGAATCTGATGATGCCATAAGGATTTATGGCGCCAGGGTCCATAATCTAAAAAATATCAGCCTTACCATTCCAAGGAACAAACTATCTGTTATTACAGGTCTAAGCGGAAGCGGAAAATCTTCACTGGCCTTTGATACCATATATGCCGAAGGCCAACGAAGATATATCGAAACCTTTTCGGCCTATGCAAGACAATTTCTGGGGAATATCGAACGTCCTGATGTGGATAAAATTACAGGCCTTTCTCCGGTAATTAGTATTGAGCAGAAAACGACAAACAAAAACCCCAGATCCACCGTCGGTACATCTACGGAAATCTACGATTTCCTCAGATTGCTTTTTGCCCGTGCCGGTGAAGCATATTCATGGAATACGGGTGAAAAAATGGTGCGCTACACTGACGAACAGATTATTGAGCGAATCAATGAAATCTACGATAATCAGAAGATCATGGTTCTTGCACCTGTTGTAAAAAACCGGAAAGGACATTATAAGGAATTGTTCGAGCAAATCATCAGGAAGGGTTTTCTTTATGCCCGTGTAGATGGGAAAATTACTGAAATAACTCACGGGTTAAGGCTTGACAGGTACAAAAATCATAGTATTGAGATCGTCATTGATAAGCTTTCTATTGGTAAAACTGATAAAAAGCGTTTAAAAGATTCTATAGCCATTGCCATGCACCATGGAAAAGGGGTCATCATGATTATGAAAAAAGAAGACCCTGAAGTGAGGTTTTTCAGTCGGTTGCTGATGTGCCCCACAACCGGCATTTCTTATAATGAACCTGCTCCACATAGTTTTTCTTTCAATTCTCCTCAAGGCGCATGCCCTGAATGTAAAGGCCTTGGAACCATCGACCAGGTTGACCTTGATAAGATTATCCCTGACAGATCGCGAAGCATCCGGCAGGGGGCCATAGAAACTCTGGGGAAATATAAAAACAGCTTGATTTTCTGGCAAATTGAAGCCATCGCACGTAAATATGATTTTACCATTGACACCCCTATTTCAAAAATTCCCGAAGAAGCGTTAAAAATAATCCTTTACGGCTCTGAGGAATCTTTCAAACTTGAAAATACTCCTCTCGGCTCTACGTCCGGTTACTTTCTTAGTTTTGAAGGTGTGGTAACTTATATCAATAACCTACAGTCATTATCAGGAAATGAAGCTGAAAGCTGGGTTACACAGTTTGTACGACGTGTAGTCTGTCCGGAATGCAACGGACACCGGTTGAAAAAAGAATCCCTCCATTTCAGAATACATGATAAGAATATCTCTGAACTCGCTAAAATGGATGTTGATGCTCTTTATAAATGGCTCAAAAATGTTCAGAAATTCCTTAGCGATCGTCAGAAAAAGATTGCTTCAGAAATCCTCAAGGAGCTTCTCACACGTCTGCAATTTCTTCTTGATGTGGGTCTTGGATATCTTTCACTCGACCTTCCCTCACGGACTTTATCAGGGGGGGAAAGTCAAAGAATAAGACTTGCCACTCAGATCGGATCCCAGCTTGTAAATGTACTTTATATTCTTGATGAGCCCAGTATAGGACTGCACCAGCGGGATAACCTCCGTCTCATCAATGCTTTGAAAACATTACGCGATTCAGGAAATTCTGTCATTGTTGTGGAACACGACAAGGAAATGATGGAATCTGCTGATTTTCTTGTTGATATGGGTCCCAGGGCAGGCAGGAATGGGGGAGAAATAGTGGCTGCAGGACCCCTCAGTGATGTTCTTAAATCTGACGGCCTTACGGCCAAATTCCTCAGGAATGAACATACAATCCCCATACCTGCCGAAAGAAGAAAGGGGAATGGTAAATCATTATTTATTAAAGGAGCAACAGGTAATAATCTCAAGAATGTTACTGTAGAAATAGAATTGGGAAAATTCATTTGTGTAACAGGAGTTTCAGGAAGCGGTAAATCTTCACTAATAAACGAAACTCTTTATCCTGCGCTGAGCAGACATTTTTACAGGTCCAATGCCGAACCGCTTCCCTACAATACCATTGAAGGCCTGGAATATATAGATAAAGTGATAGATGTTGACCAGTCGCCGATTGGACGTACTCCCAGATCAAATCCCGCAACCTATACAGGTGTTTTTTCCGATATCCGCACACTCTTTTCACAGACCACCGAATCTAAAATCAGGGCTTACAAGCCAGGCAGGTTTTCCTTCAATGTAAAAGGAGGAAGATGTGAAACATGCCAGGGATCAGGCCTGCAAACTATTGAAATGAATTTTCTCCCTGATGTTTATATCGAATGCAGGGACTGTGCAGGCAGGCGGTATAACCGTGAAACACTTGAAGTAAAATATAAAGGCAGGAATATCAGCGAGGTATTGGACATGACTATTAACCAGGCCTTTGAATTTTTTGAGAACATCCCGTCTATTCAAAAAAAACTGGCTGCCCTGGTAAAAGTTGGTCTCGGATATATTAAACTTGGTCAGCCATCTACAACGCTTTCAGGAGGTGAATCGCAGCGCATCAAACTTTCTGCAGAACTTGCCAAGCGCGATACAGGCAAAACCCTTTATATCCTCGACGAACCTACAACAGGACTGCACTTCGAAGATATCAGGGTGCTTCTAATAGTTCTGAACAAGTTGGTCGATCGTGGAAATACCGTAATTGTTATTGAACATAATTTTGACGTTATCAAAATGGCTGATCATATTATAGATATGGGAAAAGAAGGAGGACAGCAGGGAGGCTATATCTTATGCAAGGGAAGCCCGGAGGAAATTGTTAATTGCAGGGAAAGTTATACGGCTTCCTTTCTGCGCAAAGAATTGCAGCGTTAATAGTTTATGTTTTACTGTAACTCTGCACTCTTAAATTTCGTTATATCTTTATCTTAGACAAGAAAGAACTATATATTTTATTTTACGTGGATTATGTCGTCGAATGAAGAAAAAATTAAAAGGGCATTTCAGAAGAAGAATTGGCATGAGATAAAAACTTACGACAGCTGGAAGATTTTTAAAATTATGTCTGAGTTTGTTGAAGGCTTTGAAAAACTTGCGCGTATTGGCCCGTGTGTTTCTATTTTTGGCAGTGCACGTACCGAACCAGGTACAAAATACTATAAAATGGCTGAAGAAATTGCTTTTCAGCTCACCCAGTTGGGTTATGGTGTTATTACAGGCGGAGGCCCGGGAATTATGGAAGCAGGTAATCTTGGCGCCAAAAGAGGAAAAGGCCGATCGGTGGGTATAAATATTGACCTCCCTTATGAGCAGGCACCAAATTTGTTTATCGATTCAGATAAACTGATAACCTTCGATCACTTTTTCATCAGAAAAGTTATGTTCATGAAATATGCCCAGGGATTTATTGTCCTCCCGGGAGGATTTGGGACTTTTGATGAACTTTTTGAAGCCCTTACACTGATTCAGACTGAGAAAATCGGGCGGTTTCCCATTATCCTCATAGGTAAAAAGTATTGGGAAGGATTGGTAACATGGATTAATGAAACCATGCTGGAAGAACAAAAATATATTTCTCCCGAGGATATGAATCTTTTTCATGTCACTGATTCTACTGATGAAGCTGTAAGTAAAATCGACCAGTTCTATTCAAAATACCTGCTGAGCCCCAATTTCTGATAAAAAGAAATTAACATATATATTATGTTGATATACAAATAAATAACTGCTAATTGAAAAGACTGCATAATAGGGATATTTTGAACATAAGAGGTATTTGGTTTAAATTTAACATTATATAAGTAACTGCCTGATGTATAGAGTGTTTATATTGATCATTAACCTGCTGGTTGCATTAAGTGCTGATACCATCTTCCAGCCCGGTGTTACTCTTGATGTTCAGGCTCCTGCCGAGGTGAATGCCGGAACTGAATTTGATATCACCATTGTTATCAGGAAAGGTAGCCTTGATGGGTTTTCAAGGCTCCAGCAATCTTTTCCTGCCGGATTGAAGGCCACACCCTCTATTTCTTCAAATGCAGATTTCGAGTTCGAAGAAAAAAAGGTGCGTTTAATCTGGCTGCGCCTGCCCTCCCAGGAAGAAATAACAGTTGTTTATAAAATAAAAGCTGACGAACGCCTGAAAGGAACCTTTACGATAGACAGTAAATTTTCGTTCATTGATGAAAATGAAAGAAAATCCGTGAGTACTACCAGTGAGGCAATAAATATCCTGCCTTCACCTGATATAGACCCTTCACTTGTTGTAGATATTGCTGATTATGAGGACCAGGTAGTGCCATACATTCCTGCCGCTTCAGTATCGGGTGAAATGGCCTGCATACGCCAAACTCCCGCATTAACAGATGGCTCCTATGTTGTAAACCTTCTTGTAAATAAGGAAACCAGGCAGAAATTTGCCAAGATAGAAGAAGTTATCCCCGCTGGTTACAGGGCAGTATCTCTGAACCCGAGAGAAGCCATTTTCACGTACAAAGGAAATGTGGCTAAATTCCTGTGGATGAATCTTCCTGCAGATCCTTACTTTCTTGTTACATACAAATTAATTCCTGAAACCGGTCAGGGAGCAGTGCCCATACTTAAAGGCAAATTCTCATACCTTGAAGGTGAAAAAACCATTAGCCTGGATATAAAACAAACCAGTCTTGACCTGGCATCTATTAGTCCATCCGAAATCGGTACACTGCTTGCATCCGTTGACCAACCCCTTGTTGCTGAAAACACAGGTACAAATGAAAAGTTGATTAAAACGCAGGAAACAGAAATAAAAGAGAAATTCCCCAGGAAACCAACTGAAAAAACTGGACGTAATAAAATAAATATAAATAAAGCTTATTCTCTTGAACCTCAGGATGGTATCTATTACCGTGTTCAACTGGCAGCTGGCCATAAAGCCGTGAACATTGAAAAGTATTTTAAAAAATACAGCCTCGGAAGAGAAGTCAGAAAAGAAATGCACGAAGGCTGGCATAAGTATTCCATTGGTTCATTTTCAGAATATAAAGAGGCCAGGGATTACAGGGTTCACATCTGGAACACAACAGAGATTACAGATGCATTTGTATCAGCATATAATAGTGGTACCAGAATTACAGTTCAGGAAGCACTCATGGTTGCTAACCAGCAATGGTATAAATAATGAATGCAGGTATGTACAGAGTCAATAAAATATTACTAATCTTTTTCATCCTCCCCGCCTGTATTGTATCTTATGGCCAGGGCGATATTGAAGACTTGCTTTATACGGAGGTTGACAACCTGAACCCTGTATACAAACCTGTTATGGGTGCCGGTGTAGGCATATTTAATTTTCTCGGCGACGTTAAAAACGCCAACCAGGGTCCTCTAACGGGAACCCCCGGTTTCAAAGTGAATGTTGCTACTTTTGTCGACAATAAGCAGTATTTACGTGCCAATTTTTACTTTATGAAAGGCACACTGTCTGCAAACGAGAGATCATACAGCAATCCATTGAGGAATATGAATTTCCATTCCGACATCATGATCTTTGGCATCAATCTGAATTACGATTTTGACAATCTCTACAAACGATATCAAAGGGTACATCCTTTTATTTCTGTAGGTATTGAAACCATCACATTCAATTCTTCAACTGACAGTCTTACAAATGTTGGTACTGAACATACCACCGCAAGGTATCATTATTGGGAAGATGGTACCATAAAAAACCTTCCCTACTCGGTTGCAAATCTGGAAGATCCAAACCTCAGGGATATAAAGCGTGATTATGATTACGAAACACCATTGCGACAGACTGATTGGGGACTTGGCAATTATCCGCAGTATACTTTCGGGATACCTGTGGATGTGGGAATTGATTTCTGGATCAGCAACCGCTTGCTTTTCAGGGTTGGTGCATCATACCATTTCACGTTCTCCGATAACATTGACCATGTAAGCAGTAAAAATACACTTGGAATAATTGGCGATAAAAGGAAAGATGATTTTATGTTTACCTATGCCACTATCCACCTCGACCTTTTCTCCAGTAAAAAGACACTTGCCGTACAGCGATTGTTTGCCGATATTGAACTGGACCTTACACTCATTGGCGATGAAGATAACGACGGTTATATGGATGGCTGGGACCAATGTCCTGGCACCCCCTTCGGAGTTGATACCGACACAACAGGATGCCCTCTGGACGATGATTACGACGGCATCCCCAATTATCTTGATAATGAGCCTAATTCCCGTTATGGCGCATATGTTGATGACCAAGGAGTAGAAATTTCTGAAGATAATCTTATCTCACTGCTTGATATGTCGTCAGCAGTAAGGCGTGAAGAAATTGAATTATACCTGCGGAAACCTTCTTCATACAGTAATTACAGAAGTTTAAACCATCAGGAAATACCTGAAAAATTTGTTAAAGTTGATATTGATAAGGATGGATACATATCGTTTGATGAAATCCTCAGCGAAATAAATAAATTTTTTGATTTTGGATCTAGCCTCAGCTCTGAAGATATCTACGAACTCAATGAATTCTTCTTCTCCCAATAATTTCATATTTTCCTGAGCCTTTGTTCCTGACGCAGTGTATCGCGCTTTTTTATTACCTCCCGTTTATCGTATTCTTTTTTACCCTTTGCGAGCGAGATATGAAGTTTTGCATAACCTGAATCGGCGATGAAAAGGCGGGTTGCTACAATGGTGAAGCCCCGCTCACGCGTTTTTCGTTCTAAACGGATAAGTTCCCTGGAATTGAGCAATAACTTGCGGTCAGAGGCAGGCTCGTGGTTGCTGTAACCCCTGTTTGCATATTCGGCAACATGCATGTTCCTTATCCATAATTCACGGTTTTTGAAAAAACAAAATGTATCAGCAATACTGGCCTTCCCCAGCCTGATGCTCTTTATTTCCGTTCCGGTAAGAACGATCCCTGCAGTAAAATGCTCAAGGAGCTCAAAATCATGAGTGGCCTTTTTATTTCGGATATCAATTTTGTTGCCCATCAGTTTCTTTTGTCAATTGCAAAGTAAGATTAATTTTACATAAACTCAATGAAGCCTCTTGAAAACACCTTTTAATCTGATCGTGGTTCTGGGACCGACGGCAACCGGTAAAACACGTTTTGCGGTAAATCTGGCAGATGCTGTTGACGGAGAGATAATCAGTGCTGATTCCAGACAGATCTATCGTAAGATGAACCTGGGGACCGGCAAGGATTATGATGATTATACCATAGGAGGAAGAAGGATTCCTTATCACCTCGTTGACATAAGGGAACCTGGCTATAAGTACAGTGTTTTTGAATATCAGAAGGATTTTCTTAATGCATTTGATGATATCACAGAAAGGAATAAAATACCCATCCTCTGCGGAGGTACAGGCTTATATATTGAAGCTGCCACCAGAGGTTACAGGTTGATTAATGTTCCGGTCAATGAATCCTTAAGGGAAAAACTACAGGACAAAACCATTGAACAGTTAGAGGATATCTTGAGGTCCTATCGAAAATTGCACAACAAAACAGATAGCGATACAAAGAAAAGGGCCATTAGGGCTATTGAAATAGAAGAGTATTATGCTGAACATCGGAACCCTGAAATAGAATATCCTTTAATAAAGCCTGTTTACTTCGGGATCAGGGCAGACCGTGAGATAA
>Ga0123335_1004586_pt1 | contig 17720 bp, 10 predicted proteins | sample BiotimSIPDNA_2_FD_89707 | JGI IMG/M metagenome (GOLD analysis project Ga0123335, IMG submission 89707) | Anaerobic biogas reactor microbial communites from Washington, USA - Biogas_R2 time_0 SIP DNA | ecosystem: Engineered > Bioreactor > Anaerobic > Unclassified | place: Washington, USA...
AAACCGTCATCGTAGCCGAACACGATTTAGCAATCATCGATTACCTCTCAGACCAAATCTGCGTCTTCTACGGTGATCCCGGCGTCTACGGCGTCGTCAGCCACGTCCATGGAGTCCGCACAGGCATCAACATTTACCTGCAGGGCTATATCCCAGACGAGAATATCATGTTCCGCAAAGAAAGTATAACCTTCCGTGAAAAGCCGCCGACTACAGGAGAAAACATCGGTGCCCGCCTGCTGCAATGGGACCAAATGGAGAAGACCTTCAAAGGCTTCAAACTCGCCATTGAACCCGGAGAAATCAGAAGCGGCGAAATAATCGGCATCTTAGGTCCCAACGGCATCGGTAAAACCACATTTGTTAAAATCCTCGCTGGCGTCGAGGAAACCGATGACAAACGCCAACTTGGCAAGTTAACTGTTAGCTATAAGCCGCAGTATATTTCGCCGGATTATGAGGGTACCGTGCAGGAGCTTCTGATGAATGTGGCTCAGGAGAACTTCACCTCCAGTTGGTACACTACTGAGATCGCTAATCCGCTTCGTATGCAACCGCTTATGGACCGCAACATCATGGAGCTCAGCGGAGGAGAACTTCAGCGTGTCGCCATCGCGGCGTGTTTAAGCCGTAAGTGCAACCTGTTTCTACTCGACGAACCCAGTGCGTACCTTGACGTTGAGGAACGCTTAAACGTAGCCAGAGTTCTCCGAAGGGTAGTGGATGCTCATTGTATTCCAGCTTTCGTCGTTGAGCATGATGTGGTTACCCAGGACTTTATCGCGGATCGCCTGATGGTTTTTGACGGTAAACCCGGAACCGCCGGCATAGTTCATCCGCCTACTAGTCTGAGGGGTGGTATGAACGCTTTCCTTAAGGGCATGAACATAACTTTCCGTCGTGACAACGTAACCTATCGTCCGCGCGTGAATAAGGCGGATTCCCAGATGGACAAGTACCAGAAGAGCATCGGCGAGTACTATTATACACAGGTCACTCAAGAAAAAGAGGACAAGGAAGAGGCGGCGGCGCTCAAGAAAAAGAAGTAGTACCGCTCACCTTTCTATTTTTAATCAATTATGTTTATTAATCATAGTTTAGGGTAGATAAGTCGAATTTTATGACGCGTATCGCTACGTTAGACGCCAATCGGTGCAAAACCGAACATTGCCACGAAATGTGCGTTCGGTACTGTCCAAAAGTAAGAAGCAAAGTTGAAGCAATACGCATAGAAGACAAAAAAGCAGTGATATCTGAAGAATTATGCGCCGGATGCGGTATCTGCGTCAAAAAATGCCCCAATCAAGCAATCACAATCATAAACGTCCCAGACGAGTTAGATAAGGATTGCAGCCACAGGTTTGGGCAGAACAGCTTTAAACTTTTCAGGCTGCCAACACCCCTTCCCGGTATAGTGCTGGGTTTACTGGGAAAGAACGGAATAGGTAAAACCACCACTCTCAAGATTCTTTCAGGAGAGCTAAAACCCAATTTAGGTGAACACCAGAATCCCCCTGACTGGAACGCGATTATTCAAAACTACAAAGGTTCACCTCTGCAGGATTACTTTCAGAAGATGAGTCAGGGCAAACTGAAATTTAGCCAGAAACCGCAGTACGTTGACAAGATTCCTAAGGCTTTCACCGGAAAAGTCGGTGAGCTGCTTGAAAAAGTGGATGAGCGGAAGGTTCTGGATAAGCTGTCTGAGCAGCTTGAGCTTAAGCACCTATGGAGTCGACCGCTGAGTGTGCTTAGCGGCGGAGAGTTGCAGCGAGTTGCAGTTGCCGCTACATTATGCAAAGACGCCGCTGTTTACTTATTTGATGAACCATCCAGCTACTTAGACGTAAAACAGAGATTATTAGTTGCAAAAGCAATCAGAAGTTTAACGGAATTACAGAAAACCGTTATAGTCGCTGAGCATGACTTGGCAATTATTGATTACCTCTCAGACCACATCTGCATATTCTACGGTGAACCAGCTGTTTACGGCGTTGTCTCCCATACACACGTTGTACGTGTGGGCATTAACATGTATCTCGAAGGCTACATCCCCGACGAGAACGTAAGGTTCAGAAAAGACACTATCAGCTTCTACGATAAAGCTCCCACCGTGAAGAAGGACACAACTGAACCAGTGATCAAATGGAGTAAAATGGAGAAAACCTTCGACAAGTTCAAACTAACCATTGAACCCGGCGAAATCAAACGCGGCGAAGTCATCGGCATCTTGGGCCCCAACGGCATCGGCAAAACCACATTCGTTAAGGTACTGGCAGGCGTCGAAAAGGGGATAGATGAGCGCGAATTTGAAAGGTTAACGGTGAGCTACAAGCCTCAGTATGTCACTGCAGATTACGAGGGTAACGTTCGCGACCTCTTGATTAGTTTAGCAAAGAAAAAATTCGTCAGTGGCTGGTACCAGTCTGAAATTCTGAATCCTCTGCGGATGGATCTGCTTATGGATAATTATGTTAAGGAGCTTAGCGGCGGCGAACTGCAGAGAGTTGCTATCGCTGCCTGTTTATCGCGGCAAGCGGACTTGTTCTTGCTTGATGAACCCAGCGCGTACCTTGACGTTGAGGAACGCTTAAACGTGGCCAAGGTGATCCGGCGGGTTGTTGACTTATATGGTATAACGGCGTTTGTGGTGGAGCATGACGTGTTAACGCAGGACCACATTGCCGACAAACTGATGATTTTCAGCGGACAGGCAGGTGTTGAGGGTAAAGCGAATCCTCCTTTGACCTTGAGGCAGGGTATGAATGCTTTTCTTAAGGATATGGCTGTTACTTTCCGACGTGACCCTGACTCTAAGAGGCCAAGAGTTAACAGGGAAGGGTCGAGGCTTGATCTTATGCAGAAAGAAACCGGCGAATACTACTACACAAATAACGCCAAGGGAAGAGAGGAAAAAGAAGAAAGTAGTGCTTAAGAAAAAGAAGTAACTCCCTTCTTTGTTTTCTCTTCTCATTCTATCCTTATTTTAAAAAATTATATAGCGTACAAAAGACATCTGGTAAGAAGGGCTCGGAAGAGAGGGTGTAGCTATGAAGGAAAAGATCGATTCTATAAACCTAAAAATGCTTGATATCTTGCATAAGGACGCCCGTACACCCTTCACTGAACTCGCGAAGCATCTTGGGATTTCGCCTACAATTGTGAGCTCCCGCTTCAATAAAATGAAGCAAACAGGCATAATCAAAGGAACCACCCTTATTCTGGACATGACAAAGACAAACATAGAATACTATGTGAGTATCGGCGTAAAAGCTTCGGAGCCGGAAGTAGAAAAAGTAGTCAAATTCATTAACGAATTAGATATAGAGGAAACTCAGGTGATGGCTTGGGTTACCTTCGGCAGATACAACGTTACGGCTTTGCTTTCCTCAAAAAAACTGGTGGATGCCCACAGAATTAAGCAGGCGATAAAGCAGAACCCTGCCGTGATCGAGGTTAGCACAAGCCTAAACCTTTCTTCTGATATGGATGCTTTTCAAGGGTTGAAGCCGAACGTCAAGATGGGTCCAATGGACGAAATCGACATTGGAATTCTTAGAATTCTCTGTAGAGACGCGCGGGTTTCTTTCAAGGGTATTGGTCAAAAGTTGGGTGTGGGTACCGATACTGTGTTTAGGCGTTATAATCGAATGGTTGATGAGGGTCTGATTATTGGCGCCACGGTTGTTCTTGGTTCTAGCGCGTGGGGTATAACGGGATTCTGCGGTTTCTTTGTTAAGGTTAAGCCCGGCGTCGATGTTCTATTGACGAAAGAAAAGCTGCGAAAAACAGAGAAAATATCCTTCGCTGTCCAAATTCTAGGTGAATACGACTTCTTTATGGAAGCGTTTTTTGAAAAATTTGATCAACTCTATGATGTAATGGCTGCTTTAAGGTCCATTCCCGAACTTTTAGTTATAGACCCCGTAATTTATTGTCTTCAGAACTGGTCTTTGCCTGCTTTCCCTACATATGAACGGGGAGTACCTGACTGGTTTTTTGATATCAAGAAATAGCTGTTCTGTTAATTAGCGCGCGGCCACTCATTAAAAGTAAATGCGAAACTAATGCTGTATTTTGTCCGAATTAATTGTTGATTTTACTGGTCGAACTATAAAAATGCGAAATATCTCTATTATGGCGGAGAAATTTTGTATGTGTTTCGTAAACTGTATTTCTGCTTTTTTAAACGTTTCGCAAGTATTATAAACAAAAAGTCACCGCTTAGGCTTAAGCAAATGCTGGGGCTGCAACCTAGCAATGCTATAAAAAATTAAGGAGAAAATGAAAAACAAATGAAAAGTAAGAAGATACTAGGCACTATGCTTCTAATAGCATTCCTAGTAACTGTTATCGCGGCATTACCAATACAAACAATAACCGCGCAAACTGCAGGAACACAAAAAACCTACGCAATCGTCGATGCCATTCCTAACAGAATAGGACTTGGCGAAACTACCTTACTAAAATGCGGTATCACTGAAGCATTAGAATCCGCAGAGCTTGGCTGGACAGGACTTACAATCGTCGTCACAAAACCAGACGGCACAAACACAACCCTTGGTCCATTCAAAACCGACTCTACAGGCTCAACCTTCTCACAATATACACCTGACAAAGTAGGCACCTACACCATTACAACCTATTTCCCACAGCAAACCAATCCAACAACCTTCTTCAACGTTGAAAGAGGCACAATGGCTTGGGCTGGCACCATAATGATAGCAAGCAGCGCATCCTGCACTCTAGTTGTAACAGAGGAACCAGCAGAAGCAAGCTATCCAGGTCACTCTCTGCCAACTGAGTACTGGAGTCGTCCAATCGATCCACAACTCAGAGAATGGTACAGTGTCTCAGGTAACTGGGTAGCAAGACCAGATAACTCAGTCGCACTCTATAATGACGACGCACCAGAAACAGCACACGTTCTATGGGCAAAAGACCTTACCACAGGCGGTATGACTGGTGGTTTATGGGGCGATGGCTTAGTTCAAGCATCTTCAGAATCAGGCGATGCATACGAAGGCAAATTCATCAACTCAGTCATAATGAACGGCATTCTTTACTACAATGTTGCACCAGGAGGAACATACAGCTCAACTCTCGACGTTAACGGAATCAAAGCAGTAGACCTACACACAGGAGAAGAACTCTGGTTCAAGAATGACACCTTACTATCATTCGGCCAAATACTATACTGGAACAGCTACAACGTAGACGGCGTATACACATACCTCATTAGTGACAATGGAATGGGAACCTGGACAGCTTATGACCCATTCAACGCCGAATGGTCATGGAGCTACATAAACGTCCCCTCAGGCGCAGCAACAGTACGCGGACCAAGCGGTGAAATCCTAATCTACCAAATCGACTACGAAAACAACTGGATGGCACTTTGGAACTCAACACTTTGCGGTTTACAAACTGCAGCTCGCGGCAGTCCAGACATGGGCAGCTGGGCAAGCAACATCCACCAGAAAACATTAGATGCATCAAACCCACTATGCTACTCTTGGAACGTAACAATCCCCGCAGGCCTACAAGCAGGAACATCCTTCTTCGCACCAATCCTTGAAGTCTTTGACGACAGAGTTGCCTCAATATACTTTGACCAAACACAAGTACGCGTATGGGCACTAAACACCAAAGGCTTAAACGAAGCTTCTACATCGACCTCACTGCTATTCGATCAAAAATGGGCTGCACCATCCGAATGGCTAGCAGGCTCAAACACGCTACACTATGTCGGCGCAACAAACTACGCTTCAGACCCAACATATGGTGACGGTGTCATCGGCCTATGGAGTAAAGAACTGACAACCCACTACGGCTTCAGCTTAACAACCGGCAAATACCTCTGGGCAACCCAATCTGAAATCTACTTAGATGCTTACGGTTGGGGTAACGCAGAACACACATGGTACTATTCCTACGGCGACCTATACTCAATCGGTGTCGGCGGTATCCTCTACGCATATGACCTAGCAAACGGCCAAACCAAATGGACCTACAACTTAACCGATGCCTACGGCGAGCCAGTCACTGGCCAGAATTGGTGGGGCTGGATTACTCTGATTGCTGATGGTAAAATCTACGTCGGCACATGCGAGCACTCAGCTGAAAACCCACTGCCAAGAGGCGCACCACAAGTCTGTGTTAACGCTTCTAACGGCGCAGAAATCTGGAGAGTCAACGGTATGTTCCGCAATACTCGTTGGGGTGGTAACGGAATTATCGGTGACAGCATCCTAGCAACCATGGATACATACGATCAACGCGTCTACGCAATCGGAAAAGGACCTACAGCAATGACCGTTACAGCACCAGACAGCAACGTTGAAGTCGGAAAGAGCATAACTATCAGAGGCACAGTCATGGACAATTCACCGGGTCTACAGACAAGCGCATTACAGATGAGATTCCCCAACGGCGTTGCAGCAGTCTCTGACGAAAGCCAAAGCGCATGGATGCTATATGTCTATAAACAATTTGAGCAACCATCAGCAACCGGTGTCCCAGTAGTTATCTCAGTAGTCGACGCGAACGGCAACTTTAGACAAATCGGCGCAACTACAAGTGACGCAACCGGACAATTCAGCTTTAGCTGGCAACCAGACATTGCAGGATTATACACAGTAATCGCTACATTCGACGGATCCAACGCTTACTACTCATCATACGCAGAAACAAGCTTCTCAGCTGACGAAGCAGCAGCAACACCCGCACCTGCAGCAACACAAGAACCATCAATGGCTGACCTATACTTCCTACCCATCAGCGTAGCACTAGTTATCCTCGTCGTCATAGTTCTAGCAATGCTAGCAATTATGATAATGAAGAAACCATAGGCGTAAGACTTGAAACAGTCTTCCCCTCCTTTTTTGATTTAGGCTGGGGCTGAGTGGGTTCTTGGGGATAAAGTGGTTACAGTCACAACCGCTGTCTGCAATTCTTTCTCCTAAGAAAAGACGCGTCTCCAAGACCTCAGCAAACCCAGCTCTAAACCAATTTTTTATTCAACTTATAGAAGTCGCCTCAACCAGCGTGCAGCCAAATCCAGTTACAGAAGCTAAAGCAGGCACCTCTACAGCTTTAGTTGCTAGCGGATAATTAAAGGGGGTACAGCGGCGTTATCTTCTAAATTTGATTTTTTATTTATCCTGCACTCGGATCTTCGCATAAACCGTTGCTTGTACTGTCGCCACAACCAACCACCAACCCAAAACAACTGCCGAACTAAAATCAGCTGTTTCTGCATAAACTTTTGGAAAATGAAGTAGCAAGGCCGACTTCTCTTCTTCTAATAAAAATAAAATAAATCCCCATCACCCATAGTAAAAAACCTTAAACCCAAGCACTAAACCCCTATTCCACAAGCCTTAAACACACAAGCCCCCAAAAGTGCCTTAAAGTTTATATCTACGTTCGGGATTTTGCAATAAACCGAAATAAACAAACATTCTACTACAGTAGGGATAACGATATGGCGTATTTAACAACAACAGGTTCAGGACAGCCGGTCCTCATCCTCAAAGAAGGAACAACACGCAGCAAAGGCAAAGAAGCCCAACGAAACAACATCATGGCAGCACGCGTAATCGGTGAAGTACTAAAAACCACACTGGGCCCAAGAGGCATGGATAAAATGCTCATCGACGGCTTAGGAGACATCACCATCACCAACGACGGCGCAGCCATCCTAAAAGAAATCGACGTTGAGCACCCAGCAGCAAAAATGATGGTTGAAATCGCCCGCACACAAGACGACATGGTAGGCGACGGAACCACAAGCGCTGTTGTCTTAGCCAGCGAGTTGCTCCGCAAAGCCGAAGAACTCCTCGACCAAAACATCCACCCAACCATTCTGGTTAGCGGCTACCGAAAAGCATCACAGAAAGCCATCGAAGTTATCGGCAAAACCTCAGTTCCACTTGACGTAAACGACCGCAAGACACTGCTAAAAGTAGCTTTGACATCAATGAGCAGCAAAGCAGTCGGTTCAGCACGCGATCATCTCGCAGAAATCAGCATTGACGCAGTCAAACAAATCACTGAAGTCCGCGGTGACAAAACAATCGCAGACATAGACAACATCCAGCTTATCAAGAAAACAGGCAAAAGCCTACTTGAAACACAACTAATCAGAGGCATCATCATCGACAAAGAAGTCGTCAACCCAGGCATGCCAAAGATGAAGCAGAACGCAAAAATCGCGCTGCTTGACTCAGCACTTGAAATCGAGAAAACCGAAATCTCAGCTGAAATCAGAATAAAAGACCCATCACAGATGAAAGCCTTCCTAGACCAAGAAACAACCATGATGCAGGAAATGGTTACTAAAGTCAAAGCCAGCGGCGCAGACGTAATCTTCTGCCAGAAAGGCATCGACGACATGGTCCAGCACTTCCTCTCAAAAGAAGGCATTATCGCAGCACGCAGAGTAAAAGAATCAGACATGGAAAAACTCGCACGTGCAACAGGCGGCAGAATCGTCAGCGACCTAGACGACCTTAAGAAGACCGACCTCGGATTCGCAGGCTTAGTTGAAGAACGTAAGATCGGCGACGACAAACTTATCTTCGTCGAACAATGCAAAGATCCACACGCAGTCGCGATCCTCATCCGAGCAGGTCTCGAACGCTTAATCGACGAAGCAGAGCGTGCAATGACAGACTGTCTATCAGTCGTTTCCGACGTGATCGAAAACAACAAGATTGTGCCAGGCGGCGGTGCCATCGAAATCGAAATGGCAAAAGAACTCCGCAAATACGCAACCAAAGTGGGCGGACGCGAACAACTCGCGGTTGAAGCATTCGCGGACGCAGTCGAAGTCATCCCAAGAACACTTGCAGAAAATGCGGGCCTTGAGCCAATCGACATCCTCGTTGAAATGCGCAGCGTACACGACAAAGCAGAAGGCAAAAACATGGGTATCAACATCTTTGCAGGCAAACTACAGGACAGCATCGCAAACGGCGTCATCGAACCAATCATGGTTAAAGAGCAGGCAATCAAATCAGCCTCTGAGAGTGCAGCATTGATCCTTCGCATCGACGATGTTATCACTGCAAAAGCTCCAAAGGCCCCGGCAGGCGGAATGCCTGGCGGTATGGGCGAAGAGTAAACTTCCCCAAAACTTTTCCTTTTGTTTATTTTAATCATCTTATCGCATCTTTTGTCGCGTTTGTCGGCGTTTTTTTGTTTTTTGAACAGTGGTGTTTATTAAAAAGGTATCAGTTGATTGGTGGCAACGAGTTGGCGAAACTAAGATTTGTCCCTAGTCGAGTCAATACTAATCGTTGCTGGATTAATTGTTTTTGAAGTAGTGAATAGTGTCGATAACGCCATCGTTAACGCTAGCGTGCTGAAAACTATGAGTATGCTGTGGCGTAAACGGTTCCTTCTTATCGGCATTTTTACGTCGGTGTTTTTAGTTCGCTTCATACTTCCATTGATCATCGTCTGGATTTCTGTGCCCACGATAAGCGGCACTGACCTATTCTTGGCATTTACAGGCCAAAGCGACGTTGCAGCACACGCTATAGAACAACAAAAACCCTTGATCCTAATGTTTGGCGGTGTATTCCTGCTATTCCTCTACTTCCACTGGTTATTCCTCGAAAAGAAACAGCCGCTTTTCTTTGAGCGATTCCTAAAAGAGAAGCATGGGGTTTGGTTCTTTGCCTTTGCAGCGATTATTCTTGTTGTTATAATGTATCTGGCAAGGGCAGACTCGATGGTTATGCTTGCAGCCGCCATCGGCAGCGCCACCTTCTTTATACTCTATGGCTTAAAACAAACCGCTGAGGAAGGTGAACGCAACCTCGTTGAAGGTTCCGGCGGCATGAGTGACGCATCAAAATTCCTCTACCTGGAGGTGCTTGACATGACTTTTAGTTTCGACGGAGTCATCGGCGCATTTGCATTTACAATAAACCTTATCCTCATCCTTATCGGCATAGGAGTTGGCGCATTAGTCGTCCGTGAATTAACAATCAGAGGCATAGACACCATCGCTAAATATTGTTACCTTAAAAACGGCGCCTTAACCTCAATTGGCTTCCTTGGTCTCTTTATGATAGTCGAAGCGTTCGGCATAGAAATGCCATCCGTGGTACCAATAGTCATTACCTTCGGACTAATCGGCGTAGCCTTCTGGTTATCTAAGCGAAAAATCCCCAAAATAACCTGCGTAGAACCAACTGTCTCCGGCTAAAAACAAGCCTTAAGACATGTTTTAGCCAGAACCCACGAAAACCTATTTATTTGCAAGAGCGAACAATTGTTGGCCTATAAAGTGCGCTCCGGTAGTATAGTCCGGTCAAGTATGCCGGCCTCTCGAGTCGGCGACCCGGGTCCAAATCCCGGCCGGAGCACTACATTTCTCTTAACCCTTCTTTCAACTGGTTAATTTCGTTTTTTCTTTTAGGATGTGGTAGTTTTTAATGCTGCACAAGATAGCTGGGGAATCGCGTTGGTTTTTGGTTTCTGCTTGCGTTTCAGCGCCCTTTTCCATGTGCAATACTCATTTTTCGCCACACCGCCAACATGACCCTATGCAGAATCTTGTGCATGTGGATGTGGCTCTACATAGATAGTTTCAAAGTCTGCACATGCCGCTTTTATTGCTCTGCGGAGACCCCCTATCCCCTATAAAAAGCGGTATAAGACAGGTATCTGCCTACCTCAGTGGTACCTCCCCCTCCCTTATTTAAAAGCACAAAGGTTTATTGCTTCCCATAAAAAATCAATCGTCGCTTTAGATAGAATGTTTTCTGAGCATGGGTCTCTTGATGACCTGCGCTTGATTATTGGCGCGCTACAAAAAAAGCAGTAAAAAGAGGAAAAAGGCTGTTTACCTGTAGGTCAGTGTTGAGCATAGTTCCTCTACGGTGCGGTTAAGCGCCAACTCTGCCATGTTACGGCCATAGTCCATGATTCTCTTGGAACTGTCGAAGATCAACCGCAGAATTGACACCACGTTGGGGTCAAATTTTTTGCTTGAAATCAGCATAATTAACTCGTTTTCCAGCGCTACCAGTGATTCTCTTTTAGAGATGATTTTTTCTGCGTCTTTGTAGTCTCGTTTAAAGATTGCTTTTATGGCGTCATCGTATGTCTGCTGAGCTAAGGAGAAATAGCTCACGAGTTGCGTGTAGACTTCCTCGTCGAGCGGGTCGCGTATGAAGAGGGTTTCGTTGTTTATGAGTTTCTGGAATGCGCCGATGTGGTTGACTATGCCAAGTGCGTTTTCGCCGATGTTTTCGATGTCGTTGACGGCTATGCGGTATAGCAGGAACTCTTTGGGTGTGCGGAAGCCGAGTTCGCGGTAGAGGTTGCGTTCGATTCCGTATTTGAGTTGGCGTACGATGTAGAGGCCGAGTCTGTTTACGTCGTTGCGGGCGTTTATGACGCTGTCAGCGATTGCGCTGTTTTGGTCCTTTAGATACGAGATTGCGTCTCGGTTGGCTGCTAACGCGACGATTGCCATGCGCCTTACGGCTTTTTCGATGCCGAATTCGCTGTGTTTGATTAGGATTTGCAGGGTGATTTCGTCTGGGGTTTCATCGATGATTTCTGCGCCTAGGAATGTGTCGCGGACAAAGTTTTTTGTTTCATTCTTGTTTTTGGCGGCGTCTTTGGCGTTTTTGAAGTGGACGCGTATGATGTCTGCGCCGATGGCATAGAGTGCTCGTATCATACGTAGGGCAGATTCGGATGCTTCTTTGGGGTCTACTGTTATGTAATACTCTTTGGGTTTGGCGGCGTCTGCTTTGCCTTCTCTTTCGGCTATTTTGCGCGGTATTAGTGAAAGGGTGTTGTCTGGTTGGATGTTGAAGGCTATTTCGCTGCCGCGTTTGAGTCCTATGTCTTCTACCCATTCTTTTGGGAGTGAGATTATGTATGAGCCTCTGCCTGTGCATTGGACTCGTCTATACCCTAAGTCTTTTTCCGCCATATTAAAACCACGTTTGGTATATGATTCGTTTACTATGCATGTATGATAAACTTACATATAAATGATTTTCAATACGGATATATGGAATATGTGCTTTTTTGGTATGCTGGAGTAAGGTGTAGTATGCGATGTAGTGAAAATCAAGGCTCAACTCCTTGCCGACGACTTCAACTTGGCATCTTTACCTCCTAATTTGCATAAGATGAAGATGGTGCAATAGACATGGATCAAAACGATAGAAAAATAATCAACCCATACGGTGACGATAAAGACTTCTCAGCCTGCGGCCTATTTGCAGCGATGAATATAGCAGGCGAACGCTTCAGTTCAAAAGACGTAGTACACGCCATGGCAAACATGCATGACCGCGGAAATGGCTTGGGAGGAGGCTTTGCAGTTTACGGCATCTACCCGCAATTCAAAGACTACTACGCTTTCCATGTCATGTACCTCGGTAAGGATGCTAAAGAAAAAACAGACCGCATCTTAGCCTCGAAGTTTGATATCGTTTATGACGAGGAAATGCAGACAAACCAGAAAGCCGATGTCCGTGACCCGCCGACTGTATGGCGCTACTTCGTTGCTCCAAAGAAGCATCGCCCTATTTACCAAACAGAAGAAGACTATGTTATCGACGCTGTTATGCGTGTAAACACAGAAACAGGCAAGGCCTTCGTGTTCAGCAGCGGCAAAGACATGGGCTGCTTCAAAGGCGTCGGTTTCCCCGAAGACGTAGCGGAGTTCTTCTGCTTAGAGGACTACCAAGGCTACCTCTGGACATGCCACAGCCGTTTCCCAACAAACACACCCGGCTGGTGGGGCGGAGCGCACCCATTCAACATCCTAGACTGGACAGTCATCCACAACGGTGAACTCTCCAGTTACGGCATAAACCGCCGCTATCTCGAAATGCATGGCTACAAATGCACTCTGGTCACAGACACCGAGGTCTTAGCCTACGCAGTTGACCTCCTTATGCGCCGGCAGCGTCTCCCAGTGGAACTTGTTGCTAAAGTATTCGCATCGCCACTTTGGAACGAAATCGACAACATGGAGCCAAAGATGGCTGAACTGCTACGCTCTCTACGTCAAACTTACGGCAGTTTACTAATGAACGGGCCCTTCGGCATAGTTATCGCTCACCATGGCGAAATGATCGGTTTAGGCGACCGCATAAAACTGCGACCGATGGTTGCCGGCAGCAAAGGCGACATGACATACATTTCATCCGAAGAATCAGCTATGCGCCTAGTTTCCCCACAGCTGGACAAGTTCTGGGCTCCAAGGGGCGGCGAGCCAGTCGTTTGCAGATTAAAGAATTTCAAGACAGGTGAGGAGCAATGAAGTCTTACGTGATCCCTGAGTATCTAGTAGAACGCGACCCTCGACGGTGCATACGCTGTAAAGTCTGCGTTAACCAATGCACATACGAAACACACTGCTATGATTCCGATTCGGACACAATCGTCAGCAAAGACGCCAGCTGCGTTAACTGCCAACGATGCGTAACCATGTGTCCTACAAATGCTATAACCGTAAAGAAGAACATCAACGCAAACCGTGATAACGCCAACTGGACAGTTGAAGCAATCCGTGACCTCAAAAAGGCATCGGAGAGCGGCGCAGTCCACATAACCGGCATGGGTAACGATAAACCCGCATTCAGCTACTGGGACCGCATAGTACTCAACGCAAGCCAAGTCACTAACCCATCTATCGACCCACTACGTGAACCAATGGAAATCAGAACATTCCTAGGCAGCAAACCAGACCACCTCGAACTCGAATACAAAGACGGCATACCGGAGCTTAAAACAAAGATCGCTCCACAACTCTGCCTCGAAACACCAATAATGTTCTCCGCCATGTCCTACGGTGCCATTAGCCTAAACGTTCACAAATCACTGGCACGTGCAGCATCTGGATGCGGCACATACTTCAACTCGGGCGAAGGCGGCTTAGACAAGAGCCTCTTCCAGTACGGCGACCATACAATCGTGCAGGTCGCGTCAGGACGATTCGGCGTTCACCCACAGTACCTAAATGCAGGCGCAGCCATCGAAATCAAAATCGGTCAAGGCGCAAAACCGGGCATAGGCGGACACTTACCCGGAGAAAAAGTCACTGAACCCGTCGCCAAAACCCGTATGATACCCGCAGGCACCGATGCACTTTCACCTTACCCGCAACACGACATCTACTCAATCGAAGACCTACGACAACTAATCTATGCGCTTAAAGAAGCAACCAACTATACTCGGCCAATCAGCGTTAAAGTCGCAGCAGTCCACAACATCGCAGCTATCGCAAGCGGAATCGTCCGAGCAGGCGCAGACATTATCGCCATGGACGGAGTACGCGGTGCAACAGGCGCGTCACCTAAAACCATCCGGGACAACGTCGGCATACCCATAGAGCTAGCATTGGCACAGGTTGACCAGCGTCTCCGAGACGAAGGCATACGCAACCGCGCCTCAATCGTTGCTTCAGGCGGCATGCGAAGCGCCTCAGACGTCTTCAAAGCAATAGCGCTAGGCGCAGACGCAGTATACATCGGCACAGCAGCGCTTGTCGCAATGGGCTGCACAGTATGCCAACGATGCTACACAGGCAAATGCCCATGGGGCATCGCTACAAGTGATCCTTGGATCAGCAAACGTCTCAACCCAGACATCGCCTCAAAACGCCTCATCAACCTACTCCACAGCTGGAGTCTAGAAATCAAAGACATGATGGGCGGCATGGGCATAAACGCCATTGAAAGCTTACGCGGCAACCGACTGGCACTACGCGGTGTCGGCTTAACCGATAAAGAGCTGTCAATATTGGGCATTAAAATGGCAGGAGAGTAAGAAAGATGCAAGTACCATCTAGAATCAACCCAGTAGAAATTGACGAAAAATATGAAGCATGCATAACGCGTGAAGACAAAGTCGTCAAAATCGACGCAGCTGACATTTACTACAGAGACCTCAACGCTATTCTGCGCGCAGTCATCCAAAACAGTGGGGTAGAAAAAATCGAAATCTACAACGTCTGTGGCCAACGCTACATAGGCACCGACCTCCACACCAACATCCAAATCCATATCTACGGAACACCCGGCAACGACTTAGCGGTATTCAACAATGGGCCACAAATCATCGTACATGGCAACGCACAAGATGGCAGCGGCAACACCATGAACGAAGGCCAAATCGTCATCGAAGGGCACGCAGGCGACGTTACAGGACACAGTATGAGAGGCGGTAAAATCTTCGTTAAAGACAACGTTGGCTACCGAGCCGGCATCCACATGAAGCAATACGAGAAGAAAGTGCCAACAATAGTCATCGGCGACGTAGCAGGTGACTTCCTAGCCGAGTACATGGCTGGCGGCATCATATGTATCCTAGGGTTAGGCCTAAAAGAGGGTGAGAAATGCGATGCCCGCTTCGTCGGCACAGGTATGCACGGCGGCGTCATCTATGAACGCGGAGAATTCCTCTGCCCAGTTGCAGGCACCAAAGTCGAGGAGGTAGACAAACGGGATATGGCGGTCATCACTAAGCTGGTGGAGGAGTACTGCAGTCACTTCGGCGGGAACCCCCAAGCTATCTTGAATCACCCGTTCAAGAAGATTCTGCCGGTGTCTACGCGTCCATACGCGAACCTGTTCAGCCACTAACCCATTTTTTCCTAGTTTAATTCTCCAAGGAATTTGTTTTTCTAGGTAATTACCGGCGGAATCCAATGGGTGTTATCCGCAGGTATATAGTGGAAAGTGTTTTGATTGCCCCAGTTTGCTTCCGTTGACCTTAGGAATAATTGATCCGGTTGCATATCAATTGAGATTATGAATTGTGTTCCTGTCGTTGAAGTAAAAGAGTTCGTCAATTTCCTGTTGGGCTTTCAAGGTTAAAGGTATGATCGCTTCATTTACATCATTCTGTTGAGAAACTGGCAGAGAAGTGTTATAGAAAGAAGCGTTTGTGAGTTTAATTATTAGCCTGAATGCGCCATCAAACAAACCTTTGTTTTCTATATGAACATTAGAGAGAGTTCCATTAAGCCGTGCGTTATTGCCGAGGATTGAATGCCAATTGCCATCGATTCTTTCGTATGTATAGACATCTAAAGGAATAGTGAATCGATGCTTCAGTGAAATATATGGTTGCGATACCAGCGCCAGCTAGTGTAGCGATGAGTAAAATGCCAGCAATAAGCCTCCGCATGATCTACACAGCGTCAAAATCTGATCTGATAATATATGAATTTAACCTGAATTCCTGCTCTTGTGATTGTTTCTGCTTTATCACATATCAATAAAAGCTGACTCAATTTTTCTTCGAGAGCTAATCTGTTTAGAATTAACGATGAATAATGTATGAGTAACAGAGTTAAGGGAAAAAAGCCTCCACCATACTTCTACGATGGCCCACCGCTGGGGTTTTAGAAATCCTCTATACAGCGCCACATCCACAAGCACAAGAACCCAACAATCCCAACATAGAGGCTGTGGCGAAAATGCGTTGCTGCACATAGAAACGGACGCGTATTTAGCGCCAGAACACCAAACAGAACGTCGTTCACAAGCAGACATGTGGCAGCTTAAAAATATCCGCATCCCGAAAGGAACAAAACCGTGTAGGCATAAAGGAAAATAAGCTCCAACCCCACTCACTGCATGGAACCGTTATGATAGAAGACTTCAACTTACTCGCCACCACTGCCCGCGGCAACGAACGCGCAATGTGCAACGAACTCTACTTCCTGCTAAAAGACAACCTACAGGACGCCGAAGCTAAAACCAGCAAAACAAAGGTCCGCGGCTTAATCGTCGCCAAAACCGCCTTGGAACCAGTCGGCGTAATGGAGAAGCTCCGTTGCATCCTAACAGAGCAGCCATACGCTTTCCGCTATGCCCTGCGCATCGTCCCAATCGAGCGTGTCGTGCCAACAGAACTCGAAGCCATCAAAATGGCAGCCGCCGAGTTAGCAGCAGAAAAAATCTTTGAAGGCCAATCCTTCCGCGTCACAGTCGAGAAGCGCTTCACAGAGATACACTCAAAAGACATAATCGAAGCCGCAGTCGGCGACATCACCGCTAAAGTCGATCTGCACAATCCGGACTGGATTATACAAATCGAGGTGCTGGGCAGCTTAACTGGGGTTTCCGTGATTAAACCCAGCGACGTTTTAGCTGTTGTTAAGGAAAAGATGCTTTAGAACTGAGTTGACAGCAGCGCCATACGCTCAATTATGAGGTTCACCAGCGCCGCCTCCACTGGCGTCTTCTGCGTCTCCATTTCCATTTCTGTAACTTGGAAGGCCGCTTTGACGCCCTGCTTTTTAGGCTCTGTCAACCGTAGAACAGATCCATCCGGAGCGCAACCAAAATACTCCGACAATGCGCAGAGCTGGCTTTCGATCTGCTTTTCGTCCCCGCCCACAATAGCCACGGCGAGATTGCAGCTTTCAGGTTTTATGCCGATGTGCTCGATGGCTTTCTGTATCTGCCGCTGAGCAGAAGCATAGAGCATTGCTTCCACAGCGACGCTTTTAGAGCAGTTAGATTTGGCTTTGAAAGCTTGCAGGGCGTTTAGGACCGCAAAGTAGAGATGCTCTTCTGTTGCGATTAGATCAGCGTCGAAGAACTGCAGCGCTACATCGCTTTTTTGTTTGCGGTGGCTTTTAAGGTAAGCCTCAGCTTTCTGGAAGGCAACGCCTCTGTAACCGGTGATTTCCGCATATCGGCTGTACTCCTCAAACGCATAGA
>Ga0123335_1004589_pt1 | contig 17716 bp, 11 predicted proteins | sample BiotimSIPDNA_2_FD_89707 | JGI IMG/M metagenome (GOLD analysis project Ga0123335, IMG submission 89707) | Anaerobic biogas reactor microbial communites from Washington, USA - Biogas_R2 time_0 SIP DNA | ecosystem: Engineered > Bioreactor > Anaerobic > Unclassified | place: Washington, USA...
AAATCGTACCCGGCATGCTGATGGCCGCCGCCCGTCTGGATATCCCTGCCCTGCTTCTCAACGGCGGCCCCATGCAACCCGCCTGCTACAAAGGAAAGCACTATGACGGCAATATCATCACGGAAGCAATCGGCTGGAAACAGCGAGGAGAAATCACCCAGGAAGAGTTCCGCCGCATTGAAAACCTGGCCGAGCCCGGCCCCGGTTCCTGCGCGATGATGGGCACGGCCAATACCATGGGCTGCATGGCAGAGGCCATGGGGATGATGCTGCCGGGCTTTGCCACCATCCCTGCTGTTTCGGCAAAACGCATGGCGGCGGGACAGGCCACAGGAAGAGCCATCCTGGCTCTGGCCCGGCAAAAGATTATGGCACGCAAACTGATCACCCAGAAAAGTCTGGAAAACGCCATCATCGTGTTAATGAGCATCGGAGGGTCCACCAATGCCATCATGCACCTGCAGGCCATCCACCGGGAAGCGGGCTTGGGCGACCTTTCACTGGAAACCTTTGATGTTTTCAGCCGCAGGGTACCTCAGGTAGCTTCCGTCTATCCGGCCTCTCCCCATGATATGGTGGACTTTGACGAGGCAGGAGGCGTTCCCGCAGTGATGAAGGAACTGGAAGGTCTGCTGCACCTGGATTGTCTGACTGCGGAGGGAGGCCAGTTGGGGGATTTGCTTCAGGCAACCGGCACCAGCCCCCGCAGGGAGGTAATCCGGGATCGCCAGAACCCCTTTTCCCACACCGGAGGGGTTGCGGTGCTGAAAGGCAACCTGGCTCCACTGGGCGCGGTGGTGAAGCCGGCTGCCGTACCTCCTGCCCTGTGGCGTTTCAGCGGTAAAGCGCAGGTGTTTGATAGTGAGCAGGAAGCCTGCCATGCCATTCTGGAGGGGCAGGTCGCTCCAGGCACAGCGATCATCCTTCGCTATGAAGGGCCAAAAGGCGGCCCTGGCATGCCGGAGATGTACCGTCCCATGAAATGCCTGGAGGGCATGAACCTGTCGGATACCTGCGCGATACTGACAGACGGACGCTTTTCCGGCTCCAACCGGGGGTTGTTTGTGGGGCACATCTCCCCGGAAGCCTACGAGGGCGGGGCTCTGGCGCTGGTAAAGGACGGGGATCCCATTATGGTGGATATCGAAAAGCGCCGGGTCCATCTGGATGTGCCGGATGACCTGCTGGAACAGCGCCTTGCCCATTGGGAGAGGCCCTGTAAGGACATCCCCGCGGGTTACCTGCGCACTTATCAGAAAATCAGCAAATCCGCCGCGGAAGGCGCCGTGGTGGAGTAAGGAGGAACCATGTTTACCTGGCAAAATGACCGTGAACTATTTGCCATGATGAAGGGAGAACTGTATTCCGCAGTCATCGGTGACATCCTGGACAAAATGGGGCGTCTGCATCAGTTTCTGCCCTGGCGTATCCAGCCCATCGAGCAAAATATGGTGGTGGCGGGGCGGGCCATGCCGGTGCTGGAAGCCGATGCCTTTGAAGAACTGTCCGCGGGCAGAATCCCATTATGCAAAAACCCTTCGGCCTGATGCTGGAGGCTCTGGATGATTTGAAGGAGAATGAGGTGTACATCTGCACAGGCACTTCTCCCACCTATGCCCTGGTAGGGGAACTGATGTGTACCCGGATGCAGATTCTAGGAACTGCCGGGGCGGTGGTCAACGGCTTTCACAGGGATACCAAAGGCATTCTGGCGCTTGGTTTCCCCTGCTTTTCCTACGGACGCTATGCCCAGGATCAGGCACCCAGGGGCAAGGTCATTGATTACCGGGTTCCCATCGAAATCGAAGGGGTACGGGTGAACCCAGGTGATATCGTGTTTGGGGACTTGGACGGTACGCTGGTGATCCCCAGGGATATTGAGAAAGAAGTGATTGAGCGGGCGTATCAAAAAGCCACCGGTGAAAAAACGGTGGCGGAGGCGATTCGGGGAGGCATGAGCGCCAAAGCGTCCTTTGAGAAGCACGGCATCATGTAGAGGATGCCCGCAGGGTGCAGAAACAAATCAAACTGTATCAAAAACAAAACGGATCAACCTCTGCCGCACCTCCCCGGGGCGCAGCAGGCACGAAGCGCTGCCCGGGAGTTCCTGGGGCTCCAGCGCTAGGGCACAGGAGGGAGATGCTTTGCCGCCCCCGCAAAGGGGCATGCCGGCCTGCAGATATCCGCCTGTATACAGCACCAGGGCGGGATAGTCGGTGTATAGCCGCAAACGCCGGCCGGTGGAATCCTCTGTTATTGTGGCGGCGGGTGCAGCCTCCGGTTTTCTGTCCCCGGAGCCACTGCCTTCCAGCACAAAGGTATGGTTGTAGCCGCGGGCAATGGCCAACTGCCGGTCCTGCGGATACGCCTCCATTGCCTCCGCCAAAGAGCGGGGTGCACGGAAGTCGAAGGCTGTGCCGCCCACAGGCTGCCTGCTTACAGGCAGGTGGGCTTCATCGTTGGCATAGACCTCCCGGGAAGCCAGCTGCAGCCGGTGGCCATGAACGGTGCCTGTAAAGTCTCCGCTGAGGTTCCAGTAGGCATGGTTGGACAGATTCACCCAGGTGGGACGGTCTGACACCGCACGGTAGCTGATGCACAGGCTGCCGTCCCGGGCCAGGGTGTAGGTAACGGTAAACTCACGGTTGCCCGGATAGCCGTCCAAGCCGTCGACCGCAAAAAAGCGAAAGGAGCACTGCTCCCCCTGGGGATGCGGGGTAACACCTGTGGTTTCCCACCTGGCAAAGGACAGGGTTCCGCCGCCGTGAAGATGATTGGCTCCGTCATTGAGCGGCAGCTGCACAGAAGTAACTTCCAGCTGCAGCCGACCCTGGGGGATCCTGCCCGCACAGGGGGCTAACGTGGTTCCGGCATAGCTGGCATCCCGAACCGGAGGTGCAGGCGGAAGAGGGCACAGCGCAATATTTGAAAAATTTCCAAAGGCATTCAAAACCTGTACTTCCCGCAAGGCCGCACCTACCGGGTCTACCTGCACGCTGATACCGGAAGGATGTCTCAGGGAAAGGAGTCTTTTTTCGCTCAACGCAATCCTCTCTTTCTTCTTTACATGTGGGAATGCAAAAACGGAATTTTGTGGTAGAATAATTATAATCAGCCACTCGGCACCCTGTACAGGTCGCCTGTACAAAAGCGCAAGTTTCAAAAACAATTCCGCAATATCAAGTAAGTTACCGGGCCGCACCTGTGCTATACTTTACGCAAGCAGGATGCGTTCCCAGAGGAAATGAACGAATTGATGGATTCTCCATGGGATACCGTGCAATGAAGGGAGCATCATGGCAATTGAATAACACTTTGGAATTCCGTAATATCACGAAATATTTCCCGGGTGTTAAAGCTTTGGACAATGTAAGCTTCGTTGCCCAAAGCGGCGAAGTACTCGCGTTTTTGGGAGAGAATGGGGCCGGAAAATCCACGCTGCTGAAAACCCTCAACGGAGACTACCAGCCCACATCCGGTGAATACCGCATCAATGGCGCGCCCACCCACTTTCGCAGCCCCAACGAGGCTATCGAGGCCGGGGTCAGCGTCATTTATCAGGAACGGCAGATTCTCATGGAACTGTCTGTGGCAGAGAATATCTTTCTGGGGCGCATGCCCGTTAACCGTCTTGGCATCATCAATACCCGCAAAGCCAACGAAATGGCGTCCGCGATCATTGCGGACTTTGGCCTTCCCATTCATCCAACCACCAAAGTGAAGGACCTGAGCATCGCCTACCAGCAGATGGTGGAAATCATGAAGGCCTACAGCCGGGAGAATCTCAAGGTTATTTGCTTTGACGAGCCCACTGCCAGCCTGAGTGATTCGGAAATTGAAAGCCTGTTTGCTGTGATTCGCAAACTGAAGCAGGAAGGCAAAATTGTCATATATGTGTCCCACCGCATGAGCGAAATCCGGGAGATCGCGGACAAGGCCGCCATATTCAAGGATGGCCGCTATGTGGCTACTGTGGATATTGACCAGGTAAGCGACCAGGAAATGATCCGCATGATGGTGGGACGGGATCTGGGAGATATCTACAACAACCTGGACCGCAGCAAAACCATCGGCAAGCCCCTTTTGGAAGTAAAGCACCTGTCCTCCTATTATGTGGAGGATGTGTCATTCACCTTGCACGAGGGGGAGGTGCTGGGGTTCTCCGGGCTGGTGGGCGCAGGCCGGACCGAGGCCATGCGTGCCATCATTGGCGCAGACCGGATGCTCTCCGGTGAAGTGCTGCTTCATGGCAAGCCCATCCGCTGCAAAAGCCCGCGGGACGCCATGCGCCACGGCATCGTGCTGGTGCCTGAAGACAGAAAGACCCAGGGCATCCTGGCCAACCTGGATGTGGGAGCCAACATCAACATTTCTCTGCTGGACCAGCATTCCAACCGTCTTGGCGTGCTTGACACCCAGGCCGAACAGCAGGTGGCGGAAAAATCCATCCGGGACTTCAACATCCGTACACCCTCCGCGGAAAAGAAAATTGTGGAGCTCTCCGGCGGCAACCAGCAAAAATGCATTGTTGCCCGATGGATGTGCGTAAGCCCGAAAGTACTGATCCTGGATGAGCCCACCAAGGGAATCGACGTGGGAGCCAAATCAGAATTTTACCGCATGATCTGCGAGTTTGCCAAACAGGGCCTGGGTGTGATTTTGATCTCTTCAGAACTGCCCGAGGTGATCGGCCTTTCCGACAGGGTGATGGTGATGCGCTCCCGGCGGATCGCCGGCGAGGTGCCGCGGGAAGAGGCCACGGAGGACCGGCTGCTGGAACTGGGCATGATGGGAAGCGAAACGGCGACGGCTGCCGCCAATCACAGGGGGGAAAACGAGGCATGAAGAAGACAAAACGCATCATTGGTGGCGACAAACTGATCCTCATCGCAGCCATCGTGGTGGTAACAACCCTTTTTACCATTTTTAATCATAATTATTTCAGCGTCACTAATCTGGTTAACATCCTGGTGGCCTCCTCCCTGGTGGGCCTGGTGGCCATCGGCCACACCTATCTGATCATCGCGGGACAGAACGACCTCTCCCCCGGCTCGGTGGCTGCCTTTTCCGGCGTCCTTGCAGCACTTCTGGTTTCCAACGGCACCAGCCTCTTTCTGTCCTTTGTGATCACTTTGGCAGCGGGCGCGGTTATCGGTCTGTTCAACGCCTTTATGATTAACAAAATCAAGCTGCAGGCTTTCATTGCCACCCTGGTTACCCAGTCCATCGTGCGTGGTTTTGCCTACATTCTGTGCGGCGGCAAGCCCATTGCTATCGGCGACAAAAGTTTTATTGCCCTGGGCAAAATCCGCTTCCCCAACCTGACCGCCATGGGCTCCGACTTTACGGGCATTCCCTTAGCCGTCTGGATCATGCTGGTCGCTTTTGTGGTGTTTGGGTTTATCCTCAGCAAAACCAAGTTTGGCCGCAGTGTATACGTAATTGGCGGCAATCAGGATGCAGCCCGCCTGGCCGGTCTGAATCCCCAAAGACTGGTTACCATCTGCTTTATGATGATGGGTGTGATGTGCGCCCTGGGCGGCATTGTATTTGCGGCCCGGATGAACTCCGGCCAGCCTGCCGCCAACGTGAATCTGGAGTTTGACGCCATTACTGCAGTCATCCTGGGCGGCGTGTCCTTCTCCGGCGGTGTGGGCACCATGGGCGGCACCCTCCTGGGCGTGCTGCTGATTCAGGCGTTCAACACAGGTCTCACCATGGTGCAAATCGACTCCTTCTGGCAATTTGTAGCCCGAGGCGCGCTGCTCTTCTTCGCCCTGACAACAGACTACCTGCGCAAGGAAAACCATGCCCGCCAACTGCTGGAAGCCAGCAAACGGAACGGCTAAGAGGCTGCGTTGCTTCCCGGGTGATCTTTCATTCCTGGAAATATACCGGGTAACCGGTGTATAAAATAACCTTTAGGGGGACATGTCTCATGAAGAAGGTTCTTGCTCTGGTTCTGACCCTGGCCCTGGTTTTGGGTGCCACATCCGCTCTGGCCGAAGGTGTCATTTATGGCATCTATAAGGCCGGCGACCAGACCTGGTTCATCGATGAAGGCGCTGCCGCCAAGGCTGCTGCCGAAGCCGCCGGATACACCTTCGTGTATGCCGATGCCAAGATGAGCCCCGAGGAATACCTGAAGATCATCGATACCGCCATCGCCGACAAGGCAGTGGGCATCGTGACCTGCATCCCCGACCAGACGCTGTCCCAGGCTGTTGTGGACAAGCTGGCTGAGGCAAAGATTCCGGTTGTGGCTGCTGATGACGCTCTGCAAAGTGCCGATGGCACCAAACTGGTTCCCTGGGTTGGCATCAACGCCTACGTAATCGGCGAAGCCAACGGCGCCTGGGTTGCCGAATATGCCAAGGCCAACAATCTGGTGACTGATCCCGAATGTGCCCTGCTGCTGATGACCATGGACACCGTGTCTTCCTGCGTACCCCGCATCGAAGGCGAGTATGACAAGTTCACCGAACTCTGCCCCGAGTTTGACACCTCCAAAATCTACCGCGCCGATTATGACGGCACCACCGAGAAGGGCAACATCGCTGCCTCCGCCGTGTTGACCGCCCATCCGGAAATCAAAAAGTGGCTGGTCACCGGTGCCAACGAGGAAGGCACCATCGGTGCCCTGCGCGCTCTGGAATCCGCCGGTCTGGACGCTAATGCCTGCGTGGTAGGCCTGGGTGCTTACATGGCCAAGGATGAGTGGAAGAAGGAAGGCCCCAACGCCATGAAGGCTTCCGCCTATTTCTCCGCCGAACTGGTAGGCCGTGGCTCCGTGGAAGTGCTGCTGAAGCTGGTTGCCGGGGAAGAAGTTCCCATGGAGACCGCTGTAGATGCCATCGTGGTAACCCCCGAAACCTACAAAGAAGTGATGGGCCCCGCTGCTGAATAAGCACTGCCCGGATTAAAAAGAGGCTGTCGCCATGCGCGGCAGCTTCTTTGTATATAAGAAAATATGTGTCAGTGAGAGCCTACAGCTGCCCGCTGTTGCGGTAAGTCAGGGGCGTGATGGAGACGATACGCTTAAACGTGGTGCAAAAATTACACTCGCTGGAAAACCCGCAGCGAAAAGCAATTTCCTTGATGGGCAGGACGGAGGTTTTCAGGTAAAACTTTGCTGTGTTGACCCGGGCAATGATCAGGTACTCGTGCGGGGAATACCCGATTTCTTTTTTAAACACCCGGGAAAAATAGTAGGGGCTTAAGGCCGCCTTTTGTGCCAGCTCTGCCAGGGTCAGATTCTTGTCCACGTTTTCCGCAATGTAGTTGAGCACCTGCTCCATGCCGCTACTCTGGGTTGTCTGGCGCTGGGTGCCGTTATAGATCACAAACTCCGTCAGCAGCGAGGTGATGTACTTGGAGATTAGCGGTTCAACCGTCCTTTTTTGTGTGTCAAACATGCTGAAAATCCGTTCCAGATCCCTGGCGGTGGAATAAGGGTTGAGGGGTAGCATAAACTGATTTTTGTTCTGCACAATAACATTGTAATACTCCCGGGCCGTGACGCCATGAAAGTGGATCCAGTAGATTTCCCAGCCCGTTTGGGTGCCATAGCGATGGGGAGCAAAGCAATCCAGCAGGGCAAAGTACCCCTCGCTTAACTCCACCCGTCGATTCTCTATATACGCATAGCCAGATCCCCGGGCCACATACAGGATCAGAAAGCTGCTGTAACTCTGGCGGTTAACCGCATAATTTTCATCGCAGTAAAAGTGGCCTGTGCATCTCAGATAAAAATACATCCGCCGGGCTGCCTCGCTGGCGGTGTGAAAATACACTTCGGAGTTGGGCAGCACACCCCGCTCAATAATTTTCATGCTGCAGCACCTTCCCTACACAGCAAAAATAATAAAAATTTGCTGATTCTCATCATAGCAGGCAATGCCGGGCCTGTCAATCCATCGGCTGATCCGGCTGAATCGGGAGAGGTACACAGAATAAAAAATAAAAGGCGGCCTTACGAACAAGAGGGCATGAAACTAAAATAAAACCGCAAACAGCGCCAACTATTTTACCTTGGTTTGTGATACCATCGATATACGATCACTCATCTGTCATACTGTGGTGGATATGGATTGGAGGCGCTGCACATGGAACACAGGAAGGGCTGTGTGGAGGTTTGGGAAGAACAGGTAGTCATTCCCACCTATGAAGTAGGGGTGCCGGATCAGAACCCCATGTTTTTGGAAAAGCGCGTATACCAGGGGAGCTCCGGTAAGGTATATCCCCTGCCTGTGATTGATAAAATTTACGATGAAAAAGTGGACAAGACATATCGGGCTCTGTTTCTGGAAAACGATTACCTGCATGTGATGCTGCTGCCGGAACTGGGCGGCCGGATTCAACGTGCTTTGGACAAAACCAACGGCTATGATTTTGTATACTACAATGAGGTCATCAAGCCCGCGCTAGTTGGCCTGACAGGCCCATGGATCAGTGGGGGCATCGAATTCAACTGGCCCCAGCATCACCGCCCCACCACCTACTGCCCTGTTGACTATCTGCTTTGCAAGAATCCGGACGGCAGCAAGACCGTTCGCATTAATGAAGTGGATCAAATGTACGGCACCAAGGGCATGGCCAGCTTTACCTTGTATCCGGACAAAGCGTATATTGAGATTCGCGGCCAGCTTTATAACCGCACACCCCTACCCCAGACCTTCTTGTGGTGGGCCAATCCTGCCGTTTCCGTCAATGATGACACCCAGTCCATCTTCCCGCCGGACGTACGGGCTGTGATGGATCATGGCAAGCGGGCTGTGTCCCGATTTCCCATCGCAACCGGGGTCTACTACAAGCATGATTACGGCGAGGGAGTGGATATTTCCCGCTATAAAAACATCCCTGTGCCCACCTCCTATATGGCGTACCATTCTGACTATGACTTTGTGGGCGGATACGACTATGGGAAGGAAGCCGGCATTCTGCATGTTGCCGACCATCATATCTCTCCCGGCAAAAAACAGTGGACCTGGGGCTGCGGTGACTTTGGCAAGGCTTGGGACCGCAACCTGACGGATGCTAACGGACCCTATATCGAGCTGATGACCGGGGTGTTCACCGATAACCAGCCTGATTTCAGCTGGCTGAAGCCCTTTGAGGAAAAGAGTTTTGTGCAGTACTTTATGCCCTACAAAAAGGCGGCCGGCGTGAAAAACGCCAGCGCCGAGGCCGCGTTGAACCTGGAGTGTACCAATGGCACAGCCCTGGTTTGCGTGTACGCCACCGCCCGGTATGAAGATGCCCGCATAACCTTGACCCACGGGGACCAGGCGCTGTTTTCCTGGCAGGGTACTCTCTCCCCCACCGATGTTTTCCACCAGTCCGTGGATATTGGAGAAATCCCGGAAAGCCGGCTTACCCTCCGTGTATATGCCCCGGATGGACGGTTGATGCTCCAGTATACCCCGCAGGAACCCTCTATTGCTCCCCAGCCGGAACCGGCACAGGCCGCCCTGTCGCCGGAGCAGATTCCCACCAATGAAGAACTGCTGCTCACCGCATTGCACTTGGAACAATACCGCCATGCCACCTATGCCCCTGATCCCTACTACCTGGAAGGCCTGAAGCGTGACCCTCTGGACAGCCGCATCAACAATGCCTATGGCATGCTTCTGCTCCGCCGGGGACAGTTTATGCAAGCGGAAGAGCATTTCCAAAACGCCATCAAACGTCTGATCCAGCGCAATCCCAATCCCTACGACAGTGAACCTTACTACAACCTGGGTCTGGCCCTTTTCTACCAGGAACGGTTTGACGAAGCCTTTGGCGCTTTCTACAAAGCCACCTGGACCAGCGCCCAGCAGGAGATGTCCTTTTACTATCTCGCGGCGATTTCAGCCCGCAGGGACGAGCCCCTGCAGGCCCTTGCGTTCCTGGAAAGGGCCCTTATCAAGAACAGCCGGAACATCAAAGCCCGGGCTCTCAAAGGGAGCCTGCTGGCGGCTCTTGGTAAGCCTGAAACGGAGGCCTGGCTGCGTGAAAACATCTCCATTGATCCCTTTGATTATTTGTCCCGCTGGGAACTGGAAATGCTCCTTGGCACAGATGGTTCCGCCACCATCTCCATGATGAAAAACAGTACCCAGACGCTGCTGGGCGCTGCCCGGGATTACGCGGAGGCCGGGAATTATCACAAGGCCCTGGCGATGCTGGCCCAGGGAGATCGCAACCAGCCATTGCTGCGCTACTACCAGGCCGCATATGCGGCCCGTGCAGGCCAGGACCTGCTGGCAGGCAAAGCGCTGGCGGCTGCGGCAGCTTGCAACCCCAAATACACCTTCCCCAACCATCTGGAGGATATTGCGATACTGACCCATGCCATGGAAGCTGCACCGGAAGATGCCAGGGCTCCCTACTATCTTGGCAATCTCCTATACGACCGCAAACGTTACCAGGAGGCCAAGGCCTTATGGGAACGCAGCAGGGTCCTGGATGACACCTTTCCTACCGTGTGGCGCAACCTCGCATTGGTCTATTACAACAAAGACAGGCAGCTGATGAAGGCCCAAGAGGCCATGGAGCGGGCCTTTGCCTTGGATCCCACCGACGCCCGGGTTTTGCTCGAGTTGGACCAGCTGTACAAGGCCAACGGCATGTCTCCCGCCGACAGGCTGGCATTCCTGGATACCCATGAAGCCACCTATCAGAAGCGGGATGATCTGTATGTGGAATATATCACGCTGCTGAACCTGATGGGCCAGCACCAGCAGGCCTTGGAGCGGATCATGGCGCGGAAGTTCCATCCCTGGGAAGGTGGCGAAGGCAAGGTTACCACCCAGTATACCCTTGCCCTGCTGCAACTGGCCCGGCAGGCCATGGCCGACAGGGACTGGACCCAGGCTGAAACGCTGTTAAAGCACGCCCTGGTCTTCCCTGAGAGCCTTGGGGAGGGCAAACTGGAAGGAGCCAAGGACAACCACCTGTACTACACCCTGGGCTGCGTGTATGAAGCCGCAGGCCGCCTGGACGAAGCAAAGGCCTGCTGGCAGCTGGCAGCGCTGGGAGATACTGAGCCCAAGGGGATGATGTACTACAATGACCAACCCGCCGACCTGATCCTGTATCAGGGCCTGGCTCTTGAAAAGCTGGGGGATACCGCCCAGGCCAGAGCACGCTATCACAAGCTGATCGATTATGGCGAAACGCACCTTTTTGACGATGTGCACATTGAGTATTTCGCAGTGTCGCTGCCCAATCTCCAAATCTTCGAAGAGGACCTGACGGTCTGCAACCGTGCCCATTGCGCCTACCTGATCGCCCTGGGCAGTCATGGCTTGGGCGACACGAATCGGGCCAGGTCCTTCTATGATCAGGTTCTCTCCATCGACCGGGCTCATCTGGGAGCAACCCTGCACCGCAGACTACTGGACAACTGACTGGGAAGAAAACCAAACAACATCAGCCGCAGGCTTGCCGATTCATCCGAAAGACGATTCACCCTCGTCCGGGTTCTGTCTCTTTGCGCACATAGCGCACTTCCCTGGGCGGCTCTTCCAGCGAATCAATTTGCGCTACAAGCGTGTCGCCCTGAAGGGTGTAGAGCGCGTCCAGTATAAAGGGCGCCTGTGGCATACGCGCTACGACATGGAGCTTGCCCTTTTCGCGACCCCACGCGGCGATCATCGGCTGCCGCAGGGAGGAGAAGGGCGTGGCGCGCAGAAGGGTTTCCACCGGCTTTCCCGGGCCGAACAGACCGTTGGCCCGGTCTCTCTTTACCCGGCCCATGAGCCGCAGCGCGCCATCCTTGCGGTACTTGAATGTGACGCTTTCCTTGCCGTCCTGGGTCACATAGATCCCCTCGGGCAGAGGACCCACGCCCTCGTCCCTGGGGAAGGGATACTCCAACTCCGCAATCCGCCGGCGCAGCGCTTGCTGGTCGGCTTCCGTGCCCGGCTTCGCGCCCAGCGCGGGAAAAACAAAGTCGTGCATGGCCTGGAACTCCATGCCCATATCCCGCACGCCTGCGGTGGCGGCGATGACCATGCCCCGCGCCTCGTCCACCATGCAGACCTGACCATACATCCCGTCACCCCGATAGCGATTGCCCCGAGTCCGCCAAAACTGGTAGCAGTACCCCTGCGCCCATTCATTGTTTGGGTCGGGCGGGCCGCCGTCATTGGCGATCTTGTAGGAGGTCGCCGTTTCCACCCAGCCCTCGGGCAGGATGCGTGCGCCTTCCCACATCCCATGCTGCAAAAGCAGTTGACCAAATTTCGCGATGCTTTCGCAGGAAAGGTGCAATCCCCAGCCGCCGCAGTTCACACCCTGAGGGCAGCTGTCCCAGTGGGGTTGCTCGATCCCAAGCGGGGTGAACAGCCGGGGCATCAGGTAGTCGCGCACGGTCATGCCCGTGACCCGTTGAACGGCCGCGCTTACCAGGTAGGTTCCATGGCTGTTGTAGTGAAAGTGCGTGCCCGGCTTATGTCGCACGGGGTAAGAGAGCGCTTCCCTCGCCCAGTCCTTTGTCTTGTGAAAGTCCGATTTTTCGTCCAAACCGCTGCCCATGCACAAAAGGTCATGGATGGTGATCTGCCGCAGCCACTCCGAAGGCTCTGCCGGGGCCTTGTCGGGCAGAAGCTTAAGGATGGGGGTATCGTAGGCAAACAGTCCCTCCGCCACACAGAATCCTGCCGCCAGCGAGGTAAAACTCTTGGACAGCGAAAACAGCATGTGAGGCGTCTTGGTGTCGTACGGCTTCCACTCCAGCCGCGCGGCCAGCTTGCCGTCCTTGAGAATCATCATGGAGTGCATGAGCAGCCCGCGCTTTTTCACTTCATCCAGATATTGCAGGAGTACTTTGGAGGAAAGCCCCAGTTCCTCCGGAGAACGCACGGATTCAAACATGGCGGAATTCTCCTTTCGGGCATCTGTTTTTTTCCAGTATATACCAGGAAAACTGCGTGTCAAGCGGCAATTGGGCGGATGGCCTGCACGCTTATGGGTCCAGGGCTCCGGCGTTTGGGGAATGCATATGGCGGGAAGGGCCCACTTGGTTGTTGCGAAACCCGGCCTGTTCATGTAGAATAGGCAGTACCGGATACTGTTGTTCGATGTATCAAAAAATTGCTTGGACAGGTGGTTTTTCATCGTGTATCGCGTGGTGATTGTGGATGACGAGCCCCTGATGCTGGAAGGTCTGCGGCTGATGATCGACTGGCACAGCCACGGATTTGAGCTTTGCGGGGAAGCGCTATCCGCGCAGGATGCGTTGTCGCTTGTGGAGTCGCTGCATCCGCACCTGCTCATTACGGATGTGCGTATGCCGGGCTTGCTGGGCACGGATTTGGCCGCTCTCGTCAGGCACTACCATCCGGAAGTCGTCATCCTGCTATTCAGCGTCATGAAAGACTTTTCTTTTGCGCAGTCGGCGATTCGCTGCGGTGTTTTTGATTACCTTGTCAAGCCCATCGATCCGGAGGAAGTGCATAAGGTACTCCGTCGTGTGAAGGCGGAATTGGACCAGCGCTCCGGGAGGGAGGCGGACGCCGCGGGGCGCATGGGTCTGCTGCGTGACAAGGTGCTTCGTCATCTTGCCTTCGGGGATGACAGCTCTGAAAGCCTGATGCGCGCTCAAACGCTGCTGGATCTCAAGCCCAGCGACCCCTGCTATGCCGCGGTGATGGCCGGAAACATCGATGCCCTGCCGGAAGACACCCTGCGCCTGATGGATGCCTTCCACGCAATTCCTTTCCAACTGGCGCCCAACCAATTCGGTCTGCGGTTCCGGCAAACCCAGCGCGACCTGGCATTCCTGGAACGTCTCGTGGCCCACTTTCCCCCGGCAAGCATTCTGCGGATCAGTGTGGGGCGGGTGTACCGGAGCGCCAATGGATTCGTGCATAGCCTTCGGGAAGCCCTGGACGCGCAGGGGGCGCTGTTTGAGCAGTATCACGGGCTGCGCCTTTATCGCCCCATTGACCCGGAAACCGCGCAATGGCTGGCAGGCATGCCCATCCCCCAGCTGCGCGACGCGATTGGCAGCCAGGATGGGGATGCGCTGGAGACTCTGCTGTCTGAAACAGTGCGCAAGGCTGCGGAAGCTGCTCCCAGCTTGTTCGCGCTGCGCTGCATGGCCGCCTCGCTGGACGCCATCTGCCCTGCTGCCCGTGTGGCGGAGGATGGCCTGTGCCTGAAGCTGCTTTGGCAGGAGGAAGCGCCCTCCCGGGCTGACTGGTACTCGATCTTTGCCGCTACGCTGCGGCGGCTGAGAAGCGACAACGATCGTCCGCTTACGGAGAACTGGCCCGCCCCTGTGAAAACAGCCGTATCCATCATCCACACCCGCTATGGGGAGTCTCTTTCCATTGGAAGTGTTGCAGAGGGCATGGGAATCAACCCTGCGTATTTGGGGCAGCTGGTGCGAATGCACGTGGGCGTCACCTTCCATCGCCTGTTGCAGGATACCCGGCTGGAACACGCCAGTCTGCTGCTGCGGCAGACGACGCTGTCCATATCTCAAATCGCCCTGGAAGTTGGCATCCGGGATGTGGAATACTTCTCCAGACAGTTTCGTGACCGCGTCGGGATGAGCCCCCTTGCCTACCGCAGCGCGGGACTTTCAAAGGAGCATGATCATGCGCAACCTGAATAACCTGCCCATCGGCAAAAAGTTTCTCCTCCTGTATTTGCTGGGTGTCCTGCTGCCCATCGCGGTACTTCTTGCGTTTGTGCTGACCAACGTGGCCGACGAGATTCGCACCAGGGAGCTGCTCAATGCCCGCCAATCCCTGGAGAGGGTCTATACAACGCTCAACATGCAGTTTTCCAGCGCGGTCTCCCTGGGGAACGTTGTCTCCGGCGATTCCAAATTGGCCAGTCTGATGCAGCGCAATTATCAAAGTCCGGCGGAATACTATCATGCATATATCAACGAAATCAGCCCCATTCTGAACCGCTATTCCCTGGCCTATGCCCAGCACATGATCGGCCTGACACTGGTTACCGATAATCCGACCATTGCAAACGGCGGGGTGGTTATCCGCATCACGCCGCAAGTTCAGGAGCAGGAATGGTTCCCCGATGTTCTTCCGGCAGACACCGGCCTGAAGGTCTACCTGCGCCAGCAGGTGGGGCTGGCCAACATTCTGCAGCTCTGCCTGACCCGTATGCTGCACACCGGTTCGCCCTATACCGAGCTTCTGCGGATTGACCTGAACATGGAGCCGATCAACAGCCTGATCGCAAAGGAAAGCTCCTTTCTCTCCCTGTATCTGGTGGCTCCGGACGGCACGGCGGTGTGCTATCCAGGAAGCCTGCAAAATACACGCATCGCCGACCGCAGCATCCGTCCACCGGAACCCAGCGACCTGAGCATGTCCTTCGGCGAGCGAAGCGCGATGCAGGGATGGAAACTCATGGCGTACATCAATGACGAACCCAAGAACACCAACATTCGGCAAGCGGTGTGGGTGGGGCTGCTGCTGGGCGCGGTTTGCTCGGTATTTGCAGCAGCCATGGCGTTTCTCTTCTCCCGCTCCATCTCACTGCGCAGTCAACGCCTGCTTGCCCATATGGACAACATGACCGCCGAAAACTTCACTCCCATCACCAGGGAAGCGGGCAGGGATGAAATCGGCGAACTGACAGCGCATTTCAACGAAATGGGCGCACGCCTGAAGCAGCTCATCAACGACCTGTACGTGTTGCAGCTACGCCAAAAAAGCCTGGAACTGGAGAATGTGCGGGCGCAGCTGAAATACCTGCAGGTACAGATCGACCCCCATTTCCTGTTCAACACGCTCAACGGCATTCTGGTGCTCAGCGTCCGAAACGGCCACCATGAGGAGGCCGAAATCCTCCGCGCGCTCTCCAAAATTCTCCGCAGGATGCTGGACAGTACACGCGATATTGTGACGCTCCAGGATGAGATGGAATTTGTGCGCATGGTGCTGAAGATCGAGCAGTTCCGCTTTGGAGACAAACTCCAGTATGATTTTGATCTTCACCAGGATGCCCTGTCCCGCACAGTGCCGGTGATGAGTGTGCAGGGATTGGTGGAAAATGCGTGCAAGCATGGCATCCAGAGCATCAGCGGCCAGGGAATGATCCGGGTGAAAGCCTGGGTGGAGGCGGATGGCACACTGGTGATTCAGGTAAGGGATAACGGCATCGGCATCCCGCCCGGCCGCCTGAAAGAGCTTCAGGAGCGAATTGCCAGCCCTCAGGACATGCCCGAGAGCCTGGGCCTTCAGAACATTTACCGGCGTCTTCTGCTTCATTATGGCAATTCCAGCTCCCTGACGCTCACCAATGCCCAGGAACGGGGCACCATGGCCACCCTGCGCATTCCCCGGCAGGAAGGAGAGTAAGCGATGCTTCGCGCGATGCTTGTGGATGATGAACAGATGGCGCTGGAAGGGTTGAAGTTGCTGATTGACTGGCAGGCGGAAGGCTTTGTGATCTGCGCCGAATGTACGGACGCCGCCCAGGCATTGCAGCAGCTGGACGATGCAAAGCCGGATCTGATTTTATCGGACATCCGCATGCCCGGCATGGATGGATTACAGTTTCTTGAAGCGGCGCGTAATAGGGGCTTTGACGGGCAGTTTGTGATTGTGAGCGGTTATGGAGAGTTTGATTATGCCAGGCAGGCATTGCGTATCGGCGTGGCCGGGTACCTCCTCAAGCCGATTGAACCTTCGGAAGCAGCCCAGGTGCTTGCGCAAGTGCGAACGAATCTGGTAAGCCGGGAAGCGGACAGCCTGAGCCATGCGGAGTACCACCGCAGCCTGACAGCGCTTCTTGTCGGCCGGGGGGACCGGGCAGAGGCACTGCCTCAGGATGCGCTCTGGTGTCTGGCCACCTGGGGTTCACCCCTTCCTCTGGAGAGGGCGAATGAAATTGTTGAGACTTTTCCGCAAGGCACGGCATCCACGCACATCGTGGGGGACAAGGAGTATCTGGCGCTGCACTGGCCCGGCGGTGAACCAGAGCCATCCTGGCAAGGCGCAGAGGCTTTGCTGGACGCGATGAACCGGAAGATGCAAAAAAGCGAGGCCGGTCTTCTTTGCGAACTGCCCCAAAGAAGGGCAGAACTGGAAGAGAGGCTCAATGCGAATCTGGCTGCGCTGAATGAACATATCAGGGCTTTATGCCATGCAGTCGCGCTGCGGCAACCCGAAGCGTTCAAGCAACGCTATGCCGAGTCTGAAGCCCTCTGCCGGGCTATTGGCGCGGAAGCAAAAACACGCGCAAAACGCCATCTGATTACGGAGTTTACACGGCAATTGGCCGGCCGTCCAGGCGAGCTTCAACATCTGCTGGCCGCGCAAGATGCGGATATGGAAGAGCTGGGCCTTCTGACAATCCGCTTGCTGGCCCCGGTGAAGGAACGCATCAGCGACCGGGTGTGCGGATATGCACAGGCGCATCTTGCGGAGCCGCTGACCCTCCGGGACGTGGCGGACGCATTGGGGTACCACCCTGATTACCTGGGGCGGATCTTCCGGGAGGAGCGAGGTGAATCCTTCCGGGAATGGCTGAATAGCTGCCGTGTAGAAAAAGCCTCCGCACTGCTTCTTGAATCCGGCGCGTCGGTTTGCGACATCGCCAGCCGGGTTGGGTATGCCCAATACAAGCAGTTTCTGCAGCATTTCAAACAGCGCTACGGACAGACGCCGGATCAATTCCGCAAATCTCAGCCCTTTACGCTGCCAACGCTCAGCCCAACCACGAAATAGCGCTGAAGGAATGGGTAAAT
>Ga0123335_1004591_pt1 | contig 17707 bp, 10 predicted proteins | sample BiotimSIPDNA_2_FD_89707 | JGI IMG/M metagenome (GOLD analysis project Ga0123335, IMG submission 89707) | Anaerobic biogas reactor microbial communites from Washington, USA - Biogas_R2 time_0 SIP DNA | ecosystem: Engineered > Bioreactor > Anaerobic > Unclassified | place: Washington, USA...
CAACAGCGCTGTACCAAGAGTTGCCACCGGCCAGCGACGACACTGTGAAGGAAGTCGGCGAAGGTCGGAAACTGTTGATGTTCTCCGACTCCCGTCAGGCAGCGGCGTTCGCGGCGCCCTACCTCAGCCGTACGTACGGACGTCTGCTCGAACGGCGCTACCTGACGATGGCGCTGCAAGACCGCAAGTACGCGGACGAAGATCTCACCGTCGAAGACCTCGGTCTCCTTGCGCAGAAAAAGGCGAAGGCGGCCCATCACTTCCCGCCCAACGCCGGTTGTGTCGCGATGGACAAGGAAGTCAACGAGTGGGTCATGGGTGAGCTCATGACCATGGACCACAAGCAGTCTCTCGAAGGACTCGGCTTGATGCGGGTCGGCGTCTGCCGCGAGGGAGCACCCGAACCGCGTGGGCTGACGCAACTCGGGCTCAGCGCGGACCAGGCGTGGGATCTTCTCGACGAACTGCTCAAAACGGTTCGGTTCCAGGGTGCTCTCAATCTTCTCGACGAAGTCGACATCAAGAGTGAGCGTTTCGAGCCGCGCAACATGCGGATCCGTATCACCCGGGTCGGTTCCAACCCGAAGAACAAGATCTTGTCGTGGCTGCCGAGTGGACGGCCGGGAAGTACGAACAACCGGGTGCGCTTCGTCACGAAGGTACTTGCCGCAGTCGATCAGACTGTGGATATCGAGAAGCTCCTCGACGGGTGCTGGCGGTTCCTCGTCGACAACGGCTTCATCACACGTGAGCCCGACAAGTTCGAGGCGGATGCATTCCAGGTAGCGCACACCTATCTTCGGGTGCGCAACGGCATGGACTGCTCCTGGCACCGCTGCGACACGTGTCGGCGTATCACCGCGTTCAACGTGCTCGGCATCTGCCCGAACAGCACGTGCCCAGGAACCCTACGGCAGTACGAGATCCCCGCGCTCGCAGACGACTCCAACCACTACCGCAACCTCTACGGATCGCTGAACACGGCACCCTTGACTGCTCAGGAACACACCGCACAGTGGACCGCCGACAAAGCGGCGGAGATTCAACGGGACTTCATCAACGGCAAGGTCAACGTTTTGTCCTGCTCGACCACATTCGAACTCGGAGTGGACGTCGGCGACCTCCAGTCGGTGGTGCTGCGCAACATGCCGCCCAAGACCGCGAACTACGTGCAGCGTGCAGGACGTGCCGGTCGACGTGCAGCGTCGGCTGCGCTGGTCCTGACATATGCCAAGCGCAGCTCGCACGACCTGTCGAAGTTCCAGGAACCGGAATCCATGATCGCGGGGACGATGCGTATCCCGTGGGTGCCGGTGGAAAACGAACGAATCGGTCGTCGCCACGCGCACTCCGTTGCCTTGGCCGCATACTTCCGGCACGCTTTCGACTCCGACGGAACGGTGTGGAAGGAGGCGGGGCAGTTCTTCCGCCCCGATGAGAACGGCAATCCCTCGCCAGCGTCGCGGATCGGCACGTTCTTGGATCCGGTGCCGGACGACATGCGCACCGATCTGCGTCGTATCCTTCCCCCACAGGTCCAGGAGGAGATCGGACTCGAAGAAGACGGCTGGGTCGAACACCTCGTGACGCTGCTCGACAAAGTCGAGAGCGAGGTGGAGAACGACTTCCAGACGTTCCGTACTCTCATCGAGGAAGCCAAGAACGCCGAGCAGTTCAAACTGGCCGACCAACTGCAGAAGACGCTCCGCACGATCGACCAGCGCCAACTACTCGGATTCCTTGCGAACAAGAACGTGCTGCCGAAGTACGGATTCCCCGTCGACACCGTCGAATTGAGGACGCTGCACTGCCACGAGCCCGTCGGGGCAAAGTTGGAGCTGTCGCGTGATCTGAGCCAGGCCATCTACGACTACGCGCCCGGAAACCAAGTGGTTGCCGGCGGCAAGGTCTGGACGTCCCGCGGAATCCATCGAGTGCCCAAACGTGAACTCGAGCAGCTCGAGTACCGAGTGTGCCGGGAGTGCGGGCGTTTCGAGGTCGGACATGTCCTCGATGCAGGTGCGATGTGCAGCGCATGTGAGAAGCCGTTCGGGGCGATCGGGAAGATGGTGGTCCCGGAGTACGGATTCGTTGCCGATGCGAAAGCTACCGATGTGGGTACAGCACAGCCCGAGCGCACGTGGGGTGGTACCAGCTACGTGGAAGACATCGGCGACGTCATCGACACGTTCACCTGGCAGTCCACCGGGGGTATCGAGGTCGAGGCCAAGGCGGGTACCCGCGCCCGTATGGCCGTGATTTCGGACGGCGGTGTAGGTGGTTACCATGTTTGCCGGTGGTGCGGTTGGGCAGCGCCGCGGAAAGGGAAACGCATCTCTCGTCAGCACGTGCGACCGGCGACCGGGCAACTATGCGACGGACCACTCGATCTCTTGTCGTTCGCACATCGCTACGAGACGGATGTCGCCGAATTCACCTTCGGCACCGTCGACTACACCGCCGAAAGCCACGGCAGGTGGCTGTCGGTGCTCTATGCCCTGCTCGAAGGCGCGTCGAAAGCACTCGAGATCAGCCGTGACGACATCGACGGCACCCTGTCGTGGAGCCGTAACGGCCGACGCAGCATCGTCCTGTTCGACACGGTGCCAGCAGGTGCCGGTGCGGCGAAGAAGATCGCCGAGAACCTCGGCGGCGTCCTCGCCGCTACCGTCGAACGCCTCAACGCATGTGATTGCGGTGAGGAAACCTCCTGCTACGGCTGCCTGCGGACATACCGCAACGCCCGTTACCACGAAGAACTGACCCGCGGCGGTGCACTCGAGATCTTCCGTCAGATCTCGGTGACAGGTGCTGTATCGGGTGCGTGGGCAGAAGCACTCGCGCAGGTTGATGCGGAGGCACGCCCGCTCCTGGCGAAACTCGCGGAATCCGGAATGTCGGCACCGGTCATCGGTGTCGAGGTAGGGGACGGATGGCCCCTCGAAATCCTGTGGGGCGACGAGAAGATCGCCATCACGAACAGCGATGATGCCGAGCGCGATGCGTGGCTCGCCGATAACGGATACAGCGCCGTTGCTGTCGAGCTTGCGGACGCCGACGATCTGATCACGAGGCTGTGCAACTGAGATGGGGAACCCGGCCCGGCGTTGACAGTCGGGCCGGGGCAACACCGGTCGGAGGGGAACGGGTTGAACACGGACCAGTTCGAGCAGTGGATGTCGGAGGCGGAGTCCGACATGGCTTGTCGCCTGGAGAAGGTGAACCTTGCTGTACGCGCGGGATTCAACGAATCGGAAGTGCACCGTCTACAAGGGTTCTACGGGATCGCGGCGAAACGGAACCGACTCCGGCGACGTCCCGTGGCGGAGTTCATCGCGCAGTATCCGGCGATCACCGTGACCGTGCTGGTCGGGCATGCCGCGCTCGCCTACGAACAGGGACGTTACTGGGCGAGTTTCTGGGACGAGATCGGATACCCGCACACCCTGGCATTCGAGAACGCGCTGCGCGACAGCGTGGAACCGAACCTCGAGAGGTTCGGCCTCGACACATTCCCTCACCTGCACGGACGATACGTCCAGACGCTCGGAGTGCACGCCGGCATCCCTATCCACTGCATGGACAACCTGATAGACGTCGCAGCGACCTACCTGCATCGGGGAAAGGACGCGTCGGGTGCCGGACTGGCCGACTGGATCCAGCGCTCCGAGAAGAACGCCGATGCGCTCGCCTTGGCGAAACCGGTGCGATACTTCCTCGACTACGGTGGCGCATTCGCCATCGAAATCCTCGATCGGATCGTTCGCGGACTCGTTGATCCTGACGGAGGGTGGGATCGCTCGGACGATGCGGACATCGAACTTCCACCGATCACCGTCGAGGGAATCCGTGCCGCGCTGAACGTAGTCCGTTCCCCGAGGCTTCTATCGTCGAAGGAATCCGACGTTGTACGACGTCCGGGAATACCGGCGCTGGCCTACTCGTTCGAGAGTGGCCGGGTCGTTGTGGATCTCCCGCCGACACCGGCAGATGATGAACTGTGGTCGCTGTCGGTAGACGGTGAGACCACGATGGTCAAACCGGACCCGCGGTGGGGAGTCGAGTGGTTCGAGGCACCGTCGACCCAGGTGACCGTGCAGCGACCAGCTCGGGAGATTGTCGTCGAAGAGAGTTCTTCGGGACGGGTCCGCAGCATCGCCGTCGTCGATCCGGATGATCCCGTGCTGCTGTTCGACAAGGGTGTCGGAGACGGAGCCGGGAAGTGTGCGAACGCGCGCGCGTCGCTCCCGAAGTCCGAGGTTCTCGTGGTGCACCCGATCGGCGCGACACTCGTGGATCACGTGTCCGGCACCGTGATCGAGCCGTACGCCGATCTGGGTGCCCCGACCGGCTGGGCCGGTTGGCGGGCGGGGTGGGTGGATCTGTCGGGGTGCGAATCGTTCCGAGTTGAGACGAGCAACGTCGAGGGGACCCTGCGGGGAGTCCGAATCGTCGAGATTCCGAGGCTTGTTACCCACGACCGTCTGATCGGAGTGACCACGTCGTCGGGAATCGAGGTTGTCGGATGCCGGCCTCGACTGTGGCTGCCCGGCCGCTCGAGTGGCACCGAGTCGACATGGCATGTACGAGTTCGCACGGACAGGGGAGCTGTGCTCACCGAGTCGGACCACTCGACGGGTTCGGACGGAGTGGAAATCGATCCGTTCGCCCGTGTCGGATCGCCGATCGTGGGCATTGTGACGATCTCGGCGACCGGATCTGCTGGTTCGAGCGCGGAGTTCACAATCTTCGTTCTCGAAGGTGTGCGCGTGGAGCTCGATCGCTGGGTGCGACCGCTTGCTCCGGGCGGCGGATTGCGGGAGGTCACCGCCCAGTTCAGTTCGTCGCACGGCGTTCGGATCGTCGAACCTACGGTGAAGTTCACATCGAGCGACATTCGCTGTTCGGTAGTCGTCGAGTCGGATCTGCGGACACACACGCTATACCTCACTCCGCCTCACGTACGAACACATGTGGGAGAGCCCGAACAGGCGATCCAGTGGAAGTCGTCCGTTCATGTGCTGCTCCACGCAGACCTCGAGACGTCGAAGTTGGTTCTCAGCGTTCCTGGCTGCACCACACTCCGTGTGGATGCTGTCGATCGTGACGGAACCAGCCTCAAGTGGTACATCGCGAAACGTCGTGACGTCGATCAGTTCGAGGTTGATCTGCGTGTGTTCTACGATGTGCTGCGCGAGGCCGGCGACGGCGAGTTGAACGCGGTCGCATTGTCGGCCGACAACACTCTGGAGCGATTCACCGTCGCGACGATCCGCCCTGTGGGTACGTGCGAGAGCATTCGAATCGACGACGGACACATGGTCTTCGACGGACTACGAGTCGTCGACGACCTTGTTGCGGACGTGTGGTGGACCACCGCGCCGTGGGCAGGGAGTATCGAGCTTCCCGTCACCGACAATCGGGTGCGCCTGCCGAAAGCACTGAAGGACGCCGGCGACCTGCTGGTGACGTTGCGCGTGGCAGATCCGTGGGTTCGTCATGACGTCCCCGTGTGGCCGGACGGCTCGGCGGTCGAGGTAATTCAGAACGGCTACCGGAAAGATCGCAACAAGGGCCGGGAACGACTGTCGCGCTATTTGGTGGACGGAGGCCGTGCCCCGAGTAGTGAGAAGACGATGCCCGAGATTTGGGCAGTCCTGGCACGGACCCTCGACGACATGGGCGATGTTCATTCGTCCCAGACACGACGAGAATTGCTACGTGTCGTTTCCCGGAATCCGCGAGCAGCATTGGAAACACTCGGCAACAGCACGATTCCGTTGCTTCAACTGCCGTCGCTCGCGGTGGAGACTGAGATTGTTCGCCAGAGTTTCCGCGCTGAGGAGACACTCAACGATCTTCACACCAATCCGTGGGTCGGGGCGATGGTCGAGATCGCCGACCTTCCCTCGTTGTTCGCGCGTCGTCGTGAGGTGATGCAGGAACGATCCGATACGCTTCGCTACCTCGAGACGTACGGTGGTGACAACCTCGCGTCCATCCTCCGGTCCGGTTCGTTGCCTTCCACCGCACGTCCCCGACATGAAATCGTGCGCGACATCATCATGCTGGGTGACGAGACGATCGAGGGATTCGCGACGGCGCTGCGCAGCGTGCCGAGCGCGCTCCTGAGCGCGGAGTCGATGTGTTCGGCATACTTCGAGGCATTCGATGTGCGGCGCGAGTGGGTAGGTGTCGACGCGCCAGGCGGAATACTCGCCGACGCACAACACCTCGCCGAGTCTGTGGATGAGGAATACCATCACCTGAGGGCAATAGTGGACGAGCGACTCGCACTGGCCACCGGGGTGTTCGACGCGGGCAAGGAATGGACAGCCATCCCCGCATTCACGCTCGTGGCAGCAGCGTTGGCGCGACTCGAAGCGCACGGCCTGGTGTCGGACGCCTTGTTTCCCGGGCCGGTGGAGACATGGGGGCGTATCGCAGCGCGGTGTCCGACCCTCGTCACCACAGACTTGCTCCTCACAGAGGCGATCGTCACGCATCACGTCCACGGCGATCTGATCGGCGAACGCTCGCGCTCAGTGTAGGAGAATGAGCATCTCAGTCGGTGATACCCAGTTCCTTCAACAACGATTGGAAGATGGGGGACTCGCCCTCGCCGTTGGACGAACTCGAACTCGACGAGGTGGCAGGAAGGGCAGCCTTCGCTGCAGGAAGGATGTCGGGGAACGTCTTCAGCAGGACTTCGATGAGTTGCACCGCCATGTCCCGGTCGAGTTGGATGGACTGACTGCTCTTCGGCTTGGACTTCCGGTGGTCCGACCCGAAAGTGGTCAGGTGCAGCAGTCGAATCCCGTCCTCGTCGAGGACGTTGTAGAAGCAGTCGACCTCACTGTCGTGCGGGCGGATGTTCTGCGTGCCTTCGGCGATGGAGCGTATGCGAGCCATGGGGAAAGCGTAGCGAGCCTTACGAAGCGTCCGGTGGGTGCATCTACGGTAGTGACTGGTGCCTTGTCCTATTGTGTTGATGTTGAATCGGTAGCTGCCGGCACCGGGGAGGTCGGTCGGCGGCGGAGGGGGAGTTCATGGTGGAGTCGTTTCGGTCGAGGCGGGTGGTCGGTGCGCCGCAGAAAGGTGGACAGCACCACAAGTCCGGTGTCGGCACGCAGCCTCAGCGGTCGGTGCCGCTCGTGTCTCCGCAGGCTCTGATCAATCGACGCAAGCCTCGTTCCGGAGATCTTCTTCGTGCGTTCCGCGCCATCGATACCGCAGTGGACAGAAGCGCGCAGCTCGAGATCATGCGGTCGATTCGTGACGAGTACGAGCGGCGTCAGGGTGGTGTGTTGCTCGGGTGCCTTCAGCAGTGTTACCTGGGGCCGCCGTTCGTCGATCACAAGCTCGATCTGCTGCACGACATCGTCGAGCACTACCACGCCGCCGACGCGGTGGCCGATCCGTTTGCGCAGGCGCGGGGGTTGGTGCGTAGCGGCTCGTACGCCTACATCGAGGTTTATTCCGACGGTGCTCTGGTCCCGGTGCGGCCCGATGGATCGTGCAGTGGCGGCGGAATCCTCTGATCGATCGACGCCGAATCATCGGCGAAAGGACCACCTTCGAGAATGAATGCAATCAACGTCGTCCCGATCGTGAACGCGGTCGATCGGGTGCAACGGCAGGTGAACGAACTGACGGTGCAGGTCGGCCGGGTCGACGCGAACGTCGGACGGGTGTCTGTCGACGTGCAGACCACCCGGGCCGAGTTGCAGGCACTGACGGCCGAGTTCCGCCAGTTCGTGCATCAGGCCGGGCTCATCGCCAACGTGCAGCGGTCGGAAACCGCACTCGGCAATGTCGAGGCCGCACTCGACCGTGAGTACGGCCACTACAAGGTGGTGCGTCGCACGTCCGTCGGAACGTTGCAGGCGTTCGACATCGGAAATGTCAGCAACGACACGGTGCAGCAGATCTCCGAAGAGTTGATGATCCAGACCCCACGCTATTGGCTGGCACCGGCACTCGTGGCGCTGGCGGCCTGGTCGAGGGACGACCGGGAACTGGCCGACAAATCGGTGCAGACGGCGTTCACGCGTGATCGGGCGAAGACCAGTTTGTTCTTCGCGCTGGTGTTGCGCCGGCAGGGCCGTCTCGATGCGTCCTCCCGATGGTTGCGGGCGTACCTGACCGCGCAGGATCCGCGTGCGCTGGGTCGTGAGTTCGCGGTCGTGTTCGAGGCGGCGGCCCACGATGCGTTCGGCACACACGGATGTGCCGCTGTCGAGCAGCAGTTGGCCGAGTGGAACGAGCTGTTGCGGTCCGATCCTGCGGTTGTGGATGCCCAGGCGCAGATCTGGGTCGATGAACTGACCACCTTGCGGGGATCGGTGGACGATTCGGTGTATCCGGTGTTGCTGCGCCACAGTCCCGGGTGGCCGCACTACAAGGCGCTGTTGGAATCCGCGTCGGCGTTCGGATTCGCCGTCGAGAAGTACCGGCGCATCGCCGATACCGACACCCCGCTCGTCCAGTCCGTTCAGGATCAGCTCGACGATCTGCTCGAACAACTCGTCACCGAGTACGACGACGAGGAACTGCCGTTTCAGCGTGAGGTCGCCTACCATCGAGCGGTCATCGAGACCGGCGGTGACACGGGGCGGGCGCGTCTCGTCGCGGATTCGACTACGCGCGCACTGGACGAGAAGATGGATGCGGTCTCGTTGCAGACGCAGATCGGCGTTCACCCCGACGAAATGGGGGTGTCGGTCGGTGCGCAGAAGCTGGCGATCGGTGCGGGGAGAGACGATCTCCGTACCGCTGTCGGAGACTACGCGAACGCCTATCGATCGCGATTCATCGACGTCCTCGAGATCGTGTTGGCCCCGGATCATTCGCAGTTGGCCGTCGCGATGGGATTTCCCGGCTGGAAAACCGACACCGCCACCACACAGGAACTTTCCGAGGTAAGTCTCGCGGAGACATGGCATCGCGCGTGCGCCGGCCACATCGAGGCGATTCGATTCCGGCCGGCCACGGCGGTGTGGCCCGTTCTGCTGGCGTGTGTGGTCGCCTGGTTCGGCGTTGCAGTCTTCGACGTCGCAGGAGGGTTGTTGGCGTTGGCTGCATTCGGCGGTGCCGCATGGTGGGTGGTGAGAAAGAAGCGTGTCGCCGACGAGCGGGTGCGCCACGCGGAGGCCGCACGCGGGCAGGCGCTCCAATACTCGATCGACATCTACCGGGCGGCGATCGCCGAGTTCGTCGATGCCCGGCTCGCCTATCAGGAAGCTGACGCCGGCGAACGCGACATCCTCGAACTCATCGGCGGATGGCCGATCGCCGCAGGACGGGAGAAAGGGCACTGATGACGCAGACCGACGGCATCGTCGTTCGACGAACGAGGCTGGCACCGTTCGTGCCTCCGCAACCGCAGAAGGGAACTGTGTCGCCGGCGATCGTCGCCAGGGACGCGCTGCGCCGGTCACCGCGACCGGCGGGCGAACGGTTGAGCCGCAATCGTGTGATCGCGGGGGATCTTCCGGACTGGTCACCGATGCCGCCGGGGGAGATCCCGGTGATCTCGCGTCGAGTCCCGGAGTCGAACCTCTCATGACGGTCGGTGCCGCGAGTGTCTACGAGGCGTGGGTGATGGCGCTGCGCGCCTGGGCACGGGACCCTCGACACAGTTTGGATGGGCTTCCTCCGCTCGCCGTCGATTCCTTCCCGCCGGACACCTACCAACGTCTGCTCGCGCATTTCCACAACGCGCAGGCGGCGGTGATGGAACGTGCCGACGAACAGTGCACCCGCGATGTGTCCCGGGCGACGAGTGAGCACGAGATGGCTCAGGCTCTCCTCGAACTACGCAGGGCCTACGCCCGCAGGTTGCAGTTGGTTCGGCATCCGGCACTGCCGGTGGAATTGCGTTCACCGATGGAGCACGGTGTCGCCGAGGATATTCGGCGCAGCCAGGAGAGCCTCGAGCGTGAGGCTGCGTCCGCGACCGTCGATGTTGCGACGCGGGAGCGGCAGCTTCGCCTCGTTCGTAGTGTTCGCCTGACGGTTCTTCTCGACGCGGAGTATCCACTCGAGCAACTACTCGATCCGGCAGGTTCCGGCGGTGCCTCGGTTGTGGAACCCGGCCGGGTCCGATCGGGCACCCCCGAGTATCCGCCGGCCACCGGATCCGCTCGTCGTCGCCGTGTCGTCCTCGAGTGATACCGCATTCGAACGGCACCGTGTCACCTACCCACCGGGAGAATCCATGCCCAATCAGATCTCGACAGCCGACGTCATCACTCGCTATCTGAAAGCGCGGGTACCGCTGATCGTGGTTCGCACCATCGAGAGTCCACGTGCCCTCGATGTTCTGCGTGGCGTGGCCGGGACGTTCGGCTCGATGTCGTTCTACTGGCATTCGCGGACACGGGGTCTGTTCGAGTTGTCGGGGCAGGCGCCTGTCATCGACGACAGGTCTCTGGTCGGCGCATTGGAGTTCACGGCCTCAACCTTCGTGAACCGCGTGAACACCAACATCATCTTGAGTGACATCGAGGACGTCGACGACGACAAGCCGACGGCCCGGCACTTGGCGGAGTTGGTGCGACTGGCCGACGAACGTCAAGGTTCGATCATTCTGATCACCGCGGGGCAGGTGTGGAGCGGATTGTCGCGCCTCGGGATGTCGGTCGATCTCGACCTTCCGGATGTGGACGAACTCGAGCAGGTTGTGACGGCTCTCGTCGACGATCACCGTCCGTTCATGAGTATCGACTGGGGGAACGGCGAGATCCGTCAGGCGGCGGAAATCCTCGTCGGGGTGACGCAGGCCGAAGCGGTCAATGCCGTGACCACGATGCTCGCCAAGGGTGCGTTGACGCGCGACGACATCGCCGAACTGTCCGAGTTCAAAGATCAGATGTTCGGTGAGCTCAGTGGAATCGAGCGGATCAAGGTGAAGGAGGGTGAATACCAGATCGGCGGATTGTCCACGCTCCGCGAATGGTTGCAGACACGCCGCGAGCTGATTCGCGCGGACCTGAGCAGATCGCCCCTTCATCCGCCGCGAGGCGTGCTGCTGGTCGGAGTGCCGGGATGCGGTAAGTCATTGAGCGCCAAGGCTATCGCAGTGGAGTGGCGGCTTCCGCTCTATCGTCTCGATATGAGCGCGATCATGGGTATGTACGTGGGTCAGTCCGAAGGCCGGCTCAAGGAAGCATTGTCGATGGCCGATCGTGTCGCACCGTGCGTGTTGTGGGTCGATGAGATCGAGAAGGCCCTGGCGGACACCGGTGGTGACTCGGGGGTCACGCGGCGGCTGATCGGCCAGTTGCTCTTCTGGTTGCAGGAATCCACGTCGAAGGTGTTCATGGTGGCGACCGCGAACGATGTGACGAGCCTGCCGCCCGAGCTGCTCCGGAAGGGGCGGTTCGACGAACTGTTCTTCGTGGACCTACCCGACGATACCGATCGAGCGGAGATCATCTCGCTCTACTTCCGCAAGTATCTCCAACTGGACCCGGACTCGTCGTTGCTCGCGGAGCTGGTGCAGATGTCCGAGGGGTTCGCCGGATCGGATATCGAATCCGTGGTGCACGACGTCGCGACCACGATGTTCGTGCGGGGCGCCGGCGAGGTGACGGATGAACTCGTTCGGGGAACCTTCGAGAATGTCGTTCCGTTCAGCCGAACCAACCCGGAAGAGGTCGCGGCCATCCGCGCATGGGGCAAGGACCGCGCCCTGCACGCAGGCAGAACCCCGGCCGGTGCCAGGAAGCCGGTCGGGGTCGTCGGACGCCGGGTGGTCATGACGCACTGACTTCGGTGATTCGACGATGCTCGAGATCCAGTCATCGGGCCAGCATCCGCTGCTCACGACGGAACACACCAGCGGAGCCGATGAGGTGGTTCACAGCGCGATTGCGAGGCTCACAGCGCCGTCGGTGGCCGGTGAACCTGTGAACCTCGCGCCTGTGCTGTGAGCCCCGAGGGTGAGGCCGTCGACAGCGCCGGGTGTGAGCGCCGCGCAGACCGCAACGGTTTCGGACGAAAGCCGACGCACCTCCACCCCGAATGACCCACAATGTTTTCAACAACGAGAGTGCGGCGCACGAGAAGGGTGTTCGAAGGTCCACCGTCCACTCGCAGTGATCTGACCGAAAGCTGCGGGAGGCCTTGCGTTTCGGGATGCGCAATGAGCGAAGCTGTCTTGGGGCTCCACGCGAGGGATCACGAACCTGTCGAGGTTCCACCGGGACCTGCCGTGGAATCCGGCAGCCGCGCGGACAGCGACGGTGTCACGCTCGAGTGTCTGCTCGCGGTCGCGACTCTGACACCCGCCCAAGCCGCGCTGCTCGTCACGGATGCGACCGATCAGTTCGGGTCGGTGCACGGTCGGGGACGCGCCCCGGCGAGCCTGCGGGGCGATGCCGTGACGGTGTCCGCGGCCGGCAGGCTCACGATCGAGTGCGCCGGCACGGCCGGGCCGCAGGACGCGATGCGTGATGCGGCGGCATGTCTGCTGCGACGCATCGCGGCGAACTGTCGCGTCGCGACGCTCGCGGATCGGGTGGACGACGCGATCGCCGGATCCTCGGACACGGACGACCTGATGCGACAGGTAAAGCACACTGCTGCAACAGAACTGGAGCGCGTCGATGTGGTGCGAACACGCTCCCAACTGTCCGCGCTCGTCGCGGCGGTCCGCGGGCGGGCACGGCCGGACGGGTCGGTGGACGTGCCGGAACCTCCGCTCCCGGTGACCGGAACCGTACTCGCGTCGAACCGCTGGCATCCCCCGGTGGGGGCGGTGTGGCATCGCAAGAAGCGACGGAGGTCGCCGCGCCGATGGGTGCTCGGCCTGGTGGCGATCCTCGTCGTCGCCGGGGCGGTGTGGGTGGCCCCCACCGCGTGGTCGCAGCTGCGGGAAGGGTGGAGCACCCTCCTCGGGCCGGCCGAGTCGGCGATGCAGGATCGGATCGATCCGGTGTCGCCGCCGCCACCGCTCCCCGACGCCGCGCCTCCACCCGGATCGACCGAACCGGGGCCCGTCGACACCGCGCTACCGACCGGTGCCGGACCGATCACAGGACTCACCGCCGTCTTCGCCGACGGTTCCTGCGAGGCCGGACGAGCGTGCACGCTGCGCGTCGACATCGGCGTCGACCCGTCTGCGAATATCGCTGCGGTCACCTGGAACCCGGTCGTGTACGACCGGTGCACGGGTGCCGTCGTGCCCGGCGGTGCCGTCACCGTGCCGGTGCCGTCCGGCGGCCGGGATACCTACGGCATCGGCAGCGTCGACCTGCCACCCGGCACCGCCCTCGCCGTCGCCGCGGTCACCACCGACCCCGCCGAGGCCGCGTCGGCACCGATGTACGTGCCCGCCGAGCACGCCACCTGCCCACCCGAGGACGCCCATGAAGGCGGATAGGCGCCCGTCCGACCCGTGGCTCGTCATGGCGGCGGTCGCCCTCGTCGCCCTCGGTGCACTCAACATGCTCGCGGCGGGCATGACGTCGCTCGCGGTGCGTCACCTGATCCTGGCGGCTGTCGGGCTCGGCGTGATGTGGGTGACCTCGCGCATGCGGATCGCAGCCCTCGGCCGGTTCGGGTGGATTCTGCTCACCGTCTCGGTCGTGCTGCTGGCGATCGTGTCGCTCGTGGGGATCGCCACCAAAGGCGCGCAGCGTTGGCTGGACCTCGGTGTGTTCACGGTGCAGCCCTCCGAGATCGCCAAGCTCGCGCTCGTCCTGGTTCCAGCCGCGATCCTCGCCGGCGGCTACACACTCGCCCGGTTCGCCGCCGTCCTGGCGGTGGCAGCCGTGCCCGTCGTGATGGTCGCGCTGCAACCCGATCTGTCGACCGCCGTCGTGCTGGTGGTCACCGTGGTGCTGATGCTGGTCCTGGCGCGGGTACCGATGCTCCGGTTGCTGCCGCTGTTCGCGATCGGGATCGCGTCCCTTCCGCTGGCCGTGCTGTTCCTCCGCCCCTACCAGCTCGAGCGGATCCACGTGTTCCTGTCGAGCGACGCCGATCCGCAGGGATCGGGATGGGCGGCGTGGCAGGCGGACATCGCGATCGGCAGCGCCGGCTGGTGGGGTCTGGGACGGCAAGCCGACTACGGACTGCGGGCCGAATACCTGCCCGAATCGGAACACGACCTGGCGTTCGCGAGCGTCGTGTACGGGTGGGGGCTGGCCGCGGGTCTCGCCGTCGCGGTGGCCATCGCGGTCATCGTGTGGCGCGCCGCGGTCGCCGCGCGCGCGGCACGGACCCGGGAGGGGGCACTCGTCGCCGCGGGCATCGGTGGACTGTTCGGCATCCACGGTGCCGTGTCGATCGCGCAGAGCCTGTCGCTGCTCCCGCACACCGGCATGCCGATACCGGTGTTCAGTTACGGAGGTACGGCGTCGATCGTGGGGTTCGTGTCGATCGGGTTGGTACTCGCGGTGCGTCGCGACGGGGTGACGCGCACGTTGTGGGCCACCGAATCCGCGCGGCAACGTCGACCGCGTGGGGTGTCGACGGGGGCGGTGACGGTGACGGCCTCGCTCGTCGCGATGTCGATGTTCGCCTGGCAGTTGCAGACCGCGCACGGCGCGGAGTTGCGGGCGACGAGCGACACCCAGATGCTGCGTTGTATCCGCCTGCCCGCCGAACGCGGTCACATCCTCGACCGCGGTGGTGTTCCGGTGGCGGTCAACGTCGCCGAATACACTGTCGCGGTGGTCGCCCGCATGTTCGCGGAACGGAACGCCGCCGTGCACGACGAGCTCGCCGCGCTGCTCGGCATCACCCCCGACCGGCTCGCGGAGGAACTACGCGGCGACGGTGAACTGCAGGTCGTGCTCGCGCGGGTCGGACCCGAGCAGGCACGACGCATCGTCGACGCCCAGCTGCCGTGGGTTCTGGTGTATCCGACGGGACGCAGGCAGTACCCGCAGGGCGAGATGCTGGCGTCGGTCCTCGGGTATGTCGGGATCGCCGACGAGCAGGACATGCAACGCAGACCGAACCTCGCCCTCGGGTCACGGGTCGGCAAAGCCGGGCTCGAGAGACAGTACGATGCGTTGCTCCGTGGCATCGACGGCAAACAATGCGTGTACGTCGACCCGTCGGGGCGGCCGGTGGGCACGGGAGAGCGTATCGACCCGGTGCGGGGCTACGACCTGCGGCTGCACCTCGACCTCGGGCTGCAGCAGGCCGCAACGGATCTGCTCACCCAGGCGGTGCGCACCAGCGGCGGCGACCTCGGCGCCGCGGTCGTGATGGACGCGAAAACCGGCGCGGTGCTGGCGTTGGCCAGCGTCCCGGGCTATGACAACAACATCTACGGGCCGCCGGTCGACCCGGTGGCGCTGGCCGAGCAGACCGACGGAACCGGGCCGGGCCGGATGCTCAACCACGCCGTCCAGACCGCGGTGCCGCCGGGCTCGACGTTCAAGATCGTGGTGGCGTCGGCGAACGCGGCGACCCACGTGCTGTCGCCGGACGCCCTCCTCGCGGGCGGTGCGGCCTACACCTACGGTGGACACACGTTCGCGAACTGGCAGCCGATGGGACCGAACAGTCTGGTCGGGGCCCTCCAGTGGTCGGACAACGTCTACTTCTATCAACTCGCCGAACTTCTCGGCCCCGAGCGGATCGCGACGACCGCCGCCGAACTGGGCGTCGGGTCGCGGTCGGGGATCGACCTGCCGAGCGAATCCGAGGGTTTCCTCGGCACACCGGAGAACGTCGGCAGCATCGGCGGAACCTGGTATCCGGGGTCGACGCTGCTGATGGGGATCGGTCAGGGCACCGTCAACGCCACGCCGATGCAGGTGGCGCGGTGGACGGCGGGTATCGCGTCGGGCGCGATGGTGACACCGAGGCTCGCAGCCGCGTACGGACCAGCGGACGCGGTGCCCCTGGCCACTGTCGCGCCGCACCGGTTGTCCTTCGCCGACGAACTCGGTCCCGTGCGGGCGGGGATGCGGGCGTCCGCGGCTGCCGGTACCGCCGGTCAGCTCGCGAGCCTCCCGGTGCCGGCCGCGGCGAAAACCGGCACGGCGGAGGACCCGTCGGCACCGGGAGACGGACTCAACGCGTGGTTCTCCGCGGTGGTGCCCGCCGACGAACCCGAGGTGGTGGTGACGGCGCTGGTGCGGGGCGGTGGATTCGGTTCTGCGACTTCGGGTCCCGTCGTCAAGGGTCTCCTCGAGCGTTACCTCGCGCACACCGGCGGTGACCGGTGAAGAACCGGCAGGTCAGGACCCGTAGGCGGCGACGACCTCGGGGTGGTCCATGCACGCGGTCGCGCCTTCCGCGACGCAGGTGAGCGGACGCTCCGCGGTCTTGACCGGCAGCCCGAAGGACTCTTCGATCAACTGTGGCAGGCCCCGCAGCATCGAGCCGCCCCCGATCGCCAGGATGCCCTCGGCCAGCACATCGCTGATGGCTCGCGGAGGAAGATCGTCCAGGCAGGCAGCCAACGTCTCGACGATGTTGATCGTGGTGGACCGTACCGCGTCCATGATCTCCTCGGTCTCGAGCGTGATCAGCCGCGCCCGACCGGTCGCGGCGTCGCGGCCCTCCACCACCAGGGTGCGGTCGTCGGTGGCTTCGGGAGCACCGACTTTCGCGCGCTCGGCGGTGAGCTCGCCCACCAGGAGTTTGTGGTCCACGCGCAGATACCGGTGGATCGCACGGGTCAGGTCGTCCCCGGCGGTCCGGCAACTGCGGTGTGACAGCACACCACCGAAGCAGAGGGCGGTGACTTCCGAAGTGCCACCACCGATGTCGACGACGAGATGGGTGCGTGGTTCGAGCGGGTTGATTCCGCAGCCGAGTGCCCCCGCAACCGGCTGCGGCACCAGACCCACCTTCCGCAGACCGGATTCGTGCCCGACTTCGAGCAGCGCGCGCCGTTCGAGAGGGGTGGCGCCGGCCGGAACCGCGACGACACCCGTCGGCCGCAGACCGTAGCGTCGGTGCGGCGCGGCGTGTTTGAGGACGGCGGTGACGTACGCCCGAGCCGATTCGAGGTCCACGACGACACCACCTCGTATCGGACGGACCGGCGTGATTCCGGTCGGCGTGCGATCGACGAGGTCGCTGGCGTCCTGGCCGATCGCGATGGCCCGGTGCGGGTCCTTCGTGCGAACCATCATCAACGACGGCTCGTTGAGAACTATGCCGTCGTCGGGTGTGCCCACGACGGTGTTGGCAGTGCCGAGATCGATACCGAATCCGCGCACGTCGGCCTCCGAGAGGATTCCAGCGACATCGTCCAGGTGGTGTTCAACGGCAGCGGCATCGGGGGATGTCGCGTACCGAACAGGTTACCGCCGCCGAATCACCTTCTGCGCGGGGTTCGCAGGATTCGTCGGGTTGCGACGGTATTGCGAACGCATGCAGTGCACGTGTCTCCGCCGCGGCCCCGGGTTGTGCTTCCCGCGGACCGAACAGGTTCCCTCCGCCGCAATAGCAGTCGCGGGAAACGGTCGGGTCCGCGGGAAGTTGACCTTCCGCGCTATGTCCACCGTCAATCGAACGGGTGTACCACTCGCTCAGAAGGTCGGGCTACCAAACTATTCACCTGAGTCGATTGCGGTGGGCCATCCCGGGTAGAAGGGTTCGACGGTTGGCGGTGCCGGTACGCGTGCGGTGTAGGGTGCGTCGTAGTCGAATCCGGGCAGGGCTGACATGCAGTTGCTCCAGGGTAGGCCGTCGTCCTTTCGGCGGTCGATCATGCCGTGGATTTCCCAGC
>Ga0123335_1004599_pt1 | contig 17671 bp, 15 predicted proteins | sample BiotimSIPDNA_2_FD_89707 | JGI IMG/M metagenome (GOLD analysis project Ga0123335, IMG submission 89707) | Anaerobic biogas reactor microbial communites from Washington, USA - Biogas_R2 time_0 SIP DNA | ecosystem: Engineered > Bioreactor > Anaerobic > Unclassified | place: Washington, USA...
CGGACGAAATGACAAGGATGCAAAACTCTCCGAAGAAGACATTCAGCTCCTCCATAACATGGTCTACTGGTCCGCAGGACTCAGGCTCAGATGAGAAGGCGACTCCTAATCCTTTCCCTCTTCGCCGCAATCCTGACGACTTCGGCGCAACAGCTGAGTCCCTCGCTCCAACTCGAAGGCGCCTTGTCAATCTATAGGGCAACAACGTTCCTCCTGGAAAACCAACGGCAAAATGGTTCCTGGCAGGACAGCCCGGAACTAACGGCGCTTGCGACTAACACGCTGCAGGTCTCGGCAAAACTTGACGAACCGAAGATCGCGACAGCCATCGCAGTCGCCATCGCCTTCCTGAAATCAAATGTACCGCAGGGAAACGACTGGCAACGGGCGATCGTCGCAAGACCTTTCCTTATCGAGGCAAAACGAGACCTCCCCCACAAGCGATTCGCGGAAAAACTCCTCGAAACACTCGCAAAAAATCCCAATAACTTCCCTCCGGAAGCTCTCCCCTGGATTGTAGACGCTTCGCTGCAAGCGAATTTCACAACATTCGCATTCCCGCAAGTTCAGCTCGACAAGCTCCCGGGACCAATCAGATTCTCAATCGAGTTCACGGCACAGCCTTCCCCCACAAAGGACCAACTCCAAAACGCGCGAAATGCAACTCGACTCCTCAACTGGTCGACCACCCCACTCGAACAAACCTATTGGGCGGCAAGAGCCCTCCACGCATGGGACGTGGCATTCGCCCCCGCAAATGATCATTGGCAAGCAGATATCCTAAACGCACTCCTCATGCGACAAGCAGGAAACGGAGCCTGGAACGCCGAAACGCAATACGAGACCGCAAAGAATACTGCCATCGCAATCCTAACCGAAATCATCTGCCTACAATAACAGAAGCAACGACAAGATCCCGCCGGTGAAAGCCGAACAGTATCTATCCGTGACACGATTGCAAAAATTTCGTTTCAGTCATGGGCAAGGCAAGTAAATACTCCAGTATTGCATATGGCTCCTACTAATTTTTCAATTACTGGAACAGATACACTATTCCCTATTAGTTTCATCCAGCGTGCCCTCGTTGGGGGCAATTTGAAATTTGCCGGGAAACCTTGAATTTTGCATGCTTCTGTTACAGTAATTTTCCGATATGCTTTTTTGTTGAAAACTTTTTCAATGAACTCCTTTTTATACTGTTTTTCATTTAGCGCCGAGAGTCCAATCGTAGTAACAAAATCATTTGAATCACTGGCAACTAAAGTTGGAAAGATATTTGAGCTTGGGAGAAATACTCTATTGATGCCAAACAAGCCGGTGCTGATCTTCGTATTCCTAAAATCAAACCTGGTTTCAATACACTTAATTAGTCCCTTTCTTTCTAATGACTTTAGCACATCGGATATTTTTATTTTTTTAATTTTAAATTTCCGTTCCCTAGTTAATTCATCAAAAATAAGGATGTTGTTTTTCGATTCGCCCAGCACTAAAGCCTCTGCTTCGTCTAGATTGGTTGATCGATTGCCGATTACCTTATACGCATATTCTTCTTCTTTTAATATTTTTTTGTCCACAAGTTTCCTGATATCTTCCTCGGTTATTTTTGAATCTAACGCCTTGAAGTGGGCAATTGACAATGGATTCCCATCCAAACACCCATATATGCTTTTCCGTCTGTTGCGAAGCAATAATAGGCAAATATGTTTTTCTTTTTCCGTGGTCTCCTCTAGCTCCCAAGAGTGAATTGTAGTACTTCCATTTCTTAAGTCATTAAACAAGAAATAATCATTAAATCCGTTGTTGTTTCTTGACAAACTTGTGGGAGAGGATTTTGTACTATGAATTGGTTGACCGAATAAATCCCTTTCGTCTTTATAGCCATCTGTTGTTTTGACATAACCATCAAGTATATCAGCTAAGGTTATCCTGTCTTCTGGCTCTGTCTTTTCTGGCAAGCGGAACGCATCCAAGAAGCGTTTTTCTTTAAAACCTATGATATAAATCCTAACTCTGCTTTGTGGCACACCATAGTCAAAGGAGTTCAAGACATGGACGTTCGCATGATATCCAGCCTCTTTAATGCGAAGCATAATGTAGTCTAGTGCTTGTTTGTTTCTTGGATCAGATAAGCCTTTAACATTTTCAAATATGAATGTCTTAGGCTTTGACTGATTTAGTAAATAAATTGAATCATTCCACAATTGTCCCCTGTCATCATCAAATCCAAGATTTCGTCCTGCAATTGACCAACTTTGACAAGGAACACCTCCCGTAAGAAGGTCATGCCGTGGAAGCATTTTAATTTTCGTAATATCGCCTAGATTTGTTCCTTCGGCATCTGGAAAGTTTTCGCAATACGTCTTTATGGCGTCAGGAGCAATTTCGCTAAAGTTAATGCACTTTCCGCCGTTTTTTTCTATTGCCAGCCTGAACCCACCTATTCCTGCGAACAAATCAATTGCTGTAAAAGAATTGTTCATGCTCTACCTCAAAACCATTTCGTCTTCATCTTTTGGAGGGTCAACACACAAGAATTCTCGATAAATCCTGTCTCTATACTCTTTCCCTAATTTGTTTATTTCTGAGGTAAATGTGCTGTAAGTATTATCGCCACCTATCAAATTCCAAAACTCCTCGCCAATTAATACCGAAATATCATTTTTCATATCAAACCAGCGTAAGGGAAAAGACCAGTTATAGTCTTCCTTTTTCCCATATGGGTTATAGGGGAGTGCATAATATGCGAAATCTACTTTTTTCGGATCCATGGCGAGAAGCTAAAACATCTTCTCCTTACTTACTTTTGTCTGATCACTGTTTGGGAGAGGTCCCTTTAGCTCAAAGGCATATTTTTTATTGGTTTCTTCACTTTCAATGTACAAGTCGCAGACCAGTGACACAGGTACAGGGGTTCCATCGGCTTCCGTGATATATCTTATTTCTTCCTCCCAATTGGGTTTTTTCTGTTTGTTTTTTCCCCTGCTATGTTCCAAGGAGTTAAGGACTTCTTGAATTCGTCTTAAGCGCTCTTCTCCAACACATCCCTCCAGCGTATGTCCCTGCACACAATGACCATGGCGCTCCTTGGCAACGACGAGCGCCAATTTTTCCCAAACAGAACCGAAAGGTGTCACAAATCTACGTTCAAAATGAGCGCCCTTAAAAATTTCATCCGGCACTAACGCCGCATATAACGGTTTTGCGGCACGATGCTTTTCAGGGAGGAATGGGTCTTTGCATAAAACATTATCCATCACCCTGTCCATCATAGAGCAAACTATTTCTTTTATGGCCGCTGCAATTTTCTCTTGCTTTGACATCGATTTTCTCTCATTGCTCTTTACTTTATATGTTGCAGTGATATATCCTTTGAAATTGAAATGTAGCATAATAATTGGAAATATCGAATCAGCAATCCCGATTTTTAATAAAATGTCAAGCATTTTCCTGTTTTATCTTGTTTAAGGAAGATGTTTATTGTCCGGCTATGTTTAATCGTGTTCATGTTTTGACTATCCTCGTTGCCAACACAAAATACGATTTAGTTTGCGAAAGTTGATTTTGACCTATGTTGGCAGATATGCGTAAACCATAGGTCTATGCAACATGGTAAGAATTTAGTTTTCGATTGGCTGAATACGACATAAAGCGGGATAAAGAATGTGGAAAACGCAGTACTCGTCAGGAGTTGAAATCTGGAGCTTTTTATTTTTTGAGTTGTAATCGGCGGATGACATCGGCGAAGCGTATCATGGCTTCGGGGTCGCACCCGACACCTTGAGTTCGCCTTTGAAATTTATTGCAGTTCCCTTCAACTCCTTTTTGCACACTTTCGTACTCAAGAGACAGATCACATGCCCAAACATACCTGCCTACGGTCGCTTTGATTTTCCTCTGATCTTACAAGGAAACGCCATGGGATGATTTGACTATAAACGGTGAAGATGGTAAACTAGAAGAATCCTTGTTTTTGCTGGCTGATGCCAATAAAAATTTTTAGCTCGCCGATTCACCGGTCGGAGGAATATCATGAAACGGATTCTTTTTCTTTTATTTGCGGCAATGATTCCGCTTTACGGCGAAGCCGCGGCCTGGTCTTCGCGGATCCTTGAAGGTTTTTCGATGATGGAGGAGCTGAAGGGGGTGTCAGAGGAGGCGATTGCGTCGTCAGGCCTGTTCCTCAAGGGGTCGAAAGCGATTCCGATTTCGGCGGATGTCAGTGGCTTGAAGTGGATTTGGCTGAAATCCGGCGTTGGTGGAGACGGAAGCGGCGGGGACCACTCCTGCTGGCTGAACCCAAAACTGGTCGGAACAGACGGCAAGGAGATCGATGCGACGACGGTCGGCGTCGCCTGGAACAGCATCGAATGGCAGAAACTGTTCGTCAACAAGGCGCTTGGTGGCGGCGCATTCAACATTGGCGGCGATCGCTACACCTCCGGCTGGTGGGCCCATGCGGTTGGCTACCTCGGCATTCGACTTGACGGCAAGTACGTCAAGTTCAGCAGCCTTGTGGGCAACAACGGAAATGCCCATGCCTCCAAGTACTCGGACTTCTTCATCTACCGAACGCTGCCACGCAAAACCCTGGAGGGCATTGTCGCCGAAACGTTGGCAACGGAATTCACGCAAATGGAAACCTGGCTTCAAGCCGATTTCGACAAGACGCAGGGAGGTCATCTCGCACTGCTGGAAACAGGCGCAGAAATGCCCAAAAAATTGCGGGAACTGATCATCGGTCACGCCAATCGACTAGGCATGGCAAAGGCTCCATTCGTGACAAGACTGGAGGCAATTGCCGATGACGCCAACCAACTTGCCAAGTTGCTCGACCTCTATCGTGACGTCCGCGAGGCGACCTCAATCGTGGAGCAAGCAGATGAAGCACTGGCATTTGCCAAAAAAACGCTTGAATTCGTGGAGTTGTCTCGGAAGCTACCAGAACTTAGTGCAACACTTGACAAATTGTATGCACAGGCAAAGGAGATTCCCAACCGCGAAGACGGCAGCTGGAATGCCCTGTTGGCAGATGCGAAGGCGCTGAGGCGGCAAATCATTTTCGCCCATCCCGCCTTGGGCTTCAAGGACTTGCTGATCAACAAGCAACCGCCAACAAGGTATTCGCACCAGTGCGACCAATACCTGGCCATGCACAGCAGACCAGGCCCAGGCCTGGTGATCCTGAAAAACTGGAAGTCGCCAAAACCACAAGAAGTAACCTTGCTGGAAGGAAAACTGCCTTTGGGAAGCGTCGCGCACCCCGACTTGTCCTTTGACGGAAAGCGAATCCTCTTTTCCTATTGCGACCACACGGTCACCCCCAATTCGCATCGCCAATTCTTCACCTGGGAAATCGGCATTGACGGCAATGGACTTCGCCAATTGACCGGCGGAAAAGACGACGATTTCGCCACTTGGGACGGACGCAAGACGGTCTTGCCCGAAGACTACGACCCTTGCTACCTCCCCAACGGACAAATCGTCTTCATCTCAACACGCTGCTCATCTTTCGGGCGATGCCACTGGACACGCTACAATCCCTCCTACCTGCTGCACATCATGGACGGAGACGGCAAAAACAAGAGGCTGCTCTCCTTCGGAGAAGCCAACGAGTGGGATCCAAGCGTGCTGCCCGATGGGCGAATCATCTACACGCGCTGGGACTACATCAACAGGCACGATACATTCTACCAAAGCCTCTGGACCATGCGCCCAGACGGAACAGGAACCGCCCACTTCTACGGAAACTACACGATCAATCCTTGCATGCAGGCAGAAGCACGAGGAATACCTGACTCGAGAAAAGTCATCTGCACGGCAACGGCACACCATAGCTACACCGCAGGCTCAATCATCCACATCGACCCGATGAAAGGCGAGGACGGACCTGAACCATTGACAAGAATCACACCGGAAGTCCGTTTCCCGGAAACAGAAGGATGGCCGCAAACCTGCTATAATTCGCCATGGCCGCTGAACGAAGACCTGACATTGGCGGCCTACTGCCCAGAACCACTGACCATACAGGGAAGAATCCAATCAGCCAACGCCTATGGAATCGTGCTCATTGACAGCCTGGGCGGACGGGAGGAAATCTATAGCGACCCGAACGTGTCATGCGTCTCGCCAATACCACTTTGCCCGCGAGAAAAACCGCCCGTGGTCGCATCATTGATCACAGACGAGGCGATCAAGGAAATGCGACCCGCAACGGTATTCATCCAAGACGCGAATATCGGAAAAGTCGATTTTGGATCCCGTGTCAAATCCATGAGATTGAATGAGATACTTGGTCAACCAACACCCGCAGTGCCCCACCGAGGAGCCGTACGCCAGGAAATCGTGAAACGAGTCTTGGGAACGGTTCCCGTCAGAGATGACGGATCCGCATTCTTCAGGATGCCAGCTGGAAAACCAATACAACTGCAGGCATTGGACGAAGATGGACTCGCTGTAATGACCATGCGCACATTCATCTACGCACAACCTGGCGAACTGGTCAGCTGCATCGGATGCCACGAAGAACGAAGGAGAACTGCTGCCAGAGCCGGAAAGCTCCCAACGCACATCGACTCAATCAAGCCGCTGGAAGACCAGGAAAAATACGAGGGCGGCTTCAGCTACATGAGATCCGTACAACCCGTGCTTGACAGATATTGCATCTCATGCCACGGACTCGGGCAGGCGACGCAGAAACTCGACCTCAGGGGAACCATAGTCGCTCGGCCAATCGACGGATACCCAGAATATCCACGAGAAACCGCAGTGGCGACTTCATACAACGAGATGGCGAATCGAAAAGACCTGTTCCGCCTCGCTCAACGCAACGAGGAAACAGGCCGAAGCATCCCAAGGGACTACTTCGGCCATTCCGGAACCCTTGCAAAACGTTTGCTGGATGGCCATTGCCGTGAATTGCTGGCTGACAAAACATCATTGGAATTGATTTTCACTTGGCTTGACCTAAACGTCCAGTATTTTGGCGACTATTCCTGGACCCGCCGCGAGAACGACCCGATCAATCCAGACGGCGAAGCCGCCTTGCGCTCTTGGATCAAGGCGCGTTTTGGCGAGGAGTTGTCCAAGCAACCATATGCTTGCCTGGTCAATCCAGCCTTCCCAGAAAAGAGCCGAATCCTAAATGCGGCATTGCCGATTGCCGCAGGCGGCTGGGGACAAATCACACAAAACGGATTTACAGGAAAGGAGGACTTGGCCTGGCATGAATTGGCAAGACTCGTCGAAGCCTCCATATCGAGACGCCCCGCCCCACCAAGAGACAAAACTTGCGGACTCAAAAAGTGCATCTGCGGATCATGCTGGGTCAAGAACGTGGCACGAAAGTAGCAAACGCACGTTCGGTGCGGTGCAAGGGGTAAATTTTAATTCTTGCGTTATCTTTGCGGCTTGCCGACCCACTGGAGACCAACCACGCCACCCGTGGACGAAGACTTCGTACCAAGCGTGCCAGGCTTCAGACGATAGTCACCGGCAGCCGAATCGACAAATTCGGGTTTGCCAAACACAGAGTGCTTGTCCTGGCCTGTCTTCGCACGACATTCCTCCAGCTGAGTCTTCAGGAACGACCAGCCATCCTTCATCCTCATCCTGAAGAACGGGGCATCGGATTCCTGCCACCATAGGTTGTAGTCCATATCAAGGTCCTTGAGCCAGTCGTTGTGAAGCGTGATCAGCGAATCCTTGGCATTGCAGAACACGTTGTCCTTGATGAAGATGCCCTTGTTCTGCGAGACGACGTGGTAAGCAAGCACATGGGTCCCAATCTTGTTGGGTCGCTGGTCATGCGACCATCCAAAGCCCGCATCCAGGCAGGTATTGTTGACGAAACTCACGTTTTCGGTCAAAGCCGTTTCCGGCGACCTCCAGTATTCATAGGATTGTTCGCAGGACCAAATCAGGTTGTTTCTATACGTGATGTTTTTCTGGACGGCGAACTTGTCGTTTCCCTGGTTTGAAATGGCAACGTCATAGACCTGCCAGATCCTGTTGTTTTCCACCAGGCAGTCTTCGGCTGCGCACCAGAACTCGATTCCGTTTCCGTATCGAGTATGAACACCGTTTCGCGTATACAGGACACCACCGCCAATCCAGGAAACATCGCAATTCCTGATCACGATGCGCTTGCATGACCCGCCGCCGAATCCGTGTGCCGCCGAGTAGCGGACATGGATTCCGTCCACGACCACATCGTGCGCCCCACCATGATGCACACCGTGCCTCTTTAAAGCCATTTCGATGGATTCCCAGGCCTTGGCTGGATTCTCCTTGGATTTCAGGTACACGCACCCGGAACCCCAATCATGATAGTAGTCACGCTCATTAGTCAACTTGTCAACGCCCCACTTCTTCCAGCCATAGGCTTCGCCATGATTGAAGATGATATTCCCCACGTCAACCTTAATCGGCTGGTAACCGCCAACATCAACATTAACCAACTCAAGAGGTTCGATCTCCAACACCCCGCCCTCAGGAAGGCTGGTGCCGACGAAGATGTTCAGCCTGGCGTCAACCGGCACCGCGTCGTGCTTGATCAGCAACACCTCGTACTCCTTCCAGTCCGAAGAAATCTCCGTCTTGCCTGAGGACATTGCAAATGCCGTCCATGGCGTCCCCTTGCGCATCACTCGAAACTCGGGCAGCTGGCAAGCCTTGTCGCTACGAGCCTTGAACCGGAACAAAACACTTGTCTCCAACTTTGGAACGTCAGGCCCCAAGAACTGGATGTTCGTCTCGACTTTGCCGCGCTTGGCGCACGAAATCCGATATCGAACCTGGTCGCCATTGCTTTTCTTGCTCCAGGATACATCGGCGCCAGGCTCAGTATAAATGCTCCAATCCGATGCCCGCAGATCCTGGTTGACATCCAAACGCTCAATGGTCACGTTTTCCTCGGGCGTACGCCAAATCCCCGGCTGGACTTCGGTCCACTCAGATACATCGTCAAAGGCAACTGATGGCTGGATGATCGGCAACGCACCCTCGCCGTAATTCCCATATACAACTGGATTCCCTGGCGCGCCGGATTTCAAGTCCAAGGTCTTGCCGCGCCACATGCAACCACGCTTGAACAAAAAACGATCGCCGGGCTTCGCCTCGTGGGCAGACAGCTTGGCCAACGTCTTCCAAGCACGCTCAGGAGACAAACCGTCATTCCCATTGTCACCGCCATCATTATCAATGTAGTAGCTCGCTCCACATGCGCCCATCGACGACAATGCCAGCATCGAAAACAACAAACCACGAATACTCATCGCATTTCACCTCTTTCAATCGTTACGTTACCTATCGATACTCCGCCGGTATGGGCTTCCCAGGAATCCCAGTCTCCTGGGGATCCCTAGCCAGTTTTACCGCATCGCGCCACAGACTCTTACCGCCCTCGGCGTCACGGTGTATCTTCTTGATGAAATTCAACGCCCTGATCCCGCCGTCAACATCGGCATACCCGTCAGAAGCGACAAAGTACCAATGACGCAACACTTCAGCATACTTGCGACGTGATGCATGAAATCCCGTTGGCATATCTGACGCAGTCACGCACATCGCTACCGATTCAATCACAGATCTCTCATCAACCCAACGTGCCTGCCCTTCGCGACGCCGATGCGCACGCGTCAAACCACCGCCACCGTTCTCCTCAAGGCTGGCGCAGGACACCAATAGCAAACAACTAAACAAAATCACCAATCGCTTCGAAACAACAGCCATAAATTCCGCCTCTGACACCTAGCTTAACCCATGCAATAGTAGGACACAGACTGCATACCCTCAAATTTCTCCTCATGCAAGCGTCGCATGAAATGCAACAAAAATTGCGGTTGCATGACATTAAGGTTGACATCAATGTAGTATTCGACCTTCACAATATCGCTGTCGGGTCGTCGTACCCAGTTCATGCTTGTCACGGTACAACCCTGCGTCTTAACCCACAAGTAGATCTCATACGCCGTCTCCTCTTTTGACAGGTACACAAACAGCTTGAAAGGATACAGCCTATGGAATTTCCTTTCCCGGTTCTTCCCCCACAAGACGAACAAGTACATCGCTACGGCCGTCAGGGTCGCAGGGATCAACTGGTTGATCCCGCAAGCCATGCCAATGGCAGCGGCAAACCACAGGCAAGCCGCCGTAGTCAAACCCTTGACCATAAAACCATCCTTGACAATCGTGCCAGCACCAAGAAAACCAATGCCGGTAACGACTTGGGCAGCAATTCGTCCCGCATCCCCACGCAAGACACTCCCAGTACTAAGCAAGTCCACACCCGCTATCTGCAACGAGATAAGCGTAAACAATGCAGAACCAACGCTAACCAGTGTATGCGTACGTAATCCGGCTGCTCGACCGTGCTTGTCACGTTCATAGCCTATAAGCATTCCAAGCAACGTCGCAACAAAAATCCGCTTTAAAAACTCAACCAAAACTAATAGCTCATATCCGTACCCACGTGTGACATTAAACCCGAAAAATCGAAATATTTCTTCCATTTCAAGCACCTCCAACTGTTGATTTATTTAACCTAAACCTTATATTTTTAAATAGACTCCGATATTAAATTTACAATATATCTCCCCACTTGACAAAAGCAATATCAAATTTCAAGTCACTATAGCTGTTTTACTTTCCTAACGCCATGATGAATGATAATTTCAAAAGCAACCTGTCTCGACTACGCCACCTGGATTGGCTGGCGGTCATCTTTCAGGTCTTGCTGCTGGCAATAGGATTGGTCTTCATCTATGGAACAGGATCGCGGCTAGGCGGATCATTCGCAGGAAAGTGGCTCAAGCAGCTCGTCTGGATCGTCGGCGGAATCGCAATCTACTTGACGTGCGCAACCGTCGACTACAGAAAATTGGGCGACCGATCATGGATCATCTATACGCTCGGAGTGCTCCTGCTTATCTGGGTCGACGTGGCTGGAACCAGGACAAATGGCGCACAAAGCTGGCTTAACATCGGCGGCATCACCATACAACCTTCAGAATTCGCCAAGCCAGCCTCCCTGCTCTTCATGGCATGGGTCGTCACAAGACCGGGATGGAGAGGAAGCTATGTCCCGCCTCTCGCAATCGCGACCATGGTCATTTTCCCGCCTTTGATCCTCGTACTCCTTCAACCTGACATGGGAACCACGCTGGTCTTCGTTCCATTCACCCTCGTCATCGCATTCATCAAGGGATTGAGATGGAAATGGATCATCGTGACCACAATACTCTGCCTACTCTTCATTCCAGTCCTCTTCGGACAACTGAAAGAACACCAAAAGACAAGGATCAAGGTCTTCCTTGACGCGCCCGCTTCATACGCCATTGCGGCAGCGGCGCCATTCGTCTCGAAAGAACGCGCGGAATCTTGGCAGCAGACGCATAAAAGAGTCTTTAAGGAACAAAAGTTCGACACGTGGAACGCAGACCAGTCGCTCCTGGCAGTCGGCTCCGGAGGCTTGACCGGCAAGGGCTTCATGCGTGGAACCCAATACTTGCTCGGATACTTGCCTCGCCCGGTTGCCCCGACTGATTTCATCTTCTCGGTGATTGCGGAGGAAACAGGCTTTGTAGGCGCCGCCCTGGTCACCGTGCTGCTTGTCTGCGTCATACTCTGTTCCTGCAGGACAGCTGTCCTCGCCCCAGACGAACTGGGCACGTGCCTGGCGCTGGGGTCAGCGACGATCCTTGCCACCCATACCCTCATCAACGTCGGCATGACTGTCCAGGCAGCACCCATCATCGGCATCCCCTTGCCTTTCGTCTCCTATGGAGGATCGTTCATGTTCTCCACAATGGCGCTGGCGGGACTTTGCCAATCCGTACATATCAGACGTTCTGAAAAAGACTTGGACACAGTATGACAGACAACAACAAGAGCGAGGAACAGCCACGCAGAAGCTGGTTGTCGCGATTCCTTCTCCCGAAAATAACTCCGGCTTTCTGCCTTAGGTTCATCATCCTTTGCGCCATTGCGTACGGATTCTTCGGTTATCTTTGCATCCCCGCATGGACCAACGGCAAAAGCATGGAACCGGTCTACAAGGACGGCACATTCCTTTTCTGCTGGACGCCGGCCTACTGGTCGCGCAAGCCAAGGCCTGGCGACGCCGTGATGATCAAGTACGGAGGCACCAAGGTGATGTTGCTCAAGAGAATCGTGGCAGTCGAAGGCGACATTGTCGAATTCCGCAAGGGCGACTTGTACGTCAACAATGAAAAAGTCACCGCACGCTGGAACGCCCTGACGCCCTGCGACTGGGAACTTCCACCAAGAACAGTCTCCCCTGGACATGTCTATGTTGTCGGCGACAATAGGGCAATGCCGATGGACGAGCATCAATTCGGCGAAGTACACACCTCAAAAATCGCAGGAGTGCCTCTCCTCCAATAATGAAAAACACGATTTTCACCATCCTCCTCGTCCTCGCTATCGCAATCATCGCATGGTTCGTATTCAAGCCTGATGAAAAAAAGATCGTGCAAAAAAGACTTGACGATCTCTGCGAGGCAGTGAACAAGCAAGGCGAAGAAAATCCTGTGACTATCGCCGCAAAAAACCTGGCGCTGGGAAACCTCCTGCATGAGAACGTCACGATCAACGTCAACGAATTCCCCTTCAACGGCTCCCACTCGTCTTCTGAATTGACAAGCCTGGCGACTCAGGGACGGGCATACTGCAAATACATCAATGTCCACCCCCAAAGCGTTGACATACTCATCCAAGACAAGGAAGCGACCATTCAAACCGTCTTCAAAATCAAGCTCACGACGAACTTCAAAGGCGATTACAACGAAATCAGGTCTTTTGTCTTCAAGCTGATAAAGACAGACAAAAAGTGGCTTTTCACGTCATTCGAAGACCAGCAGATCCTGAAACGTTAACGCCATAAAAGCAGAGATTGAGAATCCCTTGACTACCGCAAGCCGCGCTGACGAAGCAACGGATAAATGACATCGGGCGCATTGGTCGTAATCGAGTCAACATCCAATGGGATTGCGATCTCAAGCTGCTCTTCGTTGTCAACCGGGCACAAATCGACGGCAACGCCCTTGTCATGGTAGAACTGGATTTCCTCGGGTTTGGCGTCCGTTGTCCAGAGGCAGGTTTTGTTGTAGAGTCCGTTGAAGGCTTCAGGTGGCTGCGGGACTTTGATGTACCGATCCGGGAAGCCTTGGAGATAGATGTCCGGCTTCCAGCTTCTCAGCAGTTGCAGTTGCCTCGGGTGGAAGGACAGCACCAGCCCATGTTCCAGCACATTGTACTTGAGGCACATGTCATAGACCCGCTTCGTGCATTCATCGTCGTCTTCCTTCAATTCCACCAGCAGGGGGAAGTTGGGATTCTTGGACAAAATCGCATCCAGGGTTTCCTCCAGCGTCGGGATTTGCGTCCCTGCGAACTTGCTATCCTTCCAGCCTCCAAAATCAAGTTTCCGAATGTCCTCGAAAAGGAAATCGCACACCAAGCCCTTCCCGTTCGAGCAGCGATCCACCGTGTTGTCGTGAGTCACAACCAACTGACGGTCCTTAGTCAAGCGCACGTCAAACTCAATGGAATCGACTCCGAAATCCATTGCCGCCAGGAACGAAACAATCGTGTTTTCAGGATACTTGGACTTGAATCCGCGATGGCCTACGATCTTAAAATCTGGTTTCATGCTTTCCTCACTTATAGTTCGCTGGGGTTTTCTTCATTAGCAGGGTATCGTTGTTCAAGTCGACGACCGTCCCGTCGTTCTTGATTTCAAACGCATCCATCAGGGCATTCTCCGGGGTTCTCGCCTCGACCGAGATCTTGTCCTTGTCAACAGTCACATTGACCAGGCAGTTGTTTATGTCACCCACCCCGCCAGGTCCTTCCACAGTCAGCACGGTAAAATCATAGTCTTTGCCGCCATAGACTTGACGATAATTGCCGGGCCTGTAGATCTGGTCGGTCCCCGGAATGGTCCTGGAGTACACGTGCGTATGTCCCGAAAGCCACAGGTGGATCCTGTTTTCCGGCTTGTCCTTCTTGAACAGATCCTGGCAGATGTGAGCCAGATGATTGTACATGTAGGCCTCGGGATGGGAGTAGATCGCCGAGTGGCACATCGCAATGCGCCACTTCGCCGACTTGAATGCCGGGCTCTCCACAACCTTCGCCAGCCAGACGCGCTGCTCTTCGCGGAACGCCTGGTCGTCAATGTTGTCTCCCGTGTAGTGGTAAGTCAATCTGGTCGCAGGCTTGTCTTCACCGGAATCCAGCACGATGAAGAAGGTATCGCCGCATTGGAAGGTGAAGTACGAAGAGCGGGTCTCCGGTGCAGGGAAGTATTCGGTCCACAGGCTTGCCTCGCCACCGCGCCATTCGTGATTGCCGCGGATGAACAGTGCCGGACGAGACGCGCCGCCGATGGGCTGCAAGCCGTCAATAATCGTGCCGATGTACGAGTTCTCCATGCTTCCGATATCATTGTGACCATCGCCGATCACGGCAAAAAACTTGCTGTCCTTCAAGCCGCATTTGTCATAGTAGCTACGCAGGATGCCATGCTTCACGTTGCGGGAAAACTGAAGGTCCGCAGTAACCGAAAACGTAAAGGGCTCAGCCGCGTCGGTAAAAGCCTTGAAACGGAAATCCGGGTTTTCGACCAGCACAGTCTGCTTGGTCTTGTGGGTATTGTCAAGCTTCGGGAAGCTTCCCTCGTGGTACTTCTTGTCCCGGGGAACGAAGAGAATCAAGCGATACTCGTACTCGCCATTTTTCTTCAAGCCGGTCAACCTGATCGAACGAGCTGTGCGATGGCGGAAGATTTGCCCCGCCTCGGTGTGCCATGCCTGCTTCCATTCCTCCGTGCCGACCTCGCGATACTCAACGCCGCCGCCGCAACCGGGAACGGTCGTGAAACCAATAGTAAGCTCACCAGGACCGGGATAAGTCAACCACGGACCATGTGTCACCAAATCAGACGGCTTCATCTCAGGCTTAGGTGCCTCGGCAGGCTTCGGTGCCTCGGCAGGCTTCGGTGCCTCGGCAGGCTTCGGTGCCTCGGCAGGCTTCGGCGCAGCCACTTGACCATATCCAAGCCTGCACAAAACCATAAGACCAAATAGGATCCGAGAGAGTAAACGACTTGTCTTCATTGACGTCCTCCTTTAGTTGTTGCTTAGCATTAACTAATCGGCATTAGCTAATGGAGTGAAAAACTGAGAAACGAGCTGGTTCGAATCAGTCCTCGCCACCTGGCGGGAGGATGACTATGTCCTGAGCCCTGACGCCAAGACGAACCCGCGTTCCGGGAACTCGCCCTTCCTTGGGATTCAACTCGAAGAACTTAAGCTGGCAACCAGCGTTGCCTTCCGCCAAATTGTCGGAAATTTCCCCAAGATATGCGGTTTGCTTGAGTTCGGCGTCAATCACATTGTCCGAAGCATTGCCTTCCTGGATAAGCGTCAGAGCCTCGGGACGCATGGACAGCTGCACGTCGCTTCCCCGCTCCCAAGACCGACTGGACGCCCCATTGAGGACTCCCAAGGCTGTCTCGACCTCGCACAAGCCATTGGCGCATGACAAAACCTTGCCCGGAACAAAATTCGTCTCTCCGATGAAGTTTGCGATAAAAGCGTCGGCGGGATTTCGATAGATCTCCAACGGGGTTCCTACTTGACGGATTTTCCCGTCCTTCAGCACCGCGACCCTGTCTGCCATGCTCAACGCTTCCTGGCGATCGTGGGTCACATACACCCCGGTCAACCCATTGTCCTTGCACAGGCGACGAATCTCATGCCGCATGTCGCGACGAAGCTTCGCATCCAAATTCGCCAATGGCTCGTCAAGCAACAAGCATCCAGGCTCAACGACCAACGTACGGGCCAACGCAACACGCTGCTGCTGACCACCAGACAACTCGTTGGGCTTCCGACCAGACAAATGCTCGATCTGAACACTATGCAAGGCCGCCTTAACGCGACGGTCACGCTCAACTCGCTCAACACCGCGCATCTCCAAGCCAAAGGACACGTTCTCGTAAACCGTCAAATGCGGAAACAACGCGTACCCCTGGAAAACCATCGCCGTATTGCGCTCGTTCGCCGGACGACCCGACACGTCCTCGCCGCCAAGAAATATCTTTCCGGCGCTGGGCGTCTCGAAACCGCCAAGGCAACGCAACAATGTCGTCTTCCCGCATCCCGAAGGACCAAGCAGGAAAAACAACTCGCCGTCCTGGATCGTCAGCGTGATGTCGTCCAATGCCTTCACATCGCCAAACAACTTGCTGACCTGTTCTATCCTGATTTCCATAATGCAACAATCCTCGATATCGCTTGACCTTTATCGCTCGTCCGCATTCGCCCAGATTTCATCGCAAGGCGGAACCGTAACCGAACTCGACGTAACCGAAGTCGTGTACAACGCCCCGGGAACCGAGTTGTTCCTGCGGCGCTCAACATGACCGTCAGAATACAAAATATTGACCGATTCGTAACCATGGGGAACAATCGACGTGCCAGACGCCGCAATGCACGAAAAATCCATCAGAATCGCCTTTCCGGAATTCCGGTCATGGCCCTTCAATGGCTCGAACTCGTAATCCGTCTCACGGTAAATGTACGCCGTCTGTACGACGCCCGGACTTTGCCACGCAGACTTGACATACCCTGGACTGCGACTGGGATTCGACGGACAACCAAACAACTCCGGCGAAATCTGGTACTGCCCGACCAGCTTGCCCAAGCCGAAAGTCACACCACCGTACATCCTTACGATCGGAATGCTGACTCCCATGTAATCGCCACTGATGTTCGGTATCAGGCCATGGTTGTCGTCAACGTACATCTCCAAACCAAGCCCAATCTGACGCAGATTGGACATGCAGGTCGTCTGACGCGCCTTCTCACGCGCCTTCGACAACGCAGGCAACAACATCGAAGCCAAGACCGCAATGATTCCCATCGATACCAGCAACTCAATCAACGTAAAGCGCATCGGACGACGGGACGAACGGCGCAAACTCAACAAATGAACGGATACGCAAACCCCGACCGAACACAATAAAGCCCATGCCAGGGAATGACGCCAAAGACACATCGAAACAAATATGCCTAGCCATAACACACCCAACGAACGAAATACAATTTCGCTCGGAACGCCAATGCCGCTGCGGTAATTGCGCAAAAACTCACCCAAATAACGGTTCCCCTCAAGCCAAGATAAAAAACGAGGAGAAGAACGACCAAAGAAATAGGACGCCAACAACAAAAATGGAGTCGTAGGCATCAAGGGCAAATAGATCCCAACAATGCCGAGAAACACGCACAAAAATCCAAGGCACAAAAAGACTTGGCGAACAAATTGACTGCGTTCCAATCTCACAAACAATCTCCAAAAGGCAGATTGATGACGACAAATAATAGGCAATTCAGAAAAAGTTAAATTTACCACGTCTTTTCAGATTAGGCAACACCACCATCCCAAAAAACTCAACTATGGTCCTTGCGCCGGTGTCTTTGCCATCCGCTGCTGTTACGCCGATGCCATCCAATCCTTCTCAAACTTGCTCTGTCGCAACGCGAAAAATCCCAAAATTCGCAGTGATTTTTTCACACTTTCGTACTCAAAACCCATGTGACATGCATCCTGAGTTCGACATTGGGGATTGTGGGACTGGGACATATGA
>Ga0123335_1004600_pt1 | contig 17670 bp, 16 predicted proteins | sample BiotimSIPDNA_2_FD_89707 | JGI IMG/M metagenome (GOLD analysis project Ga0123335, IMG submission 89707) | Anaerobic biogas reactor microbial communites from Washington, USA - Biogas_R2 time_0 SIP DNA | ecosystem: Engineered > Bioreactor > Anaerobic > Unclassified | place: Washington, USA...
AAAGAGGCCCTGTTTGAAGGCCTTGATTTCTCCGTCGCGGCTTCTGGTTCCCTCCGGGAATGTCATGACGGATTTTCCTTCACGGATTCGCAGAGCCGCCAGGTCTAGGCTATGCATGGCTTTTTCATGATTTTGCCGGTCGATCTCAATGTAGCCCGCACTTCTCATCGCCTGGCCAAAAACAGGAATAGCGAACAATTCTTTCTTTGCGATCCAGCGAAACTGTCCCGGAATATAAGCCAGCGCAATCAGAATGTCAAAATCGCTTTGATGGTTGGCCATGAATATTTGCGGTTTCCCGCGAAGAACATTTTCTTTGCCAATGACCTGCACCTTGGTGCTGCTGATCTTCAGAAGGATGGAACCCCAGATCCTGGCTACTTTGTGGACGTTGTTCTCCGAGTTGGCGAAAAAGGAGAAAACAACAGACCAGAACGAGAAAAAAGCCGTAATGGCTATTCCCAGAGTTACCAAGAGGGCTGATCGCATCATGGACGTTCTTTCCTTTACACTGATAATATCCGGAGTGTTTTGTACTTGATAACAACATTGAAGTCAACATTGAATTATGTTTGTATTGATCAACGGTTAGGTCTTTAAACGTCAGGGGAAAACAACATGAATGACTAATGGTCATCCATGTTTCCGTTGCTTTTTTTTCATCTGATATCCGGTTTGTGTTGTGAAAAAATGAGATTTTTTTCTTGACATTGGGGTCCACGTTCATTTATTAATTTTACAACGACTGCTGTATGAAATTTTGCGGAGACTTGAAGCCGTATCGGTCCGTGAGTCTGAAACGTAACCTGAATGACGTGATTCAATGAGGAGTCTGCATGGAACTGTTCTTTCAACAGGTTTTCAACGGAATCATGCTGGGAAGCACCTATGCGATTGTTGCCCTTGGGTTGACAATGGTTTTTGGCATCCTGCACGTTCCGAATTTTGCTCACGGGCAAATGTACATGCTTGGCGCGTATGTCTGCTTCTTTTTAATTACGGTATTCGGATTTGCCTACTGGCCCGCGCTTGCCTTATCGGCCATCGTTCTTGCTCTGGCCGGTGTTGTGCTGGAATTTCTGGTTTTCAGACCGGTCCGTGACGCGGGGGGCGTAACTCCGTTTATCGCAGCGCTGGGTGCGCTGATCATTTTGGAAAATGCCGTTGTTGTTTTATGGGGACCGGAAGGTCACCGCATTCCGAACCCCTATCCCGGTATTATTGATGCCTTTGGAATTACCATGTCCACGCAACGCCTGCTGGTAATCGGGGTTGCGGTTCTTCTGATTATCATTCTGCAGATTTTTATCAAGAAGACAACGCTGGGCAATACGATCCAGGCCGTCGCCCAGAACAGGGAGGGCGCAACCCTGATGGGCATCAATGTCAACCTTGTTTCTGCCCTGACCTTTGCCATTTCCACGGGGCTGGCAGCGATTGCCGCCTGCCTGGTCGCTCCCATTTTCATGATATCGCCCAGTATGGGGTCTATGGTCGGCATGAAAGCATTTGTTATCGTGATTCTCGGCGGATTAGGCAGTATTCCGGGGGCGATTGTCGGTGGTTTGATTCTTGGATTGATCGAAGCCATCGGCGGCGGATATTTATCAGCAGCCTACAAAGATGTGTTTGGTTTTGGCGCACTTGTGCTGATCCTCTCGTTAAAACCGACCGGTTTGTTCGGGAAGGAGATTAAGGGCAGATGATGAATTGGTTAAAAGAGAATTGGTTTTACCTCACAGTTCTGGTGATTGCCCTGGCCATTCCTCACATGATCACAAACCTGTATTATGCGCAGATCATCACCATGAGTTGCATCTTTGCCATTGGTGCGTTGAGTATGAATCTGATTATGGGTTATACGGGACAGATGTCTCTGGCGCATGGCGGTTTTTTTGCAATCGGTGCATACAGCATGGGAATCCTTACCTCCACTTTGGGCTGGAATTTTTGGTTGGCATTGCCTGCTTCGGCCCTACTTGCGGCTTTCATCGGTTTTTGGGTCGGTTTGCCGGCTCTGCGGACACGGGGGGCCTATTTTGCCATTACCACGCTTTGTCTTGGTGAAATCATTTATCTTCTCGCGGGCAACTGGATGGAGCTGACAGGTGGTCACACCGGCATGGTGGGAATTCCCCTGCCGAGTCCTGTCGCCATTCCCGGTGTGGGGCAAATCACGTTTGATTCGCCGGCTTCCCAGTATTATCTGGTGTTGTCTTTTCTCCTTTTGACCCTGTTTGTCATGTATCGTTTGATCAATTCAATGAGAGGGCGGACTTTCCTCGCGACAGCCATTAACGAAGATCTGGCGGAAGCGGTTGGTATAAACATCTTCCGTACGAAGTTACTTTCTTTTGTTGTGGCCAATTTTTTTGCCGGATTGGCCGGAGGCATTTATGCCAGTTTGATGGGAAGCATTTCTCCATCGGTAGCTTCAGTTACCATGACTTTCAACTTCCTGATGTATGTGCTTCTGGGAGGCATGACGACACTGGCAGGTCCGGTTATCGGTGCTTTTATTATTCCCATCCTGCTGGAGTATCTGCAGTTTTTGCAGGATTACCAGATGATTTTATTCGGATTCCTGCTGATTGTTGTCATTATCTATTTCCCGACAGGTTTTATGGGATTATTTAACAAATTACGCGACAGGGTTCAGAACTCAAAAGTAGGAGGCCGACGTGCTTCTTAAAGGTGAAAATTTGGTGAAAAGTTTTGGCGGTACCGTTGCTGTCGATGATGTGAGCTTTGAAGTCAACGAGGGAGAGATCCTGGCGATTCTGGGTCCCAATGGGGCCGGCAAATCTGTTCTTTTCAGCCTCATCAGCGGAGCGGGCAGACCGACGTCCGGCAGTATCAAATTCGCGGGAGACGAAATTGCCGGTTTGAGCGCGAACCGGATCTCCCGCAAGGGGATTGCACGGACATTTCAGTTGACTGCTCTGTTTGAAAAATTGCCGGTGGCGGCCAATCTGGCCCTGGGATACTATAAATGCACAACCAGCGGATTCTGGGGATCGCTATTTCACACTCCTCAATGGAAAAAAGATAAAAAGAAAGTTGAAGAAAAAGTTATAGAGATACTGACCTTCGTGGGGTTGGGATCCAGGGCCTTCGACACAGCTTCTTCCATTTCCCAGGGAGAGCAAAGGATGTTATCCATTGGGATTGCCCTGATCAGTAATCCGAAACTCATTTTGTTTGACGAACCGACAGGTGGACTGATTCAGGAGGATACGGAGCGGATTACCGAACTCATTCGAAAGATCAATAAAAAAGGCATTACCGTCTGTCTGATTGAACACAAGATGCGGATGATTATGGATCTGGCCGACAGAATCGTTGTTTTGAACTACGGGAAAAAAATTGCCGAAGGAAGGCCATCGGATGTCGCGGCTGACCCGCAGGTCATCGAAGCCTACCTGGGAAGAAAAAAAGATGCTGAAACTCATTAATGTAACCACAATGATCGGCGAGCATCAGGTCATTCATGATGTTTCGCTGCAGATTGCAAAGGGTGATTTTGTTGCGCTGCTCGGAGGAAATGGCGCTGGCAAGACAACTTTATTTAAAACGATTGTCGGGTTGCTGCCTCCGGTAAAGGGCAGGGTGGAGTTCAAGGGTGAGGAAATCAGCCACATGCCCGCACATAAAATTGTAAGCAGGGGCCTGGCACTGTGTCCTGAAGGAAGACAGCTTTTCCCACAGCTTTCGGTATACAGAAACCTGATGCTGGGGGCTTATCATCGAAAAGATAAACAAAACGTTAAGGAAACACTGGAGCAGGTTTATGTCCTGTTCCCGCGCTTGAAGGAAAGATTCAAGCAGCTGGCCGGGACATTCAGCGGAGGGGAGCAGCAGATGCTGGCGATCGGGCGGGCGATCATGTCCAAGCCGGAGATGCTGCTTCTGGATGAGCCTTCCATGGGACTGGCGCCGATGGTTGTGGAAGGAATCGCCGAAGCGATCACCGAGCTCAATAAAATGGGCATTACGGTTTTTCTGTCCGAACAGAATGCGCAAATCGCCCTGATGATTACGCGGCATGGTTACGTTCTGGAAAACGGCCGTCTGGTGCTGGACGGTTTGAGCAAAGACCTGATTCATAACGAAAAAGTGAAAAAAGCATACCTGGGAACTTAATAAAATCATTACATCTGAAAAATCCGGTTATGCGATATCAAGAGCTCATGATTCTGCAGTAGTTGATGAGCTCTTTTTTGCGTTTTGAGACCGGATGGAAATAATATGCCGCACTTCATGCATTCCCTGTGAGAGTGTTTTCAAACCCATCCATCAATCGAGAATTGCATTGCGTAAAACATCGTGATAAATATTTTATACACGGTTTACATGGCATACACGTCGTTTTCGGGAGAAAATCTTTTGACCAAAAAAAAATCCGCAATCTGGTCTTTCTTTTCATCTGTTTGGCTGGCCATTGCCCTCCTTCTTCTTATTGCGTTGATTGCCATGATCGGAACGCTCTTCCCCCATCGGGAGGCTGCAGCGGAACTTGCGGTACGGATGCCGCAAGGCCTTTTTTCATTTCTTCAGAAAATGCAGGTGTTTGATCTGTACCACTCCGTCTGGTTTTTTGTCCTGATGGGCCTGCTGGCCTGTAACCTGGTCATTTGCTCACTGGATCGATTACCGACTGCATTACGCCGTTTTCGCGCGAAACCTGATCCGCGCGATCCGGTGCCTTTTAAGAATCTTCCGGAAGAAAATATTTTTTATCCGGAATCGGATGTGAAAAAAGCGGCGGAGGCAGCCATCCATTTGCTGAAAAAGAAATATCATTCTTTTCAACAGGCGGATGAGCCAGGCAGCGTTCATCTCTGTGCACAGAAGGGACGCTTTGCTCATTTTGGCGTTTACATGGTTCATCTGAGTGTTCTGGGATTCATATGCGGCGCGGTAATCGGTTCCGTTTTGGGTATCGAGGGGGCTGTTAAAATGCTGGAAGGGGAGATGGTCAGCAGTATCGATCTGCGCAATAGCGGAGGAACGATGCCCCTTCATTTTTCGGTGCGCTGCGACAAATTTACGATAAAACGATATGAAAATGGAGCTCCCAAAATTTTTCAGTCTGACTTGACATTTTTTATAAATGGCCGGGAGGTCCGTTCGACCAAGCTTTTTGTGAATCATCCTGTTGAGTTCGAAGGGTTCAGCTTTTATCAGGCAAGTTATGGTCCGGCTCCGGGAAAAAAAGCAACGCTGGCGCTGCTCCGCGCGGACGGCCGGCGTGACATAGTGAATGTCCTTGCGGGGTATACGTTTAAACTTCCGGGAAAGGAGGGGACCTTTCAGGTTCTGAGAGTTGAAGATAACATGATGCAAATGGGCCCGGCGATTAAAGTCGCCGTCCGTTCTGAAAAGGGAACAGTAACTTTCTGGGTTTTCCGCGAGATCGACCGGATCAGAAAGATGATCCCTGATGTTTTCGAACAGGTTCCGGTTTTTAATCCCGGTCTTTTCCGTCCTTATACATTTTCTCTTCTGGGGATTGAGGAAAAATATTATACAGGACTTCTTGTTAACCGCGATCCGGGGGCTCCTGTTGTGGCATTATCGGCGGTCTTTCTAATTTGTGGTTTGATGATCATTCTTTTTTCGTACGCGCGTCAGATCTGGATCCGGATTGATCAGGTCAATGGCAGGGTCCGCATCGGCATTGCGGGACGAAGTATCAGGAATCAAGTTGGCCTGAAACGGGAAATGCGTCATCTTCTTGCACAGCTGGAAAATAATCTGGAGAATTCAAAGTGATCAATACGGCCATTTTGAGCTGGGTGACATTTATTTATTTTGGTGCTTTTGTTTTTTACCTTTTCCGGATGATTCTGGGGCGTGAATTTGGGGGGCAACTGGCAAGCTGGATGACGCTCATCGGGTTTATTGCCCAGAGTATTGCGCTCATCATCCGCTGGAAGACTTCCTACGATCTCGGCATCGGACACGCACCGATGACCAATTTTTACGAGTCGCTGATCTTCTTTGCCTGGACAGTTGTTTTTTTGTATCTGCTCATGGAGTGGCGTTTGAAGAATCGTAGCATTGGCGTTTTTGTGATGCCCGCCGCATTTTTGATGATGGCCTACGCCTCCATCGGCCCGGGAATCAGCAACCGTATTGAACCCCTGATTCCCGCACTGCAAAGCAACTGGCTGACGTCACATGTCCTGACCTGTTTTATGGGTTATGCCGCCTTCACGGTCACTTTTGCGCTGGGGATTATGTTCTTTTTGAGGAAAGCCGCCGCTCATGATTCGTCCGGTGTACGTGGTTTGATCCATATGCTCCCTTCAGAAGATCAGATCGACGAGCTGATCTATTCCTGCGCGACCCTGGGGTTTATTTTTCTCACACTGGGGATTGTGACCGGTTCTGTGTGGGCGCATTATGCATGGGGTTCCTACTGGAGCTGGGACCCGAAGGAAACCTGGTCGCTCATTACCTGGCTTGCTTATGCCATGATGCTTCACGTCCGCCTGATGCGCGGTTGGCGTGGTCTGCGCATGGCGATCATGGCCATCATCGGTTTTGCTTGCGTACTTTTTACCTATCTCGGTGTCAATCTGTTGCCGAGTCTGCACAGCTACCTGATCTGATGACGTTTCAGGTTCTTTAAATTATCTTTTCAGAAAATTCAGAAGCTCATGAATGTCCGGCAATTCCCGGATCGGATAAACCTTCACGAAGATCGCCTTTCTCTGTTCGTCAAGGATGATGTTGGCCCGTTCGGAAAAACCGAGCTTTTCAATGAATATGCCCAGTTTTGCCGCTATACCGCCGTGAGGCCAGAAATCCGCAAGCAAGTTGACTTTTTCAATGCCTAAACTTGCTGCCCAAGCTTTTTTACAGGGGACGGAATCAACGGACAATCCCAGGGGTACGGTGTTGTGTGACTGGAAGGTTTCAAAGTTGGCTTCCAGTGATTGCATTTGTTTGGCACACACTTCCGTCCAGGCCAGCGGATGAAAAGACAAAAGGATTTTTTTGCCTGCCATTGCCGCCGTGTCCACGACCGCTTCTGTGTGACTTTTCAACGAAAAATCCCCGAACAAATTCCCAATTTCAATTCTGGCCATGTTGTTTTCTCCTTTATTAAATCAGGTTTAATTTTTGGTTGGCGATTTTACCGGCCTTTGAAGGCCCCTCTTTCCTGGCTTGAAGCCGGATAAACTCCTGTCATGGTTAATCGATGCTCATCAGGGACTGCCAGCGGTCCCACTCGGTTTCGTGCGGCAGACCTTTGTCGCTGATCAGTTTCAATATGGTTTCCTCGTTGAAACGCAGATAGGGGTTGACCCTGCGCTCTTCGGCCAGGGTGGAAAAGAGAAAATCAGGATCACGGGATTGACGGTATTGCTTGATGTCCTGGTTTTGCGGCTCCAGGTGTCTGGCGAACGCGAGGGAGTCCCTCACATAATCGTGTCCGGCAAAAATCCTTGTGTCGTCCGGCAGCGTCATCAATCGTTTTACGGACAGGAAGAAACCTTTCAGATCGCCGGAGAAGCAATTTCCGACGGTTGCGTTGAAAAGGGTGTCGCCGGTAATAAGGTTATTGCCTGAATGAAAGCAGATCGAGTCTTTGGAGTGTCCCGGTGTCCGGTAAACCACCACAGGTTCATCATCAATCCAAATGGTTTCATGATCGGCAAAGGTCGTACAGTCCAGAAACCGGGCGTCTGTTTTCTTGAGCAGATGATCGTCGCCCGGGGTGTGATCATGATGCCGGTGCGTGTTGGTTACATATTTCAGGATCAGATGATTATCCTTCAGAAAAGCCAGGATTTCCAACCATGCACCTCCGTCGACGGCCATGGCCTCCGCCCTGCCGTAAAGGAGATAGGCCAAATTATCCCCGTAGCGAAACTGCTGAATGTTGAGCATGTAATTCCCCGGTTTTCACTTGACAATTTTAAATATTTCCCTGGCCTTCGGATCGGCGGCCGTACGCAGAAGTTCAAATAGAACCATTTCCGTTGATGTGATCTGCGCCCCCGCTCTTTTGATGGCCCCAATGCCAACTTCCCGGTTTTCTGTTGTGCGAGAAGAGACGGCATCGGCGACCAGATGGACGCTGTAGCCATTTTGTATTAAATCCAGGGAGGTTTGATAAACGCAGATGTGGCATTCGATGCCGGTCAGAACGACGTGCCGGCGGGTCAGGGATTCGAGCTGGTCACGAAAGGAAGGGTTTGACCAGCAGCTGAAAGTTTCTTTGGCAATCGGTTTCAGACCACCCAGTTCTTCCGAAATCTGCCCGATGGTCGGACCAAGTTTATCAGGGGTTTGTTCCGTGATCATCATCGGCAGGCCAAGCGCCTGAAATCCCCGTATCAGTTTAACATTGTTGGCAAAAAGATTTTCTTTGTTCACCATGGCCCGGGCCAGATTGCCCTGAAAGTCAATCATCACTAATACGGCGGCAGTGCGGCTTAACATCTTACTCTTTCTCCGTTTACGCTGATGAGTCAAGATAGTTAATTTGCTTAATCCTTGTCAATCATTATTATTGCTGATAAAAGGAAGGTATAAACGAAAAGAGGAAGAGAAATGACTTTACCGAACCGGGAAAATATTATTTTGCACCAGTACCGCGATGGTGTTTTGTCTGAAGTATCGATGCCATTTTCCACGGAATATGCCGTGTTGTTGAAAATCAATGGCAGTGCGTACATCACGATGGCCTGCTCCGGCAATTACCTGCGCGAACACATTACCGGTTATCTCATTACAGAAGGCATCATCAGCAACACGAATCAAGTTCAGGCCATCGAATTCGACGAGACCGGTTTAACGGTCAATGCCTTACTGTCCGCCGACAAAATCATTGCGGAGAAACTTGAAAGGATTAAAACCATCACCGCCGCCGGTGGTAGAAGCAGAAAGAATATGCCTTCCGAAGATCTGGTTCGACGCAGTCTGCCGCAAGTCCGGGCGGAGGTTGTCCTTCAGTGCATGAATGAATTTCTAACGTATTCGCGTGAGCATGAAGCAACTCACGGGGTTCATGGCGCCGCTCTTTATTCGCTGGAAGGGAGGCGAGAGGTGTTCTTTGATGAAATCGGACGTCACAACGCCATTGACAAAGTCATCGGCCATGCGGCGGTAAATGGCATAAGTCTCGAAGACAAAATGATTTGTTCGACCGGACGCATATCCAGCGAGATCTCTTTCAAAATAATCCATGCGCGGGCGCCGGTCCTGGTAACGCGTGCATCACCGACCGTGCTGAGCGTAAGTCTTTTGAGGCACTATAATATCCTGAGTATCATTCGAGCCGTCAACGACCGGTTTTACGTGGTAAACGGTAAGGAAAAAATCATCCTGTAGCCCGGAAGGGATGTTCCGGCAAAAGAAGGATTCTTCTGCTCGGGAAGTGCAAAAGACCGTGCTTTCATTTCTCAGTTTCTTTCTGTATAAAGATTTTTCATGGATGGAGCCGTTTACAAAGGGGTATTAACGCACACCGGAGGAAAGACTTTCCTTCAGGGTCAAGACGATGTCAGGCACCTGGAGGACGAAATCATTTGGAAAGGATACGTAGCGCACTTCAACGGCCTTGCGGTCTGTGCCCGCAGGCTTCCCCAGAGGGACTACGAAACGGGCAGTCCTATCATTATTATGTGGCCGGATGTGCCGGCTGCAGACGAATCAACGGTGGAGATTTATTTCAACGAACGGCTGGTGAAATATCCGACATCCTTTCTGGGGCATATGGCCGTCAATGTGGGCGGTGAAATATTCAACTTTTCACATCTGATCAACGAAAATGAAGTATTGAAGTCCGAAGAATATTTTTTCCGTCCCGCACTGGGCGAGTTTGCGCCGCATCCGGTTTACGGACACGACAACACGGATGATCCGCAAAAACCCTATTATGATAAATTCGGAAGGCTTTTCATGCGGACGATCCATGTCTTGAGAATCACCGGCCTGGACACGCAAAAGTTCTCTCAACTATTCCACGACGAACTGGATAAGATCAAAAACACGCCAACCGATCCGAAAAAACCCGGAGAATATAAAGATTTTAATATCCTTACCAATAGTTGTTCTACAATCATCAGAGACGGATTTAAGAAATACGGTTTTAAAAACAGCCGGGGCATCTTCCCGCGGGATCTTTTTGTAAATATTTCCTATTTCTTTCTTAAGCAGTTGGAAAATCCAAATATCAAGGCCTCTCTAGCCAGACTTTATCAGCTTCCTGTCCCGGAGGCCGCTCCCAGTGCCATGCCGCCCCTTTTGAATCCATTGAATCTTATAAAACAGCGCATTTTGCGATCAGCGTAAAATTCCAACGCAAGGCTAATGCAGATTCCAGTCATCTTTTACCCTCCGCGTTATCCGCGCATGAACGTACACGCGAACCGGAGGGCATTTTAGATGGAAAAACAAAACGAACGGCGCGCTCGTATAACAGGTAATCCCACGCCCAGTTGGTCAGCACCATCACACGGTTACGAAAGCCGATTAAATTGAAAAGATGAATAATGAGCCACATCATCCAGGCAATAAATGCCTTAAAAGTCCTTTTACCGATGGCAACGCCCGCCGCCTTGCGGCCGATAGCGATCATCGATCCTCTGTCTGCATAATGGAAGGGTTCAGGCGCTTGCCCGGCAATTTGATGTACAATATTTTGTGCGGCTTTGACACCGGACTGAATGGCAACCTGCGCGACCATCGGCAATACACGCTGGTCTTCTTGAATGGCGGCCAGATCACCGATTACGTATATGCGTTCGTCATTCACAATCTGGAGCGAGGTACGCACCGATACGCGTCCGTCACGGCCTACGGGAATGTCGGAATCGGCCGGAAGGTTTTCTCCCCGAACTCCCGCCGTCCAGACGACTGTATTTGTCAATATCGTTTCCCCGTCTTTAAGGATCACCTTCTCCTTCGTTACTTCGGCAACCGCCTTGTTCAGATACACACACACGCCCATATCGCTTAACTGCCGCACCGTGTAATTGCGGATGTTGTCGGGCATGGGTGCGACCAGAGATTGCGCGGCCTCCAGTAATGTGATTGTCACTTCAGAAAAATCAATCGACGGATAATCCTTGACCATCGGACCGGAGATGAGTTCAGCCAGCGCCCCTGAATATTCTACGCCGGTTGCCCCGCCGCCCACAATGACAAATGTCAGCAGGGCCTTCCTTTTATCCGCTTCTGTCTCACGCGATGCCGCTTCAAAGCAGCAGATGATATGATTTTTAAGTGCGACGGCTTCTTCGAGCGTCTTGAGAAAATAGGCGTGTTCTGCGACGCCCGGAATGTCAAATGTGGATGTGACGCTCCCAGTGCCGATAATCAGATAATCGTAATCAAGCGTTACTATGTCTGTTTCAATTCGATGGTTTTGCCGGTCAATGCGCCTTGCATGCGCAAGAAGAAATTGAACATTGGGTATTTTCCAGAAGACGCTGCGCACCGGATAGGCGATGTCCTCCGCATCAAGCTCCGCCGCCGCCACCTGATAGAGAAGCGCCAGAAACGTGTGATAGTTGTTGCGGTCTACAACAGTCACATCGATCGGCTGGTTCGCGAGCGTTCGGGCGGCCCACAGGCCGCCAAATCCCGCACCGATGATCACGACTTTAGGTTTTTTCTTCGCCGATGCATTAGACATGAATGAGCTTATCCCTTCTCATCGCTGATCCGCTGAGGGGAAAGGATGAATGTATGCGGCTTCCTCCTCGCCCTGAATCCCTCCCCGAGAGGGGAGACCGGACCTATTTCTTTTTGGAAACAGCTTTGTGTAGGGTCGCCGGTTTATTCTTTTTTATCTTTACAAGCGGCTTTGCACTTTTGGTCTTTGCAAGGGTTTTCGGATTTTTCACCACCTTCTTGGATCGCTTTGTTTCTTTTTCCGGTTCCAGCGCGAGTTCCAAAACATCCATCATGTCGCTGACAAAATGGAAGGTCACGCTTTTTCGCACATTGGCCGGAATATCTTCAACGTCTTTGCGGTTCCATGCGGGAAGAATGAGCGTTTTAATTCCCGCGCGATAAGCCGCCAATACTTTTTCTTTAATGCCGCCCACCGGCAGCACCGTACCGCGCAGGGTAATTTCACCGGTCATGGCCAGCTGTTTTTTGACTTTGCGGTTGGTAAGCAGAGAAGTCAGCGCCGTGAGCATCGTCACTCCTGCCGATGGCCCGTCCTTGGGTGTCGCGCCTGCCGGTACGTGGATGTGGATATCACGATCATCGAAGAAATCGGGATCCACATTCAGTTCGCGGGCGTTTGTCCGAATGAAACTCAATGCCGCTGACACGGATTCCTTCATGACATCCCCGAGCTGACCTGTCAGCGTCAGGCCCTTTTTCCCTTTCATGGCGGTGGCTTCGATAAAGAGCACGTCGCCGCCAACAGGAGTCCAGGCCAGTCCGATGGCGATCCCGGGCCTGGTGATGCGCGCATCGATATCCGTCGGGACACGCACCGGCCCCAGGTAATGGGAGATATCCTTCTCCGTGACCGTTTTGGATTTCATGATGCCTTCGGCAATTTGCGCTGCAACGCCCCGGCACGCATTGGCGATTTCACGCTCCAGATTGCGCACCCCGGCTTCACGCGTATAGCCGGTAATGATGGTGGAAAGTGCTTTGCCTGTCAACTTGAACTGTTCGTCCGTCAACCCGTTTTCCTTCAGTTGCCGCGGGACTAAATAACGCTCCGCGATCTTAACCTTTTCCTCCTGCGTGTAGCCGGTGAGTTCGATGACTTCAAGCCGGTCCAGCAGAGCCGGCGGAATGGTGTCCAGCATGTTGGCCGTCGCAATGAACAGGACGCGCGACAGATCAAACGGCACATCCAGGTAGTGGTCAGTGAAGGTGTTGTTCTGCTGTGGGTCCAGAACCTCCAGAAGCGCCGATGAAGGGTCGCCGCGGAAGTCACTGCCCAGTTTGTCGATTTCATCGAGCATGAATACAGGATTATTGGATTCCGCGCGCCGTAGCCCCTGAATGACTCGTCCCGGCAGAGCGCCAATGTAAGTGCGACGATGCCCTCTGATTTCTGCCTCATCACGAACTCCGCCAAGTGCGATGCGCACAAACTTGCGCCCGAGTGCCCGCGCGATGGAGTGCCCCAGTGAAGTCTTGCCCGTGCCCGGAGGTCCCGTAAAACAAAGGATCGGACCCTTGGAATCCGGTTTGAGCTTGCGAACGGCAAGATATTCGATGATGCGCTTTTTCGGCTTGGCAAGCCCATAGTGGTCTTCATCCAGAATCTTCCGCGCAAGGGCGATGTCAAGATTATCCTCCGTGGACTTATGCCAGGGCAGCGCGGTCACCCAGTCGAGATAGGTTGATGATACGGTGTATTCTGCCGAAGACGGGTGCATTCGGGAAAGACGCTCCAATTCCCTCAAAGCCTCTTTTTTGGCTTCCTCCGGCAGGTTTTTCTCTTCGATCTTTTTTCGGTATTCGTCGGTTTCCACCGTGTTTTCGTCGGTTTCACCAAGTTCCTGTTTAATCGCTTTGAGCTGCTGCCTGAGGTAGTATTCACGCTGGCTTTTGTCGATATCGTCCTTGACCTTGGTCTGGATTTTATTCCCCAGTTCAAGAACATCCATCTGGTGGTTCACCATTCGTGTCAGTTCTTTGAGCCGCTGCTTCACATCGACAGTGTCCAGGACCTTCTGCTTTTCCTCTACCGGTGCGTTGATGATCGAAGCAATAAGATCGGCCAGGGTGCCCGCTTCCGCAATGGATTTGGCCATGGGGCCGAACTCCGGAGGAAGAAACGGCGAGAGCTTTAAGATGCGGTCGAAAAGGGCCAGCAGGTTGGACATCAGCGCCTCGGTTTCCAGGTCCTTTACCTCTTTTTCCTCTAAAAGGTTGATGCTGGCCTGCTGGTAGGGTTTTCCTTCAACGAGCTCTTTTATCGAAAAACGGCTGAGCCCCTGCAGAAGAAGCTGTGTGCGGTTTTCCGTTGTTTTTGCCATTTTCAGAATGACCGCGCAGACACCCACTTCATGCAGATCGTCTTTCCCATACTGGTTCGGTGTTTCCGGTTCCTTTTTAGACATGATCAGTCCCACGAGCCGGTCCTTGGTCATGGCTTCGTCCACCAGCACCGAAGCGCTTCCGGTGACTTCCAGCGGAATCATGGTTTTGGGAAATACCATTACATTTTGCAACGGTAGAATCGGAATGATTTCCGGGATGTTAAAATTATTTTTATTTTGAGTGACGTTTTGTTCCGTCATGCCTGCCTCCTGTTGTGATCGAAAAGAAAATCCACTATTTTGTCGAAATGACTGACACGCGATGTGATTTATGAACCGGCACTTTGCTCATCCTCACCATCAAAATGCCGTCGGCGTAGGACGCTACCGCAGATTCAGCGTCTACCGGCGCGGGCAGGGGGACACTTCTTTCAAAGTACCCGTGCGGAATTTCCGCCTGGCAGTAGCGCGCGTTTTGTAAAAGTTGGATCGCCTTGCGAATTCCTGCAATTTTTATTTTATTCCGATTGACCTCAATATGCAGTTCGTCTTTATTCAGCCCGGCAATATCAGCAAGCACGATGATCTCATCCGCCGATTCATAAAGATCAATGTTGGGGCGCCAGATGCATTTGTAATTTTTAAAAGCCGGACTTACCAGATGAAAGATTTCATCCACTGCTTTCTGAAATTCATCTTCAAAATTACCGCCGAAATTAATTTTTATGTAAGTCATGTTTCGCCGCCTTTTTGTGCCGGATTTTTCATTGCATGAAAAGTATAGTCATTCCGATGTGAATTGTAAAGACCGGGGAGATAACAGGCAATGGGTTATAGGTGATGGAGCATGGGTGATAAGCGAAAAGATGTTAAAAAAATAGCTGGTTAAATAAAAATAATTTTGCTATGGAGAGCCCGCCCTGTTTAATGAACAAAGGTAATGGACATCCCCCCGGTAAAGAATAGTTGCATTCTATCCGATACTAATCCAGCCAGATGACCGAAAAGAAAGAGAAATATGAAGAAAGATCATTTAAGAAACGTTGCCATTATTGCCCATGTCGACCATGGTAAAACGACTCTGCTCAATGCCATGCTCAAACAGACCGGTGTCTTCAGGTCCAATCAGGCGGTGGAAGACCGTGTGATGGATTCCATGGCGCTGGAAAAGGAACGCGGGATTACGATTGCGGCAAAGAACACAGCCGTGGACTATAACGGCGTAAAAATCAATATTGTCGATACTCCCGGACATGCCGATTTTGGCGGCGAGGTCGAACGCAGCCTCAACATGGTGGACGGCGCGATGCTTCTGGTCGATGCCAGTGAAGGTCCGCTGCCTCAGACGCGCTTTGTGTTGAAAAAAGCCCTTGCACTGCGTTTGCCTATTATTCTGATTATTAATAAAATTGATCGTCCCGACGCCCGCATTGAAGAGGTCATCTCCGAGACCTATGATCTCTTTATTGACCTGGGTGCCGAAGAACATCAAATTGATTTTCCAATTTTGTATACCAATTCCAAGCTTGGTGTCAGCCACAGAAAGCCCGGCGATGACAGCTCCGATCTGCAGCCGCTTCTGCAGACCATTATTGAGTTTATTCCTGCGCCCCAAGGGGATGATGAGGCCAATACACAATTTCTGGTGACCAATCTGGATTATGATCCTTATGTCGGCCAGATTGCCGTTGGACGCCTGCAAAGCGGAAGACTCGAGATGAATAAATTATACAGTCTTTGCGCGCAGGAGAAAATGATCGGAGGCGTCAAGCTCTCCGCCCTTTACACTTTTTACGGGCTGACCAAAAAACCGGTGAACGCCGCTGAGTCGGGAGATATTATTTCACTGGCCGGTGTGGAAAACGTTACCATCGGTGATACAATTTCCTCACTCGATCAGCCGCAGGCCCTGCCGCGTCTCATTGTTGATGAACCAACCGTTTCTATGGTGTTTTACGTCAACGATGGCCCGTTTGCCGGCAGGGAAGGAAAATATCTGACATCACGCCATTTGCTGGAACGGCTGGAAAAAGAAGCCCTGCGCAACGTGGCCATCAGAATCAGAAAACTGGATCGAACCGATGCATTTGAAGTTTGCGGAAGGGGTGAATTGCAGATGGCGGTGCTCATTGAAACCATGCGCCGTGAAGGGTATGAATTGATGGTTTCAAAACCTCAGGTGATTACGAAGAAGCAGGACCACGTAACCCTCGAGCCCATGGAAAGACTGTTTTTGGACATTCCCGAAGAGTTTGTCGGAAGAATCACGGAAAAGCTGTCCATCCGCAAGGGGAGGCTGGAGAGCCTTGTCAATAAAGGCAGCGGCCGGGTCAGCATGGAATTTCTGATTCCATCACGAGGCCTGATCGGTTTCCGCAGTCAGTTTTTAACGGATACCAAAGGAGGCGGCGTAATGAATTCGCTTTTGGAAGGATACGCACCATGGTCCGGTCCGATTCCGCAGCGCAGTACGGGGGTGCTTGTGGCCGACCGTGCCGGACGTGTCACAGGCTATGCGAGTTATGCAATGGAGGACCGTGGCGAAATGATTGTTGATGTAGGCACCGATGTTTACGCGGGCATGATCGTGGGCGAGCGCAATCGTAATCAGGACCTTAACGTCAACATTGTCAAGGAAAAGAAGCTGACCAACATGAGGGCCTCAACATCCGATGCCACCGTGATTCTAAGGCCGCCCAGGATTTTATCGCTGGATCAGGCGATCGAATTTATTGCAGAAGACGAACTGGTAGAAGTGACGCCACTCAATGTCCGCCTGCGCAAGATGGAACTTGATTCGACACGACGCCAGATGAAGGCCCGTAGAGAAGATTCCTGATAAGCACCTGTCTTTGATGCTGTCCTTAAGCTCAAAACGATTCCATGACTCAGGGAAATTGTTTCTGCTTCCGCATGGATGCAGGTGATGATAAAAATTACGGTTTGAAAAATTAACGCCAATCAACCGTTACGGTATCGTAACGGTTGATTGGCGCAGTATAAAATTGATTATTTCTTTGCTTTTTCTGCTACCTGTCCAACTGCATCGGCTGTTTTTTCCGCACCCTCTTTGACGGCCTCTCCGGTTTTCTTTACGGTGTCTTTTGCTGCATCAACTGTTTTTTCTGCGCCTTCTTTCACAGCTTCTCCGGTTTTTTGCGCGGTGTCTTTTGCCGCATCAACCGTCTTCTCTGCACTTTCTTTGACGGCTTCGCCGGCCTGTTTCACGGTATCTTTTGTTGTATCAACTGTCTTTTCCGCGCTTTCTTTTACCGCTTCTACACCCTGATCAATTTGTTTGCCTGCTTTTTCCATTGCCCCTTCTTCTTTCTGACAGCCTGAGACGGCGACAACAAGAATGAGGGCAAAGATAACGGGAACGATCCCTTTCAGAAATGTGGCGAGTGTTTTCTTCATAGTGACCTCCTTTTTGTATTTGATATTATTATCTTTTGAATTTAGGATAAACAGACCTTTCATGTCAAGGAGAAATGATCAGCGGCTGAGTTCATCGCGGATGGCCATGCCGATGGTTTCCATCGCATAGGGTTTTTTAATGTAGGCCCCGGCCCCGAGTCTTTGGGCCTCCCGCACCCGATTGGTTTCGGAAAAACCGCTCACCAGAATCGCCTTTTGCTTCGGATGGATCTGCAGAACCCTCTGATAGGTCTCCAGCCCGTCAATCCCC
>Ga0123335_1004601_pt1 | contig 17669 bp, 15 predicted proteins | sample BiotimSIPDNA_2_FD_89707 | JGI IMG/M metagenome (GOLD analysis project Ga0123335, IMG submission 89707) | Anaerobic biogas reactor microbial communites from Washington, USA - Biogas_R2 time_0 SIP DNA | ecosystem: Engineered > Bioreactor > Anaerobic > Unclassified | place: Washington, USA...
ATCGCATCCCACAGATCGCTTCTTGCCAGTACATCCAACCCCAGGGTCGGCTCGTCCAAAAACAGAATTCGTGGCTGGGAAACCAGGGCCATCGCGATGCTGAGCCTGCGTTGCCAACCGCCCGAAAGCATCCTGGCCTTTTTGTTCAGGATTTCATGCAAGCCCAACTGCTCCGTAAGTTCTGCTGTTTTCATCCTTCTTTTTTCTCTGGAGAATCCATGAAAGCCCGCCATCATCTCCAGGTTGTCCCGCGATGTCAAATTCGGGGCAACAGCTGTTTCCTGGGGTGAAACCCCGATCATGGATTTCACCGCCTGCATATCTCTGAGAATGCTTTTCCCATGGAGCATGGCATCGCCGTCTGTGGGACGCGTCAGGCAGGAGAGCATCCTGAGGGTCGTGGTTTTGCCTGCGCCGTTAACGCCCAGCAAAGAGAATATCTCCCCGGCTCGTATGGATAGGCTAAGCCTGTCCACAGCCGTGACATCCTTGTATTTTTTTGTCAGATTGCTGATAACGATCGAGTCCATTTACTCGTCCTCCCTCTTTATATACCGCTCTTTCATCCCCTGGTAAGCCTCGGTGAGCATGCTACTTACCCTCTCCCAGTCCCAATCCAGATAAGCTGTTGCAATCATGGTGGCAATTCCATGAACATAGATCCACATTCCTATATGGAACGAATAGGCTTCCTCCAAGCTCATTCCTGTACTCGATGCAATCAGCTGCAGCAGATGGGAGATCTCTTCCCGCTCCTCTTTGATTTCCTCACGGGAACGATCCCGCATAAAAAGAAGCTTGAACAACTCCCTTTCTTCCTTGGCAAATCTGATATAGGCAATACCGCTTGCCTTGTAGGGCGGATAGAGAGCATCCTTCATGCCATCTTCAAGGTATTGCCGGTAAAGCTGCTTTGCCGTGAGCATCACATCTGCCTTTACATCCTCCATGGTGGAATAGTTGCTGAAAATCGGCTGTGTTGAACAATTCAGTTTTTTCGCAATTGCTCTTGCGTTCAAGGCGGCATCTCCACTCTCCCGGACAATCGAAAGGGAAGCCGAAAGGATCTCTTTTTTTGTGATTTTCGTTTTCGGCGGCATACGAGGCTCCCTCCCCCATAAAGTATCAATAGTTATATAACGTCTGTCATTCTATTCTTATGGATTCGAATTGTCAACATAAAAGCGACGCCCATCAAAGGACGCCGCTTTTTATAACTACTTGCCATAAACTACCCTTTACGCGATCATAGGGGATCAGGTATCGCCGTCCGTAAATGACACCAAAGGGTTGGCAACTTCTACAAGGTTTCCCCCCGGACAAGACTGACCACATTCTCCACGCCGCTGGCGTAACAGAACATATCTACGGGCTGGCAGGCCTCAAAACGGTAGCCTCCCTGGACCAGAAGAGCGATGTCCCTTGCCTGGGTGGGCACGTGACAACTCACATAGACCACCCTCCGGGGAGCGGCCTTCAGTACCGCTTGGATAACAGCGGGTTCCACCCCTCTGCGGGGAGGATCCAGCACCACCACCTCCGGACGCAGGCCCTTGGCCACCAGGGCGGGCAGCTTATCCTCCACGGCGGCGGTGTAAAATTCCACGTTGTCGATATGGTTCCGCCGGGCATTACGCCAGGCGCTATCCACAGCCTGGGGAACGATTTCAATACCGATTACCTTTTTCGCCTGCCGGGCCATGCACAGGGCAATGGTGCCCGCTCCGGCGTAGGCATCCACCACCAGATCCTCTGGGGAAAGAGCGGCAAAGGCGATGGCCTGTTGGTAAAGTTTCTCCGTCTGAGCCGGGTTCACCTGAAAGAAGGACAGGGGGGATATTTCAAACTCCAGCCCCAGCAGTTCCTCCACCAGGGCATCCTCCCCATAGAGCTTATGGCAGTTGTCCCCCAAAATCACATTGTTGTGTGCGGTGTTGACGCTCAGGTGAAGCCCGCAAAACCCTTTCACCCGGCCGGTGAGTTGGGAAACCAAAAGGGGGATGTCCGGCAGCGTTGCCGCAGCAGCCACCAACAGCACCATCATCTCTCCCTTGCGGGTTGTCCGCACCACCACATGGCGCAGCGTCCCCTGGTGGGTCTCTTCGTCATAAGGCCATACCCGGCTTTGGCGCATCCATTCCTTTACCACCTGAATCACCCGGCTGACCCCGGCCATGGCCACCGGGCAATCCTCAATGGACACCAGGCGATGGCTCCGCTTGCGATAGAATCCCAATACCGGTTCGTCGATGGTTCCGCCCACCGGCAGAGAGGTCTTGTTGCGGCCACGAAGGGGGGCCCCGGCTCCCAGCACAGGGGGCACCTGCTCCTCGGTCAAGCCAAGCCCGCCCACCCTGTTCAGGGAATCCAGCACATTTTGCCACTTGGCCTCCAGCGTGGCATCATAACACATGTGCTGACCGCTGCATCCCCCGCACTGGTCATACACGGGACAAAACGGCTCCCGACGGTCCTTTGAAGGGTTCTCCAGGGACAACATCTGGGCAAAGGCATAGCGGGGCGCAACCTTGAGGACCCTGGCCGAGATCTTCTCCCCGGGCAGCGCTCCCTCCACAAAAACCGTCTGTCCCTCGTGCCGGCAAATGCCCTCCAACTCCGCCCCCAAGCGGGCGCAGGTCAGCGCTATGGTTTGGTTCTTTTGAATCATCTTTCTCCTTCTGGGGGTCCCTTAGGACACCCTTCCCCCCAAGGCCTGATAATCTTCCAGGAATCCTGGCCAGAATTCCTCCAGGATCTCCATCCCGGAAACGGTGATGGGTTCCTGGGCTATCAAAGCCGCCAATGCCAGCAACATGGCCATCCTGGAGTCCCCGCCCACCTCTGCCTGAACCCCCCCACACAACCGGATGGGACCCTGCAGGATCAGGGCATCCCCCTGATCGGACAGCTGTGCCTGAGCCTCCATCCGGGTCAGGAATTGCACCGTGGCCTCCAGCAGCTTCCTGTTCTTATGTCCAGAATCCCGCATCCCCCACAGGGTAGATTCCCCGCAGGCCTGGGTACACAGCAGCGCCAGCACAGGCACGAGATCCACCATGTCCCGGCAATCGGCATTCAGGGGCAAGAGCCGCGCCCTGGAAGGGCTTGTTACATAAAGATTCTCCCAACTCTCAAAAACCAGCAGACCCATTTGTCGCAGCATATCCAAAATCCGGGCCTCTCCCCGGAAGGCGGACATCTCTCCGCTCTCCCGAAGGTTTTCCACCACCACCCCGCTGCCCAGTGCATTGGCGCAAAGCAGCGCCGCTCCCTTGGACCAATCCCCCGGAATACAAACATCCTCCGGGTACGGGCCCTGGGCACACTCCAAGAGGAACACACCTGACCCTTCCTCCTGATAGCATCTCCCAAAACGCTTCATCCACTCCAGCGTCCTGTCCACCTGGGCGCGGCAGGCCAGGGACCCGGTGACGGTAAGCCTGGAGGGGATATCCTGCCCCTGCTGATCCGCAGCGTGGGAAAGGGCGATCAGCATACCCGAGATCAGCATACCGGGCAGGGAGCCGTCCATCTCATAAGATCCCGAAGTCAGCTTACCCTGCACTTCGATTGTGGCGGACTGCCCCTGGGATGCCTCCACCCGTGCGATCACAGTGCCGGCCTGCCTGGACAGGTCTTGGAGCCCCTTCAACAAGAAGGCTTCCGGCTCGTCTCTCAACCTGAGCACAGCCCTGCGCCCCTGTGCCCATAGAACAGGAACCATCAGCAGCAATGCCTCCGTATCAACACAAACGTGGCAGGGAACTTGCTGCGAGACCCACGTGCCTGAAGGAACAGGCTCCACCTGCAGCACATCTCCCTCCCAGGACATCCCTGATCCCAGAGCCTCCAGGATGCCGGTTACCTCCCGCAGTTTTCCGACAAGAGGCGGATTCAATCCATGGAAACGGCAAGGCCCCCTTCCCAAGGAGGCCAGCAAAAGGGCCCGGAGGGCTTCGCCTATGGCGGGAGGAGCCTGAACGCTGCCATGCAAACGGGCAGGCTCAAGGATTCGGCAGGTCATGGGCATGTCCTCCTCACAAGATACCACAAGATATTGTGTATATAACAAATTATAACATACAGATGTAGAAAAACAACGGGCGACAACCCTGCCGCCCGTGTGGAAATCTTACATTTTGTCGACTTTTTTTTCACTTTTTTGACATCCTTCGGTCAAGCCGATCCACCGGGAATCTCAGGCATCCTCCAGAGGATTCCTTTTCCGTGAGGGTCTTGACTCCTCCTCCGGAAAAATGTAGCTGATCTCCATCCTGTCAAAGGAAACGCTGTCCATGAAATGCTCCGGTAAAAAACGGGTGAAGGAATACTGCTCCCAATCCGCCTGATGACGCGGGAGCCAGAGAGGCTGGCTGATATCCATCTGGGGCAGGGCTTGACGCAGCGCATTTCGAGGGTCATCCCGCCGGCATTCCAGCACCACATCCCGCAGGCATTTGTGCGCCTTCATCAGGCGGATCCACATCCTGCCCTGGGCCTCCTGCTTTCCCTCCTGAGCGCTCATCCCTGAGGCTCCTCAAAATCGACGCTGGCGCTACGCTCCACCACCCGGTGCATATGCTCCTTCACGGGCAGATGGACGGGGTGAGTCTTATAGGCCTCAAAGGCATTCCGGTTTTCCAGTACGGTGATCAGACACAGATCACAGCTGCGGGCATCCCCCGCCTCGTCTTTGCGCGCTTTTACACTGAGAAGTCCGGGAATCTTGCCCTCCATGGATTGGAGCTTATCGATGGTTTCCTGCAACAGGGCGCTGTTCTTCCTGTCCTTAAGCCAGTACATTACGATATGATGGAACATAACCTTTCACCTCATCATTGGTTTCTTAGTGACTATGTCTGATAATGCCAATGGCCTTGAAGACCTCCAGCACCGGCAGGGGCACCAGGCTTAGCCCCAACCCCACCAGGTACAGCCACCAGGGCAAGCCTGTCATCAGCTCAAAGGGCTGCGCAAGGGGCGTAAACAGCACCAGAGCCACCAGCATCACGGAGAGCAGGCACGCCTTGTTTAAACTGTTGTTGCCAAAAAAGCCGATGGTAAACAGGGAATGGTCGGAGCGCATGTTGTACGCCTGGACGATCTGGGAGAGGGACAGCACCAAAAACGCGATAGTGCGCCCTGCCTCCAGGGAACCGGTGGCGCTCTTGGCGATGTAGAAGCCCGCCAGGGTCAGCGCTGCGAACATCATGCCCTGAATCCCCACCCGCAACCCCAGGCCGTGGGCAAAAAGACTCTCTCCTTTGGGCTTGGGCTTTTGATTCATCACGTCTCTCTCCACCGCCTCCATGCCCAAAGCCACAGCGGGCAGGCCGTCCGTTACCAGGTTGATCCACAGCAGGTGCATGGACAGGAGGGGGGAAGTGTGGGAGATCAGCATGGCGGCAAAGACCGTGATCACCTCGCCGATGTTGGTGCTCAGCAGATAGGAAACCACCTTCTTGATGTTGGCAAAGATGCCTCTGCCCTCCCGCACCGCGTCTACGATGGTGGCGAAATTGTCGTCAGTGAGGGTCATGTCCGCGGCACCCTTGGCCACGTCCGTACCCGTGATGCCCATGGCACAGCCGATATCTGCTGCCTTTAGTGCCGGAGCATCATTGACGCCGTCGCCAGTCATGGAGACCACCTGACCCTTGCGTTGCCAGGCTTTGACAATACGGATCTTGTTCTCCGGGGACACCCGGGCGTAGACAGAGATCTTCTCCACATTGCTGTCCAGCTGGGCATCGGTCATATCATCCAGCTCCGCGCCGGTGATGGCCCGATCACCCTCCTGGGAGATGCCCAGCTCTCTTGCGATGGCAGAGGCAGTCGCCACATGATCGCCGGTGATCATCACCGGTTTGATGCCTGCCCTCCGGCAGACCGCCACGGCATCCTTCACCTCCGGCCGGGGCGGGTCGATCATGCCCACCAGACCCATAAAATGCAAACCGTTTTCCAGCGCTTCCGAGGTAGGTTTCTGCGGAACCTCCTCGAGTTCCTTCCAGGCTACGGCCAGTACCCGCAGGGCGTTTTTACTCAACTCATCGTTCATCCACCTGGCAGCCTGAAGGTCACCGGAGGTACAGCGCTTCTCCATTTCGTCAAAAGCGCCCTTCACAATGACCCGGTTCTTTCCCTCGATCCGGTTCACGGTGCTCATCAGCTTGCGATCGGAGTCAAAGGGCAGCTCCGCCAGTCTGGGGAAATCCTTGTTCAGTTGGTCCTTGGGCATGCCGTTTCTGTGGGCGGCCAACACGATGGAGGTCTCCGTAGGGTCACCGATGTGCTGCTCCCTGGGGCCGTCAAACACCACCGAGCCGTCGCAGCACAGTGCCGCGTGGCGAAGCAGGTCCTTCACCTTTGGGGAATTGTCAAATCTGATATCCTCCAACCCGGCTTCGCCATCCACATAAGCCTTCACCAAAGTCATCCGGTTTTGGGTCAACGTGCCGGTCTTGTCCGAACAGATAATGGAGGCGCTGCCCAAGGTCTCCACAGCAGGCAAGCGGCGGATGATGACATTGCGCTTCACCATGCGCTGCACGCCGATGGCCAGCACAATGGTGACGATGGCGGGCAGACCCTCCGGAATGGCCGATACCGCAAGGGATACCGCCGTCATAAAGATCTCCATCACGGGAATGCCATTAACGATGCCAACAATGAAGATGACCGCGCAGGCCAGCAGCGCCAAAAAGCCCAGGTACTTGCCCATTTGAGCCAGCTTTTGCTGCAGGGGTGTCTGGCCTTCCTCCTCATCCTCCAGAAGACCGGCAATACGGCCCATCTCCGTATCCATGCCAATGGCGGTCACCGCCGCCGTGGCTGTACCATAGGTGATGCTGCACCCGGAGAACACCATGTTCACCCGGTCACCCAGGGGCGCCCCTTCCTTCACCTGGGCATCGGCATACTTCTCACTGGGCACAGATTCTCCGGTGAGGGCGGATTCCTCGCTTTTCAGGCTTACGGATCGGAGCAGCCGCGCGTCCGCAGGAACGAAATCCCCTGCCTCCAGGCGGATGATGTCTCCCGGTACCAGCTGATCCGCTTCAATGACGGTTTCCCCCCCGTCCCGGATAACCCGGGCATGGGGTGCTGACAAATTCTTGAGCGCGTCCAGCGCCTTTTCGGCCTTGCTCTCCTGCACCATGCCCATGATGGCGTTGACGACTACAATCAGCATAATGAGCGCCGGTTCAAAGAACTCCCTGGCGTCACCCTCGGTGAGTGCGATCACAAACGAAATCACGGCTGCCGCCACCAGGATCAGGATCATTACATCCTTGAACTGATCCAGGAATCGCTGGAGGTTGGTCTTTTTCTTTTTCTCACGAAGCTTGTTGGGGCCGTACTCTGCCTGCTTTTGGGCTACCTGTGAGGCGCTCAGTCCATTGGCGCTGTCGGTGTCCAGTGCATTGAGCAGCGTTTCCCTGTCTTGGGTGTAGGCGCTCAATTTTTCAGCCTCCTAAAATCGTGTAAAGCGCGGTACTCTGTGCTTCCACATTATAGCAAAGGATGCCCATTTTAGCCACGGTCAAATCATCATGCCCTGCTTCTTCCGTCCAGTCTTGTATCCATGCCCAGCGGGTACAAACGGCGCGACCCGGTCCCATACGCAAAAAGGCGCCTCCCACCCGTTGGTGACTCCCACCCATTCCATTCTTGCAATATCAACGAAAAAAGGGTAAAATAGGGACGTCATTTGATCTTATTTCCAGGCGTTATGCCGGCAAGGAGGAATACCCATGCCCGAAAACAGCTATGTCTTCATGACCGATTCCGATTCCGACCTCCCCTTCCGTTATGTGGACGAACTGGACCTGACCATGGTGTACATGCCCTACATACTGGACGGTAAGGAATACCTGGACGACCTGGGTCGCTACGGTAAGCAAAAAGAATACTTTGACAATATGCGCGCCGGTTCCGCCCCGGTAACCTCCTTGCTGCCCACCCCCGTATATGTGGATTATTTTGAACCCTGCTTTCGGGAAGGCCGCGACATATTGTTTATCTCCTTCTCCAGCCAACTCTCCAGCACCATCAATAACATTTTTGCCGCTCGGGAGGAACTGCTGGCCAAGTACCCTGATCGTAAGATGATCGTGGTGGATACCCTGAGCATTTCCGCACCCCAAACCCTCCTCATTCTGGGGGCCTATGAACTGTATCGCCAGGGCAAGCCCATGGAGGAGGTGGCAGCGTGGGTGGAGGAAAACAAGATGCACGCCCAGGCCTGGTTTACCGTTGACGATCTGAAGTATCTCCGCCGGGGCGGGCGCATCAGTGCCATGGCGGCCACCCTGGGCACTGCCCTGGACCTGAAGCCCATCATCATCTTGAACAAGGGCGGAAAACTGGTCAGCGCGGATAAGGTGCGCGGCCGAAAGGCAGCCCTTCGCTACATTGCGGACAAGACCGCCGAAAACATACTGAACCCCGAATCCCAGACCCTCATTCTCATGCACGCGGACGCCCCGGAGGACGTGGCCCGTCTGGAAGCCCTCATTCGGGAACGGGTTCCCTCCATTCACGCCATCGAGACCATCTATGTGGGTCCGGTGATTGGCGCCCATTGCGGCCCCGGCACCATTGCCGCCTGCTTCATGGGCAAGGAAAGACCGATATAAGACCACAAGCGGTTTGCGCAGCCTGCATAGATGTTACAGTTTGGTTACGTTGACATTGTCTCTCCACTGGGCTATAATCAACGTAATGTCGCATCCCATCTGCCGCCGCTGCGCAGTGACATTCGAATCATACAGGAGGTTAAACTGCCATGAAAAGAATCGCGTCCCTGCTTCTGGTCGTAGTGCTTCTGACCGCAAGCATTGGTTCGGCTTTGGCTGCTACCAAGGTTAAGCCGAATAAGTACTCCATCCCCAAAGAGGGTACCGTGCTGCAGGATGTGCCCGACCGGGGGATCAAACCCAAGGGGGATTCAAGCCGCCATACCATGATCCCCGGCGAGAGCCCCACCACCGGCTTGCCCTGGTCGGGGGATTACCTGCCCATGATCATGCAGATCAGCAACTCCGAGGGCAGCGTCAAAGTGAACGGAAAGACCGTAAAGTCCGCCGGCATCGGCGAGCGGGCTCCCTGGGGCGGACAGTATGCCGACATCGTCTTTGAAGGCATTTTGTACCGCACCGGCGCTACCCGTATCTCCTTCCTGTTCAGCGATTCCTTCATCGAGAATCAGCCCACCAGCGCAGGTCCCGTGCGTTCAGCCCGTATCGGCCATGTGCTGTTGCGGGAGGAGTGGGAATCCGGCTTTATCTATGCCGGCGGCCCCCGCAAGGAGGAGAACAACATCAAGGAACTCTTTGCACAAACAGGGGCCGACGAGAAGGGCGTGCTCTTTGATCTGCTTTCCGGCAACTGGCTGGAGTTGAAATACCGGGTCAAGGGTGTGAAAGCGCCGGACAACTACAACGCCAATGTGCTGGGCTTCCGCCAACAGATACCTCCTACCTATGCGTCCACACCCCGCCCCTTCCTCTTTGCCGACGAGAGCCCGTACACCCAGGGGTATGAGTTTGCCAGCACCATCAACCTGGACTGGGGCGACAAAAAGTATATCTCCCACTTCTTCTATGACGAAGCCGAGAATCTCTACCTGCGATTCAGCGGCGACGCTCCCTACATGACCTTTGCTTCCGCCGAGGATCGCAGCGCCGAAAACCAGGAGCAGATGTCCTTCTCCAACGTGATTATCCAGCGAGTCAACTACGAGTATGTGAATAACAACAAGATCATGCCCAACATGCAGTCCATCGGTCAGGGCAATGCGGACATTTTCATCGGGGGACGCTACATCCCCGGTTACTGGGTACGTAAATCCATCAACGAGCCTACCGTTTTCTATGATGATCAGGGCAGCGAAATCCAGCTGACACGCGGCAAGACCTTCATCGCCCACTTCCCGCCGGAAAGCCTGCTGACCTTTACAGGAATTGAATAAATCTTGAACCAAAGCGCAAGGCCCGGGGAAACTGCTTCCCGGGCCTTTGTCATACGGTGAATAGAACAGGCTCTTTAGATAACTTGTATTCAGCCGGCAGCCGCTTGAGGCGAACCGGTCCTTTACTCAAGCCAGGTTGCCATCTTTCAACAAAGGATTGCATCCGGGACGCAAAACCATTATAATAAACCCATGTATGCCATGATCGCGGAAGCCGTGTTATGGAAGGAAGGAAACCCAATGCAAAAAGCCATGCCGGATCTTCATAAGCACAACCCGTTGGTATTCTATCTGCGCGTGATGTTGTACGTACTCATGGCGCTGATCCTTCGCATCGTGACCTTCGCGCCGCTGGCCTTCCTCATTATCCCAAGCGACCTTCCCCTGCTGCCTTGGCTATCTCTGCTATGCCCCGTTTTGTTTTTCTTCATCCTGTTACCCCTTCGCTTTTCCTTCGCGGACGCCCTGGTGCAAGCCCGCGGCACCCGCCGTTTCGGCTTTGACGAGGCCTTCAGCCTTCGCCGTTATGCTGATAAGCTTAATGGCAGCCTTCTTCATACCCTGAACATTCTCAAATGGTGCATTCCCTTGGCTGCAGTCGGGGGCTATGTCTATCTGCAAAAGGACACGGATGTCTCCAGCCTGATGGGTCAACTTGGCGATCTGGGAAGATGGTCGGCCAATATGGTATGGGGAGTAAGCAGCTTTGTAAATGGCCTCTTTGGGAAGGCTGCTCCTGAGGAAAAGCTGGGCGGAATGATGGAGGGGATACTGGTTCTGGGCGTGTTCATCGCCTTCCTGATGCTGATCATCGCGCTGGGCGCTATGCGAAACAGCGCCACCCGTTATGTCTGGGCCTATGCTTTCCAAAACCACCGAAATCCCCATACTGAAAACCGACGCCGGGTTACAAACCGGCGCTGGGCTCAGCTTGGCTTTGCACTTGTCAATCTGGCTCTTTGGGTGCCCTTTGGAATTGGTCTTAGCAAAGTCCTGGTGAAGGATATGTTCAGCGAGTTCGCCTATCAGCTGATGATGTTTATGAGCGGTGTACCGATGGACTTCTCTTTCCTCGCCCCCATGGTCGGCCGCATGCTTTTTGCCTTCTTTGTGCTATACCTGCCCTTTCTCCCCATCCGCCGGATGGTGACTGCATTTTTTGCAGCCAAATCCATCCGCGCTGCCCAGCACAAACCCGTAAGCAGTCCCATGCAGCCTGCCTCTGATCCCGTTATACCGGCCAAATCGTTTGAGCCCACCTCCAGTGCGGACCCGCTTCATGAGGAGGATACTGAGGAGAGTATGGCAGAAGAGGCGCTGCCGGAATCCCCTGCTCCTCAGCTGAATGAGCCGGAGAATGAGCCTGCCTATCTGGACACAGCTGCCCAAGCAGATGCGGCGGCCACCCAGGTGACGGGGCTGCCTCCTGCGGACGCGGCATCCTCTGCGCCTCCTATCGGTCTGTAATCCTTGGCTACCCTTCGGCTGGACAAGTTCCTTGCCCTCAGTGGAGAGCGTTCTCGCAGTGAGGCAGCGCGGCTACTGAAAAGCGGCCTGATTATGGTAGACGGCCTTGTGGAACGCGACCCCGCGCGCAAGATTGACCCTGTCCTTCAACAGGTAACGCTGGCCGGGGAGATGGTGGCAGATCAACGCCTCCAATACGTGCTGCTTCACAAACCCGCCGGTGTTCTTACCGCCGCGCGGGACCACCGGGCCCGGACAGTGATGACGCTGGTGCCGGATTCCCTTTTGCGCCGCAAAGTGTTGCCGGTAGGCAGGCTGGACAAGGATACCACCGGCGCCCTGCTCTTCACCAACGACGGCGAGCTGGCTCACCGGTTGCTGGCACCAGGCCGGCATGTGCTCAAGGAGTACCATGCCTGGGTGGAAGGTGCCTTGGATGAGGATGACGTAACCGCCTTTGCCCAAGGCCTGCAGTTATCCGATTTCACCGCTCAGCCCGCTCAACTGACCATTTCCGGCGTCTCTGCGGAAAAGAGCCTGGGCGTGCTGCTATTGTCCGAGGGTAAGTTCCACCAGGTCAAACGGATGTTTGCCAGCCGCGGACATGAGGTGATCAGCCTCCATCGGGCCGCCTTCGGACCCTTGCGACTGCAGGACCTGCCCCAGGGAGCCTGGCGGGTGCTTACAGCTTCGGAGATCCGCACCCTGCGGGAAGCGGCCGGCCTGGAGCCCGGCCTCCCAGATCCCTCATCCTCTACCCGCATCACTACTTCATAAAGGAACGAACCATGACAGACCATTACTTTACACCGCTTCCCCAAAGCGAGCACAAACCGGCCCGACTGGCATTTTCATACCGGGGGCATGCGCTGGTTTTTGATACGGACAGCGGTGTTTTTTCACGCCTTCAAGTGGACAAAGGCTCGGAGCTTCTGCTTCATTGCCTGCCGGAAACCATGCAAGGAAACGTGTTGGATTTGGGCTGCGGCTATGGCGCCATCGGCCTTTCCGTGTGCAAAGCCTATCCCGCCTGCAAAGTGACCCTGGCGGATATCAACGAGCGGGCTGTGGCCCTGGCGAAAGCAAACGCCCAGACCAATGGTCTTCAAGTTCAGACCCTTGTCAGCGACGGCTTCACAGCCTTAATGGATCGGCGCTTTGATTTCATTCTGCTGAACCCTCCGATTCGGGCCGGAAAGCAGGTTATTTACGGCATGTTTGATCAGGCCCCCCAGCAGCTCACCCCAGAGGGGGAGCTTTGGCTGGTCATCCGCAAGCAGCAGGGGGCTCCCTCTGCCATGGAGCATCTACAGGGGCTGTTTAAGCAGGTGCAAGCCATAGAGAAAAAGGGCGGCTACTGGATTCTCCGCTGCCGTTCCTTTCAAGATAAGGAAGGACGGATGAATTCCCATGGCTTATGATGCGCAATTCTTTGATACCTTTCCCTGCCGCATGGGTACCGACTGCGATAAATGGGATGCGCTGCGCCGCAAGGAAGGAGCCGATTTATTGCCCATGTGGGTGGCGGATATGGATTTCCGTTCACCACCGGAGGTCACCCAGGCTCTGGTCCGGAGGGCAACCCATGGCATCTATGGCTATACCGAGCAATCCACCAGTGCCCAGGAAGCCCTGCTGGGATTTGTAAAGCGCCGCCACGGCCTGAATCTGACCAGTGACCAGCAATGCATGCTGCCCTGCGTGGTCACAGGCCTGAAGGCTGCGGTACGAACCCTGACTCAGCCCGGAGATGCCGTTATCATTCAGCCGCCGGTGTATGGCCCTTTCTTTTCTTCCATCCGTGACAATGACCGGGTGGTGGCGGAAAGCCCTCTGCTCGCAGACGCACAGGGCCGCTACCGCATGGACTTTGAAAGCATTCGCCATCTCTGCGAGACCGGGGCTAAGCTGATGCTCCTGTGCAGTCCCCACAACCCGGTGGGACGCTGCTGGACCCGGGACGAGCTTGAACAGCTCTGGGATATTCTCAGCCACTACGGAGTGCCTCTGGTATCCGATGAAATTCACTGGGATTTTATTTTTGACAAGGATGCCTTTACCTCATTCCTGGCCCTGCCCCAGGTCCAAAACCATTCGGCTCCCATCGCCGTTCTTACCAGCGCCAGCAAAACCTTCAATTTAGCCGGCCTTCAGCAAGCATGCCTCCTGACCCGGAACACAACCCTGCTCAAGTCCATTCAGAGCGATATGCAAAAGGCCGGAGTAGTCCAGGGCAACGTGTTCGGCATGCTGGCTGCCCAGGTTGCCTACGAACAGGGAGACGCCTGGCTGGATGGGCTGCTTGCCTATCTTCGTCAGTCCAGGGATATCCTCCATACGGAGCTTTCCCGTCTGTTGCCCCAGGCCATTCTCAGCCCCCTGGAAGCCACCTACCTGGCCTGGGTGGATCTGCGTGCCTACGGTTTTTCCAATCAGGAACTGCTGATGCGCACCCACCGGGCTGGAGTGGCCTTCACCATGGGCACCTTCTTTGGCACACAAGGGGACGGTTTTCTGCGCATCAACCTGGCCTGCCCCCACAGCCAGCTTCGCCACGCCCTGGCCTTGCTGCACAAGGCCGTTACGCAGCCCCTCGTCCCTTGACCCATTACCCTTTGATTCTACCGACAGGAGGAACCATCATGACAGACCTGAACAACGTAATCGAGGAACTAAGAGAATCGCTGATCGATATCCTGAGCCGCTGGGTCTCCATCCCCAGCCTCAAAGCTGATCCCGCGCCAGGCGCTCCCTATGGCCTGGAAGTCAAGCGGGCCCTGGAGGCAGCGCTGGCGGACGCTCAGAAGCTGGGCTTTGATGTGCGAAACATTGACGGTCATGCCGGAGACGTGCGCATGGGCCCCCTTGATAAGGATCCCCTGGGAATATTGGTACATCTGGACGTGGTGCCCGCAGGCGACGGCTGGCAGGTAGACCCCTTTGGAGCCGTACTGGAAGGGGACCGCATCTATGGCCGGGGAACCAGCGATGACAAAGGCCCCGCCGTTGCAGCCCTGTTGGCCATGTATGCCGTAAAGCAGGCGGGCATCCCCCTCTCCCGGGAGGTTCGGCTTATCCTGGGCTGTGATGAGGAAACCGGCATGGACGACATGAAGTATTATGCTGCCCAGGGTTTGATGCCTCGCACCGGTTTTAGCCCCGATGCCAGCTTTCCCGTGATCAACACGGAAAAGGGAATGCTGCAGATTCAGCTGCGCACCCCTGCCGCCTCCGACGGGCTGCCTGTGAAGAGCATTGACGTGGGACAACGGACCAATGTGATTCCCGGAATGGCCACAGCGCTGATCCACGGTGACGGACTTCTCTGTGCAAAGGTCAACCGGCTGGCCGGGGACATGCACCTCCAGGTGGAGGCCGAAATGGCCGGGGACAGCCTTGTCCGGCTGACCTCTACCGGCATAAGCGGTCATGCGGCCTATCCCGAATCCGCCCGCAACGCCATCGGTCAACTGCTGCTTATGCTCCGGGCCCTGGGTGTGGCCGGCGTGTTGAAAACCCTGGCCGATTGCGTGGGCATGGAATACGACGGCTCCGGCCTGGGGGTGAAGTGCACAGACGCGCTCAGCGGCCCTCTTACCTGCAACTTGGGCATTCTGCGTTATGACAAGGACGGCTGCTTTGCCACCCTGGACATCCGCTACCCTGTGCTGGCCTATCACGAGCGCATCGTACACAGCCTGCGCGCCGCACTGGGTGAAGATATCCAGGTCACCGTAGCCGCTCACAAGGATCCCCATCATGTACCCCCAAATTCTCCCCTGGTTACGGCCCTATTGGACGCCTACCACGAAGAGACAGGCCGGGACCGGGAATGCATCTCCACCGGCGGCGGCACCTATGCCCGCTGTCTTGGCGAAGGTGTCGCCTTTGGAAGTGCCTTCCCCGAGGATGAGGAGCTTGCACACCAGGCCGGAGAGTATGCCAGCATTGACGGCCTGATGACCAACATTCGCATCTTTGCCAACGCCATCATGAAGCTGGCCGGGGCGTGACGGGGATCAGGGAGCATGCCCATGTCATCCATTACTGAGCAAAAAGCAGCACTGCGTCTCTACCTCCGTCAGGAACAGGCCAAACTGGATCCTAGCGATCTGCAAGGCTCTGATCAGCAAATTGCCAAGCACTTGCTGGGGCTTGCGGAATGGAAAGCGGCTCATACCATTTTTCTGTATCTGAGTGTCGGTAAGGAGCCGGATACCTGGAGCATCCTGAAAGAGGCATGGCGGGAAGGAAAACGTGTAGCAGTCCCCCGCTGCCAACCCGGCGGCATCATGGAAGCGCGAGAGATCTCTTCCCTTCAGGGGCTTGTGCCCAGGAGCTTTGGTATTCTGGAGCCAGATGAGTCCCACCCCTTGATTTCCCCGGAGGAACTCGATCTGGTCATCGCCCCCTGCCTGGCGGCGGATGGCCGGCTTCATCGCCTGGGCCATGGGGCAGGCTATTATGACCGGTATCTTCCCAGGGTGCGCTGCCCGATACTCTGCCTGTGCCGGGGCGTGTTTTTGCTGGAGAAGCTGCCCGCGGATGAACTGGACGCGCCTGTGGACCGGGTGATTACCGAAGCCGGGGTGTTCCCAACTCCCTAGGATACAATGCGATCGAATAAAACGCTCTTCCTTCTCGCAATCCTTTAATGCGATCTGGAAGAGCGTTTCTTATCGGTTGTCTTTCATCCAGGGGTTCCCCGTCATCCGGTGAAATCCTGCAATCACCGGAAAGCGAAACCCCTTGACAATATCACTTACTTGCCATCCACCTTGGCCATGTACTCGATCAAGTCCACAACCTTGTTAGAATAGCCCCACTCGTTGTCATACCAGGCCACGAGCTTCACAAACGTATCCGTCAGGCTGATGCCGGCGGTAGCGTCAAAGACAGACGTACGCGGGTCGCCGATGAAGTCGCTGGAGACCACGGCATCCTCGGTGTAGCCGATAATGCCCTTCCAGTGCTCGGACTCGGATGCTTCCTTCATGGTCTTCTTGATGTCCTCCATGGTGGCGGGGGTCTTCAGGTTGCAGGTCAGGTCCACCACGGATACGTCGGCGGTGGGGACACGGAAGGACATGCCGGTGAGTTTGCCCTTGAGTTCAGGGATAACCACACCCACAGCCTTGGCTGCGCCGGTGGAGGATGGGATGACGTTGAAGGCAGCGCCGCGGCCGCCGCGCCAGTCCTTATTGGAGGGGCCGTCCACGGTCTTCTGGGTGGCGGTGGTGGCGTGCACCGTGGTCATGAGGCCGTCTGCAATGCCGTATTTGTCATTGATCACCTTGGCCAGGGGGGCCAGGCAGTTGGTGGTGCAGCTGGCATTGGACACCACGTTCATGTCCTTGGTGTACTTGTCATTGTTGACGCCCATCACAAACATGGGGGTTTCCTTGTCCTTGGCGGGAGCGGTGATAACAACCTTCTTGGCGCCGCCCTTGAAGTGGGCGCTGGCACTGGGGGTATCGCAGAAAACGCCGGTGGCCTCGGCAATGTACTCGGCGCCCGTGCTCTTCCAGTCGATTTCAGCGGGATCCTTGCAGCCGAACACCTTGACCTTCTCGCCGTTGACGATCAGGGTATTTTTGGCGGCATCGACCTCGATGGTGCCCTTGAACTGGCCGTGAACGGTGTCATAGCGCAGCATGTAGGCCATATAATCCAAGGGAATGAAAGGATCGTTGACAGCGCAAACAATCACGTTGGGGTTCATCATGGCAGCCCGGAACACCAGGCGGCCAATCCGGCCAAAACCGTTAATACCAACCTTAATCATAAATGGAAACCTCCTAGCAAAGCATTTCGTCCCGTCCTGTATTGTACCCAAATATGGGACATTTTGCAAGGGCAAACGCCGCCATTGACCAAATAGATTGTTAAAAATTTTTCAAAAACCCATCCCTACTTCAGCGCTTCGGGGTTTAGGCACTGGAGATCCTCGGTTACAAACAGGCCGTCCTTGCGGATCAACTGGCCGTCAAAGTACATCTCGCCTCCACCGTAGGCTGGGGTCTGGATACAGACAAGGTCCCAGTGGATGGCGCTTTTATTGCCATTGGGGCATTCGTCATAGCAGGCTCCGGGGGTGAAGTGGAAGGAACCGCAAATCTTTTCATCAAAGAGAGTGTCCTTGATCGCTCTGGTGATGTAGGGATTGACACCGATGGCAAACTCGCCTACGTAGCGGGCCCCCTCGTCGGTGTCAAAAATGGCATTG
>Ga0123335_1004603_pt1 | contig 17655 bp, 13 predicted proteins | sample BiotimSIPDNA_2_FD_89707 | JGI IMG/M metagenome (GOLD analysis project Ga0123335, IMG submission 89707) | Anaerobic biogas reactor microbial communites from Washington, USA - Biogas_R2 time_0 SIP DNA | ecosystem: Engineered > Bioreactor > Anaerobic > Unclassified | place: Washington, USA...
TAATCCTTAACTTTTATTATATCATATCTCAGAAAAAATATTACCTCGAAAAAACGAGGGGTATTAGAACAATTTCACCCAACCCTTCAAAGATATCTGCAAAATATGCAATAAAGAAGAAGTTTGTTTAAGAACTTTGGAAACAAAAAGAACCAAATGGGAATGGTTACAAGATATTTTTCGGTTTCTTTTTGAAAATGTTTTTGTAGTCAGCCTTATCAATTAATCTATCGAGTACCAAGAGAAGGGAAGGTAAAACAAATAAGACTAACATCACAGAGGTTGCCGCTCCGATGCCGAGAAGCATTCCCATGGTTGAAACTACTCCAGATGCCACAAGACCCATCGATAAGCCAGATATTGTAAGAATGGATCCGGAGGTAATAATTGTGGGGAAGACTGCGTTCTCAGCCTCTGCCATTGCCTCTATTTTTGTGAGATAAAGATGTTTTGTGGAACGATATCTGTTTGTAAGAACAATACCATAATCTATAGTTGCACCCATTTGTATGGCGCATACAAGGAGATACCCAATAAAAGATACAGGGGTTGAGGATAAGAAAGGAATAACAAAGTTAATCCAGACTCCTCCTTGAATAACCAAAATGAGAAGAACAGGCAAGAAGGCATTCTTAAAAGTGAAAAACAAAATTAATAACACAAATAATACCGTCAGTAGACTGATTAAGAGGTTGTCTTTTGGGAAAACTTTGGCCATATCATAACAAGCTACACTTTCTCCGGCCATATAATACTCCTCATAAAATACGGATAGTTCAGTTGTTAAATCATCAATTAGGGCAAGACTTTCTTTACTTTCAGTGGGGCTATTTATGTTAAACATAATCCGGGAGTAGGTTTCTCCTTCAAAATTTGCTCTTGCCATCGAAAGCTGTTCCAGTTGCTTTCCGTAGTCCGTGTCTTCAATACCAGGGAATACCTCAGATATTTTTGCGGATGCAACTTGCATTAAATCTATAAACATTACAGGATACTCTTCTGCAGATATTTCAGTGGTGGGGTCTTTTTCGTCAATATACATTTGAAATAACGACGTAAGCATACCTTCAGTTAATGGGATCCCTATATCAAGTCCGGAAAGGGACTGGACGGTTACCATGTCGGTTAGATATAGCCCATCGGTTACTTCTATAGAGGAAAGTCCTGTTACATCAGTTATTATTTCCTTACTCTTCATAAATTCAATAAGAGCTTTTTCTTTTTCATAGTCTCCCTTCGGAATAACAATCGCTAAATCGTTTTTATATCCAAAATCCTCGGCGATATGATCCTGAGAATCAAGTATCCTTTTTGCCCCGTTAATGTTGTATGAGTATTCGTTGAAAAACTGACCGGTTCCTGCGAGTACCAGAATAATTAAAAAAGCAATTGAAATCGGAGTTCTGAACTTTAGTATAGCTTTAGCAGGTCTTACTACACTCGGGACAAAATTTTTGTGTTTGGTTTTTTGAAGCTGTTTGTCAAATATTACCAATAGTGCAGGCATGAAGAACATAACAGCAAGCAAGCTGAAAACAATGCTTTTCGCAAGGGATAAGCCCATTTCTACTCCGATTGGAAGAGTCATAACGAGTAATGCGCAAAGCCCTGCTATAGTAGTAAGAGAACTTGAAAGGATCTCAGGTGTACCTTTCTTAAGTGCGTTGATTACCGCTGTTTTTGCGTCGTAAATAGCCCTTTCCTCCATAAATCGATGAAGGAGAATAATACTATAATCCAAAGACAGGGCGAGCTGGAGAATAAGTCCCACCAAATGAGATATATATGAGATACCATTGAAAAGAAAGTTTGTGCCCATGTTAAGAATTACTGCGACACCAAAGTTCAATAATAAAACAAGTAACTCAAAGAAAGTCTTTGATGTAAAAACCAACATCATAAGTATGGCTACCAGTATAATTATCCCAACCTTTAAGATACTGTCTATAGTTTCTAAACGAGTGTAATAGGACAGGGCTGATTGTCCGCTCATGTAGAATTCTGCTGATTCCATTTTTTCTGCAATACTGGAAATGGTATCATTGGCTTCGTTGGTTGAGTCGTAGTCGGTAAGTGAAATAGTAAAAAAAGCAGAGTTGTTTATATAATTCTTGCTCTTATCAAAAGCAACAACAGCAACACCGTCTATTTTTGACAATTCATCCTGCAAAATACCTGCTTCTTCTTCTGATATATCCTTTACCATTAGGTAAAAAGACCCTTTGTCATCGAACTCTGTTTTTAAAACAGCGACAGCATCCGAGGTATTGCTATTTCGGGGCGCAAAAGAAGATAGATCGTATACGACCTTAGTGTTAAAAAACATCACTATTCCGGCTATTGATAAAACAGCAAAAATGATGATCATTAGCCATCTGTTTTTTACAAGAGAATTAAAAAATGCGTTCTTTTTTTCTTCCATACTTCATATATATATTTGTTGTGATAAGTATACATTATACAACCAATGCGTATATTAATAAACTTAAATAAAAGATAGAAAACAAAGAAAAATTACTGAAATAATTAGTTTTGCACAGTATTATGTTAAAGAAGGCTAAAATATCCATCGTTGATTTGAGGCCAGTTTTTTGTTAATCTAAAAGATGAAGTATCTGGAAAGGAGCGAAAAATGGCCGCTAGAGAAAAAGAGTATAAGAAAGTATTAACAAAGGCTGACCAAGGTATATATGTGTATATCCCAATTGAAATAGATGATGACGTCGAGAGAATGGAAATACATTATGACTATACACCCTGGCAACCAAAAGGATCAGCTTGGAAAAACGATGTGGATGTACTCGTTTTAGATGAGAAAGGAAATGACGTAGGGACCAGGGGTTCAGTCATAAGAGACATTATTATTTCCCCATATTATTCCACTCCCGGATTCGACACTCGTAAAATAAACAAAGGAACTTGGAATGTTGTTGTTTTACCAGCTAGAATGATAAGTGAGGAAGTCGATTTTTCCTTGAATATAAAAACATTTACTAAAGAAAAGAGATGGTATAAAGGGGAAACCCATTGCCATACGCACAATTCGGATGGGAATCTATCATACGACCAGTTGATAAAGAAAGCCAAAAAGGCCGGTCTTGATTTTATGTTTATTACCGACCATAACCGCACCATTCTTCACATGCCAAAATCCCTGGATTACCTGACAGTTATTCCGGGAGTTGAACTTACTTATGTAAACGGGCATTCCAATCTTTGGGGTCTCCAAGTGCCGTATACGGGAACCTTTGTAACCAATGAGCAGCAAGGATATTTAGAAAAAAAAGCAGAAGCCGAGAGCAAGGGCGCACTGGTTAGTATCAATCATCCCCATTGTTCAAAATGTGGTTGGCACTGGCCTCTAGATAACTTCGATTTTGACTGCGTGGAAATCTGGAACGGTCCAATGAGAATGGACAACATGAAAAGTATTGAGTGGTGGGATAACGAGCTTAAGAAGGGCAGACATTTAAGTGCCGTAGGAGGAAGTGATTTCCATCGTGATTACTATATAGTTCCCTTATTTGCCATGCCTACAACCCATGTTCTGTCTGAGGGAAGAGAGCCTGAAGATATTATGAAAGGGATAAAGGAAGGCCGTACTAGCATGACCTGTTTTCCTTCTAGTACTTTCATCGATATGACTGTTGGAGATTCAGTTATTGGAGATACAGTCGAACTTAAAGAAGGGACGAAAGTAAGTGTAAAAGTAAAGGGACTAAGGAGAGGACACGTTCTCAGAGTTTTAGATCAGGATGGCGAGATATACTCACATAAAGCAAAATGCAAAGAGGATCATGTAGCCGAAATCCCGGTAAGAAATAAAGGATATGTTAGGGCTGAGGTTGTTTTTAAATACAAAGGGATAATGAAGTTTCTGTTTAACATAGGGATGAAATTCCTTATGCCCGAACAGGCCTTTAAAAAGATTCCCCCGATGGTTTTTGCAATTTGCTCTCCGATTTGGTTTTCATAGAAATACATCGACTTTCAAAGTTTGTAAAAAATGCTGTTTAAACCGAGATAAATACTTCAATTTACATCGGTTATAAACATGCTGTTTTTGCCGATAACGAAAAAGCTGTAAAAAAAGCATTTTTCAGGGATACTCTTTTTTGTCTTTATACCTTACCTAGTAAAAAATTATTATAATACTCTTAGAGTACTAGGATAAGATTGGGCGCTAAATAAATTGCAAAAATACACACTCAAGTGATATAATACAAAAACGTTTATATAAACTAATAATATTACACATACGTGAGGAACAATGGAAAATAATAGAGTTGGAAGATGGAATTGGCTGATTATTGCGCTGGTTATAGTCGCAATAGTAGTGCTAGCGATATATTTCTCGGGTGGATTTGGATCGAAAACTCCCGTGATTTCGTACGATGAATTGATTGCCAAGGTAGATGCGCAAGAAGTAGAGGGATTGTATTTTACATCAAGCTACTCAGTTAATGTATTGTATAAAACAGATGCTACTGAAGCTAACGTAAATAGTTTTAAGGCCGGAAAATTTAAAAGTGCAACCGCAATTGTAGTATACAGAGACAACTTAGTTGAGACTATTGAAAGACATAGTGAAGCAGCCAATCTTGTTACTCCGGGAAGCTATGCTCTCCCTAAAATCATGCTAAATGACCCTGAAGCCGGGAAAGGAATGTCAACCATTCTTTCTATCGGATCTTTAGTTTTACTTATTGGAATCGGAGTAATGTTATTCTTTGCTTTAAGAGGCAAGGGTGGCACGAAAGATGCAGTATCCTTTGGAAAGACCAAGGCCAGAGTAAGCGCAAATGTCAAAATTAGATTTAGCGATGTCGCAGGTGCTGAGGAAGAAAAGGAAGAGCTAAAGGAAATAGTTGAATTTTTAAAATCGCCCAAGAAATTTAAAGAAGTCGGGGCTAGAGTTCCTAAGGGAGTTCTATTAGTTGGAAGACCAGGAACAGGAAAAACTTTGTTTGCAAAAGCCGTCGCAGGGGAAGCTAATGTACCCTTCTTCTCAATAAGTGGTTCAGACTTTGTCGAGATGTTTGTAGGTGTTGGAGCTAGCCGTGTCAGAGATCTTTTCCTTCAAGCTAAAAAATCCCAGCCATGTATCGTTTTCATTGATGAAATAGATGCTGTTGGAAGAAAAAGAGGAGCTGGACTTGGTGGCGGAAATGATGAAAGAGAACAAACGTTGAACCAGCTTTTAGTCCAGATGGACGGTTTTGACGAGAATGACGGAGTAGTAATAATTGCTGCAACCAACAGACCGGACGTACTTGACCCAGCACTTTTAAGACCGGGTCGTTTTGACAGACAGATTACCATTCATATGCCCGATGTTAAGGGGCGTGAAGCAATATTCCGTGTACATGCAAAGAACAAGCCTTTGGCTCCTGCTGTTGATTTTAGAAATCTTGCAAGACTTACAACCGGTTTTAGCGGAGCAGATATTGAGAACCTTCTTAACGAAGCGGCAATTCTTGCAGCAAGGGACAACAGAAAGGTTATCTTTATGCAGGATATATATGAAGGGATCAATAAGGTTATTGCAGGGCCACAGAAGAAGTCCAGAATAATAACCGAAAGAGATAAGAGAATTACCGCATACCATGAAGCTGGACACGCTCTTGTTGGAAGGTTTATGAAATACTGTGATGCAATCCAGGAAGTGTCCATAATTCCAAGAGGAATGGCTGAAGGATATACCATCTCAAGACCTAGAACGGATGATAATCATATTACATATAATCATTTGATGGATACCATCGCAATGACGTTAGGCGGAAGAGCTGCCGAAGAAATAGTAATTCAAGACATTTCTACGGGTGCCTCTATGGATATTAAACAAATAACCTCAATTGCAAGAAGCATGGTAACAGAATGGGGTATGTCTCCAAAACTTAAGAATATATATTTTGGAGGAGAAGAAGAGGTCTTTATTGGCAGAGATTATCAGACTACAGCAATGTATTCCGAGGAGATTGCCGCTATAATTGACTCCGAAATCAGAGTAATTCTAGATACGAACTATGAAAGGGCTTTGAAAACGATAAATGACCATATTGATGTTTTACATAACATGGTAAAACTGTTGTTTGAGCATGAAACCATTTATGGGGACGAAGTAGATATGTTAATAGATGGAAAGTCTGTTGAAGAGGTTTCCGAGTATATTAAAAACAAGAAAATCGAGCAGGACAAAATAGCTGCTGAAGAAGCTGCCAAACTAAAGGAAAAAAGTCCTCTTGGAAATCCCAAAGATATGATAGTTCCCGAGAAAGCGGCTGAGGTATCCTTTACCATAGCGCCCAACGGTGCCATAGAGATAGAAGTTCCGGAAAACGTTGCCTCAGAAAATATAGAAACCCCGACAACGAAGATTGAAGAGGTAAAAGAAGATAAACCTGAAGTAGTGGAGAGTCTTTCTAAAGAAGAAGCTCCCGATAACAAAGAAGATAAGCCGGAATAATGCTTCACGAATAAATAATAATCATATTAGCCTGCATAATTTGCAGGCTTTTTAGTTGGGAAACGGAGAATATATGAGTATAGTTGAGTTTCTGCTGATAGGAATAGGACTTGCAATGGATGCATTTGCAGTCGCTTGCTGTCGCGGAGTTGAAATGAAAAAGTTCGCATGGAAAACGGCCTTACTCATTGCATTTTTCTTTGGTTTCTTTCAAGCTCTCATGCCCCTTATTGGATGGGCCACAGGTTCTCAGTTTCAAAAGTATATAATGGCAGTTGACCATTATATTGCTTTTGGTCTCCTTGTTCTTTTAGGACTGAAGATGATATATGAGGGCATAAAAAAGGATAAAAAAGAGAAATGTCCATCAAAATTTTCCTTCTGGACTCTCTTAGTCCTATCAATTGCTACAAGCATAGATGCCTTGGTCGTAGGAATCACCTTTGCCTTTATTAATGCAAATATCTGGATTGCAATCAGTATTATTGGAAGTGTCACCTTCCTTCTTTCCTTTATAGGGGTCTGGCTGGGTCAAAAGATTGGGACCAAGCTAAAAGGCTTTGCCGAAATAGCCGGTGGAATAATCTTAATCCTGATCGGAACAAAAATCCTTCTTGAGCATCTTTCAGTAATATCTTTTTAAAAATATCGCTTTTTATTGATGGCAATATTTAATTTCTCTTATATATCTAGATTTACAGGAGTATAGCTATTATTGTTTAGCAAAAATAGTTAGAATTGACACAATCTTATATTATGGCAAAATGTAATTAGAAAACATTTTGGTCAGGAATAGATATGAACTATATAAATAGAGCTATAGAAAAAGCTTTTTTAGAAACACAAAAAGAATATCCAGTTGTTTTATTAACGGGGCCAAGGCAGGTAGGAAAAACTACTATGCTAAGAAAGCTTATGGAGGGCAGGAGATAGATTTAATCTTGGAGAAGGATGGGATATTACATCCTATAGAAATAAAAAAAGCAGCGATAATAACAAAAGAGATGATATCCAATTTTTCTCTTCTCAAAGCAGTGTATCCCTATTCAGTTGGGAAGGGGGCAGTAATTTGTAATGCACAAAAACTTAGTGCTATCAATCAAAACACATTAATCATCCCAGTTTCAATAGTATAGGTTGGTTTAGAAAACTGCAGGCAAAGATTGAATCAAGAGAATGTTGTAAAACATATTGGGATTGTGATAGAAATGATGAGAATAGGTAGAAAAAATGGAAAATACTTGGTATCATTCTAACAGAGTATGCGAGAAAAGCTATAGAAAGTTATTTAGTCTTAAAAAGGAGACATTGACAATGAGTAAAATGGAAGAACAAGAAAAATATATAGATATAATCAAAGAAATAGCAACTGATTTTAGAATAATGAAAAATATACGCCCCTTGAAACAAAGCGAGGTAAATTATTTTTATGATGAGTTTTCCATTAGCGCAAGCCACAATTCAAATGCAATCGAGGGGAATACTTTTACTTATGATGAGACACGATTGCTTTTAAAAGAGGGAGTGACATCAAGTGCTCGCAGCTATAAAGAACACGAGGAGATTGTGGGATACAAGCAAGCATTTGATTTTTTATATAAAGCATTAAAAGAATCCAGAAAGGTCACAGAAGATTTTATTAAGGAACTACATTCATATGTCTTAAGGGGAAATGAAGAGGCAGGAAGTTATAGAACAATACAAAACTATATTGGAGATATGTTTAATGTTACATATACTCCTTGTTCGCCTTCGATAGTTCCTAAAAAAATGAAATCTTATGTAGAAGAATTGCAAAAAGATATGGAAAAAAATGTTTCCATTAAGGAACAAGAAGAGGTGGATTGGGTTAGTATCTTTCATAGCCTTGCAAAGCACCATATAGAATTTGAAAAAATACACCCATTTATTGATGGGAATGGGAGATCTGGAAGATTGCTCCTAACTTATGAGATTATATCGATGGGGCTCCTTCCAATCGACATTAGATATGAAGAAAGAACAAGATATTACTCAGCACTTTCATCCTATGATGATAAGGCAAAATATAGCATAAACCCAACAAGTAAAACAGATAAAATGGCAAAGTTAATCGCAGAGAGTGAACTTCGGAGTATGAAGGTTTGGATTTCTATTTTTGGAGAAATAACCAGTGGAGAAATGGATGAATCTGATATAGAAATTGGAGATAAATAGAACGCGTAATAGATTAATTCTCTGTATAAGAAAGCAAAATATAAATCTATATAGATTAATTCTCTATATAAGAAAGCAAAATATAAATCTATATTAATTCTAATTACAGTCCTTCATTCCAGTTTGGAATGTATGATTTTTGTGCAGAAGACATTTCTTGAATAAATACATCTTCAAAACCCATGTCCCGAGCCTTGTTAATCACCAGTTTATACTCCAAGGGTTTAAGTGTTGATGGGAGTTCAGGGCAGGAGGGCATTGGAGTGAACTGGGACATTAAACTAAGAGTCACCTCTGTCCCAAGATTTTCTTTTATAACTTTAAGAACATTTATACTGTCCCCAGAATTTCCTGGAAGAATCATGTGCCTGATTATCACCCCGGTTTTCATTAGTCCATTTGAATCATATGTATTTTTCTTTTGTTTAACCATTTCGGCAATTGCAGCTATTGCAAATTCAGGATAGTCATACCTTCCAGAATATTTTTTTGCGAGATCACTTGATGCATATTTCATGTCGGGAAGATATATATCGACATATTTTTCCATGTTCCTAATAACCTCTGTTAATTCATATCCCGAGGTATTGTATACAATTGGGATATTAGGCATATATATATCCAAGGTTTCCCGAATTTTATGCGAATAATGAGTAGGGGTGACAAAGTTAATATTATGTACCCCTAGACCTTCAAGCACCTGTAATTTACCCGCCAATTCCTTAGGCGAAAACTCTTTTCCCGAAGGTTTTTTGCTGATTTCGTAGTTTTGACAGAAGGAGCATTTCATGGTGCACCCTCCGAAAAATACTGTTCCGCTTCCCTTTGTCCCTGATATCGGAGGCTCTTCAAAAAAATGAGGGGCTATACGGTTAATAATCATATCCTCGGGAGACAGGCAAATACCTAAACTTACCTCTCTGTTGACATTACATCTATTTGGACAAAGATTACAAATCAAAGTGATTCTCCAATAAAAACTAAATACTCATATTTGAAAAGGAATATTTAAGACCAGCCTTTCGATTATATAAGGGAGAGTATTCCGAAAATGACAACCTGTGAAATAAAATATATCCAGATGGTATATCTTCCCGGGATACTAACAATCTTATGCCATTTGCCATCAAGGTTGGGCATAAGGCTTTTCTTTTTAGGATAAAATAAAACTCCGGCAGCAGCCCCTAGCATAAAGAATCCAAAATATGGAAGGAGGGGGAAGTAGTCAGCAGTCCACCAGTCACGGGTGTATATAAACATACCTGTCCACTCGGAAGTCGGGGCTACGGTAGCATAGTTAACACTAAAATCATAAAAAGGAACATTGTATAGATCGTTCATAAGGAAGGCAATAATAGTAATAGCTAAAAACACTCCGAACTTCGAAAATCTGAAAATCAGTTCTTTTTTCCTAAATCCGGTTTCATCTTTTAACTTATTTAGTTTTTCTTTAAATTCTTCTTTATATTCGGGTGTCTTATTAATTTGTTCCTGAGGGTAGTATGCGGCTAGCGTAGCTTTTACTTTCTTTCTGAGCGGGTTTTCAGGGTTGAATAAATTAACAATAAACTCAACTAAGCTAAATATAGTAAGAGAGAGAGCAAAACAATGGATCACGCCGAACTTAATAAAAATGCTGACTCCTTGAGCGCCCAGCATAGAGTCGGCAAGATATGTAACCAGGGATAATAGTCCTGCAACAATACCCATTTTCAAGGCCCTGAAGGGATTACTTCTACTAAACGTTGTACAGATTCCTGAGATATAAAAGAAGAGGAAGACAAATACTGCCCATCCATAAAGTCTTAAGTCACTTGTAAAATATTCCCTTCCGAAATTTGAAAACTGAACTAGATGGGCGTTTCCAGAATACAATAAGTTTGCGCGGAAAACATAGCCCACATCATACATGAAGTGATCCCAGACCACCAAAAGGATAGAAATTCCCCTTGCTGCGTCAAGCTCCCATGCCCTTTCTTTCTTTACCTTATTTTTCTTGTTTTTCTTTCCCATCAATTTTGCACTAATATATATACTGCTTCAGAAATAATATTAATTGTTATCTATGGATTACTCAAAACTTGGGGTTTTTAAATTCCACTCTATCTTTTACTGCCTTGCCGTTAACTAAACGAAAAACCTCAAACCTGTCACTATACTCATGTATTAATGTATTAGCTTCAAGAACGGAAAGATAAATCTTTGGTTCTTCTTTAGGAGAAGTGTAAGTGTTTTCTGCCCATGGACTATTGGAATATGGAGAATAAGGGGGTGGGCTTTGATAAACAGGAGGAGGTGGAGGTAAGGGAGCTTCCTTGGGAACTGGCTCGTAAGGAATATCCTTTGGTAGAGCCTTTTTTTCTTTGTCCAATTGTTTCTTTGCCTTTATAGCTGCCTTTATCTCTTTTCGAGACATTTTTTTGGGATCCTTTCTTTCAGCTTCTCTTTGGGTATCAGAAGGGTATGGCTGCTGATACATCTGTTCCGAAGAATACGGAGCATTGGGGGAGTAAGGGCCATTTTGATACATTTGCCCGGAAGAATACTGATTATTTGGATTATATGCCCCTTGATTAATATAATTCGGGGAAGGATTAGAATAGGGTTGTCCCTGATTATTTTGATAATTTTGCTGATATTGATTTTCTCTGGGATTATTCTCAGAATTCCCTTGTCCTGAAGAAACCTTTTCCTCTTTTTTCCATGTAGGATTCTTGAAGCCTTTAACCACATTCTTTGCTGGATTAATTACTAGTTTCTTAAAAGTAATTACCAAGGAGGCGAGTGCAGTTATAAAAAAGATAACTAAAAATAAAACATGACCTTCCGAATCGAACTTAAAGGGATTTGAACCCGAAGAAATCCAAATAACTAATCCCACGATAGCGCAAATAGTCACTATCCACAGACCGGTGTATTTTACAAAGACATTGTAAAGAAATCTAAGTATTGAGCCAAAAATGACCCCGGCTCCCTTTTTGTTATTTTCAGCTTCCTTTTTCTTTTTGAATGCCATACAATCCCCTCGTCAATTTTATGGTGCTTTTTATATTATATACTATTTTTAATAAAAGTGATAAGTGTATCTTAAAACAACGATTAAGTGTAAATGCTAAATATGAATTTACGGCACAAAAAAATAAGTTATGCATTGAAAACGCAATAAGTTATGCATTGAAAACTCAATAAGTTATGCATTGAAAGCTCGATAAGTTATGCATTGAAAACGCAATAAGTTATGCATTTCTATTGACTTCGAAACAGTATGCCTATATAATTATGACAGGGAGAAGAAAAAATGAGAGAATATTTAGAAAGATTAATAGAAACTACTATATCGGATACAATGCGCTCCGTGGGGTGTGTTGTTATAGAAGGGCCTAAATGGTGTGGCAAATCTACAACTGGGCAAAGATTTGCAAAATCTGTTATTGAACTTGCTAAGCCAAATATATACAGACAATACAAAATATTCTCAGACTTAGGCGACCCTAATTTACTAAAAGGGGAAAAGCCCTTGATGTTTGATGAATGGCAAAAAATACCTGATTTATGGGATTATATTCGCGCTGATATTGATGAAAATGGGCTTCGTGGGCAATATATTCTTACTGGATCTACTAAGCCACAAGAAGATGAGAAAAGGCATAGTGGTACCGGGAGAATAATAAAGATTGTCATGCGACCAATGTCACTTTGGGAGTCCAGGGAATCAAATGGCCAAGTCTCTCTTCGAGAATTATTTGATGAGCCTGATTATATTGCAGGGGAAAACAACCACAAATTAAGCGATATCGCATTTTTATTGTGTAGAGGCGGTTGGCCACAATCAGTATTAGAAAAAGAGAAAGACATTGCATTAATGGCTGCACGAAACTACATTAGTACTCTTATTGAGCAGGATATTAACGAAGTAGATGGAAAGAAGAAAAATCCAGCAAGAGCAAGAGCTATTCTCAGAGCATACGCAAGAAACCTTTCCACATCTGCTAAATTATCGACAATAAAAAACGATATAGAGGTAAATGATACAGCTTTAGATCCTCGAACATTGGATTCATATATTAATTCATTTAGAAACCTATATGTCATTGAAGATATAGAGGCATGGTCTCCAAAACTACGCTCAAAATCAGTCTTGAGAACAACAAACACCAGACAATTAATTGATCCTTCCTTGGCTACTGCAGCTCTAGATGCTTCTCCAGAAGATATAATATCCGATATAAAAACATTTGGCTTTTTATTTGAATCGCTATGCATTCGTGATTTAAGAATATATGCCCAATCTTTAGGGGGCAGTGTATATAATTATCGAGATTCAAGCGGGTTAGAAACTGATGCAATTATTCATCTAAAAGATGGTAAGTGGGGAGCAATAGAAGTAAAAATTGGTGGAGAAGATAGTATTGAATTAGCTGCAAAACATCTTATCGAATTAAAAGATAAAGTTGATACTGAAAAAATGAATCAGCCGTCCTTTTTAATGGTGTTGACTGCCTCACGGTATGCTTACAGACGTTCGGATGGAATATATGTAGTACCAATAGGTTGTCTAAAAAACTAAACCCAGGGATTTTTTCTCCCTGGGTATATAATCTAATTGGGCCCCGAACTAATTTTATAATCTTCTATTCTAGATAATTAAGCTAAGGCAAGTATAGAGGATTAAAAATTTTTCAACCTATTTTATAACATCAGTTCCAAGATACTTTCTCAGTGCCTCTGGGACGGTGATGCTTCCATCAGCATTTTGGAATTGCTCGACAATTGCCGGAATTACTCTGCTTGTTGCCAGTCCACTTCCATTAAGCGTATGAACAAAGTTGGTCTTGCCCGTTAAGCTGTCGCGATATTTGGTATTATTTCTTCTTGCCTGATAATCATTAGCATTTGATACTGAGCTTACTTCTTTGTATATTCCCATGCTAGGAATCCAAACCTCTATATCATATGTTCTTGCCATGGATGCGCTGCAATCTCCTGCGGCTAGCTTACTGATGTGGAAGTGAAGTCCCAATCCCTCGACTAGAGCAGCTGCTTTATTGACCAGTTCTTCAAAGGCCTCGGCAGATTTTTCCGGGTGAGCATACTGAACCATCTCGACTTTATTAAATTGATGTCCACGGATCATACCTCTTTCTTCAGAACCATAGCTTCCGGCTTCTTTACGGTAGCAGGGAGTGTAGGCAAATAATTTTTTAGGTAGGTCTGCTTCATCCATTATTTCTCCGGCATAAAGATTGACTAAGGCTGTTTCGGCAGTAGGTAACATAAAACGATTTTTCTTTCTGTCTGCTTCACCTTCTAGCCAATACACATCTTCGGCAAACTTAGGAAATTGTCCAGCTCCGAACCCACAGTCATAATTTAACATGTGTGGGGGGAGAATAAATTCATAGCCATCTTTGAGGTGAGTATCGATAAAGTAGTTTAACAGGGCCCATTCAAGTCTTGCGCCCATACCTCTATATAACCAATATCCTCCTCCAGCAATCTTTGTTCCTCTTTCATAGTCTATCATCTTTAACGAGGTGCAGAGTTCGACATGGTTTTTGGGTTGGAAAGAAAAGACCGGCTTTTCCTTAAACTCTTTTATTACCTTATTGTTTTCCTTTTCTCCAGGAAGAAGATCGGGATCTGGAATGTTGGGAAGACCGGCTAAGAAGTCGTTCATTGAACTATCCAGTGCAGATACTTCGGCATCAAGTCTTGCTATCTCTGCTCCGATTAAACGCATCTCTTCAAATACGCCTTCAACTGGTTTTCCTTCTTTTTTTAGTTTAGGAACTTCGGAGGAAACCTTATTGCGCTTTGCTTTTAGATTCTCAACTTCCTGTAGCTTTGTACGGCGTTCTTTATCTTTAGACAAAAACTCATCAAAGTTTACAGAAAATCCTTTCTTTAGAAGTGCTTTTTGAACTTCTTCTGGCGAGGTTCTAATCAGATTAATATTTAGCATATGTTTTTCCTCCATTATTGCACTTTGTGCAATCAATATATTTATTTTAGTCTCCTAAACTATCTATTTCTAGCTTTACGTGTATAATCTCAAAACTCTTTCAAATCCTAAACTTTTATTATTTAACAAGCTATATTTCAGGATTATTATCTAATTACCGGATAGCCTTTTTTCTAAGATATACTTGACCCTGTGACTCAAAGCTAATCTTTATTAATGCATATTATATTCCAGCTTTGGTTTTTTTGCTATTTTAACGAACCTCTTTTTTATATATTGTTGTTTTTATGTATTTCTAAAGTGTGACTTTATTTTTGCATAACAACCCTTTTTTAAAGAGCTCATATGTTTTTCTTTTTAATCCTTAATCCTGGGTTAATTAAATGTCTTTATTTGACTTAGCAAGGTAGTCAAAAATAAAGGCTTCAATGTCTCCATCCATAACGCCATTGATATCCGAGGTTTCGTAACCAGTGCGGTGATCTTTTACTAGGGTGTAGGGGCAGAAGACATAGGAGCGGATCTGAGAACCCCATTCAATTCTCTTTACATCTCCTTTTATCCTTGCCTGTTCTTCTTCAAATTCTCTTTCTTTAAGTTCAGTTAGTTTGGCAACAAGCATCATCATTGCTGTCTCTTTATTCTGTATCTGGCTTCTTTCATTCTGACACCATGTAACAATTCCTGTTGGGAGGTGGGTAATTCGAATTGCTGACTCAGTTTTATTGACGTGCTGGCCTCCGGCTCCAGAGGATCTGCAAGTATCAATTCTTAACTCTTCGGGTTTAATTATTATATCTCCAGCATCTAGTATTTCGGGCATGACCTCTAGGGATGCAAAAGAAGTGTGTCTTCTCTTATTTGCATCAAAAGGGCTGATTCTAACCAATCGGTGGACTCCCTTTTCAGCTTTTAAAAACCCATATGCATTATCTCCAGAAAGTTGGAAGGTAACACTTTTAATCCCAGCATCATCCCCGGGCTGATAATCCAGAATGTTTAGTGTATATCCAGCTCTTTCGCCGTACCTTGTATACATTCTGTATAACATCTCCACCCAGTCTTGAGCTTCCGTTCCACCAGCTCCGGCATGCAAGGATAGCAGGGCATTATTTGCATCATATTTTCCGGTAAGGAGAGTTTCTAAAAACAAAATATTAGACTCCGACTCTAATGACTTCAACAACTTGTCGATCTCATGAGTAGTTTCCTCATCTTCCATTTCCTCAGCAAGATCCATTAATTCCCTAAGATTCTCTGCTTTTTTTCGGAGTATATCTACTGTCGCAATTCGTTTTTCCAGATTGGAAATACGCATATTGACTGATTTTGCCTTATTCTGGTCATTCCAAAAACCCTCTTTGCTTTGTTCTTCCTTAAGCTTTTGTACTTCATCTAAAAGCTTAGGAATTTTTAAGGCTTCAGCGGAGGTTTCTATTGAACTGTTAAGTTCTTCAAGTTGTAATCGTTTTTCGTAAAAATCCATTATTTCCTACCTTTATTACCTACTAATTTAAGCTAAATTGCTCATTTTGGCAATTTAATATGATTGTATGCGGTTAAGATATATATAAAAAAAAACCGGGAGTAAAATATTTCCCGGTTAATTATTAATCATTGCTTAGAAAAATGCGTTGTAAGAAAATTAAAACCGGGAATACATGTTAAACCCGTCAGGCATCCTTTCCGCAGCAGTTTTTGTACTTTTTCCCCGAGCCACATGGACAGGGATCATTTCTTCCCACTTTTTGTTCTGAGTCTGATTTTACAAAGGTGAAACCTCTGACAACCTTGTTAACTCTGTCTTCTTCCTGGGCTATAAAGGCATCAATTTTATTATTCTTCAGCAAAGTATAAGCAGTATCTATCTGAATGTTGTTTACCATTTCATCAAACAGATTTGCGCTTTCAAGCCTGTATTCGACAAGTGGGTTCTTTTGTCCATAACCTCTTAAGGTAATTCCCTTTTTCAGGGTATCCATATTGTCGATATGGTCCATCCAATACTTATTGACTACAGTCAGAAGTACATGTTGTTCTATTTCTTTAGAGGTAATCCATCTGCTTCTGTCAGATTGAAGCTTGGCTCTAAGGGCTGATATCGCCTGCTCATAATCGCTTCCCTTTATTACCTTTTGGTTAGCATCTACTTCAATATCTGTTTTAGTTTCCTGGATTTGCTTGTAGAGAAGGGCGTTATATGCTCTTATTCTTGAACAATACTGGACAACTGCAACGCTATACACCAGGTCAGAAACATACGAAATATCTCTTTTTTGAAGGAGTTTCGGATTAATGAATAATTTGGAAACATCAATTTTTAGTCTTACTCCCTTGGAGTTAACTATTTCCTGATATATGACTTCTTCTTCCTCGTCCGCAACAAGAGCTTCGCCGGCTTCTTCTATGCTTTCAGGAGCATCGGATATTTCCTCATCTTCTTTTGCAGCTTCCTCTAAAATGTGCTTCGATAGCTCAATAGGATCATCCAGATATTTTTCGGCAAGTTCGATTTCTTCTTTTGTAGGCATATGATGCATTAAAGAACCTACAACTCTGGTGTTAATTCTTACATAATCAACATCAGTTTCATCCTCAATTTCACCAAATTCAATATTCTCGGATACAACCTTATCTGAAAATACTCCGATATACTTTATTATCTGTTCGTGAACATCGGCACCTTTTAAAATCTCATCTCTTTCAGAGTAGATAAGCTGTCTTTGTTTGTTAATAACGTCATCGTATTCCAGGGTAAACTTTCTTATAGCATAATTGTTTTCCTCGGAGCGTTTTTGAGCGGCTTCAAGTTGCTTTGAAAGCATAGGCATCTGAATGACTTCGCCTTCAACGGAGCCTATAAGCCTTGACAACATATTTAAGAGACCCTCTCCACCAAATTTACGGAATAGATCATCTTCTACCGAAACATAAAAACATGAACTACCGGGATCTCCCTGACGAGCCGAACGACCTCTTAACTGGTTGTCTATTCTTCTTGCATCATGCCGTTCTGTACCAATAACCCTGA
>Ga0123335_1004606_pt1 | contig 17653 bp, 20 predicted proteins | sample BiotimSIPDNA_2_FD_89707 | JGI IMG/M metagenome (GOLD analysis project Ga0123335, IMG submission 89707) | Anaerobic biogas reactor microbial communites from Washington, USA - Biogas_R2 time_0 SIP DNA | ecosystem: Engineered > Bioreactor > Anaerobic > Unclassified | place: Washington, USA...
AAATCGGCATGTTCTGTCCTCGATAGGCATCGAGCGACTGCTGTAGCTCGGCGTTTGTTTTGAACCATGAGCGGGTCACTTCTTCCAAATCCCACTGTTGTGCCACCAGTTTTTCCATCTCCTCAACAGACTGAGCAAGTGGAGTGCTAGGCTTCGGAATAACTTCATAGCAAAAAAACCCGGAGACCGACTCCTTTTTTACCAATAAATCGTGCCCTTCATCCACGTCTGTCAGATCATACCGGCTCGTCAACATCTCTAGTTGATCTTGAACGGTCTTTCCCACAGCCCACATCTTGACCTTACCCGTAGATCGGTCAAGAACGTTGTAATAGTACCGTTGCACGGGTTTGACTTGACGAGCCTCTCGTGTGATTTTCTCTCGTTCTTGCCAGTTCTCTATTTGATCGGCCGATTTCCACAACTCCTTGTAGTGTCCGCAGATTGGACAAGATTCGCCCGTACACTGCATTCCTTTGCCGTCGAGGTAGTGTTGTTTGGCAGACGAGAAAACAGAACGGTTCTCTTCGGTGCGACGATACACACTAAATACACGACCGGGTGCAGGTGGCAGAATCCGGATCACACTGTGGCCGAGTTCCAAACGCAAGAAATCGTCTGCGACTGGCGGATAGGATTTGCGATCTCGATGCAACCCTGCCATCCGCTCCACATTCAGCACAGTCTTGGATGGCTTGCAATCGCACGGCGAACACTCGCAGACCTCTTCTTTACACTGAACACAGCAGGCCAAGCCGCCACCACAGTCAGGACAATACATCGCTGCTTGTTGGGCGACTTCTTTTCGGCCTTTGGCATAGACGAAAACTGGGTAGGCGAGAAGACCAACGACGAAGGCGACTGCCAAAACGGTTCCTGTTTGCATATAATCCTCCGTGATTGAAGCAGACGGAGAGCGATAGAAGAGCAGAGTTCGCTCTCCGTCTGCTTCGGCGGGAAAGAACGAAACTAGAAGACGGTGACTTGGTATGGTTCGATCTCACGTCCACGGAAGAACGTGAAGAAACCAGTCTCGTCATCCATTTCGACGGTCAGAAATTCATCGAACGGCTGGCCGTTTTCATCGTCGGTATTGCGAGCGTACTCCCAATAGGTCGCCTTGGAGTGTTCAAGCTCGCTTTCTTCGACGGTGGCGTTGCCATCCTTGTCTTCAAGAAGAGTCAGCCGGGCGTGATAGGGGTTGGTGTTGCCGCCGACCCGCTCGTACCGCTTTTCGGACCCATCGGGAAGTTCGTTGCCCTCGTCATCGTAGTTGACCTGGAAGATGCCACTGGGATCACCGAGGACACCCTCATGGAAGCCCTGGTCGTACTCCATCTCGTCGTACAAATACAAAAGTTGGATTCGACAGCCCAGTTTGTTCACGGCGTCTTCGTCAGGTATGACTCGGAGCCTCATGCGGATGTAGTTGTCCACGTCCAGGGAGATTCCCTTGAGGTGGTAATCCGTATGATAGAACTTCTGACGGCCGATCTGTGTCTCGTAAACCGAGATCTTTTCGATCACGAAATTGATGTCTTTGATGTCTGCCTCGTGTTCGAAGCAAACCGTACAGCCCACTTTTGCTTCGAGCGGGTTGTGGTACTGCAATTCCAGCGGCGTCATGTCCCGCTGATTTTTTCCTGTCAGGATCTCAAAGAGAGTCCTTCCACGTCCATCCGCAGATGCCATCGAACAAGCTCCTTTCCCTGGACTTGGACTACCGACCCCATCTGACCTTGAATAACAAGACGTAGGCCAGATAACAAAGAAAGCCGATTATGATAATCCAGATGAATACTGTTAGTAGACCGGAGCCGCTTCGGGTTTCAACCACAACTGGGTTGTACGCCGCTTCCACGTACTCCTGTTCGTACATCAGGTCTGGATTGTCGGCAAATTCTGCGTCAACATAATCAGGGTTCGGGTTGACCCCTTCAGCTTTCAGCTTGGCAAGTTCCGCAGCAACAGCCGCATCTTTCATGCCACGCTCATAAGCTTCACGTTCGATGGTATTCTGGTTGTGGTAGAGCCATCGTGCCCGCCGTTCAGCGGACCATTCCATCATCATCCACCAGAAGGCCGAACTGTAGCCGCCCCCGACATAGAACGTGGGTTGGCTGTAATACCAATTATAGGGATGGCCGTATCCGTGGTTGTGAATATGCACCTCGGTGCGTTGTGTTCGTTGCTGCGGGGTGTAATAAGTCGAAGGTCTGTTTCGGATCGTCTCGACGGTTGACGATTGCGTTCGCACGCTCACAGTTTTCCCTGTCGGGCTCGTGTAAGACGACCTTGGTGGAGCCGTTGCCGCCTTCGTTTCAGCATAGGTCCGCTTGCTGGATTCTCTAGCTGCCGCCCGTTCTTTGGCCGAACCAGCGAATGTAGATGATCTGCTTCCGCTCGTGCCGCTCGACGGGGAACTGTATTTCGGCTTGGAAGAAGTGCTGCTCGTGCCGCTCGACGGGGAACTGTATTTCGGCTTGGAAGAAGTGCCGCTCGTGCCGCTCGACGGGGAACTGTATTTCGGCTTGGAAGAAGTGCCGCTGCTGTATTTCGGCTTGGAGTAACTGTTTCCACTACTACGACTCGGCGAACTGTACTTCGGTTTTGAGGACGAGCTTCCGAAACTGCTTCGAGAACTGCCCCCGAAACTACTTCGAGAACGCTGAGCCCAACCATCCTCAATGAAGACAGAGGTCAATAGAAACGTAGCTGTTGCCAATACTAGCATCTTGCGATACATGTCTCGACTCCTTCCTGTGAGTGGTGGCGTGTGATGATTTTGCCAGTCTACGGGCACGCTGCAAATCCGTCAATATGGATTTCAAGCCACCCCATACATACTTTCGATGGCAAAATCCGGAATACACGAACATGGATACTGGACCGATCACAAGGGCCACCTGGAAGTAGACGCAGGACTGGCAGCGGGCTTGGCGGCGTTTTTCGCCGGAAAATCCGTCGCTGACTTCGGATGCGGTCCCGGTGGATACACGACTTTGTTCAAACGTTGCGGCATCGACGCCGATGGCTACGACGGAAACCCTTCCTATGAGGGCTACCACATCATTGATCTCGCCGAACCCGTCAAGTTACCACGAATCTATGACTGGGTTCTTGCGCTGGAGGTTGGTGAACACATTCCTGCTCGATACGAACAGATCTTCATAAACAACATAGACCAACACAACCGACACGGGGCCGTTGTCAGTTGGGCTGTTCCTGGGCAGGGTGGGCGTGGCCATTTCAACGAGCGAACAAACGACTATATCAGCCGTCAGTTTGAGGAACGTGGCTACTGTCCTTTACCTGAGATCTGCACAGTGCTGAGATCTCTCTCCAGCTACTTCTGGTTCAAAAACACCATCATGGTATTCGAGAAATGGACTACATCATACCATACCGACCCAGCACCAAGGACCGTGAAAATGGTCTGAGGTATTTGCTGGACTACCTAAAAGACAAACCAGTGAACCCTGTCGTCATCGAAGATGATGGCGTGGGTTTGTTCAATCGAAGTAAACTGCTTAACCGAGGTATATCTGAATCCGACGCAGATATCGTGTGGCTTGCCGACAGTGACATTTTGATTGACAAGTTGGCCTTCGAGAGAGCCGGGGATCTGGTTCTAAAACACAATATTTACAAACCGTTTCGGCGTCGAATCTACGATGTTCCTCTGGAAACATATAGGGAAATTAGCCAGGGAGGTCGGGCGATGACAGAAGAATCTTCGCTGAGAATTGGCCTTGGAGTATTTTCCGGCGTGATTGCGGCAAAAAGGAGTGTGATGTTTCAGATCGGCGGTTTCGATGAGGCGTTTTGCGGCTGGGGTGGAGAAGATTACGCAATAGCCAGACTGGCCTACGTGTTGGGTTTTTCTTGGTACGTGGATGACTTGCCTGCCTATCATTTTGCTCACGAGCGACTTCCTGTGGACACCCCGGAACACGAGCACTTCCGAACAAATCGAGAGTTGTGGTTATGGTACGATAATGCTTCCAAACAACAACTGCGCTTACGAGCCAAAGAAAATCTGAAGAAAAGCTGCCTGTCGCAAAGACTTAAGAAGATTTAAGGCCCCGCTGATCTCTATTGCAAATAGGGACATTTGCAGTATACTGTCGATACATATCCAGGGAAGGATACATGACCGACAAAACCATTATACAAGTAGAAAACGTTAATAGCCGAGTCGTTACCACTGATCGAGATCTCCTGACGGTCCTTCACAGACAGCTACGCTTCAGGCCGAAGAACTATTGGCACAACGAAGCCTACAAGCGTAAAAAATGGGACGGATGGAAGGAATTTTTCGACATCAAAACCGGCATCTTCTTAACGGGCTTGCTTCCGGATGTTCAACTTGCCATCCGAAAGCTAGGCAAGCCTTACACGGTCATTGACCAAAGACAGGGAGTTCGCTGGCAGCACAAGTCTATAGACGAAAATTTTCTCAACCAGTGGCTTCCCAAAGGTTTCGACAAGATCACGCTGCACGACTATCAACCCGATCTTGTCAATCGATGCATCAAATACAATCGGGGTCTGGTCCAGGCTCCCACAGCCAGCGGCAAAACTTTCATTTTGATTTCGGTCCTGAAGTGTCTTCCGCCCAAAACGCCAACACTGTTTGTAACAAAGAACGCCAGTTTGGTTCACCAGAACTACTTGGAGATGCAGCAGTGGGGCGTAGAGAACCTCGGCCGTTGGTATGGAAGGTACAAAGAACCCAACTACGTGATGTGTGTCACAAACCACGTCAAAACCTTCGCTTCGTTAAAAAAACTGCTGCCGAAGTTCAAGGTGCTTTTAGTGGACGAGGTTCATGACTGCATGTCAGACGTTCCGATCTCGGCCTATCGCAAGATGAAGAGCGCTTGCGTGCGGATTGGGTTTTCAGCCACGCCATACAAATGGAACAAAAAGAGAGTTGACGACGTACACAAGTATACGGTACGGGGTCACTTTGGACCGGTCTTCAAAACCTCCACCACTCAAAGTGGTTTTCTTACTACCAAAGAATTGCAGGAACGGGGAATTCTTTCAAAGAGCAACTGTAACTTCTACGTCATCGACAGGCCCGATCTTGCCTATGAACCATACCAAGATGCCGTCAAGCTAGGAATAGAACAAAACTTCCATTTCCACGAGGTTGTCACTCGACTGGCCAGATCACGCTCGGGCCGAACGCTTGTCGTCGTGGAGCGGATTGAGCAAGGAGAATACCTGAAGCAACTCATGCCCGAAGCCCACTGGATACAAGGCAAAAACAAGCTAGAAGAACGGGTTCCTGTTATCAACGCTCTGAAGAAGGGCGAGAAATGCATCGCCATTATCATGCGGCCGATCATCACGGCAGGGATCAATATCATGATCCATGATCTGATCAATGCCGCTGGCGGTGAAGGTGCCCATAACATCATCCAACAGATGGGCCGTGGTCTTAGAACCGCCAATGACAAAGAAGTTCTCCAGTACCACGATTTCCTATTCATGATCAATGACTACTTGCGAAAGCACTCAGAATGGAGAATGCAAGTTTTGGAAACCGAGGGACACGAAGTACACTTAAACAAAGAAATGGATTTCTGATGGGTTCCCCCGTGGTAAAAGGAAAGATATTTGACAACTGTCTGATCCAAGCACCGGACGGCGTAAACCTTAGTCGCTGCGGAAAGAGAAAAGCGCACTGGTATCTAGACCGGGGGTTGGCCGAGATCGTAGCAGATGATCCCCTTACCATCCGGTTGCGATTCGAGCCGAGCGGAAGGCGTGGGCTTGAAGATCCGTTGCTCTTGGAGGGCAAGCCCAACATCTGTGTTGTTTGTGGCACGCCCTATGATTTGACACGCCATCACATCATCCCGTACTGCTTCATCAAACACATGCAGTTGGAATGCAAAGCCGACATCATAAGAGACATTTTTCCGCTTTGCGAGCCGTGCCACAACGAATACGAAAAACATTCCGCAGAATTAAGGAAGGAAATCGCCGAGGAGGTGGGGATCGATTTCTCGGGACTGCCTCCCGAAAAAGCTCGGGACTATCGCAGCGCCACAGGAGCAGCTTCGGCTCTTCTGAACTACAGCGAGCAAATTCCCGAGGACAAGAAAGATTTTCTCCTCGCTCAGATCAAAAGGTTCCTTGGAAAAGCAACGATCTGTGAACATGATCTACATCATTTGACGAAACTTAAAATCGAGGACGTTCCGGGGTACGTGAATTTTTCGAAGTTGATCGCAGAGAATGTGACGGATTACAACACGTTCGCTATCAAGTGGAGAGAACACTTCATCAGAACGATGAAGCCGAAACACATGCCCGACGCTTGGAAGGTAGACCGCAAAATTGATTTGAATCAGGTGTGGGTTCCTGATCGCATGATCCGAGATCACGCTAGGAAATCCCTTTAGCTTCCAACACCCTGAGTTGGTCCTTCCACTTCCGTCGTTCCGATTCAAACCCGGTAAAGCCGCTATCCTTGGGGCTAAACAACAGTGATTTTCTGGTGCAGTTAAGTTTCGCCTGAAGCGTTTGAAAAGTTCGCACGTCTTCGATGTCCGGAAGCACCATATCCTCACAAACAGCCAGAGCGGCTTCTGCGGTATCAATGCCCTTGGCCTTGAGTTGGGCTCTTAGATTGGCAAATGCGGCGGCCGAGTAGCCTTTGGTGGCATTGTACAGTACGCCGCTTCCGCCTTGATCAATGTTGATGCCTTCAAATGTCCATTTGAAGAAAGCATCTCGGTCGTCCCATTCCGGATCTAGGATGGGAATGATAATATCCATCCTGCCGGGGCGTCGAATGTCAGGCGAAAGGCGGTGGATACGTGCAGTCATAAGAAACCAAATCACCCGCCCTTTCAGGGCTGTGTCACTCATCATCGCCTGAATCTTTCCGGTCAACCTTCGCTCTGTGGGATGATCATCATCGACGCCTCCAAACTGAGTATCGGCCTCGTCCACGAAAATAACGCTACGGCTAAAGGTTTCCAGTAAGCGTCGTAGCCGCTCGAATATCTGGTCGGTTTCCCCATACCACTTTGAACGGATGTTCTTGAGCACGATAACCGGAATCCCAAGCTCGGCTGCTACTGCTTCGCAGAGAAAGGTCTTACCCCCTCCGATAGGACCAGCGACCGCTGCTCCAGAAACACTACCGTTGAGAAAACCGGGAATCAATTCCTTTTTGAAGAAAGTTTTTACCCGTTGGAAACCAATCACGTCCTTCAGACGGTGTTTCGGCCTTTTGAACTCAACAACGCCTTCGCCTAGCTGTGAAGTCATGTATTGCTCAACCTTGGCAGCGATGTTCTCTGCGCCAAGGTCTCCCGACCTCAGTAATTGTCGGATGGCATGGATTGACAAACCCGCAGTCTGTTCAGAAAGTTTTGCCAAGTCGCCTTTCGTGCTATGGAACGTCATGCACTCCTGTCTGCTGGCTTGGTCGGGCAATGGAACTTCAATAGAAATTACCTGCGGAAGCCGAGCGATCCTATGATGAATACTAGAACGAGACTCCGAAAGTAAAATCACTGTGTCTCCGCCGTCGATGAACGCTGGGTCAGAAAACCAGTCGTGAGTGATGGCGACCCGTTGTCGATCTGCCAGACTCATCCTGTTGACCTCGCACTCTGGGATCAACAAATCGGCAGCCTCTAGAAGGATGAGCAAATTGTTTCTGGTCTTCCGATGCCGATAGCACTCCGTGATCTGTCTAAGTAATTCCAGTGCGTAGGTGGCGTTACGGTTGGTTTCGCCCAGCCGATCAGTAATTGACCGACCGGCTCCCGTGTGTTTCCAAACCGCTTCGAGTTCGGATGAGTCTCCCACGCATTCTACGGGGTTGTTCAGCTTGTAGATGAGTTGCGTGATCCCCCGGTGGTTCCCAGAAGGCTCGACTCGGCACAGCTTCGAGAGATACTCGATGAGTGGGACGTACCGTTCTCCATCGAAAAAGAGATCGTAAACGTTTCCAGTCAGAATAATCGCTCTGGATTGTCCTGTATTAATGATCCGCTTGAGTTGATCGATGAAGGTCGTCATACTTCTTCATGCTTTTCTAGCATTGTTGCCCAATATTTTGTGAACCATGCGTGCTGGACGTTCTCCCGACCTTGCAATAGCAACAAACACGGAATCGGGTTGCCCTTTTCGTGGAGAAAGACTGGCTGGCGACCATTTCTTGTGGCTGTGCGATAACCTTCTTCGGATCTCCAAACCCCCAGCGTTTTCCAATCCACAATCTGATTTTCAGAATCACGAAACTCGTATCCGGAAGGCAACTCAAACACACCGTGAACCACTTCCTCGGGGAGCACAACATTACCCCGAGACTTGGACATTTTCTCGTATTTCATAAGCGGAAAAACTCCGCAGCATCCTGGTACTGGAATCCGCATCTAGAAGCGAACGTCTTGTCGCTCGTCTGATCGCCCACCATGATGCATTGAGAAGGGTCAAGTTTGTAGTCCATGATGAAAACTGCCCCGAGCCCTGGATGAGGCTTTCGGCAATAACAAACGACCGGTGGGATGCTATGGGGACAGAACTTGAAGTCGATATCGAAACCAAGGAGCTTGTTCGTCTGCTCGAAACATTTGCGGGCCATCTCCACCGGCAGCCCTTTAGCCACCGCCGATTGATTGGACACGCCGAGGAGGATGTAGCCATCCTTGGCAAGCTGCTTCAGCTTTTCCTTGCGTCCGGGGAGGATTTCCACTTCGGTTGGACACTCAGGCCATTCCTTTTTGCCTGTCGAGCGACGAAGCGTATCGTCATAGTCTAGGAGAACCGCCTTGTTTTTGTGCCCGGTCGGCCAGCGACGAACAAAGGGTCGAGTTTCGATGGTCGAGAAGCCTTCGTCGGTGGAGGGTTTTTGGAAATGTTTTTTGTAAGCAAAAAGGGCTACAGGCGGAAACAAATTCGGGTCGTTCTTATGTGGCCCGTTTTTGAAATCCTCTGGCATGAGCAGTTTGCCAGTCCGTTCGATCATCCGCAAGCAGGCATTAAGTTGTGCGTCTTCGAAAGAGGTTGTGAGCCAAACGCAGCGTACCGGAACCCCCAGTTCCCGGCCAACCGCCACGATTGACTCACGACTCTCTTTTGTGGGATAGGTGTTGTCCAACACCACCTTATCCCGACCGCTGGCAAATGCGGCTCGGGCAGCATCCGCTTGTCCCTTGATGGTGCCGCCCATGGCGTCCCTGTTGATTCGGTGGTAGCCTTGCTCGGTGAATTCTTTGACCAGAGTCGATTTTCCCGAGGCGTTGTAGCCCATGACGATGATGATTTCCCGCATGTCCTTACCTTCGCCGCTTGAATTTGGGTTTGTGATTTTGCTTCCGCTTGTTGCGGTGCGTAAACTGATCAGGCCGAGAATCTAGCTCTTTCTTAATCCTGGCCTTGTATTCAGAGTAGGGTTTTGCCACCTCGACAACATCATGCTGCCAATCATCGCCAATGTATTCATGGCAGAATTCACAGCAACGAGGGCCAGCGTAGTTGTAAATTTGCGATTCAAGAGCACGCACCGTTTGAAAGAGACGATACAATCTAGGGGTTGTCATCTCTTGCAATTGTGCGTCAGTCTTGAAGTCACTAACCTTCATTTTCGGCCCGTCCTACCAACAATACGTCGTGCATCATCCAGCCCTTTTCCTGGCCTTCGAGTCTTCCTTCTGAGTGCGTTTGAGGATGGCTCGGCTGAGTTCTATCAGAACGATTTCTGCGGCACCGAGTTGCCGCTTGACTCGATCTCCGTCCTTGAGTTGGTGCTCGCTGTTGAGGCATTTGATGTTGCCTCTCTTCGAACGCCGAGCCACAGAGACAAAGATTATGCCATCGGAATGTTCAGGTGCATTGGGACCGAAATGGCCAACGACGGCAGCGGCCCAGGTTGCCTCTTTACATTGAGCGAGAGCACCCCTTGCCATCTCTTCGGCGACCTCGGGGCTCTCGGTGGTATGTGCTTCGATTGTGTCTTGTCGCACGCACAACCACTTTCGCTTAACGCATGGTCGGTAAGTTACCAGCGATCCACAGAGTACCTCGGAAACTCCTGGAACCTGACCGAGAGTAGCGCACACGAGACCAGCCGTACAACTCTCAGCCAGAATGACTTTCTCCCGGCGACGTGAGAGTTCTTCGACGACATGTTTGGCCATGTTTTTAGCCGAAGGCGAGTTCATGCAATTCTCCTATGCTATTGCAACGCCAGTACCAACACCGTTCTTCAAATCTTCCCAGAAGGATACGTGTTCATATCGGTCGATGCTGCGAGCGTCGTCGTTGAGCACCGTTTTTCTCAACTGGTTTTTCATTTCGGCGAACAACTCATAATTTCTAGGTTCTCCAGGATGATACACGGGGGCACACTTGTCCCACACCTTGGTGGCACCTAGAACTTTGCCACTCTTTTCTTCTTCGTGCCAGCCCCCTTCGTACCAATTTCTAGACAGTCCGATTACCCGGTCGGAAACATAAAATGCCTCGTTTAGTTCGTGGGTGACAATGATCACTGTCCAAGGGGGTTGTTGACCTTCCCGCTTCGCCGCCAGATTCTCCGCATATAGGTTCAGAAGCATGTCCTGAAGTTCTTCTCGGGTGGCCTCATCCAGCGCTCCGAAAGGCTCATCCAACAAAAGGATTCTAGGCTTCATGATCAAAGCCTGTGCTATGGCGACTCTTTGCTGCATCCCTCCGGAAAGCTCCCTGGGGTAATGGCACAGAGCTTTTTCGAGCCTAAATCTTACCAGAAGCTCCCTAGCCTCTTCAAGATGTCGTTTTCGTAGCGGAAGCCACTTCCACAGCATCATGCGGTCCCAAATCTCTGTTTGGTCGAGCATCAGGCCAAAAGCCACGTTCTGTTCGGCTGTGAGGAACTGATAAAGGCCGTACTTTTGATACACAATGCCCACGTGCCGAGTAGGCCCGGTTACCCGGTGATTATCTGCTAGGATCGTACCTTCCTTGGGAGGAACGGTGCCTAATATAGCTCTCAACAAGGTGGACTTTCCGCAACCGCTCGCACCTACCATAGCCACGAATTGGCCCGGCGCTACCTTGAGATCGATATCATGCAACACTCTGTTATCGCCGAACCACTGGCTGACACCGCCGATATCCAAAATCATCTGGCTTTTCATGCGAATTCTGCCTTCAGTTGTTCAATCACTGTCTCCAGTGCTGCCTTGGCCATCTCTGGGCTGTCGTAAGTGCAAGCAGCGCTCAACAGCGGCATTCCAGGATGATGTGGGTGATCTTTCCAACAGATCATCCCGCCGTATTTTCCCTTCTCGTTTGGCGGATCGTCACCTTCGTATGGACCGTAGGTGAACACCTCCATTAGATCTGCGTTGTTGGCGATAGTCAAAGCCGTCAATCTGTCAATGCCCATCACGATCTCCCGTACCAAGGACAAGACCATTCACGCAAAACAATCATCCCCCGATCCATAAACAAGCCGGTGAGACCGAGTATGAGAAGATAGTTGTAGACGATGTTCATGTGCAATAGCCGTTGCTGCATTCGAATCTGGTACCCCATGCCAACTTGTCCCACCAGCATTTCGGCAGCAATGAGAAACACCATAGCTGGTCCGATTTGCAGCCGAACGGCATCCAATATCTTCGGTAATATCTGACGAAAAACCACGTTCCAGATGACTTCTAGGCTACTAGCTCCAAGGGTGTATGCTTTGTCAATCTCCTCCTCATGAATGTCGTCCCGAGCCGAAAGGTAAATTGCATGGGTGAGCGTGGGCAAAACGCCGAATCCGATCATGGCTACAAACATTGGCTCTCCAGTGCCAACTATGACAAAGAACACAGCGAGCATGGCTGTGCCAGGAACCTTTGCCAGATAAGAAAGAGGCGGAGCCAGAATGGCAGCCAGTTTCTCATAACACCCCATCAGCGTGCCGAGAATCACTGCCAACCCGCAACCCCACAGAAGACCTTTGAAGAGTCGCCCGTAGGTCGCAACAGCATCTTGAAATAGCCATGTGTTTTTGATCGAGCCCAAGAAGGTTGTCTCTTTTTCTTCCAACCCAAAGGCTGCTGCGAGCGAGTTTTCACGAGGTGTAACCACCAGTCGCAACCCTTCCACAAGCTGCTTGAGGTTGGGAAGCGTCGTGTCATCGGGGTTTTTGATGTGCTGTTGATGGGAGAGGTAGGAATAGAAAATAGCAAGGGCCACCACGCCAATAACACCCAAAGCAACTCTAAGCGGTTTCTTGATTGGCTGTTTTATCCGGCCCATCACAATTCCTCTCTCAATTTACTACACTAGAATATGGACATAATACGTCTGGCGAAAGAACAACCCGAGGTTGTTGAAAAAACGCTGGGCCGAATTATTTCTCCTCAGTCCGATGATCTTTTCGGAATCCGTGTACTTGGACTCACCAAACGTCTCTTGGGCAAACACCAGGAAGCCGTGGATTATTTCTTACGGGCCATCAAACTTGACCCCCGTGATGCCGAAACCCATGTGCAAATCGCTCTCGCATACCGAGGGCTGAACCAGCTAGATTCGGCGATCATGTACATGTTGCGTGCTGTTGACCGGGCACCCACGTCTCAAAACTACACCAACTGCGGAAAGCTCTACGTCGAAGCTAAATCGATCAACACGGCAATTTCGTACTTCCAGAGGGCCATCAGCATCGATTCTGAGTTTGTAGCGGCTCACTACGAACTCTCTTTGGCTTATGCCCTAGCGGGAAGGTGGGATGACTTCTTTCAGGAATATGAATGGCGTGCTCGGTACTTCGACGACATCTCTCAACTAAACAACAGTTATCCGATGCCTGCTTGGGATGGATCGCCGATTCATGGCAAAAGACTACTCGTGCATGGAGAACAAGGACACGGTGATTGGATTCAGTTTGTGCGATTTGTCAAAATCGTCCGAGACCTAGGAGCAGAGGTTGTGTTGCACTGTCCCAAGTCGTTGATGCGGTTGTTCTCGCAGGTGGCAGATGGCGTGTATGACGCTGAAGAGTTCCCACCTGCTGCTGATTTTCATTGCTCAGTCATGAGTCTGCCGTTCTTGATTGAAAAACTGCGGCCTGCCCGTAATAGAAACGGGCAGGCCGCTCCCGCAGGAGAGCCGCTCACTTAGAGACGGCCTTCTCCATGTACTTGGTGGTAAAATTCAATTGGGCGTTGGAATCATAGCCAATGGTCGGCTGCTGACCCTGCTCCAACACACCAATTGACTGACAAGTCTTAACGACCGTATCCATAGTCGCTTTGAACGGCTCGCCGCCGTAGAGACTGATGCCATCCTGCGAAGTCCGGTAAAACTTCGTTTCGTCCAAAATGACTTTCATGTCTTCGAGCGACAGATCGGGAGCAAAATCCTCCTTCAGAGCCGTTCTCGTGGCATCCTGAACCGATTGGTCGTCTGACCAAAGTTTGTCGCACACCTGATAGAAGATGTCGCACAAACAAGCTGCGAAGTTTTCACCACCCTCTTTTGCCAGAGCGTCGTTCCCCATCACGATCTGATCAACGACCTCACCGGTGATGAGTGAAGAGTTGAACACGTCTGTGGCGTTCTTAGTTGTCCGAAGCGTTTGCAGAGCGAACGGGTTCCAGACGCAAATGGCCTTCACGTCGTTGGAGCCAGTCTGAAGCGCAGTAGAGGCTGGCGCTGGATCGAGATTCACGAACTCGAATTCGGCCGGATTTAGGTTTTGCTTTTCCAGCCCCCGAACGAAAGTATATTCGGAGACGGACTTGGCCAGACCGTATACTTTCACGCCTTTCAGTTCCTCGGCTTTCTTGGCAGAAACCGAGATCACCTTGTCCGCACCAGCCGAAGTGCTGGTGGGGCAGATGGCGGTGCAAGCTCTTCCCATGGACGGGTTGAGCGAATCGATGTTGGTGATACAAGCAGCATCCACAGCCCCGTTGGCGATGAGTGTGAGACAAGCGTCGTAGTCTTTGGCTTCGATCACGACATCGACGCCCCATTTCTTCTCCAGGGGACCATACTCACCGCCCGCTTTCGGATTGACAATCCCGGCATTCCCAGCGACCACGAAAGTGGACCAGGAAGGGTACTCCGAAGTGGCCAAAGTAAAAACAGGAAGTGTTTGGCCTTCTGTCACATCCGGGGCGTTAGCCGTTTCTTTGTCGCCCCCACATCCAGCCAGGGTCGCCAGCAATACAAAAATTGTAAACCGTTTCATGTTTGTCCTCCTACAGGAACCAGTAAGAAAGGGTGGTCACTCGGGCAGCTTGGCGTCTTCCATGCTGCTCTTTTCGTCATTTCCCCAGTCGAGAAGCGAATCCAATTCCTTGTCGGCTTCGCTTGAGGCGGACAGCGTGAGATATTCGCTCTCCGCCACTCGGGCGTCATTTCCTGCCAGATCGGCCGTGATTTCTGCCTTGGCCTTTGCCTTCTTGCGAGCCTCACGAGCGGCAGCCAGATCTTTGTCGGTAGTGTCCTCGGAAATGCCAGCCAGCACGGCGTTAACACTCTCCATCTGTTGGGCCACAGCCACATCCGCAAGTGCCTCCGACTTTTCCTCTCGGAGTTTCTGTTGACCCCGTTGCATTTCCTGAAGTTCGGCCTTGAACTTGGCGATCTGATGCTTCCGGGTTTCTAGATCTTTCTCCTTCTCGATGATTCGTGCCTCGATCTCGGCGAGAGTCGAAGACGCATCCTTAAAGGCGGCAGAATGTTTGATGAACTCGGGGTCAACTTGGATCTGCTCCTTCTCCTTCCCTTGCCCCTTGAGTTCGTTGATCCGGCGCTGCATTGCCACCTGAGCGCCTGACTTGATCTTGTTTTGCTTTTCTGCTCGGTCTCCAAGCTCTTTGATCTCTTGGACACGAGACTGTTCAATGCTCATCAATTCAGCCACGGCGTTCTTCACCGTGTTGAATCGATCCGCTCCTTTCTCAATGGCCTTGTCGTAGGTGGCAGACATGACAAACTTGTTGCTTTGCAGGGCTTCGGCCGCCGCAGAGAATCGCCCCGTGAGCATGTACCACAAGGCTCGAAGGTAACGCATCATGATTGGACTCCTTTTCCAAAGTGGTTGGCTGATTGTAGCAGTTGTTTGAAAAATCAGGAAGTGGTCTCTTCGTTCAAATATTCCGCATATTTCTCTTCGGTGGGTGTGCCAAGACCCTCTAGTTCAGCCACTTGTTCTTCCACGGCTTTAGCCACCGATAACTGAGATGCCAGCTTTCGCTGGAGACGTTGAAGTTCAGATCGTTTCGATTTCAGACGTAAAGCTCGAACTTCATTGATTGCTTCGGCCAGCATTGCCACGCTTTGCTCTACATCTTCCAGCATTTGCCGCCGTTGGTCTAGCAACCCTTTCCTGAGATCCCCCTGGACCATTTGGGCCTGCGACCAAATTTCATAGGAACGGCTCAACTGATGGATGCAACTTTCAAAGATCTCGTCGATCTGCCCCAGCATCAAAGGGGGTATGGTTTTCGAAATCTTGCCATCCTGAAAATCTTGGCAAAAAGCTGTATAAAGAGCCCGTAGGTTGCGTAGCGATACCTCATCTTTCGTTTCCCGAGTGTCTTGCAAACACCTATCCAGCCGGTTTAGCTCTCGGTCCTTCTTTACCTGTTGAATTCGATTCCATTCCTTGGCGGCGTTCTTACTGACTTTTTCAAGGTTGAAAACCCAGTTTGTCAACAACGCACCAAAACCAACAAGACAGGAAAGAAAACCTAGGAATGCCGCCCCACCACCCAGCACAACCGAGAGTAATAGAAGACTCACTCCAATGGCGGTAGGAATAACGGTGCCCGGCGTCACGCACAAGTCTAGCACAATCTTTTTGCGTAGATCATCCATCCAATATCTCCACGGCTTAGTATGGCAACTCGCCGAGGATGAAAGCCACTGTTGTTGCGCCGTTTGGGTCCGAAGTTTCGGCCTGAATACGGTTGCCATCCACACCTTTGCTGACCAAATAATCGACTGCTGCTTTGGCCCGATCTTCCGCCAGCCGCCGATTAGCCTCCACGTCGCCTTCCTTGGAACAGTTGCCCCGCACTACCAAATAGTAGTGCGGCCACGTTTTGAGTTTGTCAACGAGTTCGTTGAGCGTTTGTTCGCTCAGCGTCGTCAATTTAGCAGTTCCTCTGGCAAACACCAAGCGAGGAACCTGAAGCGTGCCAACGGGCTTCAGAGATTCCCACTCTTCGTCGGTCAGAGCGTTCAAGCTAGCTTCGGAACGAACCCCTTCCTGAACAAAACCAGGATGCCAACTTGTCTCAAACAACTTACGAACGATCCCGTCGTAAAACAGCAGATTTGGTCTGCCATCGGTGGGGTCTTTCTTGATGGCATTGGTTTTCAACAGGACAGTGGTGATGTTAGTGCAGATTTCTTCCAGGTGTTGGATGTTGTGTCCGCTGGTTAGCCCCATGTGGGCGAAGTTTTCCTGGGTGTTCTTCCACCAAACCGTTTCGGCCAGTTTTTCCGCTTGCTCAGGCTTGAGTGGAGCACCAAGCTGTTTCGCATCCTCTGCCACCAGACTCGCCATATCCGTGCGATTGTTAAAGACGGCGGTGAGGTAAGCTTTCACCACTTTATCCACGATTTCCTCATTCTTCACGAGGAAACCTCGCCGTGCCACAATCACGTCAACGATGTAGCCTCGAAATTTTGAGCTATCGACGATGGTGTGGTAGTCCGGATTCTCCGCAATTTTTGAAACATACGGCTCCCAGACGACGAACACCAATGGATCTGTGGGTTTGGCCCGTTTGTACGCATCATAGACCTTCTCTGCGCCATCCACGTACAAGAAGGGATTGTCGTTGAGGTTTTCCAATTCAAAATAGGCCATTACCACCCGAGCAAGAGTCTCGGAGGGCGAGTCTGGAGTGCATACTATCCGCACGTCTGGGTTGTTTAGCGTGTCGATGTTAGAGAACCGCTGTTTCGCACCCAACATGGCGTCGGCACCCTTGGTTTCATCCACCATGCAAACAATCGTTGCGGGCAAATCGCCGAATTGGGCTGATGCTTTGATCAGTGCGTCTACCGTAAACACGGCCATGTCGCACTTGCCGTCAGCGAGAGCTTGTATTCGAGCCGAGTAGTTTGCGCCATCATCCACCAAGTTGGCCCGGATTCCAAACTTTCCGCATTCCTGCCTAAAATCGCTGCTTCGCAAAGCGGCATACCCGGAAAATGAATCCAAGTGAATTGTGACCTCGTGGGTATAGCGGGAAGAGGCACTGGTTTTTTCGATGGTTTCCTGGTGTTCTTCGACAGCCTGTTCTTCAGCAAGCTTTTCCTGCCGTGGAGCCCACCAATATTTCCAAGCCAATACGGCGACAGCTAGGATCGAAAACCAAATCACCAGCATTGCCACCACACGAGCTTTGGTCATTGTGGTGTTTTCCATTAGTAGTACCCTCTGTTGTTACTCACAATGATCACCAGCACGACCACGGCGAGCACACCCAAGATAATCCCAAAGAGTGCCAAAATAAATCCAGCCCCACTACTTTCCCGACCCAGTTCTGGAACGGGCTCGTTGGCGAGATCGGCTTCATAAGCAACTGTGCCGTCATCCCGCACTACTGCCACCGGCGCTTTTTCGCCAATGGGGTGGTTGGGGAAATTCGTCAAACCTTGCAGGATCGGCTTAACT
>Ga0123335_1004607_pt1 | contig 17651 bp, 9 predicted proteins | sample BiotimSIPDNA_2_FD_89707 | JGI IMG/M metagenome (GOLD analysis project Ga0123335, IMG submission 89707) | Anaerobic biogas reactor microbial communites from Washington, USA - Biogas_R2 time_0 SIP DNA | ecosystem: Engineered > Bioreactor > Anaerobic > Unclassified | place: Washington, USA...
CCTGGATAACCATTTCACAGAGCCGCTTTGAGGCTCCCATTATATTTGTGGGGTTGACTGCCTTGTCGGTGCTGATGAGAATGAAGTTTGATACCCCTGCTTCCAGAGCGGCGCGGGCGGTATTATAAGTGCCGAAGATGTTGTTCTTGACAGCTTCCTGCGGTGAAGTCTCCATCAGCGGTACATGCTTGTGTGCCGCGGCGTGAATTACCAGCTGTGGAGCCTCAGCGATCATGATATCCCGCATACGCGGGAAGTCGCGTACCGAGGCGATAAGCACCGACAGATCCAGACTTTTTCCGTATTTTGTACGCAGTTCCTGCTCAATGTCGTATGCATTGTTCTCATAGATGTCTACTATAACCAGCCGCTTCGGTTTCTGTGCGGCAATCTGACGGCAGAGCTCCGAACCTATGGAACCTCCGCCGCCGGTTACGAGAACTACCTTACCGTCAATAAAATCTCCGAGCAGTTCATCGGCAACACGAATCGGCTCACGTCCAAGCAGTTCATCTATGGTGACATCGCGGATGTTATCGCGCAGACTTGAACCAAGATCCAGCTGTTCTATGTAAGGCAGAATCTTAACTTCGCAGGTCAGTTCGGAACAATAGCCGAGAAGTCTGGCGCGGGTATTGTAATCGGCAGACGGAATGGCTATGTAGATGAGGTTGATGTCATAATCCCGTGCTATTTCCGGAATCATGTCGCATGTTCCGGCAATATATACGCCGCTGACATAGTGGTGCAGCTTTTCGGGGTCGTCATCCACTGCCGCAACAGGCTCAAGCTCGGAGTATTGGTTGCTGCGTATCTCGTTAATAAGGTAAAGCGACGCAGAACCCGCGCCTACAATAAGCAGACGCTTCTTGCTTTTCGCCGGATCTGTCTTATTGAACGGACTATGCAGCTTGAAAAGCAGAATCCGCAGTATTATACACAAAGATGAGGAGCAGAGCATTACGATGACATAGTGGGCACGATCGAATTCCGGACCTATACCGAAGGCGCGATCCAGCAGGATCCAGAGAAGACCTGCTCCCAGTGTGTTCAGGTAGTATATGCTGTATTCGCGTATCTGTGCATAACGCCAGAGATTCGAATATACACCGCCGGCCATGAATACTATGAGATATACGGCAGTCGGGAAGAGCACTCCCAGCGGTGTAATCTTGCCGGAAAAATACGAGCAAATTAAATTTATAAGTATAAGCAGCAGCGTGTCTGAGGCAAGCAAAGCAAGAGTTTTATACTGCCTCAGCCGTGTGTAAATTCTATTGATTGAATTATTCTTTTTCATTTAATATTCTTTGCACGATTCATCAAATCGCATGCATTCGTTAGTTATCAGAAACGGGATAACAAAATATCGTTAATTGGCAACAGTCGGAAAACGGAAAATATTGGATGAAGCACTTGCATACATTAAAGATTCTACCACTTAATTTGTAATATTGCAAGTAAAATCATGAATTTTTTACGAACATACCCGAATTATAACGAAAAATCCTATCAAACGGTAAATCCCTGAAATCATTCTTGCGGTGTATTATAGGATGTGTTATAATCACGACACAGAACATCTGCGGAGGTATATATTTTAATGAAAAAAATTATGAAGAACAGCTTCCTTTCACCGCCCGATATTTATCGCGGCACCGATTTCTGGATGCTTAATGACGCACTTTCGGATGATGAAATCCGCAGGCAGATATCTGAAATGCACGACAAAGGTATATGGTCGTTTATAGCGCGCACCTACATAGGTCTGAAATCTGACTATCCCGGTCCCGGCTTCAAGAGCAGTCTGCGCACAATCGTTGACTGCGCAAAAGAGCATGACATGAAAGTATTCCTGCAGGCAGGTTACATGCCCGAGGCGGTGCTTGATCTGCCGCCCGAATATGCGCTCTATTATCTCATATCATATAAAAGCGGGGAAGTGCCCGAGGGTACTGAGATAGTCGCATCTTTCGACAACTATGACATTGCTGCGGTAAATTCTATGACATTCCTTAATATGTTCCTGCCCGAGGCAGTGCAGTTCTATATTAAGCAGAGCTATGAGGACATGTGGACAGACTTCCGCGGCGAATTCGGCAAGACCATCATATCAATCTGGGTGGATGAGCCAAGCTATGGCAGGTCGGGTATGCCCTGGATGCCGCAGCTGCCGGAGCTCTTCCGCGAGCGTTGGGGTTTTGATATACTGCCCCATATTGAATCGCTTTACAATGACCTGCCCGAGAGCAGCCGTGTGCGCTACTGCTATCGCATGCTGATTGCAGAGCTGCTGGAGAATGCTTATTTCCGTATGGTGCGCGAGTGGTGCAACACAAACGGCGTATGGTTCAGCGGCCACCTCATGATGGAGGACACAATGACGGGCACCATCGCCCGCGCAGCCCATACCATGCCGTACTACAAGTATTTCGATATACCCGGCATCGACCGTCTAACCGCCGGGATGAACTGGCGGAACATGGAAATAAAGGAGCCGGGTGGAAGAATCGCCCGTCGGCACAACGCCTATACCACACCGCTTCAGTGCACATCAGCGGCGCATCAGTCGGGGGCGGGGCATATACTTGCCGAGATGTACGGCGTTACCTCCCAGAATATGGCGTTCCGCGAACAGCGCTGCATGTTCGACAGCTATGCGGTGATGGGCATCAACCACCGCAGCGTACACGGCATCTTCTACTCGCTTCACGGCAGAGGCAAACGCGCCTTCCCGGTACATGTCAACTATTACCAGCCGTATTGGAAGGATTACCGCCGCATGACCGATTATGTCTGCCGAACCTCCTGGTTCATCTCACAGGGCAGACCGGTGCGGGATATAGCGGTAGTTCATCCCATGTATACCGCATATATGTACGAGCCGGCGTCTCTGCCCGGCAGACCGAAGGTTTCGAAAACCGGCAGGCTTGACTGCGCCTTTTATGATCTGCTTTTCTACATGTCGCACGACCGGCTGGACTTTGAACTGGTGGACGAAAAGACCATGGCTGACTGGGGCTGTCTGCGCGAAGGCGGCATCGGGGTAGGGAAGATGACCTACAGAACCATGGTGTTCCCATATATGGAAACTGTGGATGATACAACTCTGGCGCTGGTACGAAAACTGTCGGCTTCGGGAGGCGAAATATTCTTTGTCGGCAGGTTCCCGGACAGAATCTGCGGTGAGCTGTCTGACACTCTCGCTGATGAGCTGGCGGGTCTGCCCGGAGTCACGCTTTGCGACGGCTTTGCCGAACTCGCAAGAGCACTTAAAAACTATCGTCCCAACTATCTGGTAGATTGTGCTGACGCCTCGCCCATTCTCTGCAATCACCGCGCCGATGGCGATACACATTACTACATGTTATACAATTCCGACTGTGCAGAGGGGCGAACAGGGCGATTCATACTCAATGGCAGCTATCGCGTGACGCTGTACGATGCCGCCGACGGAAATACAAGGGCACTCCCGGCTCAATACGATGCGGGCAATACCTTTGTGGATATTGAAATCCCCGAAGGTAGCTCAATTCTCCTCCGTGCCGACGGGATTGCCTGTAATGAAGCTCAATCTGAAGTTCATGATATGCCGCTCGAAACGGTGCGGCGCCTGTCATGCAGAGATTTTGAGTATAAACGTCATGAGGACAACTGTCTGCTGCTGGAGTTCGCCGAATATAAAGCGGGTGACGCTCCATACTCGCCGCCGATGCCCGTTATGGCGATTCACGAGCAGCTGACGGCAAAGGAATACAGGGGACCTCTGACTCTGAGATTTACTTTCACATCCGAGAAAGTGCTGACCGGCCTGAAACTGGCGTTGGAGGACGCTGAACAGCATGAGATATTCCTCAACGGCGAGCGTGCCGAAAATATACCCGAGGGATACTATTTCTCGCGTTCCTTTGAAACTGTAAAACTGCCCGACAGCTGCCGTGTCGGTGAGAATGAGCTGATTCTCAAGCGCGAATTTGTGCCGCTGTCAAAATACAAATCGGCGATAACTTCGCTGTTTGAGCATCAGAAGGGATGCGAACTTGAATCGGCGTATCTGCTGGGAGATTTCGCGGTAATCGGGCAGCCCGAGCCGACCTTCAGCGGCTGTCTGAGATATGACCGGCGCTTTATACTCGGCGAAGAGAATTCAACGGTCGGCAGCGAGCTTACCTCTGCGGGCTATCCCTTCTATACCGGGAGTTTTGAGCTGACGACAAATTTCAACATGACCGCTGACGAACTGGCAAAGCCCGAAGTCGTACTGCGTACATCCTTCATCAATGCTGCTATCGCTGATGTGGCGGTGAACGGGAAATCAGCCGGCAAGCTGCTCTGGGCACCCTATGAGATTGATATTCGTCAATACCTGAACGAGGGCGTGAACAACCTGACCCTGACCTTGACAAACACTCTGCGCAACCTGCTTGGACCCTATCACCGTCCCGAGGGCGAGGTTGGCAATCTCTTCGGAGGCGGCTATACCAACCCCAATAAACCCTGGACCGGTGGTACCACAGACTCCGAATGGTTCCTTTACCGCGAACCCGACACAGCCGAATGGGCTGAAGGCTATCTTCAGCAGCCCTTTGGTATTGGCGGGCTGACAATAGTAAGCAGATAAACCATGCGGTATCTTGAACTCGATATTACAAAAGTGAATGCGATTATCTGTTTAACAGTAATTAACAAAGCCCCTGATTTTTCCCTTGACAGATGTTTAACGGTATGTTATAATCCCTTATCACATTTGATAATATCGGTAAAACAATAAAGGAGATCAAAATGAAACGCAACATGACAATCTCATTGCTGCTTGTTTTGTGCGCTGCGTTCATATTAAGCTCATGCGGCGGCAGCGGTACTAAGACAGACACGGCAGTGAAAGTAACGGAAACGGCAGCAGATACGGTAGAGACAACAACCGGTGAGCTTAAACCCGATCTTCCTGACAGTAACTTCGAAGGCTATGAGTTCGTTATACTCGACTCGAACGCCAGCGATACCAACGGCGTTGACTGGGTGACATATGATGTCTATACCGAAGAACAGAACGGCGATGCGATTAACGACGCAGTCTATACACGCAACCTCTACCTTGCCGAGACATACAATGTTGTTATCAAGGAGTTTCAGGGTGTTACACTTACTCTTGCTCAGAAAGCGGTTTCATCAGGCGACTCGATCTACGATGCAGTAATGACTAACTTTGTAGCAGCCTCGACACTCGCCCAGAACGGTATGACCTATGACATGTATGACATTCCGTACATCGATCTCTCACAGCCCTGGTGGGATCAGAACGGTGTCGAGACCCTCTCGATCGGCGGACACATGAACTACGCAACGGGTGATATAACCTGTATCGTAAACGACGCAACCTGGACGCTGATGTTTAATAAGCAGCTTGCCGAGGATTTCAACTTCGATTTTTACAGTCTTGTCGACAACGATCAGTGGAACTTCGATCTTATGTATGAAATGTCGACTCAGGTTTCCGCAGATAAGAACGGTGACGGTGTGCGCAAGTTCGCCGACGACCAGTTCGGAATTATCGCAACCGGCGACATTGCTCAGGCGTTCCTTTATGCAGGCGGCATGCTAATCGCCGATAAGGATGCCGACGACCTCCCTGCACTTAAACTTGACGTTGACCGCATGGCAACAGTTGCTGAAAAGGCAGGTGCCTATTGTGTTGATAAGGAGGTTATGGTCAGCAATCACCTCGATTCCTCAATAAGTACCGATAATCTGCGTATCGGATTCCAGGAAGCCAGAGCCCTCTTCTACGGCGAATGTATGCAATGTATCAAGCGTATGCGCGAGTCCGAGACCGATTTCGGTGTCATTCCATGGCCGAAATTCTTTGAGACGCAGGACAGATACTACTCCTTCGTACATTCTACCGCCGGCAAGTGCATAACTGTACCCAGCACACAGACCGAGCTTGAAAGAACAGGTATCGTGCTTGAAGCGATGGCTGCTAAGTCCAAATATACACTTACCGTTGCATATTACGATGTTTCCATGACCAACAAATTCATCCGTGACGAGGAATCCGCCCGCATGCTGGATGTTATCCTCGCCAACCGCGTCTATGACCTGGGTTATATCTATGACTGGGGCGGACTCTATTCCGGACTTCGCGCAGTAGTTACTGGAAACACCGGCAACTTCGCCTCCAAGTATGAGTCTCTTACTCCCGCCTTCAATGCGGCAATGCAGAAGACTGTAGACTACTTCCTGGAGCACAACGCATAATCCTATGATAATTCATAAAAGACCGTTCGTTATGGACGGTCTTTTATTGTTTCGTGCTTATGCGTTTATAAATGAATACGATTATAAATTATCACTTTGCCATGCCGGAGTTTGTTACCAATCCCAATCGGTATAGCTGATACCTATGACATCAGCTTCGTACACAACTTCGAGCTGCCCGTCTACAACTTCTATGCCGACCGTTTGGTCACCGCCAAAGTATATATGTTTGGATATACTCCGCACAACAGGGAGTACCGCCTGTCCATTCCCGCTGGGACCGCGCAGCGCTCCGCCTGAGGATTGTGGATATAGCGAATACGTGGGCTTCATAAAGTTGTATAAGGTCTTAAGATTGTTCCAGCCGTGGTGCGAAACCTGAAGTATATCGGTTTTAAACTCCGCGCGGTCGTAGTAGCTGACGAGCACCTTCTCCGCTTCTTTATTGATATCACCGGTCAGCAGGAACACATGATCGTCAAATAAAACTCTAAGTACGGTGCAGCTGTCATTGAAATCCGTTGAAGCGTATTTACCGGTAACCGGCATTATCTGATCCTCGAGGGTATACATGACATCCATCTTGATATCAGCCAGCTGAATCGATTCGCCTGTGTGAGGTTTGTGATATATTACGTCAGAGTAAAATTCCTGTACATAATTCAGTGTTTTGGTGAATTTGGCAGTCGCCTCGGTGAAGTTGTACATCATTCGCTCAAGCTCAAACCTGTCGTGGTAGAGAGTGAGGAAACGTGCGAATCCCACATAGTGATCGGGATGACAGTGGGATATAAACCAACAGCTGATGCGTATTTTTTCACCCTCCGGAACGCCGGTAACCTCGCGGCAGAAGTCCAGAAGACCGTCGGCAGCCTGATTGCTCATCTCGGCGTTGTCTCCGCCGTCAACGATAACCAGACTGTTATCAGCCAGTTTTATGATATACATGTGACCGCAGTTCAGCCGAGTTCCGCCGTTTTTGGAGAAATCTATACCGTTGGGGTCCATAACAAGACCGTACTGGTAAACGGTGGTGTTGTCGCCGGGCTGCTTGTCATAGCTGTAGCAAAATTCCTCAAGCGGCGCCGTGTCGCACTGATCGAGAACGAACCGCGCATATCTTACTTTTTCGGCATAATATGCGTAGGCAGAGACAGCATTCTTAGTCAGTCTGTAGGCGGTTATGCCGTTTACGCCGGAAACACTATCGGCATTAAAGCCGTAACTCTCAGCCTTTTTAATATAATCGGCGAATTCCGCAGCGCTTGTGCCGTAGGAGCAGACGACACGGCAATCGGTATCGTATCTATTATACCCGATCTTTTCGGAATAATAATCGGTGGATAGCTTGCCGCCTTCGTATGCAGGCAGCCCGGGCATGTCCCAGTTGTCGCGGAAATAGCCCGAAAGGTCTCCGACGATGTCCAGGTCGTCGGGAATGGTACCGACACCGTTGGAGTCGACATCTATAAGACCGATAAATTCGTTAACGGCATCTGAAAGCATCCACTCGAGAGTGGCGCAGATAACCACACGATTTCCGACAACCTTGATTCTGTATGTACCCGGAGTTAATTCAGCCGCGACAGCCGCTGATTCGGGACGGTTAGTATCGCCGACAAGAATTTCGGGAGTGCCTTCGGGAGCCGATTCGCCCCGTTTTACCCAGTCGGTTGTAAGCAGGGCATCAACCTTCATCTGGTCGCGAAGGAATTTATGTATCGATGTCGTAACACTGATAGTCGGTCGTTCGGCTATATCGCTGCGAATTATCGAATAGTTGCATTTGCCGTTTTCGAAGAGAACGAGCACGTTTTCAGCCGGAGAAGATTCGGAACCGCCGGATTCGGTCACAGCGGTATTTATTTCCGCAGACACCGGAGATTCATCGGCTGAACAGGAAATCAAAAAGAATAACAGCAGAAGAGTAAGCACGACAAGTGCAGTTCGGCAGAAAATCTTCACAATCAAAGTTAACACACCTCACTAATATACATATATCATTCAATTATATATCGGGTTTTGCCGGACAACAAGCGATATTATGTAAATGTTCCTGTAAAAAAGTTCGGCGGCTCGGATAATTTCGAGCCGCCGCGGTTATGCCTTATTTATTGTATAGTCCGCGCTTCACATACGATGTGTGAAGAACCTCATGAGCCTTGTGGCTGTTGGGCGCTCCGAAGTATTCATCATACAGAGCCTTGACGGCACTGTTCTCGTGGGACTTGCGGAGATCGTTTTTCTTGTCGGATTTATACAGAACAGCCGCTCTTACGGCGCGAAGGTCGATAGTCTCGCGGACCTTAGCGGGCTGAGTGGGCTGACCGCCGCCGTTGACGCAGCCGCCCGGGCAGGCCATGATTTCAATGAAGTCGACCTGCTCCTCACCGTTTCTGACTCTGGTAAGCAGTTCCTTTGCGTTAGCGGTACCGCTGCATACGGCAACCTTAAGCTCGATGTCGCCCAGCTTATAGGTGGCGCGCTTGATGGGATCTGTGCCGCGGACATCCGAGAAGTCGAGGCACTCGAGCTTCTTGTTAAGAACAACCTCGGCTGCGGTTCTGAGAGCAGCTTCCATAACGCCGCCGGTTGCGCCGAATATTTCGCCTGCGCCGGAAGCGAGTGCGAAGGGCTCGTCAAACTCCTCATCGGGAAGGTTGACAAAGTCGATACCTGAAACGGTGATCATTCTGCCCAGTTCGCGGGTGGTGATTGCGACATCAACATCCGGAACACCGGCTGCCGACTGACCGTCGCGCTGGACCTCGAACTTTTTGGCAGTGCAGGGAATTGCCGATACAAAGAAGATATCCTTCGGATCAAGTCCGTGCTTCTCGGCATAGAAGGTCTTGTAGACAGCGCCGAACATCTGCTGCGGACTCTTGCATGTGGAGAGATTCTCGGTGAAATCCGGGAAGTAATGCTCGCAGAACTTGATCCAGCCGGGAGAACAGGAGGTAATCATCGGAAGCTTGCCGCCGTTCTGGAGCCTGTCAAGGAACTCATAGGCTTCTTCCATGATGGTAAGGTCGGCAGTGAGATTCATGTTGTAAACGCCGTCAAAGCCGAGATGTCTGAGGGCGGCAACCATTTTGCCCTCAACATCGGTGCCGGGAGCCATGCCGAAGCACTCGCCCAGAGTGGCGCGCACGGACGGAGCCGTGCAGATTGCTACATGCTTCTTGGGATCCGCCAGAGCCTCGAACACCTTCGCGGTGTCGTCGCGCTCTCTGAGAGCCGCGGTGGGGCAGGCAACTATGCACTGACCGCAGTTAATACAGGAAGACTCGCCCAGCTTGCCCTCGAATGCACACCCGATATGAGTATCATACCCGCGGTCAAGCGCACCTATAACGCTGACGCCCTGGTACTTGTCGCAGACTGCCACGCAGCGGCGGCAGAGGATGCACTTGTTATTGTCGCGGATGATGGCTGCGGAACTGTCGTCGACCTTGTAGGTCACATCATGCGGAATAGCGAAATGACCGGCATTAACACCGTATTCGTTGCAGAGTGTCTGAAGCTCGCAGGAGGTGCTGCGGGAACAGGACAGGCACTTCATCTCGTGATTGGAGAGAACCAGCTCAAGGTTAATCTTGCGCGCCGCCCTGATAGCGGGTGAATTGGTAACTATCTCCATGCCCTCATTTACGGGGTAAACGCAGGCGGTAACCATCCCGCGGGCGCCCTTAACTTCAACAAGGCAGAGACGGCAAGCGCCGATCGCGTTGATGTCCTTCAGGTAACAGAGGGTCGGAATATCTATATTGGCGGCTCTTGCAGCTTCGAGAACTGTGTAGTTGCTCGGAACCGTATAAGGGCGGCCGTTAATTTTAATGTTGACGGTATCCATTAATGTCAGGCTCCTTTCGTTTTGCTTATTTCCTTACGATGGCGCCGAACTTGCACTTTTCCATGCATGCGCCGCACTTGATACACTTGGAGGAATCGATGGTGTGCGGCTTCTTGACCTCGCCGCTGATGGCGCCGACCGGGCAGACGCGGATGCAAGCGGTACAGCCCTTGCACTTTTCTGCGATAATCTCATAGCTGAGAAGTTCCTTGCATACGCCTGCCGGGCACTTCTTGTCAACTACATGTGCGATATACTCGTCACGGAAATAGTGGAGAGTAGAGAGAACCGGGTTCGGAGCTGTCTGACCGAGTCCGCAAAGGGAGGCAGATTTAATATAGTTGCAGAGCTCTTCGAGCTTGTCGAGATCCGCAAGCTCACCGTTGCCGGCTATAATCTTGTCAAGAGTCTCAAGCAGTCTCTTGGTACCTATACGGCAGGGAGCGCACTTGCCGCAGGACTCGTCGACAGTGAAGTCGAGGAAGAAACGGGCGATGTCAACCATACAGGTGTCTTCGTCCATAACTATAAGTCCGCCGGAGCCCATCATGGCGCCGATGGCAAGTAGGTTGTCATAATCTATCTCGGTGTCCTGGAGGGAAGCCGGAATACATCCGCCGGAAGGTCCGCCGGTCTGAGCCGCTTTAAACTTCTTGCCGTCCGGGATGCCGCCGCCTATCTCGTCGATAACGGTGCGGAGAGTTGTACCCATCGGAATCTCAACAAGGCCGGTGTTGGTAATATTACCGCCGAGGGCGAAAACCTTGGTACCCTTCGACTTTTCGGTACCCATAGACGAGAACCAGTCTGCGCCGCGGAGAATGATCTGAGCTACATTGGCATAGGTCTCAACATTGTTGAGAATCGTAGGCTGACCGAACAGACCCTTTACCGCCGGGAAGGGGGGACGCGGACGCGGCTCGCCTCTGTTGCCCTCGATGGAGGTCATGAGAGCGGTCTCCTCGCCGCAAACGAAAGCGCCTGCGCCGAAACGGAGCTTAAGCTCAAAGGAGAAGTCGGTGCCGAAAATGTTGCTGCCAAGCAGACCATATTCATGAGCTGCGTCGATGGCGATCTGCAGTCTCTTAATTGCAATTGGGTACTCGGCCCTTACATAGATATAACCCTCGTCGGAACCGATAGCATAACCCGCAATTGCCATAGCTTCGATAATTGCATGGGGGTCGCCCTCAAGCACCGAACGATCCATGAATGCGCCCGGGTCGCCCTCGTCGGCGTTGCAGCAAACGTACTTCTTATCGCTCTGGGAAGCCTTGGCGAACATCCACTTTCTGCCGGCGGGGAAACCTGCGCCGCCTCTGCCGCGCAGCCCGGAATCCAGCATGACTTTGATGACATCATCCGGAGTCATGGATGTGAGAACCCTGTTCAGAGCCTTATAACCGTCGCGGGCTATATACTCGTCGATGTTCTCCGGGTCAATAACGCCGCAGTTGCGCATTGCAACGCGCTTCTGCTTGGCGTAGAATTTTGTATCTTCAATTGATGTTGCTTCCTCGGGAGTGCCGCTGGCGTTGTTGGCGCCGACGGTATACTCGGTGATGACTTCGCCGCCCTTGATATGCTTCTCGAATACTTCGAGAGCCTTCTCAGCGGTCATCTTTACATAGGTAACTCTCGGCTGACCGGCCTTGTAAACCTCGAATACAGGCTCATACTGGCAGATGCCTACACAGCCGGTCTGGGAAACGGTAATGTCATCGCTGCCGAATTCTGCGGCAGCCTTAACCAGCGCGTCGAATATGGGAGTGGCACCGGCTGCTATACCGCAGGTTGCCAGTCCTACGACAATACGTGTCTTGCCGCTGTCGGGAGCGAGCTCGACCTTGCCAACATTTGCGTTCTGTACGGCAGCAAGCTCATCTGAGTTTCTGATGAATGCCATAAAAAAACTATACCTCCGAATTATTTATGAAGCTTGACCGCGCCGCCGATAGCGGATATGGCAGGCGCGGTGCATCTCGACCGGGTCAATGCCGGCCTCAGATGCCTGTCTGCCGTGTTTATTTATATTTGGCGAGGATACCGGCAATTTCGTTCTTCTTGACTCTGCCGTAAACATCGCCGTTGATGGTCATAACCGGAGCAAGACCGCATGCGCCTATGCAGCGGGTTGCCTCGAGGGAAAACTTGCCGTCGGGAGAAACAGAACCGGATGCAACACCCAGCTGAGCTGTAATCTCATCAATGACGTCCTGTGAGCCCTTTACATAGCAGGCGGTGCCGAGACACACGTTTATGGCAACCTCGCCGGCAGGGTTGAGCTTGAACTGGGAATAGAAAGATGCGATACCGTATATCTCCGTGAGGGAAACACCGGTTTCTCTGGCAATGATAGTCTGAACTTCAATAGGCAGATATCCATAGATATCCTGAGCCTCCTGAAGAATCGGCAGCATTGCGCCCTTGGTACCGCGGTACTTCTCGATAACAGCCTTCAGCTGAGCCTCCTGCTCGGGAGTGCCGCGAAAGGCTACCGTGGTCTGCTTCTTTTTCATAACCTGTATGACCTCCGTACAAATTGAAACAATAATAAGGGAATTTCTTCTGTTCATTTTACAATAAAACACGATAAAAAGCTATACTAATTCTCAAAATTATGAGAATATTTACAAATGACCGTATTTTGTAAAATATTACCCGTATGCGGCATCACCATTGTTTATATCGCCGAAAAGCACATGTTAAATAATCACAAAAGTAACACGGGCGGCGGTTGACAATGAAAAGACGGTGATGTATACTTAACAGGGTCGGATAACTCTATCTCCCAAGCACAATTATCAGAACGGCAGCCAGCAAATGCAGCATCAGAAACAGCGGTACTGATATGATAAACCTCATGTGCTGTGTCTTATGTCTTAACAGTCTCATGCCTAAAAGCGAGCCTAGTGAGCCTCCGAACGCCGCAAGCGCTATGAGTGTCGTCTCCGGAATACGCCATTTGCCGTTTTTTGCCTTGTGCTTATCGATGCCGTATGCCGAAAAAGCGACAATGTTTATGACAGCGAGATAACCGATGACATAGACCGGATATGCCGTACAGAAATCGTATATTACCGATGCTGCTGAACGAAGCGTTTCCATGACTGTTGCTCCTTTGAGGTGTTAAGTGATCATCAAGTCGAAAAAGCGAATACCGATTCCCCGTATGGATGTGAATACATGTATATCCTCCGTTCGGCGGGAGGTGCCGGATTTGCGGAGTATTTCGTGATGGAATTTTTCCGACCGGAAAAAATTCATCCGGCCTTCTCAGCGTATTTTATCAGAATAACGGCATCAACGCCGCAAGGCTCCGCCGGGAGTGAACCTGTCTTTATTTCAGGAAGGTCTTATAGTCCTCGTAGTTGCGTTTTAACAGTGCCGGTGTATAAAGGCCGTAGGGACACTTAGAGGCGCACAGACCGCAGTTCCGACAGTTCTCTATAAGCTTCATCTTTGTCTGCCAGGCTTCGCTGAGCCAGCCCGCGGTGGGAGCACGCCGGAGCATAAGCGACATACGAGCCGCATTGTTGATTTCGATGTTTTCGGGGCATGGCATGCAATAACCGCAGCCCCTGCAGAATTCGCCTGACAGCGACTTGCGTTCTTTTTCTATAAACTCCGCGATTTCATCGGTCATAAACGGCGGATTTTTGCGGTGAGCAATGAATTCGTCAAGTTCCCGTTCGCGCTGAATGCCCCAGATTGGCAGCGCATTTTCAAACTGAGAAATATACGCCCATGCCGCATCCGTACGGGTGATGAGTCCGCCGGCAAGCGCCTTCATGCAGATGAAGCCGACATTCAGTTCGCGGCAGCGGTCAGCCAGCGCACATTCCTTTTCGTCAGCCAGATAACTCAGCGGGAACTGAAGTGTATCATATAGCCCCGATTCTATCGCTTCGTACGCCAGAGTAATCTTATGGTTTGTGATGCTGATGTGCCTGATCATTCCCTGAGCCTTTGCGTCAAGCATAGCTTCATAGAGACCGCTTCCGTCTCCCGGCTTGGGACAGAAGGGCGGGTTGTGAAACTGATATATATCGATGTAGTCGGTTTTAAGCATTTTTAATGAAGTGTCAAGGTCGCGCCGGAAGCTTTCGGCATTCCGCGCACCGGTTTTAGTTGCTATAACAATGCGGCTTCGCACATCAGAGAGCGCATCGCCTATCTTCTCCTCGCTGTCGGAGTAAGCCCGGGCAGTGTCGAAATAGTCGATACCGTTTTCATAAGCGCGGCGCAGAAGACGAACTCCGTCGTCATGCGAACAGCGCTGAACCGGAAGCGCGCCGAAACCGCAGCTGTCGACAGTTATGCCGGTTCTGCCGAGTGTAATTCTTGCCATATATATCATACCTTTCCGCCGTTTTCAGACCGCAAGTCAGTTTAATGCAGTTATTATATCACGATAAGTCCATGATTTCAACCGACGGAACAAATTCCGCGTAACATTGAATATTATGAAAGAATTTATAATCAAATCTGATCTGTTTACAGATAATATCCCCTCCGGAACACTTCCGCCCTGCATGGGAATAGAAATCGGAGACGGTGTCGCTTGTGCAGTGTCATCGCTTGCGGGAGATTCGCTGACGCCATATATGCGCCGGCAGTTATACCCCGATGCAGGCCGGGGCGGTGACTTCATAACCTTTTCGGTTGGTGAGGACGGCTCTCTCACCGAACTTGCAAGACTTCGGGAACTGGGCAATCTGAGGCAGCTCCGTCTGTCCGGCAGATATGCCTATGTAACCGCCCGCGAGGATGGACTGTATATCATAGACATAGGCGACCCATCACACCCCCGTGTAGCACGCCGATGGGATACGGTGGAGTTTGCCACCGGCATCGCCGTCTGTGGTAAGGTTGCGGCTATCGGATGCCGCAATTACGGCGTTGAACTTATAGATATCTCCTGCCCGGCGCTGCCGAGACACCTGTGCTCCTTCAGCGCCGGCGAAGTGCAGTCGGTTTTTATCGACGGCGGATGTCTCTACACCGGTTCATGGGGCGAACGTGAGTGCAATATTTTTGACATAAGAAACGCAATGCAGCCAAAACAGGTGGGAAAAATCGCTCTTGACGGCAGAGGCGACGGCCTGTATGTCTCAAACGGTCTGTTGTATCTTGCCACCGGACAGAGTTCGCGCGCCATGAAGAAGACCGCATACGATGACCCGGGATTCGGTTACGGCAACGGGTTGGAGATTTACGATGTATCAGACCCGTCCGCCCCCGTGCTGCTGTCGCGCACTAAGTTCGACAGACTGCATTTTACCTATTTTGACATGTGGGATGTCAAGGTGTCATATCCCTACGCCTATGTGTCGATCAACTATCTCGGGCTTTTTGTGCTTGACATTTCAGACCCCCGCAGCCCCCTTGTTCTCGAGCGTTACCATATCTCGCTGCCGGCAGAATGTCGATATTTTGCCGATGTTCTCGGCGATAAAGACTTCAACCGCACCGTTGTGTTTCCCTTCGACCATGTCAACGATCCGCGTGGTCCTGTATGCGGTATAGCCGTTACGGAGGGCTGCGCATATCTTGCCGGCTGTCTGAGCGGATTGCATATACTGCGCTCCGAACTCTTTCACCGCACCGAAAAATCGGAAAGAGCAGGAGAGAGTGTCTGCGATTATTACGACACAAATCCCGGCAGCGGACTTGAGGGTGTCAGGATTATCCGCACACCGGGTCAGGCGAGGGCAGCGGCATGGGACGGCAATGTTCTGTACACCGCCTGCGGAAATGCGGGAATAGTCATTTATGACGAGATAGGTGAGTATCTCGGACATATCCCCACAGCCGGACGCGTGATGGATATAAAGCTGCACAACGGGTATATTTTCACCGCCGAGGACTCAAACGGGCTGGTTATCCGCAGATTATCGGATTTGGCTCAAATCGGCAGATTCGACAATTTCGGTAATAGCATACAGCAGGTAATTCTGCCGGGAAACAATCGCTTCGCGCTCATGCACAGCGGCTGTGATTCGGTGGTTATCGCCGACATTTCAGATTTGTCTGAACCGTGTGAGGTGTATCGCGAGGCGAACAAACCCGGACTTGTTTACGGCCGTCAGGCATCGCTGGGCTGTGTGGGCGGCAGATACTGCTCATTCAGCTGGAATTCTAATATGACATACTGGTATGATCTGGGAGGCGGGCAACCGGAAAAGCAGCCCTGGGTGCAGCATGGGGTGAGCACTTCCTTAGGCATCTGCCCCTATGATGACGAAAGAGCACTCCTTACGACACGGGCGGGCTATATTATATTTAATATCCGTGACAGCTTCACATTGCCGATTGAAGATACCGCTCAGCTTGAGGGCGGAGGCGTGGGCAAGCCGGCGCTGTTCGGGAAACTGCTGTTTGTAACAAACCGTTCCCGGCACAGAGCCGATGTTTACGATATTTCCGATATCAGGCATCCAGTGACCTTGAAGCGCATGATACTCGCGGGAGACCCGGACTGTGCAGTTTATAACGGAAGAACGGCTGCTATACCTGCGGGGTACCAGGGAATAGCGTTGTTTGAGATATAAAAAACGGTACCCGGAAGAACTACAAACCGGGTACCGTATGTTTTATCGGAAATCGCTATATCTCACAGTATTTGGCGGCAAGTCTGCACATTGAGGTGAGCGTCGCTTTCATTTCTCCGGGAGCCGGCGGCGTGTCCGAGTAGTGGGTAAGCTCAAAGGCATCGGTGATTCTTGATATATCACGGATTTCAAAGCGCGATACTATTTTATCGCGTATAACTCTCGGAGTGTCGGATATGGCAATCGGAGCGTCCATCCCTCGCCAGCATTCAGTGAGAAAGCCGTAAGCGAAGATCATCTTCTCGTGGTCGTTTTTCAGCGAATTGAAGCGGTTAGAGAACTCACGATATGTCATGCGCTCTCTGCGGCCGGTATTTTCATTGTATTCACGAACCGATGCGCCGTCCATCTTCTGTTCTTCATCGCGGTAATTGAGAGCAACCGTGTTGTCCTCGCGGCTGCGCTTCTTAAACAAGTTATTTATAAAATCTAAGATGCTGTTATACAGCAGGATAAAGAAACGCTTGAAGCGTCCCACAAGGTTGTAGCGTTTGGCAAAGATGAAGAAGAGCGCAGTACCTATAATAAGCAGGATGAGGGTTATAAGAATGGTCTGTCCGAAGGTGGAGCCCTCGATATTCAAAAACTCCAGGTCGAATACCACCTCGTTGAAGTCGGCTGCCGCATCCGAACCTCTGTAATACTGCTTGCCTGTTTCTTTGAATATAGCAGACAGCGTCATATACAGCAGCATTCTGCCAAGCAGGTAGAAACCGAGCACTATTGTAAACGCCACGGCGGTCAGAAACAGGGCACAAATCGCCACCATAACCACTAGTGAAATATTGTAGATACGCATGTTGCCGGTAGCGGCTCCCATGTCTGTGGCGCCTATCATACGATCCACATAGCTCTGATTCATGACAATGCAGGAGCAGAAGAGGAATATCGCGAACAGAATATTGGTAACTAATGTGCCGCCG
>Ga0123335_1004608_pt1 | contig 17642 bp, 14 predicted proteins | sample BiotimSIPDNA_2_FD_89707 | JGI IMG/M metagenome (GOLD analysis project Ga0123335, IMG submission 89707) | Anaerobic biogas reactor microbial communites from Washington, USA - Biogas_R2 time_0 SIP DNA | ecosystem: Engineered > Bioreactor > Anaerobic > Unclassified | place: Washington, USA...
CTCCAGGCGCAGCTTCAGGCTGAAGGCCTGGGGCGCCGGGGCCTCCTCCCCCTGGGGGCTGACCAGCAGGGTGATCTCGTCCTCCCGGCTGCTCCGGCGGGTCTGGGCGTCCACGCTCTCCTCCCCGGGGCTGATAAAGAGGTTAAAGGTGTAGACGCTGGCAGCTTCCGCCTGGCCGTCCTCCACGGTGAAGTCCGTGCCCGGCTCCGGGGTGAAGGTGTAGGTGCCGGTATAGGCCTGGCTCTCCGGGGCGTCCGACAGGCTGCCGCCGGAATAGCTAAGCTGGTGCCTGGCGCCCTGGGTATTCTGTTCGTTTTCAGGCAGCATCTGGATGGTCCAGGTGTTCACCTCGCCTGTTTCCTGGGACATCTGATAATCATGGCTCAGCTCCTCTATCCCCCGGGCGCCGGCCAGAGGCAGCACCAGCCGGCTTTCCACCAGGCGGGCCTGATCGTCAAAGACGCGGGTGGAGGTCACGTTGCCTGAAAGCTGAAGCTGATCCAGGGCGGTGAAAAAGCTGTTCATCATGCCGGGCTGCAGGTAGGCTGCCGCCTGGCGCCCGTCCATCTCCTGGGCCAGGAGGGCCATCAGCTCAGCGTCGGAATACACGTCCAGCAGCAGCTGCTTGATCTGGCTTTTGAGCGGATCGACAGGAATGGAGATATCCGTCTTGGTCTGGAGGTTGTCATCGGCGTCCCGCTGGGTGCTGGTCTGGGTGTAGCCCGTCAGCCACAGGGACAGCTTGGCGGTGTAGGCGTCCAGCTTCCGGCCCGCCGCCGCCTGCCAGGTGGATTCCGCGCTGTTGAGCTTCAGGATCAGCCCCTCAATGGGCGGCCACACCGCGCTTTGCCCGGTGAGAAGGGCCAGCAGCACGCCGCCGTCCCGCACATCCGCGTAGCCGGGGCCGTTTATCAGCGAGGAGGTGAGGGCCTCCAGCTGGGTGTCTTTGACATATTTAAGATCCGCCAGCAGCTGGCTTCCCTGGTTTAGGGTGATCTCCAGGTCTTCCTTGCCCTTCAGGGTGCCCACGCCGCTTAGGTAGCGCAGCTCCAGGCTGCTGCCCTGGGCCAAAACCCCCAGGGCCGCGTTGGCGGTGGCGTCCAGGACGGAAAAGGCCCCGCCGGTTTTCTCAAAGGTGATGGTCATGCGCAGGCCGGAGCCGTCCTGCACCTGCTTGACCAGTTTTTCATCCAGGGTATATTCCTGGGCAAAAACGGGAAGGGCTGTCAGCAAAATCAGGGTCGACAGCAGAAGCGACAGCGCTTTTTTCATGGTGAATCCTCCTTCGTTAGGGTAGCGTGTCCGCGTCCTCCGTGACGGTGAAAGCGCCGGGGGTATTCTCGGAGAGAAGCACTGTATCGCTCTCCCCCAGGGCGCGGCGCACGCGCCCCCAATCGTGTAAAAGCACCAGCCTGGTTTCCTGGGGCAGCTGCAGAAGCTTTTCCCGGAGATAGGGCATCAGGGCTTCCGCCGCCTGCCGGGCGGCGTGGTCCCGCTCCGCCTGGGAGGCCCCCGCCAGATCCACCCGCACCTGGGGGGAAAGGGCCGTGGGCGCCGTCCCCGGGCTTAGTTCAAGGGTGAGGCTCAGGTCCTTAAGGAGGGTCTTCCCCTCCGCCTCCGTCCAGTGAAGCTGCCCTGCCAGGCGATCTGTCTGGATCAGGAAATCAGGGCTGAAGCTGTGGTCCCGCTTTAAGGTGAGGCCGCCGCTGTGGCGCAGGTTTGCCGTCAGGCTGCCGGTGAGGCGCTGCCCCGCCCCTTGGGGGCTGAGGCTCATATCCACCTTGCCCGCAAGGCTGCGCGTGTTGCCCTGGGACACCTCCGTCAGGCTGTAGTCCCCCTTGGCGCGGCTTATGCCCTCCTGGTGGGTGAAGGCCAGGGAGATCAGCGCCTCCAGCTTGTCCTTGCCCCGGGCGGCGGGCAGCTTAAGGCTTAGGTAAAGGCCGCTGTCCGCCTGAAAACCCGCGGTGAGGTCCAGCTTTCTGGCCTCCCCCAGCACCTGGATGCCGGCAGTTGCCTGAAGCCCCACATCCTGCCCCGCCCCGTCCAAGAGGCGCCGCAAGGTGAACTTACCCGTAAACTCAAGGCCCTCAAGGGCCGCCGTGGCCGCCGCCCGGAAGGATGCCGGCAGGGCCGCCGTCCCTTCCTGAAGGATTGTCCGGGCCTGGGGCAGGGCCGCCTGCCACCAGGCATTGGCCTCCTGGGCGCTTAGGACGTAGTTCAGCCGGCTTTCCGCCCGGCCCGCCTGGCGGATGTTGGTGCGGGTGGCCTGGCTTTCCTCAAAGGGCAGGAGCCCTGAAAGCAGGGCCTGGGATAAGCGGGGCAGCGCCTCCCACGCCTTGGAAAAACCCGGCAGCGCCTGTGCCCCAAAGAGCAGCCCAAGGGGCGTTTCCTCCGAGGTGCCCAGGTACAAAGTGGGAGCGGGCCCGTCCGGCACCGAGAGAAGCAGGCTGTGGACGCCATTTTCCCGCGCGCTGTCCGCCCTTAAAAGCGCCCGCTCCCCCTCATACAGGGTGAAGCTCTCCCGCTCCTCTTGCACATACAGCCCCAGCCGTAAACCGCTCAGCCAGTCCCGCATGGCCTGAAGGCTTCCGGGGGCCAGGTCCGGCCAGGCCGCAAGGCTTAATCCCGCCTCCCCCACAAAGCCCCGGGCCAGATCCGGCGCTTCCAGATCCCAGGACGCCTGGGCGGAGGAGGCAAACAGCTGGAAGGCCGCCAGCAGCGCCGTCAGCGCAGCGCGAAAACGACGCCGCCTGATAAGTAAACGGCCCATGCCGCGCTTTTCATGCATCTGGTGATTCTCCTTGCCCCTGCTTTTCATGCAGGGCGTCGTAGAGCCGCTGGGCCACTTCCTGATTCATGCCCTTTACCTGGGCCAGCGCCTCCACGCTTTGCTCCGCCACCCCGCGGATGCTGCGGAAGGCCGCCAGCAGCGCCCGGCGCCGGGCCGGGCCGATGCCCGGCACCTCCTCCAGGCGGGAGCGCACCGTGGCCTTGCTCCTGAGGCTGCGGTGATGGGTGATGGCAAAGCGGTGCGCCTCATCCCGGATGCGCTGGATCAGGTGCAGCGCCGGGGAGTGCCGGTCCAAAAGGATGGGCTCGCTCTCCTGAGGCAGATAGATCTCTTCCATCCGCTTGGCCAGGCCGAACATGGGCGCCTCCAGCCCCAGGGCGTCCCTGGCCCTCAGGGCGGAGGCCAGCTGCTCCGGGCCCCCGTCCACCAAAATCAGGTCAGGCAGCGGCCAGGGCTTCTCCTGGTCGGGCAGGGAGCGCTTCAGCCGGCGCCCCAGCACCTCGTTCATGCTGGCGAAGTCGTCGATGCCCTCCACCGTTTTGATGCGGAAGTGGCGATATTCCCTTTTGGCCGGTTCCCCGTCCACAAACACCACCATGCTGCCCACGGACTGGGCGCCCTGGGTGTTGGAGATGTCAAAGCCCTCGATGCGCCGGGGCGCTTCGGGCAGATTCAGGGCGGCGGCCAGCTCCCGGCTGGCGCCGATGGTGCGCTCAAAGACCACCTGGTCCCGGGCGTTGCGCCGAAGCAGGGCGTCCCTGGCGTTTTCCAGGGCGTTTTCCACCAGCTGGCGCTTGCCGCCCCGCTTGGGGATGGTGAGGGTGAAGGCGTCCCCGCGCTTGTCCTTAAGCCACTGGGACAGCACCTCCGCGTCCGCCGCCGCCTGGGCCACCACCTCCCGGGGTGGCTGGCGGCCCTCGTAATACTGCTGGATAAAGGCGGAGACCACCTCCGAAACCGGCTCCGCCCCCTCCCGGGGCAGGGCGAAGGACTCCGCGGAGAGCATCTTGCCCCCCCGCACCAGAAGCACCTGGGCCATGGCGTCCAGGCCGTCCTGGGCCGCGGCGATCACATCCTGGTCCACGCCCGCCACCTGCTGGGCGTTCTGCCGGGCCATGAGGCCCTCCACATCCCGGATGGCGTCCCTGAGTTCCGCCGCCCGCTCAAACTGCATCTCCCTGGCCGCGGCCTCCATCTGGCGGGTCAGCTTGTCCACCACGGGCTTGTGTCCCCCCTTTAAAAAGGCCACCGTCTCGTCCACCACCTGGCGGTATTCCTCCAGGCTGCACTTCTCCCCGCAGGGGCCCAGGCACTGACCCAGCTCATAGCTCAGACAGGGCCGCTGGGGCCTGGGCAGGGGGAGGTTTAAGTGGCAGGTGCGCATGGGGAACACCTTGCGCAATATCCCCATCACCTGGCGGATGGCCCCGGTGCCGATGTAGGGGCCAAAATACCGGGCCCCGTCGTTTTCCACCTTGCGGGCCACGCCCAGGCGGGGATAGGGCTCGTTCACGGTGATGCGGATATAGGGGTAGTTCTTGTCATCCGTCAGCTTGATGTTGTAATAGGGGCGGTGCAGCTTGATGAGGTTGCTCTCAAGCATGAGCGCCTCCAGCTCGCTGGCCGCCAGGATCACCTCCAGGTCGTCCACCCGGGCCATCAGCGCCCGCACCTTGGGGGAGGGGAGGTTTGAGGCAAAATAGCTGCGCACCCGGTTTTGCAGGTTGACGGCCTTGCCCACATAGAGGATCTGCTCCCCCTGCTTAAAAAGGTAGCAGCCGGGGGAGGCGGGCAAAAGCGCCAGCTTGGTTTTCAGCTCATTGGTCATGGGGCAAAGGGGTCTTCCTATGGCTCATCAATCAAGGCCCTGCTTCCACTGGGCCTGGATCACGGGGATCAGCCTTTGGGCCAGCGCTTCATCCACCGGCTCAAACTCCTCGATCTCCTCGCCGTCCTCCTCAGTCACCTTCACCTGCATCACATAGCGGGTGACCCTGTCCTCCGGCAGCTCCGCCTCGTCCTGGGGCCGGAGCAGCACATACTCCTCCCCGTTGTAGTAGAAGTACTTCTCCACCACCAGCAGCACCCGGTTGCCGTCCTCATCCGTGCCCTCGATGATGTCCAGGCGTTCTTCCTCCGACATGCCAGCGCCTCCCTTCCTTTGGATACGCCTATTATAATCCCTTGGGCAAGGGATCACAACCAAGGCCCAAAGGCCCGCCTTGACGGGGCCTATGGCGGTGTGATAGCGTGAATCAAAATGAGGAGGTGCGATATGCGCGGATGGCAAAAAACAGGGCTGGCGGCGCTGCTGGCGGCGCTTATGGCCTTCTGTGGCATCGGGGCCGCTTCTGCCGCGCGCTTTGAGGCGCGCTACTGGCCCGCCTTTGGGGAAAACGTCTACGCCCTGGAGCCGGGCGGCGGCCGGGGGGATTATGTGGCCCTGACCACGGGCGGCGATCTGATGGCCTTTATCCGCCGGGAGCGCGCGGACGCCCCCGCCTGCGCCCTCAGCCTTTATGACCTGGGGGTGGCCAAAACCCTGGCCGCCCGGCCCCTGCCCACCCCGGATGAGTGGGCGGATGACTGGACGCTGGGCTTCTGGGCGCCGGGGCAGCCCTACACCCTGCACAGCAATACCCTGACGCTCACGGTGTATGACCAGGCGCTTGAGGAAGTATTAAGCTTTACGCCCCCTGAGGACTTCAGCCTGGCCCTGGCGGACCCGGCGGGCCAGGCCCTTTGGTGCGCCAGCTATTCAGGCCCGGACCTGACCCGTTTTGATCTGATAACGGGCGAGGTCCGGGTGTTTCCCACCGGCCTTGGAGAGGCATGGTTTGTTATGGGCTTTGCGGGTCTTATGCCCCAGGGCGGGGTGCTGGCGGTTCTTGGCAGCAGCCGGGGGGAGGATGTCTTTTTCGCGGCGGATAAGGAAGGGCGCACGCAGCTGAAGCCCGTGATCTCCGGCTTCACCTGGACCACGGGGGGCCTTTGCTATGCCGCCCAGGCGGGGGACGCCCTGGTGATGCCCGCCTGGGGCGAGGACCGCCTGGTGCGCCTTGCCTCCTGGGGGGCGGAGGAATATGTCCTGGGCTTTGACCAGGGGCTTTTGATCACCGAGGCCTATGGGGAAAGCGCCGCCTGGCGGCTGATCGATCTGGATCAGGGCCTGGTGACAGCGCAGCTCAAGGCCCCAGCCGAGGATATGCCCGTCTACTTCAGCCAGTTCGTCCTCTCCCCGGAGGGCTTTGCCCTGCTGTCCTCTAACCAGTATGAATTAAACCGCTATAACCTTTACCTTTGGGACTACAGCCGGGCGCCCCGCAACGCCCCCGCCGGAGCCCGGGAGAGCAGCCTTTCCCAGCTGCGCGCGGAAAACGACGCCCTGGCCCTGGACATTGCCCGGCAGCACGGCATCCAGCTGCATATCCGCCAGGCGGGCGCCCGCTTTTTAAACGACACCTATTACGCCCAGCACCTGGACCAGGAGCCCGCCCTCACCCACACCTTAAGGAGCCTTCAGGAGCAGCTGGACCGCTTTCCCCCCGGCATGCTGATGGAGGCCGTCCAGCCCGGCCATGACAGCATCGCCATCTACCTTGCCGGCGGCATCCGGCCCAAAAGCCCGGAGGGCATCCATTCCCCCGGCGGCTTTGCCTCCGCCAGCGGAAACGAGCGCTATATCATTCTGGACATCACCCAGAACGGCGCCCGCAGCCTGGCGCACGAGCTGATGCACCTCTTTGAGGACCGCCTGGAGCAAAGCCCGGGGCCGGGCGAGCGGGATGTGCTGGCGGACTGGCTTGCCCTTGGCCCCCTGGAGGCTGCGGCCGCGGGCTTTTTCTACAGCTATCACGACGAGGAGGGCTGGGAGGTGTCGGACACCCGCTACACCGCGGACGCGCCGGAGGCCTGGGAAAACCCGGAGGACATCTGGTTTATCGACGCCTACTCCCGCGCCTTTCCTCTGGAGGACCGGGCCCGCATCTTTGAAACCCTGTTCCTGGCCGGGGATACCCCTTCTTTCTACCTGGAAGCGCCCCACCTTCTGCGCAAGGCCCAGTACCTCTGCGCCATCCTGCGGGGGCGCTTTGACAGCCTAAAGGACGCGCCGACCCTTCACTGGGAGCGCCACCTCACCCCCCTGCCCTATGCGGATTTCCTGGAGGAATTCGAGGCCCTGAACCTGCCCGTCATCCCCATGGGCCGCCTTGCGCGCCCTTTCGCTTTATGCTAAAATGCGCCTGCCGCGTTCCCCGCGGCTTTCTTCCCGCAGGCCGCCCTAAAGCCCGCGCAGGCTCCCGTAGCTCAGTGGATAGAGCGTTCGCCTCCTAAGCGAAAAGTCGGCAGTTCGACTCTGCCCGGGAGTGCCACAAACGCCGTGAAACCAATGGTTTCGCGGCGTTTTTTTCAGGCATCTGGATATGCTTCTTATGAACAGAGCCTTGCTGAAGCTATTTCATTGGTTTTGGCACTGCTCATCCCTACCGCAAGGCCTTGATCGGCACAAAGCCTCGCGCGGGTTTACCGGATATTGAACTTTCGACGTATGCATAGAAGGGATCAAATAATCCAAAAACCTTTAGGGTTTCACCCTTTGATACGATGCCGTCTTTTGATTGGGAGTTGATCGGATCAAGCGTCATGTAGCTGTCATTGGCTGCTGTCAGAACCACAAAGGCTGTGTCATCAAGCAGGGCGATGTCAGGGGGCAAAGAAGTTAATCGCCTGGATTGGATATAACCAATGCGGTCAGACTTGTTGTTGATGGCGTATCGAATCAGGGCCCAGTCCCCCTGTATTCCAAGAAGCCCTACGCTGCTTTCTAAACTAACAGCGGCTTTTCCCTTGGCTGCCCGGTAGGATTGCTCACTTGGCGCCGAATAGACGGCGGCGGTTTTGCTGCCGGCATGTTGCACAAGGATTTCTCTGTTTCTCGCTGAGAAAGGCAGAGATGAGAGCTTGTCATACATGGCGTTGTATGCCAGCGCTTCATTGACGTTCTTTGGGAACAGCGTGATATTAAAATCATCAAGAGCAATCGGCGCCGCGCGCCACTTGATTGCCTGGTCTGTGTTCTTCACATGATACATCCCGGCTGTCTTGTCCAGGCTGTACGCAGTCCCGGCAATATCGGCAGCGGTCAGGAGATACTGGCCTTGATCGTTTGGAAGGAAGACATAGTGCTCATCCTGGTACTTTAAAATAAAGCCGCCGTTTTCGCTGCTGATCAGCGCCACGGAAGGCTTAACGCCTTTTTGATAAACGGCTTTTGCTGACGCGTGCTGTATTTCCCAGTTTTTGCCTACTTGCTTGCCGATCAACAGCTGGGCATGATTGCTTCCGGAATAGTCAAACAGAATAGCGATGTTGGTGCTTTTATCCGGGGATGTCTGTGATGTATCATCAGCCATATAGCCGTCATAGATGCCAAGCTTTTCAACAAGGGCCTCATAAAGGCCGCCGTGAACATTAAACTGATTAGCAGAGGCGGTCATCGCCGCGCTGACAAGCAAAAGAAGCGCTAATCTAAAAAATTTTTTCATATTTTGTCCCCCTTTGCTTTCAGTAAGAATCCCTCAGGATTTGAATTACCATTGTATAATTTCGACCACCCCATAATATATAACGGATTCTAGCGAGAAATGTTGCTTATATCAGAAAAAATATTATCAAGGGGTTAAATGATAGTTGGGGTGGCCTGCCCCATATCCCATAATGATCAGGAGGGCGTAAGCGTTTTTTTGCTTACGCCCTCTTAGTTGTCATACAACAAAGACAGGAAAAACCATCAAGGGAGACGTAGCCTTTCGATAGTTGAATAAATTTTTTCACCAAACATCATTAAGTCTTCTTCTTGAATCGTGTTGCTCGGTTACTCTCCTGAATCCGGAATGCTTAGCATGTCCTGAACAGACCAAAGCAAGCTGCCATTGTCAGGATGAATATAAACAGGGAAAAGGATAAACAATCGCTCATCTTCTGAAATATCCTCTGGCGCTTCGAATCTAACGTGCCAATATGCCTGTTTATTACCTGATTCAGCGGCCTCCGGAATCTCAAAGTCGACGGATACTCTGTAACGATCCAACTCGTCTTCCAGTACCATATATCCTTTGGCTATTTCCCGCCGAGCAATGGCAATAGCTTCCTGTTCACTTATTCTTCCACTTGGTTGGACAAATTGGGTCATTCCGTCGCTCTCAATTCCAACCTCACGCATCAGCGTTGAGTACCAGGCTTTTTCCTCATATGTCCAGTTTTCGACTGACCCCATGGGCACCTGCATGATGCTCATGAAACCAATGCCATCAACATCCTGTCCAGTAAACGATGCAATGATATCGTTTGCCGCCTCATGGGCCTCCTGCTCGGTTAGGCTGCCCTTGATCAGGCCGCTTACCTCATCAGAACGCTCTATGTATTGAAGATCAGCCAGGTTGCTGATGAGTTTGATTTTTTTCTCCAGTTCCCAATTCACAAAGTAACCTTGTTGTTTTTCGTTCTCTGCAATCTGGCGTCCAACCTCTTTGATGGTTATCACAGCCAAAGCAGTCACGGCAATAGTAAGGGCAATAATCGCCAGCACCATCGCAAGGGATAGTTTTTTCTTCATTTTTATGTCTCCCTTCTCTATTTCAATGATTTGCTTCGCCAGCCGCGGATCACCTTGCTTTTTGGAAAAGCGTTGATCAATGGCGCGGCAGATCAGCTCTCTTTCTCTTTGCTCAGTCATCCTGATCACTCCTTTCCAGCAAGGCTTTCAGCTTCTTTCGGGTCCTGCCCAAGCGGCCTGAAACAGTTGATAACGGGATACCGAGAATCCCTGCGATATCAGCAAGCTTCATGTTCTGATAGTAGAAAAGCATGATGACTTCTCTTTGCTTTGTTGGCAGCTTCAATATGGCGGATGAAAGCTCCTCGTTGGATACGTCCCCCCTGGAGGCCTCCTCCGGCAAATCATCAGGGCTAACCCATCTGTTCACATACTTGTACCAGGAAGAGCGCCTTATGTCCCGGCAAGTATTGATGGCGATTTTCATCAGCCACGCTTTCTCGCTGCCCTCATTTTTGAAGGAGGATAGCGCTCTGTAAGCCTTCAGGAAGGTTTCCTGCACGGCATCCTCAGCCAGGGCGCTGTCCTGAAGATGGATCTGGCACATCCTCAGAAGCGAAGTCTGGTATGCATCAACCAGCCGCTTCAGCTCCTGCTCTCTGGCGTTGTCAGGGCCCTTGACAACATTCACGCTCCGCTCACCTCCTTCTGCTTATGTAACGAAAGGCAATCCGGAAATTACTGCTTTTCTTCCCGGATTCTTCAAAATATTTTCCAGTTAATGCTTTGGATGCGGATAAAGTGAGGCCCCGATGCCGCCATCGGGGCCCCTTTTTATTATTTGTTTGATGCCTTTCGTTATTGCCCGGTGATGGTGATGCCGTCCACCGCCAGCCAGGGAAGCACGCTTGAGCCGTCCGCCACGGTTTCCCGGGAGATGCCCACCAGGCGCTTGAGCATGCCGGCCAGGTTGCCCGCGATCATGGTTTCGGAGACGGCGTGGGTGACCTGGCCGTTTTCAATCATGAAGGCGTTTTTAGCCACGCCGGAAAACTCGCCGTTGGCGCCCGCGGCGCCGCCGGAATAGCGGCCCACCAAAAGGCCCTTGGGGATGCCGGCGATGATCTCTTGAAGGGCCTTGTCCCCCGGCTCCACCACCAGGGCGGCGCTGGCGTTGGGCGCCCGGTCGTATCCGGTTTTGCGGGCGGCATAGTCGGACAGCATAAAGCCCTTGAGCACCCCTTGTTCAATCAGGGTGTAATCGGAGGAGAGATAGCCCTCCTCGGTGTATTTTTCGCCGTTGACGATGCGGGGATCCAAAGGCGCCAGCCGCAGGGTGAGGGCGGGATCGGCCACCTGCCGGCCCAGCTGGTCCTTCCACTGGCTGGTGCCGTCAATCAGCACGCTGTCGGCGACATAGTTGCCCAGCAGCTCATACAGGATGCCCCCCAGGCATTCCGGGGTGAACACCACCACGCCCTCCCCCTTGCCCGGGGCGGGGGTGGTATGCACCTGGTTCTGGGCATCCGCCAGCAGCTGGCGCAGGTTGCCCAGCGCCAGGAAGGGCTCCGCAAGGCTTGCGGTGAGAAAGCCCGCGCCGTTAAAGGAGGAGGACTTGCCCCCCTCGTGGCCGGAGAACATCAGACTCAGCTGATACCAGCCGCTTTTTTTGGTGTAACGAACGCCCTTGCTGTTCTCATACAGGCTGTCCGCCTGAACGTGGGAGACCACCAGCTGCTCCACCATCACCCGGGGGTATTCCCGGGAGATGTCGGAAAGCAGCTCCCGGGTGCGGGAGAAGAGCTGGTCCATGTCCGCCTCATAGGGGCCTTCCTCAAAGCGGCCGCCGCCAGTATCCGCCATGTCCCAGGCGGGGTCCTCCTGGCCGGCCTCCGCCGCTGCCAGACAGTCCGCCACCGCCAGGCGCACGGCCTGCTCCTCAAAGCTGTTGCCGCTGACCACGCCGCGCTTCTTGTCCTTGATGGCCTGAAGGGTAAGCCCGCTGTCCAGGGTGGTGCGGAACAGGCTGAACTTGCCCCCTTCCGCGTTAAACTCGTTCGTCCGGCTACTGAGGGCCCTGGCGGAATAAACACTGGCCCCCAGGCTTGAAAAAGCCTCCATCGCCAGGGCCACGGTGTCCTTGATCAACTGCATTCTTATTTGCCTCCAATCATCACGTCACAGCGCAGGTCCGGCCCGCCCAGGCCCACGGGCATCAGCTGCTTTTTGCCGCAGAAGCCGGAGGAGGACCAGCTCACCCGGTCGCTCACCCGGTCCACGGTTTTGAGCATGTCAAAGGCGACGCCGGAAATGGTGGTGTCAAAGATGGCCCGGCCCAGCCGGCCGTTTTTGATCTCATAGCCAAGGGAGATGCCAAACATGAATTCCCCCGTGGTGTCCGCCTGGCCGTTGTTGGAGGAGATCAGGTAATAGCCGTCCTCAACGGAGGCGATCATGTCCTCAAACTTATCAAGGCCCGGATGCACCGCGGTGTTGCGCATGCGGATGAGGGGCTCGTCGTTAAAGGCGAAGGCCCGGGCGTTCCCCTGGGGCCGCATGGAGAAGTGGCGCCCCAATTCCCGGTTGACCATGTAGCCGGTGAGGCGGCCGTTGCGGATCAGCTCCGCGTCCTGGGCCAGGACGCCCTCATCATCCACATAGACCGGCAGCGGCGCCTCCTGGCCAAAGGCGGTGTGGGCAAAGTCCGTCATGGAGACCAGGGGGCTGGCCACCATTTCATCAAGCATCGGCCCCGCCACGGAGCCGCCCAGCACCAAATCCGCCTCCACGGTGTGGCCCACGGCCTCATGGGCCAGCATCCCCGCCAATTCTCCGTGCAGGATCACCGTTTTCTTCCCCGCCTGGGCAAAGACGCCCTCCCGCTTTTTCATCAGGTGCTCGTATAACTGGTCCACCTGGGCATACAGGTCCTCCGGCGCCTTGAACTGAAGGTCAAAGGTGCCGCTGCCGCCAAAGACTTTGAACACCTCTACGGGCATGCCGTCCCCGGTTTGCGCGTTGAGGAAAAGATAGATATAGCTGCGGGGCGCCAGCAGATGGGCGCTGTAGCCGTCTGAGGTGATCAGCTGCTTTTCCATGGAATCGGCGTAGGCCACCAGGGTGCGGCTGGCCAGATCCGGGTATTTCCCGGCGATGTAGTCGTCCAGCGGCCGAAGGAAATCCAGGTAGTGCTTCTGGGGCAGGTCGGTAAAGTCCTCCTGGGGCGCCATGGCGCCGGCGGCGATGTCCGGCAGCGCCCCCATCTGATAGCCGGTGTGGCCATCCAGGAATCGGGCGTTGTCCGTGGCGGTGGCAAGGGCCCGGCGGGCCGCCGCCTCGCTCAGCTCCGCCTGGGAGGCAAAGCCGTAGACGCCCCCCTGATACACCCGGGCGCTCACGCCCTGGCTGTCCGTGCGGGCGTTGCGGGTGAGGTTGCCCTGAAGCAGGGTGACGCGCCTTGAAAGGCTGCGCTGGGCGCGCAGCTCGCTGTGGGCGCCGGGGGCGAACTGCCCCCGCAGTTTTCCGACAATATCTGAAATCAAGCGATATCCCTCCTTGTTCTTTCCATATATCCTGATAATTATACCACCAGGCCTTTCCCCGCGCAAATTATCCCCGCCGCCTTGACGCCCCGGGAGCGCGCGCATACAATGAAGAAAAGGGGAATATACTTTTTTTGACAGGAGGGATGCCAATGGATTTATCAGGTCAACGCGTTCTGGCTTACCTGCAGGAGGACAACACCCAGCGGATGCTTTTCCGGGTGCGCCCCCTGCTGGCCCCTCAGGGCCTGCTGGCGGCGGAGGAGATCGCCGCCTACAGGGATCATGGCTTTCTGCGCGTCGCCCCGGACCGGCAGGAGCAGCACACCTTTAAGGAGCGGATGCGCGATATGGGCCCGCTGTGCCTGCTGGACCTTAGAAACAGCCCCCAGGGCAAGGTGCGCCCCAACCGCAACTATGCCCCTTCCCGGGGCGAGCACAACCGCTATATCGTCTATTCCGATGCCATCCAGGCGCTGCCTCAGGACATGGTCTATGAGGTGGTCACCCGGGAGGAAAACCGCCAAAGCCCCTTAACCCCCCAGTATTATGTGCGAAGCGGCGGCTTTATCAACGGGCCTTTTACAAGCCCCCAGGAGGAGGCCGCAGGCGGGGTTCACTCCCTCCCGCCGGACTGCGACCGCCTGTTTCTGCTGCTGATGCCGGATAACCAGCACCGCCTGTTCTACTGGCCGGAGGAAACGGAGCGGGCAGAGCCCCTTGAAACGCCACAGACCGCGCCCATTATGCCCGCGCCGCCGGAAGTCCAAAGCCCCGTCCGCTCCCTGACGGACATGTTTTTCCGGCGCAGGCAGCCCCTTTTGATGCCGCAAAGCGGTCTGCGCGCGGCCGTGGCCGCCGTGGAGGCCACCTTCACCCAGATGGGCTTTGCCTGTGATGAGGAGAAGGCGGCCCATCTGCTGCTGATTTCAGCGCAGTTTACCCAGTTTCAGCTTTCCTCCCCCGTTTTGGCGGATGCCGCCTCAGCCGGGAAGGCCCTGGCGGGCCTCTGGGGCCTGAGCCCTGTGCTGACGCCGGATAATGCGCCGGCAGAGCAGGACATGGCCAACCGGCTGGTGTTAAGCCCCCTGGCCGCGGCGGCCGCCCACGCCCACCGGCATATCATCCTCTCCCAGGCCCACGGGATCAGCGCGCAAAGCGCTCCGGCCTATGCCCTTTCCCCCTGGCCGGTGGTGGACCTGAAGGGCCTGGAGGGCTGGCCCGGCGAGATGCCTGCCCCCAGCCCCATTGACTTAGGCCCCCTGCGCCAGCTGCTCCGCCAGCACCAGGGCGCTCTCAGCCCCGCCACGGAAAGCCGGCTGAAGGCCTGGCAGCGCCGTTTAAGCGATCTGGAAGCGCCGCTGCCGCTGAAGCTGCGCCACGACATCGCCTGCTATCTGCGCCAGGCCAAGGCCTTAAAGATGGAGGAACATGCCGCCACAAGCCTGGCCGCCGCGGCCTTTGTGCTGCCCTATGCCCGCTTTATGGGATTGCCGGCAGACACCCTAAGGGCCCTGCTGGTGGACCAGCCCCACGCCTTGGCGCTGCTTTGAAAGAGATCACCAGCACCAAAAACCCCCTGGTGAGGGCCTGGCGGCAGCTGGCAAACCCGGCTGGCCGCCGGGCGCAGGGGCGCTTCCTGGCGGAGGGCATCCACCTAAGCCAGGAGGCCCTCCGCACAGGGGCGGCGGAGGCGCTGATTGTGCAAAAAGACAGCGGGCAGCGCCATGCCGCCTTGCTTAAGGCGGGCCTCCCCGTTTTTTGGGTGAGCGCGGAGGTGATCAAAAGCATCTCCGACAGCAAAACCCCCCAGGACATCCTGGCCCTCTGCCCGCTGCCCTTAAACCCGCCGCCCACGGCCTGGGGCCCCCGCCTGGTGGCCCTTCATCAGGTGCAGGATCCGGGCAATGTGGGGGCCATCCTGCGCAGCATGGACGCCGCGGGCAACGACGCCCTGCTGATAGACGGCGGCTGCGCGGACCCCTTCTCCCCCAAGGCGCTGCGCGCCTCCATGGGGGCGGTGTTCCGGGTGCCGGTGTATGCCTTCCCGGAGCTTGATGGCCAGCTTTCAGTCCTTAAGGATCAGGGCCATCAGCTGATCGCGGGGGACCTTGGGGGCAGCCCCCTGTTTTCTCATCCCCCTTTCGGGGAAAAAACCTGCCTGCTGGTGGGAAACGAGGGCGCGGGCCTTTCACCCCGGCTGCTGGCGCTTTCGGATATGCGGCTGAAGCTGCCCATGCCCGGCGGGGCGGAGTCCTTAAACGCCGCGGTGGCGGCCAGCCTGTTTATCTACGAGCTGCTAAGAGAGGGCTCAAACCCCGCCTGACAAAACAATATACCTGCCGACCGGGCTAAACAAGGCCCCGGGCGTTTATTTGTGTTCCCCGGGGTATAATAGCAGGGAAAGGCAGGTGTCAATTGTGGCAGGTTTAGACAAGGAGATCAGAAAGATCATCATGGCAGGCCTTGGGGCCATCACCGATACAGTGGAGAAGTCCAAAGACGCCATTGAAAATTTTGTGCAAAGCGACGGCGTTAAAAACATGGCCGAGAAGGGCGAGGACCTCTTCCAGTCCGCGGTGGACATGGGTAAAAAGGCGGTGGACAAGGTGAAAAAAACCTTCACCGAGGACGAGATTGAGGAAAAGGTGCGCGAGAAAAAGGAGCGCCTCACCCGTCTGGCCCGGGAGGTGCGCCAGCTGAGCGCCGCGGAGCGCGCCATCTTCAACCGCCTGGTGGATGACGGCGAGGAAGCCTTCTACACCGGCGAGGAGGGCATCGGCAAGCCCGGCGTGCAGGATTCCCCTTATGACCTGGAGGTGAACAGCAACACCTACCGCCCCAAGGCGGAAATCCCCTACGAGGCCACCCAGGACAACCCCGACCGGCCCACCCCCACGGCGCCGGATGACGACCTGAACACCAGCAAGGTGAAAAGCAACAACATGAACGAGCACATCCCCCAGAACGTGCCGCCCCGGTACTGATAAAAGGCCAACCATCTAAAAAGGGACGTCTCCTGATGAGCGTCCCTTCTTTCTTGGGCTTTTTCAGCTGCGCTACGCGCCGATCACCTTGATCAGCACCCGTTTGTCCCGCTTGCCGTCAAACTCGTAATAGAAAATCTGCTCCCAGGTGCCCAGGTCCAGGCGGCCGCCCGTGATGGCCACCACAGACTCCCGCCCCATGACGCTGCGCTTGATGTGGGCGTCCGCGTTGTCCTCAAAGCCGTTGTGCCGGTACTGGCTGTGGGGCTTTTCAGGGGCGATCTTCTCAAGCCACACCTCAAAATCATGGTGCAGGCCGGATTCGTCGTCGTTGATGAAGACGGAGGCGGTGATGTGCATGGGGTTGACCAGCACCAGCCCCTCCTTAACCCCGCTTTCATCCACGGCCTGCTGCACCTGGCGGGTGATGTTCACCAGGCCCCGGCGCTGGTTGATGTTGAAGGTGAGCTCTTTGCGATGGCTTTTCACGCTGTTCTCCTTTAAAGTCTTATCGCCGCTTCCGGGCATCGCCCAGGATGCGCTGGTATTCCCCGGGGCGCTCCAGCGCCAGGCCGCAGCCCAGGGCGATGCACTCCTGGGGGTGCTCGGCCACATAGACGGGGATCTGCATCTCCCGCTGAAGCACGGAGGACAGCCCCCTCAGGCTGGCGCCGCCCCCGGTTAAGACGATGCCGTCGTCAAAGACGTCGTTGGCCAACTCCGCGGGGATGCGCTCAATCACGCTGTGGAAGCCCTCCACCAACTGTCTTAAGGGCTCCTCCACCGCCTCCACAATTTCCACGCTGGTGATGTCCACCTGCCGGGGAAGCCCGCTGACCAGGTTGCGCCCCGCCACCGGCAGGGAAAGCTCGTTCTGGTCCTCCGGGTCCACGGAGCCGATGGCGCTTTTCACGTCCTCCGCGGTGCGCCAACCGATGAGCAGATTGTGCTTTAAACGGATATAGCGGATGATGGCGTCGGTGATCTGGTCGCCCGCGCTCTCCTGGATGCTGCGGGCCATGATCTCCCCTGAGGAGATCACCGCGATGTCCGTGGTGGCCCCGCCGATATCCGCCACCATGCGCCCGGACACCTCGTTGATGAGGATGCCCGCGCCAATGGCGGCGGCCAAGGGCCGCTCCATCAGCTGGGTGCGCCTGGCCCCTGCCTCCAGCATCCCTAAGATCAGCTGGCGCTTTTCAATCTCGTTGGCAGTGGCGGAAACGGACAGCAGCGCCCTGGGGCGGTTGAAGAGATGCTTGCCCACCACCCGCATGACAAAGTAGTTCAGCAGGATGCTCAGCATGTCAAAGTCCTGGATGGTGCCCCGCTGCAGCGGCCTCACAACCGAAATGCCCGCAGGCTCCCGGCCCATCATCTGATAGGCCTCATGCCCGATGGAGATGATGTTGCGGGTGTCGTGGTTAACCGCCAGCACCGCCGGCTCATTGAGTACGATGCCCTTCCCCCGCTCACAGATAAGCACATTGGAGGAACCAAGATCTATGCCGATATCCTCAACCGCTGCCATAAAGGATCACCTCTTGATGGTTAAACTGTGAATCCAACGCAAAGATTTGTTACATCTTCGCATTTGATTTTACACATTATATCATGTAATGGTAACAATTGCCACTATTTTTGTAAAAACCAATAAAAAATACACCGCCATCCCCACTTTTCAGGCAAAAACCCGCCTTCTATGTGGCCCGCGCGCCGGTCCACAGACTGCGGCGACCCAGCACATCCACAATCAGGATGGCCAC
>Ga0123335_1004614_pt1 | contig 17629 bp, 16 predicted proteins | sample BiotimSIPDNA_2_FD_89707 | JGI IMG/M metagenome (GOLD analysis project Ga0123335, IMG submission 89707) | Anaerobic biogas reactor microbial communites from Washington, USA - Biogas_R2 time_0 SIP DNA | ecosystem: Engineered > Bioreactor > Anaerobic > Unclassified | place: Washington, USA...
CTGCTGGTTTGATTCCGGATCAATGCCGTTTGCCCAGTGGCATTATCCATTTGAGAATAAAGAGAAATTTGAAACCCATTTTCCGGCGGATTTCATTTCTGAGGCTCTGGATCAGACGCGAGGCTGGTTCTATACATTAATGGCTCTTTCGACTGTATTGTTTGACGAAACGCCCTACCGCAATGTAATTGTACTTGGTTTGGTTCAGGACAAGAATGGTCAGAAGATGTCTAAGCATAAGGGCAATGTGGTCGATCCCTGGCAGGTTCTTGACAAGCAGGGCGCCGATGCTGTTCGTTGGTATTTTTATACGGCCAGCGCACCTTGGCTGCCTTCGCGATTCTCGGAAACAGCTGTAGCCGAAGCGCAGAGAAAATACATGGGGACACTGTGGAACACGTATGCCTTCTATGTCCTGTATGCACGGATCGACGGCTTTGACCCGACACAACACAGCCTGGATCATGCGTCTTTGTCAGAGATGGATCGCTGGGCGCTCAGCCGGCTGAACACCTTGGTTAAGCTGGTTTCAGACAAGTTAGATCAATATGACATAACGACATCAGCACGTGCCATACAGGCCTTCGTTGACGATCTGTCAAACTGGTATGTAAGGCGTAACCGCGAGCGTTTCTGGCAATCCGGCATGGGCCAGGATAAAATGAACGCCTATCTGACACTCTATACGATTCTTGAGACTGTATCGCGTTTAACAGCACCGTTTACACCCTTTATCGCGGATGCCATTTACCGGAATCTCGTACTCAGCCATCAGCCGGAGGCACCGGAAAGTGTTCATTTGTGTGATTTCCCTGTTGCTGATGACACCCTGATTGATCCGGAACTTGAGAAACAGATGAATGCCGTGCTGGAGATCGTGACGCTCGGTCGTGCCGCGCGTAATTCAGCCAGTCTGAAAAACCGGCAGCCACTGCAGACACTTTACCTGGTTTCGCCAGAAGTCGTACCGCAGGCATACCATGAGATTATTCTCGATGAGTTGAATATCAAGCGGATTGAAGTCATACAGAATGCTGACGAACTGGTCGACTACCATTTCAAACCACAGCTGCGCACGCTGGGGCCGCGTCTGGGGTCGCGGCTGCCGTTGATGGTCAAAGCACTCAAGGCCATCGATGGCCGACAGGCGATGCGTCAGCTTCAGGAAAACGGTCAAATAGCCGTCGACTGTGGTGGAACAACAGAAATTCTGACACAGGATGATCTTCTGATCGAAACAGTTCAGCCGGAAGGTCTGGCATCGCAGCAAGACCACGGCTATACCGTTGCTGTCGATGTCCAACTGACACCGGAACTGATCGAGGAAGGATTTGTACGCGAGATTATCAGCAAGGTTCAGACCATGCGCAAAGAAAGCGGCTTTGAAGTAATGGACCGGATTGTCCTGCGCCATGCGGGTAATAAGCACATCGCAGGCGTCATGGATCGCCATGCCCGACAGATTGCAGAAGATGTGCTTGCCGTCCGCATCGAACAGGGAGAAGGTCCGAACAGCCGGAGCTGGGATCTCAACGGCGAGCAGACAACGCTGTCAGTGGAACGGGTTGAATAAACCGGTTGGATTCGCTTTGCGTGTCGTCTGGCATCAGACGGATGATCACGTTGGTGTGTTATAATCAGGTCTGAGGAGATCGGTACCAGATGCCTTTGTCCGGGATTCTGACAGGAGTGAATGAATGCCAATTTTGACTTTAAGCGGACTGCTATCGGGATTCAGTTTCGAGAATGTCCAGTATTATTTGTTGATGTTTCTGGTCCTCTGTGTGTCGCTTTCTATTCATGAAGCTGCACATGGATGGGTTGCCTGGAGACTGGGTGATGATACAGCTGCCCTGCAGGGCCGGTTAACGCTCAACCCGCTCAAACATTTGGATCCGATCGGCTCACTGGCTTTTTTAATTGCCGGCATCGGCTGGGCGCGGCCGGTACCGATCAATCCGGCACGCTTTGATCGCAAGCATTCGATTAAAAAAGGCATTATGCTGACCAGCCTTGCTGGTCCGGGATCTAATCTGATTCTATCAGCGATCGCGGCGTTTTTATTTTTTGTTGTCCTGACGATAACCGGTCTGGTACGTGTTCAGGCCGACCATTTTCTGATCAATATTCTGACCCAGCTCTTCTATCTGATGTATTTTTACAACATCATACTGGCTGTTTTCAATTTGCTGCCAATACCACCGCTGGATGGCTTTAAAATATTCGGCAGCCTGTTGCCCGATCAGATTTATTTTAAGCTGATGCGTGTTGAGCGCTATATCGGCCTTGTCTTTCTGGTGCTTGTTCTGTTTGGCAGAGGCATGCTCAGTCGTGTGCTTCAGGCGATCAGAATACCGTTTGACTGGTTGATCTGGCAGCCAATTGAATTTATTTTTACAGCGCTTTGGAGAACGCTGGGAATCGGATAACGGTTACCGACAGTAACAGATATTGAACGGGGGAACAACATGGAGAGAAAAATCATTCTCAGCGGCGCGCGGCCGACCGGTGAAATTCATCTGGGCAACTACTTCGGCGCATTGGAAAACTGGGTTCGTCTCCAGAATGATTACGATTGCTATTTTTTTATTGCTGACTGGCATGCGTTGACAACCGGCTATGATGAGACCGCTGATCTTCCGGAAAACCTGATTCAGCTCATCGCCGATTATCTGGCCTGCGGACTGGATCCGGACAAGTCGGTTCTCTTTCTGCAGTCACAAATACTCGAACAGGCTGAACTACACCTGCTTCTGAGCATGATCACACCGCTGTCCTGGCTTGAACGGTGTCCAACCTACAAGGACCAGATCAGTCAGATGAAAAACAAAGACATCACAACCTATGGGTTTCTTGGATATCCCTGTCTGATGGCGTCCGACATTTTGACTTACAGGGCTGATTTTGTGCCGGTTGGTGAAGATCAGCTGCCGCACCTCGAACTGTCACGGGAGATCGCAAGACGCTTCAATCATCTGTACGGCCAGGTTTTTCCGGAACCGCAGCCGCTGTTGACCACGGCAAAAGTTCTGCCGGGGACAGACGGCCGGAAAATGTCGAAAAGTTATCACAACACCATCACATTTGCCGATGAGCCTGAAACAGTCAGGAAAAAGGTCATGAGTATGGTGACTGATCCGGCCCGTATCCGCAAAGACGATAAAGGGCATCCTGAAGTCTGTTCAGTCTATGCATTCCACAAAGTGTTTAACGCGGAAGAATGGGATGAGATCGGTGCCAGTTGTCGGGCCGGAACCATCGGATGTGTTGCCTGCAAGAAAAAACTGCAGGAAAAACTGCTGGCCTTTCACCGGCCGATTCATGAAAAACGTAAACAGCTTCTTGAGAACAGAGACGATCTACGCCGAGTGATTAAAGCGGGGTCGGACAAAGCCAGGCAGAAAGCTGCGGAAACCATGATTGACGTGCGGCGCGCCATGCATTTGGGACTTTAATTGATGGCTGAACGGATGGAACGAAATCTGCCGGAACTGAAAATAAGCCAGTTTGAAGGGCCGCTGGATTTGCTGTGCCATCTGATCGAAAAGAACCAGATCGATATTTATGATATTCCGATTGCCGAGATAACGGAGCAGTATCTTGCTTATCTATCCGGTCTCTCAGAACTGGATATGGATACGGCCAGTGATTTTCTGGTGATGGCCTCAACACTTCTGCACATTAAATCCCGGTTGCTGCTGCCGCAGCGCAGCAAGATCATGGCGGATGAAGGAGAAGACCCGAGAGAAGAACTGGTGATGAGAATACTGGCTTACAGACGCTGCAAGACAATTGCAGTCAGGCTGAAAAACCAGCACGAGCAGTTTGCCCATATCTCACTTCGTCTGCCTGAACCGGTTGCGAGACTTGGAATCCACCGGCTGGCTGATCCCGAGCCCATCAGCTGGAGCTTGTTTGTCAAGGCTTGCGAACGGCTTTCCATGCAGAATCGTGCCCGTTTCCAGGACCAGGCTGAACGGATAACCGGTCTTCTAAAACGGGAAAAAATTTCTCTCAGTGAAAAAATGGTTCAGATCTGGCAATCCATTACCAGACAGGTCCGCGTCTTCTTTCACGAGTTGTTTCCGACTGATTCGACAACCAGAGCAGAACGCGTGACTGGATTTCTGGCATTGCTTGAGCTGATGCGCCTGAACCGTATAAATGTCCGGCAGGATCGGCCGTTTGATGTTATGCTGATTCAGAAAAAACAGATACGCGATCATGAAGATAAAGAGTGGGATGGAACCGGTCTGCCAGCTTCTATTGTGGAGGAAAAAGATTATGCCTGATGCCGATCCGTACCGCCGGATTGATCCGGATATTGACCGCTCAGACGCGTCAGATGATTCGTTTGTTCTGCCGTCTGATCAAATTCCAGCCGCACTGGAAGCGTTGCTGTTTGCCGCCGGAGACCCGCTGCCGCTGGAAAAAATCCAGCAGATAACCGGCTTAGAGCGGACGCTGCTGGTTCAATATTTAAATGCGCTTTCTGAACGAATTGCCCAGAATGCCAATCGCGGGTTGCTGCTGCGCGAAATTGAAGGCCACTATTTTCTGTGTACGAAACCTGAGATGAAGGATCTGCTTCAGCGACTGTATCAGCCACGCCATCGACCACCTCTTTCTCAGGCTGCTTATGAGACGCTGGCTGTGATTGCCTACAACCAGCCGGTCACACGCGCCCAGGTTGAGGCTGTCCGCGGTGTTAACAGCGACAGTATCATCATACGTCTGATCGAGCGTAACCTGATTGAGGAAACCGGCCATCTGGACTCGCCTGGCCGCCCGCTGCTTTACGCGACGACGAAACAGTTCCTGATGGATTTCGGATTGCGGTCTGTTCAGGATCTACCGCCGATGGAAATGATGATGTATCAGACACTCCAGGATTTTGAAACAACACTCGAAGAAGCATCTGGTCGTAAGAGTGATCGACAGATTTCAATTGACCAGCTGATTGACACGGTGCGTCCGCCGGCTGATAACCCGGAACAGTTGCCCGATCCAGACAGCTGTGAAGCGGTAATCATGTCTGACGACACTGTCCTGGCTGTTTCTGAAGTCTTGTTTGGTGATGAACGCGAGTCGGCAGAGCAGTTGGACGACACAACCGACCAATCAGGACAGGAGAAAGAAAAAGAAGTCGGTCCCGGTTGATCTATTGCACAGCTTAAATTATAATCATATCTGGTGGTTTATTCGGTTTTATATAAACCGCCAGACAAACAGTAGAAAATTTGAACAAATTAATGAGGTGAATTACATGGGATCTCGAGAAAAAATGACCGGGTACGTCGACAAGCGAGCCTCTCTGGAAGCTGCCCGAGCCGAGACCGACATGTGTCGGAGTCGCATCGGGCAGTTATTGGATTCGGAGAGTTTTGTTGAGCTGGACTCGCTGGTCACGGCACGCGGCCTGACTTTTGGCGCTGAGCGCCCTAAAGTCCCTGGAGACGGCGTAGTAACCGGCTATGGAACGTTAGAGGGTAGACTTGTCTATGTTGCAGCGCAGGATCCAACTGTCTATGGCGGATCAATCGGACAGATGCATGCCGAAAAAATCAGCAAGGCCATTCAGATGGCGGTTGATGCTCAGGTTCCATTCATCGGATTATATGAGACCGGCGGCGTCAGAATCGAAGAGGGAATACTCGGTCTGGAAGGTCTTGGATCTCTGCTGGCATCCATCAATGATGCATCCGGACAGATTCCGCTGATAGCGGCTGTGTTTGGACCGAACGCCGGCGGTGCTGCTTTCGCAGCTGCCAACAGTGATTTTGTTCTTATGACAGAGAAAGCCGGCGTATTCATGAATGGTCCGATGGTTGTCTCAGCCACGGAAGGCAAGACACTTGATATCAAAGAAATCGGCGGGGCTGCTGTACATGCGGAAAAAACAGGGTTGGCCATGCTGACAGCTGCCGATGATAACGCTCTGATTCAGAAAATCCGTCAGCTCATGAACTATATTCCGGACAGCTGTGTCGGTTTTCTTGAGGTTCCTGATCCGGAAGACGATCCGAACCGGACTGACGTGAATCTGGATGAACTCGCTTCAGCAATAGATGAAGGGTATGACATGCTTGATATTCTTCAGGCAGTGGTTGATCAGGATAGTTTCTTCGAATTGTCTTCAGGATTTGCGTCCGGCCTGATAACAGGGTTTGCCCGATTAGGCGGCCATACAGTCGGTCTGCTGGCCAACCGGTCGGTGCGGATGGACAAATACATGACACAGAAAGCGATCCGTTTCGCAGCTGTGTGTGAACGACTCAATATTCCATTGATCACCTGGGTTGATTCAGAAGGTTACATCATCAGCCTTGAGGCAGAGCAGCAAGGACTTGTCCAGGATGCAGCCGGACTGATGCGTGCGCTTTCCCAGATGACTGTTCCGCGTATCAGCGTCATTGTGGGCAAGGCGATCGGTACAGCCTATCTGACACTCAGTGCGAAATCGAGCGGGTCGGATTTGGTTTATGCCTGGCCGACTGCTTCCGTAGCTGTTGTCAATCCTGACACAGCCGCCCATATTATTTATCGCAAGGAAATGGCTGCGTCGAAAAACCCGATAAACGAACGCGCCGAATTTGTTGCACGATATGATGAAGAGATAGCAAATCCTTATGTCGCCGCTTCACTGGGGCATGTTGATGAAGTGATTCTACCGTCTGCCACGCGTCCGCGCCTGATCAGTGCGCTCGATCTGCTGATGACAGTTTATTAATTGATGGAGGTCAATCAAATGAAAAAATATACAATAAAAGTCAATGGTATTTCATACGAGGTTGAAGTTGAGGAAGCGGCTCATTCTGTGGCGTCACCAGCCCCTGCAGCAGTCCAAAGTGCACCGGCCGCCAAAAATCCGGCCCCTGTAAAACAGGAAGCACCAAAGGCTGCTCCTGCACCGGCACCGGCTGCAGCAGTTTCCGGTGAAGCGATAACCGCTCCGATGCCGGGAACAATTCTTGATGTACTGGTATCTGTTGGCCAGTCCGTTAAGAAAGGGGATGTCCTGTGCATCCTGGAAGCTATGAAAATGGAAAATGAAATTGTTGCGCCGCGCGATGGCGTCGTCGCTTCAATTGGTACCAGCAAGGGAACATCGGTTAATGCCGGCGACCCGCTCGTTGGTCTTGAGTGACCCCGTGAGAGGAGTATCCATATGACACACGTTAAAATAACTGAGACGATTCTGCGTGATGCGCACCAGTCACTGGCTGCCACACGCATGACGATCGATGACATGATGCCTGCTCTGAAGGATCTCGATGCAGTCGGATACAATGCGCTCGAATGCTGGGGCGGAGCAACCTTTGACTCAGCCATGCGCTTTTTAAACGAAGATCCATGGGAAAGGCTGCGGAAAATTCGCGATGCCTGCCCCAACACGAAGTTGCAAATGCTGCTGCGCGGCCAGAATCTGCTGGGATACAAGCACTATGCGGACGATGTGGTAGAATACTTCGTCGCCCGTTCTATTGCCAATGGTATTGACATCATCCGGATTTTCGATGCGCTCAATGATTACCGCAATATTGAAAAATCCATGAATGCCTGTCGTAAAGAGGGCGGCCATGCCCAGGGTTGTATCGCCTATACGATCAGCCCGGTTCATTCAGTTGAAAAGTTCGTCAAAGATGCGAAACAGCTTGAGGAAATGGGTGCTGATTCGGTTTGTATCAAGGATATGGCGGGACTGTTGCTGCCGTATGAAGCGTTCGAGATGGTCAAAGCCATGAAAGAAACGCTGAAGATCCCCATCGAGCTGCACACGCATTATACCAGCGGCGTTGGTTCGATGACCTATCTTAAAGCGATTGAAGCCGGCTGTGACATCGTTGATACCGCGCTCAGCCCGCTGGCTCTCGGTTCATCACAGCCGCCGACGGAGCCGCTTGTGGCAACACTTCAGGGCACGGAATTCGACACCGGCCTCAGTCTGGTTGATTTAACCAAAGTGGCGGAACATTTCCGGGGCTTGCGTGAAAAATGGATCGCTTCCGGACTGATCAGCCCCAAGGTGCTTGGCGTTGATGTCAATGCACTGATCTATCAGGTACCGGGCGGGATGCTGTCCAATCTGGTTTCTCAGCTTAAACAAGCAGGCAAGGAAGATCAGCTGTACGAAGTGCTTGAGGAAGTGCCGCGTGTCCGCAAAGATTTCGGGTATCCGCCGCTGGTCACGCCCAGCTCGCAGATCGTGGGCACCCAGTCTGTCATGAACGTTATAGCCGGAGAACGCTATAAAATGGTTCCAAAAGAATCCAAGGCGATGCTTCGCGGTGAATACGGAAAAGCACCTGCTCCGATCAATTCGGACGTGCAGAAGAAAATTCTCGGAGATGAGCCGGTTATTACCCATCGTCCGGCTGATGACATTGAGCCGGAACTGGAAAACATCAAGAGACAGGCGGCCGAATACATCGAGCAGGAAGAAGATGTCCTGACCTATGCGATGTTCCCGCAGGTTGCGGAAAAATTCTTCAAATGGCGCCGTGCGCAGCGACACGGGGTCGATGATTCCGTCGGAAGTGTTGAAGACGGTTATCAGCCGACCTGACCACGACTGCCGAAAACCAAACCCGGTTTCACTTGCTGATGTTGCCATGAACGGTCAACATGATGCAGGCAGCCGGGTTTTGAACACGGATCGATAATCCGGGATACCAGTCTTGTTCCGGGATCGTGGAGGCACGAAAATGGAAGAAAACCACCAGAATCTGATCAGCAAAATTGAGCAAAATATGCCCCGAATGAGTAAAGGTCAACGGGCGATCGCTGCTTACCTGCTGGCTCATTACGAGGAAGCGGCGTATATAACAGCCGCACGGATCGGGGTTGAGGCAGGAGTCAGCGAATCGACCGTTGTCCGATTTGCGATGGAGCTCGGCTTTGAAGGGTATCCGCACTTCCAGAAAGCGCTGCAGGAAGAGATGAAAGGGCGCCTGACATCTGTTCAGCGCATGCGGGCTGCCGACAGGCTTCGGAAGAAAGATGATGTACTGGGTGCTGTTCTGCTATCGGATATGGATAAGATCAAACAGACGTTTGAACGGATTGACCGCCAAATCTTTGATCGGGCGGTTGATACGATTCTGGGTGCACAAAAAATTTATATTCTGGGTGTCCGAAGTGCAGCGCCACTTGCTTCTTTTCTCGGTTTCTACTTTAATCTGATTTTTGATCATGTTCGTCTGGTACATACAACAAGTGTCAGTGAGATGTTTGAACAGATTCTGTCCGTTCAGGAGGGTGACGTGGTCATCGGCATCAGCTTTCCGCGCTACTCCAAACGAACCATCAAGGCGATGAACTATGCCAGGAACAGCGGAGCGACTGTCATAGCCATTACAGACAAGGACAAATCACCGATTGCCGACAATGCTGATTTGGCATTGCTTGCACCAAGCGATATGGCCTCATTTGTCGATTCTCTGGTCGCACCTTTGAGTGTCATCAATGCGCTCATCGCGGCGATCGGTTATAAAAAGCGGGATCTGGTCTCAGAACGATTGGAAAAACTGGAACGTGTCTGGGATGAGTACGAAGTTTACGATAAGGGAGATGTAACCCATGTCTGATCAGATACCGGCGGACAGCAAGCGGACAGCCGCCGCCGCCATTCGGATCGCATTGACGACCAGCCGTGAGGAAGAAAAGGACTTGAGCCAACACCTTCTGGCAGACGGTATCCATTCGGCTGCGGTTGACTTTGGCGGTGAGTTCATTGCGTCGGTTTCCAAGATCGTTGAACGAGCCGTTGTTGCAGCAAAACGGGAAGGCCTGATCGGTACAACCCATGTCGAAGAAGGAGCGGTAGCCGGCGCAGCCCGTGAAGCCGTATCACAGATCATCAACAAAGCGATCGGATTAAATGTGGGCGGGAAAATCGGGATCGCACGCTGGGGCGATCATGTCGGGGTTTGCGTATTTTTCGGAATCGGACTGCTGCATTTGAATGAAATAGCGATTGGACTGGGGCATCGTGTTATATGAAAAAACCGATTAATATAGCGATAGACGGGCCGGCCGGAGCCGGGAAAAGCACCATTGCCAGACAACTGGCAAACCGGCTTGGGATCTTGTACCTTGATACGGGCGCGATGTACCGTGCCGTTGGTCTAAAAGCACTTCGTACCAATACGGACATGCGGTCTGAGCCGGATCTTGAGCGGATGCTGAACCAGACGGTTCTTGATATTCAGTTTGGTCCGAACGGCCAGCAGGTGATACTGGATGGCGTCGATGTGACTGATACCATTCGCTCATCTGACGTTTCCCGGGCGGCATCGGATGTCAGTGCTATTCCTGCTGTTCGACATCGTCTTGTTGAGATGCAGCGCTGCATCGCAGAACAACGTGATCTGGTTCTCGATGGACGTGATATCGGAACGTATGTCCTTCCGGATGCACCCTTCAAATTTTTTCTGACTGCAGATGTGAAAGAACGTGCCCGTCGCCGATTGAATGATCTGCAGGCACGCGGTGAAACAAATTTGTCATTGTCCGATGTCATCGATGAAGTCAGTTACCGTGACCAGCAGGACAGCAGCCGCTCGATGGCACCGCTGAAGCAGGCGGAGGACGCTATCCTGATCGATACCACCGGACTGACGATTGAGGAGGTAATCGGTCGTGTTCTGGCACAGTTGCGGCCGCAGCAGCTATGATACCCTGTGAAAAGAACATTCCTGAACACCGGGTACGCTGTTTTCTCAAGCGGTTCAGCTATGTATTGGTTCGTTTTTTATTTCGGCTGCAGTATGTTGGTCTTGAACACATTCCTGAACGAGGTCCGCTGATCCTGATTGCCAATCACACAAGCATCATGGATATGTTCGCCATCCATGCCAAGGTTCGCCCGTGGATTCACTGGGTTGCAAAAAAAGAGCTGTTCAGCAAGCCGTTTCTGGCCAGACTTCTGATCACACTCGGGTGTATCCCGGTTAGTCGTGATAAGGCTGATTTGTCAGCTGCCCGCGGTATTATGGGCGTTCTGAAACGGGATGAAATTGTCGGACTTTTTCCGCAGGGAACACGGGTTGCGCCAGATCGCATCGCGCTGGTTCTGCCGCGGAACGGCGCCGTTCATTTTGCTCTTAAGACACATGTGCCGCTTCTGCCTGTAGCGATCGAAGGCCGGTTCAGACTTTTTTCTAAAATCCGCATTGTGTTCGGGGAACCGTTTCGAATTCCGGATCATCAGCGCTCATCATCAGATCCGGAGAGTCTGCAGCAAACCAGCTTGTGGGCGATGCAGCGCGTTTATGATCTGATCGGCAAACGCAATGTCTACAGAACGGATAGAAAGCCACAGGAGGAAACCGTGTCGTGAAATTGATTGTCGCCCAATCTGCGGGTTTTTGTTTTGGTGTCCGACAAGCTGTCGATGCCGCCTGTGAAATTGCCTGTAAACCTAAATCGCCGGACAACCCGCCCGTGTATATGCTTGGAGAGCTGATCCATAACCGTCATGTGGTCGAGTCATTGAACAGACAGGGGCTGGCGACAGCTGACTCCATCGACGAGATTGAACCCGGATCGACTGTTCTGATCCGGGCACATGGTGTTGCACCTCAGGTTCTCTCAGAGCTGGAGTCAAAACAATGCAACGTCGTGAACTGCACCTGTCCGTTTGTCACAAAAATTCATAAAATCGTACAAAAAGCCCATAATGATGGAAAACACGTGATAATTGCGGGAACACCGGGACATGCAGAAGTCGAGGGAATCAACGGGTTCTGCAGCGGTGACGGGGTGATCATCAATTCAGCTGATGAAGCCGAAACACTTCAATTTTCAGATGAAGAATGGATTTTAGTAGCCCAAACGACCTTTTCTTTCGCCGAATACAAGAAAATTCGCGTTATTCTTCAGAAAAAAATTGCAAAGTTACAGATATTTGATACAATATGTATTACGACTGAAGATCGGCAGAAGGAAGCAGCTCACATTGCAGGGCAGGCTGATCTCATGCTAGTCATTGGCAGTTCCAGCAGTTCAAACACAAGAAAGTTGCTTGAAATCTGTCACAGTCAGTGTGGTTGGACGTATCTTGTCGAAAGCGCTGACCAGGTTGAAGCTTTGGTCCGGGATAAGGATTTGAGGCATTTGACCGTCGGCATTACTGCAGGCGCGTCTACACCAGAACGTATTATCAGGGAGGTTATTCAGGCGATGACTGATCAAGAAGTCAAGCAGAACACGCAGGAAATCCAGGAGGAGATCCAGCAGGATGTTCAACAGGAAGTTGGTAACGAAGCAGCTCAGGAAATCAGCACACAAGAGGTGGACGCTGACAAGCAGACCATCGTGGCTGATGTCGAAGAGACAACGGCAGTAGATGCACCCGCCGAAGCAGCAGAGGAAAAACCATCCGAAGCAGCTGAGGAAGCGCCATCCAAAACAGCTGAGGAAGCACCATCCGAAACAGCTGAGGGTGATCAGGGGGCGGTTGTTGTCGAAGCAGACGAAGAGCTGGCAGCAGAGGAGTCCGCTGAATCAGCAGCAGATCCGGACGAACAGGTTTCGTCCGAAGAAAAAGACGATTCGGCTGAGAACGATGATCAGGATGCCTCTGATATCAGCTTTACTGATTTCATCGACAATATTCCTCAGCTGAAACGGGGCATTACCATTCGCGGCACGATCATCCGCTACGACAATGAGTATGTTTATGTCGATGTTCGCGACAAATCAGAGGGTCGGATTCCCAAACATGAATTTGAGGGTGATCCTGATTTTGATCTCGATGAAGCCGTTGCGGAACACAAGGAGCTCGATGTCTACGTTCGGAATATCCGTAATTCGGATATGGGTAAGGAAATCGTCCTGTCCAAGGCACGTGTAGACTTTACGAAATGCAAAGGATTGATCGAAGAGGCATTCAACGACAAATCACCGATCACCGTTAAGGTCATAAATGTTGTCAAAGACGGTGTGATCGCAAGTTATGGCGGCGTGGATATTTATATCCACCGGACACAGCTTGAGATGGGTATTGTCGACGACCTCGAACCATATCGCGGCCAGACACTCGACATACTGGTTACACAGTATGATCCGGATAAGAAGAGACTGCGCGTTTCCGGATCTCGTCGTGCACTGCTTTCCATGGAACGCCGTTCAAAAGCTGACGAGTTGTGGCAGACCATAGCCGTCGGTAATGAATATGATGGCGTGGTTCGCAGCCTGACCGATTTCGGCGCATTTGTCGATATCGGCGGGGTGGACGGACTGGTTCACATTTCTGAACTTTCCTGGCAGCGGATCAGGCATCCGTCGGAAGTCGTCAATGTAGGTGATGAGATTCATGTCCGCGTCAAAGATTTCGATATAGAGCGGAAACGTATATCACTGGGTTATAAAAAGACAGATGATGATCCCTATCATGATATCGAGACACGATTCCCTGTCGGATCGATTGTTCGCGGAACGGTCGTCCGGATGTTCCCATTCGGCGCATTTGTTGAAATCGCACCTGGCGTTGACGCCCTGTGTCACATATCACAAATTTCCAATGTCCGCCTGAACAAGCCTGACGAAGTGCTTAGTGAAGGAATGGAGATCGATGCCCGCGTCCTGGAAGTCAGCAATGACACGCGGCGGATCAGCATCAGCATTAAAGAAGTTGAGCCGATTAACCCGCCAGGTTACGAGGATGAACATTTCTGATCAGACGATTGAAACATAAAAAAACTGTCTCAGGCAAATGCACCTGAGACAGTTTTTTATATCCGGTTTTTTAGGCTGCTATTCTGACAATCTCTTCAAGGCTTCCCGGTATATGGCCGAAGACGCCAGCCAGTGATCGATCTGAATGAATTCATCAGCCTGATGAACGGTATCCGGTTCGCCGGGAAACGCACTGCCGAAAGCTACAACATTCGGCATGGTTCTGGCATAGGTACCGCCGCCAATCGCGACAGGTTCTGCCTGATGGCCGGTTAGCGAAGCATAGACATCGGTCAACGTCTGGACCAGAAATGAGTCGAGGGGAACATGAAGCGGTGGGATATGCGACATGAGCTTAAGGGACGCCTGCCATGGCCTCACTCTTTGCTGCAGAGTTTCCCAGATGCTTTCAAATGACGCGGTGACCGGATAGCGGATATCCACTGTCAACGTCGCCTGTTTTTCATCCAGCTCAAGACGGCCTGCATTGAAGGTCAAAGGACCAGAGGCATCAGAACAATCAATAGCCAGTCCTTCGCCGCGCCAGCCAGCACCAATGGACTGCTGGTAAAACGAGACGAAAGGATGCTGGCTCTGGTTTTCCTGCAGCAGCCTGGCAGCGAGCGCCATGGCCTGGCTGATGGCGTTTCTGCCGTTCCAGGGGGTACTGGCGTGCCCGATGACACCAGCAACAGCCTCGGTCGTCCTTGTTTGATCCTGCTTGATAAAGCTCAGCTCACAGTGCCCGGGAATCATGTTTGGGCTTGTACCGCCGCTGGCTCCAGCCAGGCGAAGCGCATCATCGGCTGATTGGCTGGCCGGCATGATGATCTGAAACCAGCAAAGCCCTTTTTCAGCGTAAATAACAGGGAAAGAAGCGTCCGGTGTAAAACCGGCGTCGGGAAGCTCAGCGACACGGACATAATGAGCCATGCACGAACTGCCGCGTTCTTCATCAAGCCCGACAATGAGGCGAATCCGTCCGTTGGGCTGATATCCACTGTCCATCAAGTCTTTCATGGCATGCAGCACGGCGATCGCCGGGCCTTTGTCATCGGCTGTGCCGCGCGCGATAATCCGGTCATCAGTGACCACAGGATCAAAGGGACCTGTCTGCCAGCCATCGCCGGAAGGCACGACATCCAGATGGCACAGTGCTGCAACGAGGCGTGTACCTGAACCGAATTCGACAAACCCGGCTCGGTTGTCAAGGTTGACCGTTCGGAACCCCATGCTTTGGGCGCAATTCAGAAACCAGTCAAGCGCAAGCGCGGTCTCGCGGCCATAGGGTGCTTCATCAGTCGATTCTCCGGCAACGCTGGGAATTGCGCACAGGGCCACCAAATCCTGAATCATCGTATCTCTGTGATGGTTCATTGTCCGGGCTAGACTTCGGATCACATCGGCTGATGGCGCATTCTGGATATTCATGCTTCATCCCTCTTCTCGTTGGTGTCAGCTACTTCTGCTTCCGGTTCAAGTTCTGAACCGGCATCAGGCTGTTCTTCATCATCACGAGTTTCAGCCTGACTGGCTTGTCCAGCGGTGAAATCAATCATTTCCTTGTCCTTGCATTCCGCATGGAGTGAACAATAGAGGGCCATGAACAGGCCGCGGGTTTTGGTCTCTTGCCCGCAGATGATACACGTATCGGCCGGCACATCGTAAAGGGACAGGATTCCTGACAAATGGCCGAGCATGGCTTCAATCTGATCGCTGCTCATCGGCATGAGCCGTTCTTTAATCCGAACACAGAGAAAATTGTCGCTGATTTCATAATTGAATAACCTTAGTTCCTTTTCATGCTGATCCAGATAGATGCGGATCGCAGCCAGATCATCCGGTTTAATGCCAGCGATCGGAGTGATGAAGGCCTTGAAGCCTTTTCCATCCAGAACCGAAAACAGGTAGTCGTTATAGTTCCCGAAAATCATCTCATCCGCATCGCGTTTTTCCCAGCTGATGCGCCCGGCAAGTTTTGCTAATTGTTTTGATACCATTTTCTGCACCTCGTTTGATTCCTTTTTTCTTTATGACTTGTGTATATTATAACGTGATTAGCTCTCTTCATGTAAAGAGATGACTGTAAACTGGCAAAATAGGCAGAATTTTTTTGAAAAATTTGCTTAAGTAATCGGATAACCGGCCAAAACATTAGAATAACCGTTTAATCTGTCACAATAGATAGAATAAAGAATGCATTTAACAACAGCCGTCATGTCAGGCTGCGACTATTGCCAGCACGGATAAATCATGTTACAATTGCCAAGGCTCAATTACACACATGGGACAGTTTCAACCTGTTGCCCGAACCCGGAAGCGGTCGGCTGCAAACCCATGGAGGAAAAAACAGGAGGACTTAGACTATGGCTGTTATCAGCATGAAACAACTACTCGAATCAGGTGTTCATTTTGGACATCAGACCCGCCGCTGGAATCCCAAAATGGCGGAGTACATCTACACCGAACGCAACGGTATCTACATTATTGATCTTCAGAAGACAGTTCGAAAAGTCGAAGAAGCGTATCTCTATGTCAGAGAGGTTGCCATGAACGGCGGAACCATTCTTTTTGTGGGCACCAAGAAACAGGCTCAGGATTCGATCCGGGAAGAAGCGGAACGCTGTGACATGTATTTCATCAATAACCGCTGGCTGGGCGGTACGCTGACCAATTTCGTCACCATCCGCAAGCGGATCAAACGGCTGTCTGAATTGAAAGAGATGGAAGCAGATGGAACATTTGCCCTGCTGCCCAAAAAAGAAGTGGCCAAACTTAGACTTGAGATGGAAAAACTCGACAAGAACCTTGGCGGTATCAGCGCGATGGAACGCTTGCCGGACTGTGTCTTCGTAGTCGATCCGCGCAAAGAGCACATTGCTGTTCTGGAAGCACGCCGCCTCGGTATCCCGATCATTGGTATTGTTGATACCAACTGCGATCCCGATGAAGTGGATTATGTCATTCCCGGTAATGACGATGCCATTCGCGCGGTTAAACTGATCGCAGGGAAAATGGCGGACGCCGTTCTGGAAGGTCGCCAGGGTGAACAGATTGAAGCGTCTGATGAAGAGCAGAAGGATGACGAATCTGAGATGGCTCAGGATCAGGCTGCAGAAGCATAATTTTGGAGGTGCACAATGGCTATCAGCATTGAATTAATTAAGGAATTAAGAGAGAAAACCGGTTCCGGTATGATGGACTGTAAAAAAGCCCTGACAGAATCGGATGGCAATATCGAAAAGGCGATCGACTGGCTGCGCGAGAAGGGCATTGCCTCGGCGGACAAAAAAATGTCGCGTATCACAGCTGAAGGGATTGTCGATGCATACATCCATGGCGGCGGTCGCGTCGGCGTTTTGATTGAAGTGAATATCGAAACCGATTTCGCGGCTAAGAATGAGGCGTTCAAACAGATGGTTCGTGATATTGGCATGCAGGTTGCCGCGATGAAACCGTTGTGGGTTTCCAGAAATGACGTGCCCGAAGAGGCTCTGGAGCGCGAGCGCAGTGTTGTTCGCAACCAGGCTCTGAATGAGGGTAAGCCGGAAAAGATTGTCGATAAAATTGTCGAGGGTCGTCTGGCTAAGTTTTATCAGGAAAACTGCCTGCTTGAGCAAGCTTTCATCAAGGATGACAGCAAGACGATTGAGACACTGGTCAAAGAAATGATCGCTCGTGTCGGCGAGAACATTTCTGTTCGCCGGTTTGTCCGGTTCGAGCTGGGTGAAGGTCTTCAGAAGCGAGAAGAAAATTTCGCCGAAGAGGTTATGAAGCAATTTCAATGATTCATAAAGGGACATGCTGGTCATGTCCCTTTTTTAAAAGGAGGTCATGTATGTCTGCTGTTTATAAGCGAATATTACTGAAACTAAGCGGTGAAGCGCTGGCCGGCGATAAGGGATTCGGTCTGGACAGCCAGACACTCAGGACACTGGGTGAGACAATC
>Ga0123335_1004617_pt1 | contig 17625 bp, 7 predicted proteins | sample BiotimSIPDNA_2_FD_89707 | JGI IMG/M metagenome (GOLD analysis project Ga0123335, IMG submission 89707) | Anaerobic biogas reactor microbial communites from Washington, USA - Biogas_R2 time_0 SIP DNA | ecosystem: Engineered > Bioreactor > Anaerobic > Unclassified | place: Washington, USA...
CACCTTCGGCAGCGTCCTCCTTGCGGTTAGACTACTGACTTCGGGTGTTGCAGACTCTCATGGTGTGACGGGCGGTGTGTACAAGGCCCGGGAACGTATTCACCGCGCCGTAGCTGATGCGCGATTACTAGCGATTCCGACTTCATGGAGTCGAGTTGCAGACTCCAATCCGAACTGAGACCGGCTTTTTGAGATTAGCTCCACCTTGCGGTCTTGCGACTCATTGTACCGGCCATTGTAGCACGTGTGTAGCCCCAGACGTAAGGGCCGTGATGACTTGACGTCGTCCCCACCTTCCTCCGCTTTATCAGCGGCAGTCCTTTCAGAGTGCCCGGCCGAACCGATGGTAACTGAAAGCAGGGGTTGCGCTCGTTGCGGGACTTAACCCAACATCTCACGACACGAGCTGACGACAGCCATGCAACACCTGTCTTAGGATTCCCTTGCGGGCACGATCCTGTTTCCAGGACCTTTCCTAGATGTCAAGTCTGGGTAAGGTTCTTCGCGTTGCCTCGAATTAAACCACATGCTCCACCGCTTGTGCGGGCCCCCGTCAATTCCTTTGAGTTTCACGCTTGCGCGCGTACTCCCCAGGCGGTGTACTTAATGCGTTAGCTGCGGCACAGAAGGGGTCGATACCTCCTACACCTAGTACACAACGTTTACGGCGTGGACTACCGGGGTATCTAATCCCGTTTGCTACCCACGCTTTCGAGCCTCAGCGTCAGTTTCGCGCCAGAAGACCGCTTTCGCCACCGGTGTTCCTCAGGATATCTGTGCATTTCACCGCTACACCCTGAATTCCGTCTTCCTATCACGAACTCAAGACAAGCAGTATCCGAAGCAAGTCCGAGGTTGAGCCCCGGGATTTCACTTCAGACTGACTTGCCCGCCTGCGCTCCCTTTACGCCCAGTAATTCCGAACAACGCTTGGAACCTCCGTATTACCGCGGCTGCTGGCACGGAGTTAGCCGTTCCTTATTCCTGAGGTACCGTCAAGCCGGGGTCATTTCCTACCCCGGATGTTCTTTCCTCAGAAAAGAGCTTTACAATCTCGAGGACCGTCATCGCTCACGCGGCATGGCTGGGTCAGGCTTTCGCCCATTGCCCAATATTCCCTACTGCTGCCACCCGTAGGTGTCTGGACCGTGTCTCAGTTCCAGTGTGGCCGATCAACCTCTCAGTTCGGCTACCCATCGAAGCCTTGGTGGGCTATTATCCCGCCAACTAGCTAATGGGGGGCGGACTCATCTCCCGGCGACGCCGTGAAGCGCCTTTCTTTGGTGCGCCGTAACGCACCAACCGAATGCGGTATTAGCGGCCGTTTCCAGCCGTTATCCCCCACCGGGAGGCAGATCATCCACCTGTTACTCACCCGTTCGCCGCTTTATACACTCCCGAAGGAGCTTTAATCGCTCGACTTGCATGTATGAGGCCTGCCGCCAGCGTTCGTTCTGAGCCAGGATCAAACTCTCCGAATTAAAAAATTCGAACAATCGGAGCGAACTCCGGTTGTTGTTGACTAGTTTGATTCCTCGATGATGTTGTTTTTTGGAATCACAACACAAAGGAAATCTAACGTCGTTATGGGCCGGGAAAAGGGCGAACCCGATTCCCAGTACACAAGCGACCATGTGTGTTGTACATCGTATTCAATTTTCAAAAAACGTCCGGCACGCTGCTGCGTACCCGGTGGCCCCGCTCACGAGAGGAGGGGCGCGAGGGTTGATTATACCAACCAACCCGTACCATTGTCAAGCGGCACAACTTCGGAATTTCAAGCACCTGAAAAAGCGCTTTAGTAATTCGTCGGAGGACCTGCCTTGTGACTGGACCTTATACTTTCCGCAGCAAGCCCCAAGAGGTGCTTACTGCCAAAAGCAAGGAAAGTTTATCACACCACATAACCTCATTTCAAGTTTGATGTTTCAAACCGTCCAAGCGTCTGTGATGATGCCAAAACCGTTCCTGAAATCGTGTAGAGTATACACAATCTGTCGTCACAATTTCAACTAATCAGATTAAACTTTTCAACCATCTCTTCCAAGACACACGGCACTAGCCCGTGTGAGTGTGGAGGGAAGTGTTACCGCCCGAACATCCGGCGGACGAACAGAAGCACACCACACAGAAAAGCGTAATGTCAAGCACGGTCACCCATGCCTTCCATCCGCATTTCTGCGGGACACGCTGCAATCAGAATGACGGAAGTATACATGACGCATAACCCCAAAATCAACCTTCTGTCAAAAAAATTTTCCGGCGCCTTGTTTTGCGGGCCGCGAACAAATTCCGACGCTCCCCTCAGTGCGCGCTGCAGAGTGATACATCGCGGCGCCGCCGGCGCTATTTGACTCCTTTCTTCGCTCTGCTTCACAATACGCGGTGTCATAGATGACGGCTTTTATTCCTGGACCTGGATAGGGTTTTGCAGTGTCTTTTTTATCTTCTCCGGAACATAACATGAATCGGCGCGTGCGGATCGCGCTGCTTGCGGTGATACTTCTTCTCGCGGCCATCATCCGCATCAGCGTGTTTTTTGAATACCGCCACGCCCCTGATTACGCGCACCCCATGCATGATGCCGAATTCAAAGACTATTGGGGACGCGCCATTGTTACCGGCGACTGGACGCCGCCCCCGGGACGCAACTATCCTTTTGAAGATTGGATGCCCTATCCGCATCCCCCCGCCTACCCTTGGTTTCTCGCCACCGTCTACAAAGTGTTCGGTATGAATTATGACGCGCCGCGCCTGGTTCAACTATTGCTCGGTCTTCTATCAATCGCGCTGCTATATGATTTCGCGCGCCGCCTATGGGGTGACGGGCCCGGCCTTTTTGCGGCGCTTCTCATGTCACTCTATTTTGTTTTTCCTTTTTATGAAATGGATCTCGGCCAGACGACACTGGGGCTTTTTCTGATGGTGGCCTCGGCCGACCTGCTCGCGCGTTATCTTGCCCGGGAATCGTTGTGGTCTGCCGCCCTGCTGGGACTCACGCTTGGATGCCTGCTGCTGACACGCACCGAGTTCGCGGTATTTCTCCCGCTGTTTGTACTCCTTCCCGCACTCAAAACGCTGTGGCATTCGGGCCCCGTTACCGCGATATTGAACACGGGAATACTTCTTGTCGCCACGGCGATTCCCACCGCGCCCGTCATGGCGCGCAATTATTACCAGTCCGGGGCGTTTCCCGTGCTTTCGGGCGACGGCCCGGCCATGCTGTATTACTGCAATAATCCCTGGTCCACCGGTTATAACCCGGACTCCCCCGACCTGCGCGCGTTTATCGAGGACGGCGACTGGACTTTGTTCGCGTTTCCCAAAATGTACGAACGTTACGCGGAAGCTTCGGGTATCCCCCCGCGAAATTACCGCGCGCTCGCAAAACATTTCATGGGGAAAACCATCGCCCATGTCCGGGCCAACCCAGGCGCGACAGCAAAGCTGATTCTCCGTAAAACAGCCTATTTCTGGGGCCCCATGGAAATCGATGAGAACAAGGTTGTCTGGTATGAAAAGCGCCATTCGCGAACGCTCCGTTATCTTCCCGGATTTCCCCTTGCGGCGGCGCTTTTCTGTACCGGCCTGTTGACCATGTTCAGCGCAAGGCGGCCCGGCCGATCCGCCGCCGCATCGAAGGCCGTTCAACGCACAGGTTCTCGCGCTGCCGCACTTCTGCTCCTGGGCTGCATCCTCCTGTACACGGCCATTTACGTAGCCTTCTATGTCACGGCACGGTATCGCGTTTCTATTATTCCTTTCATGATGATATTCGGGGGATACGGTCTGTGGCATATGTTGACGCTTCTCCGGCAGCGCCATTACGGCCGTTTTGCCGGGTGGCTGCTTGTGCTGGTTTCCCTCTACGCGGCGGCACGCATAGAGTGGGCCCCTTTCACGCCCGACCTGGCCCGCTGGCATGATGAACGGCGCCAGGCCTGGACCGAAACAAACCGGCTTGAAGAAGGCGTGGCGGACCTGGAACGATGGCTGGGAAACAATCCGGACGATCCTTACGGCCACTATAATTTGGGGGTGTTGCTCTTCGACCTCGGGCATGCTGAAATGGCACTGGGACAATTTGAAAAAGCGCTCATGCTCAAACCGGACTACGACACGGTTCACTACAACCTCGCTCTTTCCCTGCACGAACTGGGGCGGTACGATGAAGCCGTCCGCGCTTTTGAAACCCGCCTGGAACGCGCCCCGGATGACGCGGACGCCTGGTACGGCCTTAGCCGTTCGCGCCAACGCAAGGGAGACCCGGATGGACAGTTGGAGGCCCTTAAAAAAACCATTGCATTGAATCCGGGACATGTCCGGGCCCTGGTGGATCTGTCCGTCGCGAAACGGAAGGCGGGCGATTCGCTGGCCGCGGAAGCGCTGTTGCATCAGGCGCTCGAATATCAGCCCGGCTATGGGATGGCTGAATTCAACCTGGGCCTGCTAATGAAAGACCAGGGCCATTACACGGAAGGGCTCCAGCATCTAGAGGCTGCCCTTAAAACCAATGAGGGCAATCCGGAGTTCCACTATAATGCCGGTCTGGCACTGATGCAGCTGCGCCGATACGAAGAGGCGGTGGCGCACTTTGAGTCCACCTTGCGCATAGACCCCGACTATGCCGAAGTCTACTCAAACCTCGGCCTGTGTCTTGGACGCCTTGGTAGAGAAGCACCTGCCCAAGAGGCTTTCGACCGCGCTTTCGAATTGCTGCCGGAGGCGCCGGACACCCTGTACAATCACGGTTGCGCTCTGGAGTCACTGGGCGACGCGCCGGGCGCGGAAAAACGCTTTCTGCAGGTTCTGAACCTGGAACCAAATCACGGGAAAGCGCATTTTGAACTCGGCCTCCTGTATATCAACGCCGACGAATTGGACGAAGCGCTACCCCACATTCTGACGGCGGAACGGATGCTGCCGGGCGACCCTGAAACCCATTACAACCTCGGCCTCATACGTCAGCGACAAGGGATGGAAATAGACGCGATGCGCCATTTCAACGAAGCGCTGCGCCTTGCCCCCGACCATTATGCAGCGAACCGCAGCGCCGGGCCCATCCTCCGTTCCTGGGGAGACGCGCCCGCCGCGCTGGCCTGCCTGGACGCCGCCCTTGCGCAAACGCCGGAAGATGCGGAACTGCAGTATGAACGGGGCCTCGCCCTCCATGCACTGGGACGCTTTGAAGAAGCCACTGCCGCCCTTGAGATGTCGGAGACCCTCGCCCCCGACATTCCTCGGACCTGGAACAATCTCGCCCTCGCTCAACACGCGCTGGGCCGCTTTGAGGAGGCGATTCAGAACTACACGCGCTTCCTGGACAAACATCCTGACGATGACAAGGCACGCACCAGTCTCGGCATTGCCCTGATCGACGCACGGCGCCATGCCGAAGCCGTACCTGTGTTTGAAGACCTGCTTCAGCGCCACAGCGAGGATGCCACGCTCCATTACGACCATGGGCGCGCCCTCACCGGTGCGCGTCGCTATGACGAGGCAATAGCCGCCTACCGCCGCGCCCTGCTACTGGAGCCGGGCTATCTGAACGCCATGAACAACCTCGCCTTCACGCTCGCCTTGTCGGGCAGGAACGACGAGGCCGAAGCCTGGTTGCAGCGCGCCTTTTTACTGGATGCGGCCAATCCGGATACCCTGTTCAACCTGGGCTACGTATACGGTGCCACGGGACGCGTTCCGGAAGCGGTTAGCAAGTTCCGGGAAGTGCTGGTCATCAACCCCGATCACGCGCCCTCCCATCTGAATCTCGGATTGCTGCTTGAAAACGAAGGACAGACCGACGAGGCCATGGACCAGTTCCGCAAAGCCATCGAAGCGGATGAATCCCTGGCCCTTGCCCATCATAACCTTGCGGGCCTGCTTCGAGCCGCTGGCGACCTTGAAACATCATTGCACCATTACCGCCGCGCAATGGAACTGGACCCCGAAAACCCGAACACCCCCAAGAACCTGGGCTTCCTGCTGGTGCAGATGAAACGAGAAAGCGAGGCGAAAGAGCTGTTCGAGCGCACCCTGGTCGCTTCCCCGGATGATGCGGACGCCCACGTGGGTCTGGGCGACGTGCTGACCGCGGAAGGTTCCCTGGATGAAGCGCAGTCCCATTATGAACGCGCCCTGGCCCTCAGCCCGGAACACGCCACGGCCCTGCGCCAATACGGGTTCCTGCTCATGCGCCGCGGTCTTGCCGCTGAGGCCTTGGAACGCTTTGAACAGGCCTTGACGCGTCTCCCTGAAGATGCCGGCTTGTATGCCGGGTTAGCCGACGCTTTGAGCGCCCGGGGCCGCACTGATGAAGCGGAGAACAATTACGGTAAAGCGATTGAACTCTATCCGGAATTCGGCCTGGCCTGGAACAATCTCGGCGACCTGCTCACACGTTCCGGGCGAAACGCGGAGGCCATCGAGGCCTACGGGCGGGCACGCCAACTCGAGCCCAATGATCCGAATATCCTGCTCAACCTCGGCCGTCTGTACGCCCGGGAAAAGGAGACTAGCAAGGCTGTCGAGTCCCTGGAAGCCGCCTTGCGCATGGAACCCGGCAACCTGCGTGCGCGCGTGCTGCTCGGCGACATGCGCCTCGAATCCGGCGATGCCGCCGCCGCCGCAAAGGAATACCAGCAAGTGCTTCTCGAGCGACCTGACTGGCAGGACGTACGCAACAAATTGAGCGCGGCAAGGGAAAAGAGTCCTGAAAAATAGTATCGTTTCAGGCATGCAGTCCCTGCCCACATCTGCCATGAACACCCGTGTTATCCCTTGTCCTATGCGTCCTGCCGGCCCTACGCGTCCTACAGACCCCATTTACGAAAGGCTCGGGTAGGACAAGTAGGACCGGTAGGACCTGTAGGACGCCGTCCAGTCACGCGCCCTGTGACAAACAGATGCTCCCCAGAACAAAAGAGTCCCCATAAACCCGATTACCTGCATGCCCTCCCTGAAATCCCGTTTACTCGCGGTCCTGTGCGTCCTACCGGTCTTACACGTCCTACCGGCCCCAGAACCCCTGCTCATAACGGGGCTAACACGTACTATTATTACCCACAGGATTCGTCTACCCTTCCGTGAGCCCTTCACGGAGTTCCGTCAGTCATTCGCGAGTCGTTCACGGCGTTCATGGGGTCAGGGATTGCCGGCAACGAGCACGTTAGGCTATGATTGCCTCATGAACACTAACCCGCAACGAAAATCTATCATCGTATTCGCCAGCCTCGCTCTTATGATGGCATTGGCCCTCGTGCTCCGTCTCGCCGGCATCGGGAAAGAATCCCTGTGGTGGGACGAATACACAAGCCACGTGTATCTCAACGCGCCGTCCCTGTATGACTTCCTGGTTTTGAACCGCACATTGGATCCGCTTACCCTGCCCTTTTATTACACGCTGGAGTACCTGTGGACCCACTATGTGCATGATTCGGTGCTCAGTTTACGGCTGATGAGCATCGCCATCGGTATCGCCACAATTCCCTTGCTCTATGCCCTTGGCAGGCGCCTATTCGGCACTTGGGCCGGCCTGACGGCTGCAGCGCTGCTGGCTGTGTCCCCCACCCATATCCATCACTCCCAAAGCATCCGCATGTATGTGGTGTTCATTTTCCTTGCCGCTGTCGTGGCATGGACCTTCGTCCGGCTGCTGGAAAAATCCCGGCTGTCCCTGTGGGCACTGCACGGAGCCGCATCCTTCCTGTTATATTGGACCCACCCCTTCGCAGGTCTGGTTCCGGCGGCGCTGGGCGGCTTTCTGCTGTTGCGCTTCTTTTCGCGCCGCTCCTTTTTTATCCGTTGGACCCTGCTCCAGTGTCTCTTGTTCGCCCCAACCGTTCTTTACCTTTCCTTGGTACGCTTCTGGCCGCAAAACACCACCACGGACTGGATAGCGCCGCCGTCGTTATCCACCCTCTTTGCCGACCTGTTTTTCGATGATATTTCGGCCTTTCACTGGCAGTTTCGATTAGGAGAATTCGCGCTGAAACTGGGAGTATTCCGCCTGGGCATTGACGTGCTTTTTGCGGGACTTCTGATTGCAGGACTGGTATATCTTGCGTTGTTCCTGCGGCGCGAAAAAGAGCAGGTCCTGCCCCGAAAAAAGGAATACAGCCTGTTGCTACTGGTATGGCTGCTGCTCCCGCCGTTGATGCTGTTTGCCGTATCCTGGCTGGTGCGGCCTTGTATGTTCCCCCGTTACACGGTCCACTGCACGCTGGCGTTGTACCTGCTTCTAGGCGGGGCGGTTGAAGGACTGAAAACACAGGGGGGGCGGATTGTTGCCGTGCTTGTTCTGTCCGGGCTCATGCTCCTTCAATGGGCCTGGCTGCAGCCGGGCCCGCAACGCACCGACTGGCGTTCAGCCGGGCTGCTCTTACATGAACAGGTCAGGGAAAATGACGTGGTCCTGGTGGAAAATCTGCTCTGGCGGGATGTGTTCACCCACAACCTCAAGCATATGACCCCCGGCCCGCTGCCAGTACCGGTAGCAGCGGCGGACAAAGCGCCGTTGCTCGCGGCGCAGGCGGCCCTGGGCCTGGGCATGTTCCCCCGTCATTGTGCTTCCGGTCCTCCGCCCCGGGTTTGGGCGGTCATCGTTATGGATTATTTCGAGCCCGGTCCGCCAACCGCCTTTGAAGAATGCCTGAAACGCTGGTCTATTCCCTTTGAACGCCGCTTTTACCCCTCCGTCCGCGAGATCTATGTGTATCGGATGGAGCCGTCCGACGCCCCCCTTCCGGACACCATGCAGGCGCTTTTTGAAAACTGGGACAAGGTCACCCCCGGCAAATCTCGCAATGAAGGCGATCTCGATCATCATGCCATGCAGGCTTTCGGCGATCTTGCCACGGAACTGGCGCTCAAGGGCCGCCCTGCGCCCGCCCTCGAAGTACTTGACGGCATCTTCAACGAGAGTTCCTTCGCGAGGGAGATATACGGCAACCTCCGCCAGGCGATAGCGTCCGGGAGCGACATTGCCGGAAAAGCGGCGGCCATCCGGCGCCTTTGGGAAGGATACGGTTTCCGGGACAACGGGCAGGCCGCTTACATGCGTCAAGCCTTCAAACAAGCGGCGGAACTGGATCCTCAACACACGATAGCGAACTTTGAACTGGGCCTGGAACTGGCGGCCGTACAGGATTACAAGGAAGCGAGGCAGGCGTTGCTTCGCGTAGCCGACGCCGACAATGCCTACCGCGACATGCTCAAAAGCCTCATAGACAGCCTCGATACCGGAAAAGATGTTCCGGCAAAATTGGACGCGGTCAACGCCTATCGCAAGGCCCTGATGGCCTTGGCGTCCAACGAGCCTGACACTGCGGAAAGGTTGCTCCGGGCGGCCTCAGACCGTGACCCGGGGCTTGCCGCAGCCCAACTGATGCTCGGTTATGTGCTCACCAAGCACGGACAATTGGCCCAGGCGGACGAGGCGTTGAACAATTACCTGAGCATGAACGACAGCCCGGATGTGGACGCTTTCGCGAACACTGCGCTGATGCATGCGGAAAATAACCGGCCCAAGGAAGTGGAGGCGGCGCTTCAGAAACTCTTTGAAAGCTCTCCGAGCGCACAGAAGGTCTACGGAAGACTGCTGGATGCCGCGCAATCCGGCGGCGACCTTCCGCGAACGGCCGCCTCCATCCGCGCCTTCTGGAAGGGTTTTGAATTGCGCGGCCAGGGACGGACTGACGAGGCGCGCGACGCCTTTTCCCTTGCCGTAAACGAAGACCCCGAAAACGCATACGCCAACCTTGAACTCGGCCTGCAACTGGCCGCGGAAGGCGACACTGCGTCCGCGGCGACCGCGCTGAAAAAGGTTTCGGAACTGGACTCGTCTTATCAGGACATGCTGGCCAGCCTGATCAAGGCGCTGGAAAACAATGAAGATTCCACCTCAAAACTGGCGGCGGTCACCGCGTACAGAAACAGCCTGTTCGCCCTTGGCCGCAAGGAGATGGAACAGGCGGAACAGTATCTCCAGCAGGCGTTGCAACTGGATCCACAGTTGTCGGAAGCACAGCTGATGCTGGGCTACGTCCTGACGGAACGGGACTTGTATGACAAGGCGGAAGAAGCGCTCCGGCACTATCTCGCCATAAACGACCGGCCGGATGTGGACGCCTACGCGCACATGGCCCTGATCCAGGCCGAGCATGACCGGCCCGACCTGGTTGAAAAGACCCTGAACCTGCTCTTTGAGAAGGATCCCAGGGCGCGCAAGATATACGGCAGCCTGCTCGACGCCGTTGTCTCCAAGAGCGGCGCGCAGCAGGCGGCCGCCTCTATCCGCGCCCTGTGGGAAGGCTTTGACGCGCGGCGCAACGGTCAGGAAGAAGAAGCACAAAACGCTTTCGCCAAGGCCGTGGAATTGAATCCAGGCAACACCCTCGCCAACCTTGAATACGGCCTTGACCTCGCCGCTGGGGACAACCGGCCCGCCGCACTGGAAGCGCTGAAACGCGCGGGAGATCAAGACCCGGAATATGGCAACATGCTCCAGCACCTGCTGCGCGACCTGGAAAACGGTGCTGAAACAAGCAATAGCGTAAAGGCGGTGCGCGCTTACCGGCACGGTCTGTTGGCCCAAAGCCGCGGGAAGTATGAAGAGGCCGTGACAGCGCTTGAAGAAGCGGTGCAGGCGGACACGCGCATGGACGACGCTCATACGTCACGTGTGTTCAACCTGGTGATTCTGCGCAGATTTGACGAGGCCATGGCTGGCATTCAGCGTTATCTCGCCGGGACCAGCGCGCCTGCCGCAGGCGCCTACGGCCTGCTTGCCGTGGTGCACATCGCGAAACACAACACGGAGGAAGCCCTCCGGGCGGTCAACACCGCAGTGACGATGGACCCCGCCTATGGCGATCAATTCGGGCCGGTGTTTTCCGCAGTGCTGGAGGCAAAGAACTACGAAAAGGCCCGGGTGGAAATGGACACGCTCAAGGCCCAAGGCATCGACCTGTTTCCCTTGATGGACGAACTGGTGCGGGACTATCTGAACTATGTTTCGGATGCAGGTGAATCCGGCGATAAACACCAGGCTGAAAAAGAAGCCAACACGTATTGGAAAGACATGCTGCGTTTTATGGAGGAAGATGCGGCCGGCTCCCCGCTTTCCGGCGGTGTGCTTTTCACCGGCAGTTCCACCGCACGCATGTGGGATGTCAAAAAATGCTTCCCCGACATTCCCGTCCTGAACCGGGGTTTTGGGGGTTCCGCCTTTTCGGATGTCTCCCTGTTCGCAGGCGAAATCATCGGAACGCACAAACCGGATGCAATCGTGCTGTACTCCGGAGATAATGACATCGCCCACGGGAAATCAGCGGAACAAACCGCTCAGGATTGCGTGGCCGCCGTGGACAGTCTCCGTGCCGTCGCGCCCCAAAGCCGCATTATCGTGCTGGGCACCAAACCCAGTGGTTCCCGGTGGGAACTTTATCCCGTCATGCAGAAGTCCAACGCACTGATAGCGGAACAGCTAAAGTCTAAGGAAAACGTGATATTCCTCGACTTTGCCCATCTCCTTCTTGGAACAGATGGACTGCCTTTGCCCGAGTGTTATCTCGAAGACAGGCTCCACCTGAGTGATGAAGGTTATCATCGCTGGAGCGAAGCGCTCCGGCCTTACCTGGCGAAGTGAACCGCTCCAACTATTTGTATGTTGTTCACGCTTCAGCGTGCCAAATATACAAACGAGACGAAGGCTTAATACGCCAAGCCCGGCACACTAAAGTTTGAACAACATACTTATTATCATCGTTTACGGCGTTGCCACAAGCCTCATACACGATTGTTCCAAAATCATCCTGTCCGCGCCTACCTGCACCTCCCGCCCTGCCGCTACTACGGATAAAAAGACAACATCCGTCTTGAATATCCCCAATCAGGAACACTTTGCGTTGCTTCCCCACCGACGACGCGGTATACATCGCGGCAATCCACTCCCCAGTGAAGAAAATGAAAACCAGAACCGCCTCGGCTTAGTCAAACAGGCGGATTCGATAGCGGCGCCGGCAAAGAAAAAACGTTCGTGTATTTCAACAACGCTTGCATAAGCGGAAAGAACAGGCCACATGAAAAGAAACGGATTCACGCTTATCGAATTGCTGGTTGTCATCGCCATCATCGGCATCTTGGCGGCGATCCTGCTGCCCGCGCTTGCCCGAGCCCGTGAAGCCGCACGGCGCAAATCCTGCCAGAACAATCTCAAGCAATGGGGCATCATTTTCAAGATGTATGCCGACGAACAAAAAGACTACTGGCCCCCCTTCCAAACCACCAACATGCACATAACCAATTGGCCGGGCTCCGCTGCGCAGGTGCTTAACATGGCCGACTTTGTCCTGGGCCCCATGATATCCTGCTGGTACCCCAATTACAACAGCGATCCAGCCATCTTGATTTGTCCTTCCGATCCGCAGGACGACATGAGTAACCTGAAAGACGCCACTGGCGATTGGAACTTCTGGCATCCTCGTCAAACGGATAAAATCGTCGACTTCAGCTACCTGTACACGGGATTCATATTCGATCGTCTCGGGCGTTCCGATGTGCCGCCGGTGGAGATCAGTGAATTCCCCTGGGTTGCGGGCGGCGCGGCAGCGATAGGCTTTTCCGCCCCCGCGGACGGGTATATCGCAGCCCAGGTTGGCGCAGCTGCAGATGCGGTGCTCAAAGAGGTAATTGACTATGCCTCGGGTTCTGGGTCTTATAACAGCGCCCCCGCCGGAATCGCCCTGTTCAATATCGCCAATAACGATCTGGAACTTGAGCCCCTTCCCGTTTTGGGAGATTTGGGCAACGGCGGCGGCACCTGCATATATCGCCTGAAAGAAGGCAATGAACGCTTTTTAATCACCGATGTAAACAACGCCCGCAGCACCAGTATGGCACAGAGTTCCATCTTCGCCATGATGGACTTGTTCGGAAACAGCGGCGCCATTCCCTTCTTCAACCATGTACCCTCAGGCTGTAACGTGCTGTTTATGGACGGTCATGTGGACTGGGTTCCCTATGTGGCGCCCGCGCCGAACGCCGCCCTGGCGGCAATGGATCAGGGCGCCAAACAACCGGTATTGCCCAGCCTGGGCGATATTATCGGCGCCTTCGCCGATATAAATTGAGACTACCTCATCGCCGGGAATGCGTCTTGCCAGAAGATGCATTCCCGGCTGGGAATAATTGCCATGTCAAAGCCCTATGCCAATGAGTTCCTCCGTGGGCGGCCGGAAACGATCCGGAGGCCAGTCTAACGCCTCGTCAATAAACGCCAACATCGAATCCCTGTCTTCCGGAAGCCGGCCGCCCACATTTAAGAAATTACTGACATGGTCGGAAAGGAGCATGGTGGGACCGGTCAACTGTTCAATAAGCAGGCGGGTTTCCCGCAATGCGTCATAGGCCGAAAGCAGGGTCAACCGTCCCTCGCGCCAACGCTCATACCACGGGGTACCCGGCATGGGCACATAGGTGCGCAGACGTACAAAGTGAGGCGGCGCCTGGTTAAGCACCGCCGCGCTGCCCAGGGCGTGCTCGCGCCACCGTTCCAACCCCGCCACGCCGATCATGAGATAGACGGAAAGTTCAATGCCCGCTTCCAGTACATGCCGATAGGCCAACACCGCTTCTTCCGGGGTCACCCCTTTAGTGATGGAGGTGAGTGTTGCCGGGTCACCCGATTCCAGGCCTGAATGGATGCGCGTGATACCCGCCTTTACGACGGCCCGCCACTCCTCCTTTGATTTCTTTGCCAGGAATTTCGCCGAGCCGTAAACCGTAATGCGTTCGAGTTTCGGAAACCGTATGCGGGCGGCTTCGCCGATCGCCACAAGTCGGTCCGTGCTCAGCACAGCGGAATTGCCGTCGGCCAGAAACATTGTACGCACCCCGGGACCGTAAGCCGCCACGGCCAGGTCCAGATCCTCAATGATTTCCGCCGTTGGGCGCGCCCGGAAACGTTTGTCCCGGTACATGCAACAGAAAGCGCATGCGTTGTGTGGACAACCGATGGTCGCCTGGATGATTAAAGAGCCCGCCTCGCTGGGCGGCCTGTATACGGTTCCTTCGTAGCGCATTTTTTCCTGAAACTTCTCCCTGATTGCTATAACTCCTAAGAAACGCATCCTGTAACATATTGGAAACTCGTTCCCAAGTTGTACTTGGGAACGCACTTGTTCGCGAAGTTCTACTTCGCAACCATGGTCGGGCGCCGGAATACATCGGCTTAAACGATGTGAAAAGGGAAATAGAATTTCAAGAGAGATTGCGTTCCCAAATGGAATTTAGGAACGAGAGGATAAAATCTTTACCTCGTCGTTGCGAGGCACGAAGTAATCTCATCGTGAAACGGACTTGGTGTAAACCAGATTGCTTCGTACCTCGCAATGACGATGAATAGTAGTCGGCTGATACGCAATCGTATTCCTCTCGTACTCGAAAATCATGACCACGTTTCTTCCAAAATAAACCCCGATGCGTCGGGGTGGTTCGCTCGTAACTTCGTTGCTTTTTTTTGTTGAAGGCATTGCTGATATGATTAAGAAGAACGCATAACCTGCACAAGTATGATAGCATAGTTTTGGGCTGGTTATTTCCATCGCAGAGAAAATGGGGACTGGCGCGTTGGGAAAAAGGAGTCGCAAATGAAGAATGCTTTAGAGCAGGAAAAAGAAGAGGCACGACAGCAGCGGGCGAAGGAAAGAAGAAGCAGAATCGTCACGCATCGCGCCTCAAATTTCGATGATGCCGAGCAGTGGGACTTGGACTATTGGCAGTCGAAAACTCCGCAGGAACGTCTATCAGCGTTAGTTGACATCAGAAATGATATTGAAAAGGTAGAGCGGGCACGGCGCGCACACGAACGGCAGCATCGGTCGTGATAGATCTGCCATGAACTCAAAAGAGCGTGTGCACAAAGCCTTGAACCGCGAACCCGTGGACCGGATACCGGTATTCATGTGGTTTCATCCATCAACAGCGAGACGGCTTGCCTCGGTGCTGGAAATACCACCGACACGGTTGTCCGATGCCCTGGGGGACGATATCCGGCAGACCTGGGTGAACAACAATTACGCCATGGAAGGCATTGTCCACGAACGCGAAGGGGAATGCCACACGGACGTATGGGGCATCACCTGGCGGCGAGAGGGGGAATTCAACCAGATTGTAAACTCACCCTTAGCACATGCGGACCGTGACGCCTGCCTGGCCTATGCATTTCCCTGGCAGGAGGTTGAATCCCTGCTCGCCCTGATGGGACCTGTCGTGCGCGCGGCGGAAAAGTACTATATCGGCTGTGACGTGTCACCCTGCATTTTTGAAATGTACGCGCGCATTCGCGGCCTGGAATCCGCCGCACTGGACCTTGCCATGGATCCTGAACTGGCTGCTGTGATGCTGGCGCGATGCGCGGATTTTTCGGTGCGCCTGTCGGAAGAGGCCTGCGCCCGCTTCCCCCTGGACTGGCTCTGGACCGGTGATGACGTGGCGGGTCAACAGGCACTGATCATGAACCCCGTCACCTGGCGGGACCTCATCAAGCCGCACTTAAAACGAATCGCGGATGTGGGAAAAGCGTCCGGCCTGCCCGTAGCCTATCACTGTTGCGGCGCGTTGGCCGCCATCATACCCGACCTGATCGAGATCGGCATCGACGTGCTCAACCCGGTCCAATGCAATTGCCCCGGCATGAATCCCGTTGAACTGAAACGGGAATACGGCGACCGGCTGGCGTTCATGGGCGGCGTCGACACTCAGAATCTGCTCCCCAATGGTTCCGCCACTGAGGTATATCGGGCGACCGTGGAACTGATTGAGGGCATGACCCGCGATGGCGGCGGCTACATTCTGGCGGCGTCCCATGCCGTACCTCCGGAAACGCCGGACGAAAACATCTTCGCCATGTACGCGGCCGCGGGCATCACCCGCGAGGAAATCAGCGACCGCGCTGCGGATATACGGCATCTCTCCTCTCGGAGGATGCCTGAAACCACCTGAAACAACAACAGTCAGGCGATGACGGTAAAAAAAGAGCAGCGTGTAACCGTATTTTTGCAGGTAATTTTTTAGCGTTTGTTTCCATCTGATATACATGTTGCCACTGTTGTCCAAGGAATAAAACTTGAGATTCCTAAACTGATACCTTTAATATATCATCATGAAATACATTACAAGAACGTTGGAAAACCAATTAATACAGGCAGTAACCGTCTTTTCTGCCATTGTTCTGACCGGTCCTCGCCGCTCGGGCAAGACGACCCTGCTTCGCCATTTGTTCCCAAAGGCGCACTATGTCTTGCTTGAGGAACCCGATGTGATTGCACGGGTACGTGCGGACCCGCAAGGCTTTCTCGATAGTTTTGATGGCACGGTTATTTTGGATGAAGTGCAGCATACACCGGAATTGTTCAGTTATATTCGCGCCCGTATAGACAGGCATCCCAAGGTATACGGGCGCTGGCTCCTCACGGGTTCTCAAGAAGCGCCCGTGATGCACGGTGTCACGGAGTCCATGAGTGGCCGTGCCGCAGTATTCCAACTGTGGCCCTTTTCAACGCAGGAAACGCCGCGTGTTTCCCTGTTTCGAGGCGGTTTCCCGGAAGTCATTGAAAAAACCGCTGTGGCGGACCTGTGGTTTCGGTCCTATGTACAAACGTACCTTGAACGGGACGTGCGCAGCATCAGCGCCATACGCGACCTCACTACCTTTCGTCGGTTCATTGCATTACTGGCAAGCAGAACAGGACAGTTGCTGAATAAAACCGATATCGCAGCGCCCTTGGGCATGTCGGTTCCCGCGATCACGGAATGGTTGAATATTCTTGAAATTACCGGTCAAATAGTGTTAATTCAGCCTTTTTTTGAGAACTTTGGGAAACGACTCCTCAAATCACCCCGTGTTTATTTTGCCGACTCCGGCCTCGCATGTCATCTGCTGGGACTGGACACGGAGAAAGCGCTGGAATCTTCTGTCTTTTTAGGACCGATTTTTGAAGGCTTCGTAGCATCGGAAATTTTGAAGCGCCAACTACACTGGGGCAAGAACAAGGCACTTTACTATTTTCGGGACCAGCAGGGGCTTGAAGTGGATTTTATTGTACCTCTGGGCGGGGACCGTATTGCGCTTATCGAGGCGAAAGCAACCCGCACACCCCTTCCGCAAATGGCACGGCCCCTGCAGCGCCTGGCGGCCGGAATGCATAGATACAAAACGGAATCCTATGTGCTATGCAGGAAACGCAAGGAAGCGGACAGTATTAAAACAGTGGCTCCTGGAGTCGCAACACTTTTCACGGAAGATCTTGATACGCTGCTGCTGTAACGCACAGGAGTAAAAATAATCAAAGTCTACTTTAAGACAGGAAATAGAATTTCAAGAGAGGGGAGGTTCCCAAATAGGAATTTGGGAACCAGTTGCCAAATCAACGACCACGCTGCGGATATACGAGCCGCCCGACTCCCGTGAGATTAAACCGGGCCAATCACATTTCCCCGGAGCCCATTTCATAAAGGATTTCCCGCACAATCCCGTCAAATTCCAACACTCTGCTGTCCGGAACTTCCGCGTCAATATCCGCCATGACGATATCGCACGGGGCGAGTTCGCGGGCAATGCGCCGGATA
>Ga0123335_1004620_pt1 | contig 17615 bp, 16 predicted proteins | sample BiotimSIPDNA_2_FD_89707 | JGI IMG/M metagenome (GOLD analysis project Ga0123335, IMG submission 89707) | Anaerobic biogas reactor microbial communites from Washington, USA - Biogas_R2 time_0 SIP DNA | ecosystem: Engineered > Bioreactor > Anaerobic > Unclassified | place: Washington, USA...
CGCTCTGTTATCGCTATTCTGATTGAGGGGATAGGCGGGTTTTTTTATGGAAGTGTACTGGCTTGATCAGGTGGAAAAACCGCTTGCCAAGCAGACAGTAGTCTGCCTTGGCATGTTTGATGGTGTCCATCTGGGGCACCAGGCACTGCTTCGGGAAGGGCAGCGCATCGCACAGGAGAAAAACCTGGTGCTGTGCGCGCATGGCTATGATACCCTGCCTGTTAATTTCTTAAACCAGGATGCTATAGTTCCCGAGCTGACCTCCCTGGAGGAAAAACTGCGTTTGTTTGAGCGTTTTGGCGTGGCGATTGCAGCGCTTGACCGCTTTAATGATGCACTGGTGCACATGAGCGGGCGTGCCTTTATCCAGGACATCGTCTTTGGAAAGCTCAATGCAAGGCATGTGGTGGCAGGCTTTAACCACCGCTTTGGATACCGCTCGGACTCGGGCCAGGAGGAGCTGGAGGGCTTTTGCCAGGCGCTGGGGATGGGGATCAGCGTCATTTCGCCCATCACGATTCCTTCGGGGGATTTGATTTCCAGCACTGCCATCCGGCAGGCGATTCTGGAGGACAATCTTGAACTGGCCGCCCAGATGCTGGGCCGTCCGGTGGATGAAGCCATGAAAGAACGGGTCAAAGGCATTTAATTAACGCTACTGAGGCATGCAGGGAGGGTAATCAAAGCATGAAGAAACAACTCGCGGCCTGGCTGGTGCTGGGGATCATCACATTGGTGGCCGGCTTCAGCCTGTCAATGACCAACGAGGTCACCAAGGGGCCCATTGAAAACCAGGCGCTCCTGGCAGAGGCCAGCGCCAAGCAGGCCGTGCTGCCGGCGGCAGAGGCCTTTGAGGTGATCGCGCTGCCTGAGGACGCCAGCGTGGAGCTCTTCGCGGGCGTAGCTGACGGGGAAACCGTGGGCTATGTCGGCAAGGTGACGGTGAACGGCTATGGCGGGCCCATTGACGTGATTGCGGGCGTGGATGAGACGGGCGTGGTCAAGGGCGTGAATGTGGGCGGCTCCGCTTTTGCGGAAACCGCTGGCTTGGGTGCGAAAGCCCGTGAAACGGCCTTCACAGACCAGTTCATCGACAAGGTGTCGCCTATCCGCGTTGTGAAGGCCGCCGACCCCAAGACGGAGTCCTCCGTTGATGCCATCACCGCCGCCACCATCACCACCAATGCGGTGGCGGGCGGCGTTAACCGCATCGCGCGCCAGGTGTCCGACCTGCTCAATCCGGAGGAGCCCCAGCTGCCTGTGGCGGAGGGCACCACCTATACCGCCAGCCAGCAGGGCTTTGCCGGTCAGGTGGCCGTATTTGTGACGGTGAAGGACGATGGCACCATCAGCGCGCTGAAGGTGGGGGACGCTCAGTTTGCTGAGACGGATGGCTACGGCGCCCATGCCCTGGAGGATGATTTCACCTCTCAGTTTGTAGGCAAGGCTTTGCCCGTTTCCTCAGAGGACATTGACGGCATTTCCGGCGCCACCTTCACCACCAATGCGGTGCTGGCAGCCATCAACCAGGCCTATGAAGAAAAAAACGTGGTGGCGGAAGCCGCAGCTGAAGGCACGGAATATCCGGGCCAGGCCCAGGGCTTTGCGGGCCCGGTGGCGGTGGTGGTCACCTTAAAGGAGGACGGCTCCATCTCAAAGCTGGCGGTCGGGGACGATCAGTTTATGGAGACGGATGGCTACGGCGCCAACGCCCTTGAGCGGGACTTCACAGACCAGTTTGTGGGCAAGGTGCCCCCGCTGGCGCTGCGCCAGGCGGATGAGGAGGTAAGCGCCTCCACCGTTGACGGCATCTCTGCTGCCACCATCACCAGCCAGGCGGTTGTGGACGCCATCAATGAGGCTGTCAGCGGCCAGGAAGCGGTGGTGCCGGAGGAAACGGAAACCGCTGAACCGGAAGTTGAGCCTGAGCCTGTTGTGGAAACTGAGGTTTCTGAAGATGAGTTAAAGACCGGGGAAGCGCAGGGCTTTGCGGGCCCTGTGCTGGTGCAGGTCGCTTTTAATGAGGATGGCAGCATCAAATCCCTGGCTGTGGGGGACGAGCGCTTTGCTGAAACCCCGGGCCTGGGCACCAAGGCGCAGGACGCGGACTTCACCGATCAGTTTGCGGGCAAAATGCCTCCGCTGGCGCTGCGCAAGGCGGACGAGGACATCCGCGCCTCCAACGTGGACGTCGTCACCGGGGCCACGGTCACCAGCCAGGCGGTGGTGGATGCGGTCAACGCCGCCGCCGGGGATCAGGATGCGGATGAGGCGGCGCCTGCTGATGAAGACGAGATGAAGACCGGGGAAGCGCAGGGCTTTGTGGGCCCCGTGCTGGTGCAGGTCGCCTTTAATGAGGATGGCAGCATCAAATCGCTTGCTGTGGGGGACGAGCGCTTTGCTGAAACCCCGGGCCTGGGCACCAAGGCGCAGGACGCGGACTTCACCGATCAGTTTGAGGGCAAAATGCCTCCGCTGGCGCTGCGCAAGGCGGACGAGGAGGTCAGCGCCTCCAAGGTGGATGCCGTCACCGGGGCCACGGTCACCAGCCAGGCGGTGGTGGACGCGGTCAACCAGGCGCATGAGCAAATCAACAAGTAATTTGGCAAGAAGTAAGAAAGGCGGGAACACATTTGTCAAAACTGAGTTTTAAGGGCGGCGTCCATCCGCTAAAGGAAATACATGAGGGCAAAGAAGCCACCAAGTCAAAGCCCATCCGCAGCTATGTGCCGGAAGAGGTGTGCATTCCCGTGGATATGCACCTGGGTGCGCCCAGCATTCCCTGCGTAAAAAAAGGGGATCTTGTCAAGTTGGGCCAGGTGGTGGCAGAGGCCGCCGGCCCCCGGGGCATTCCGGTGCACGCCAGCGTGTCCGGGGAGGTGCTCTCCGTTGGTCCCAAACAGGAGCTTTTCGGCAAGCCCAGCGTCTGCATTTGCATTCGCAATGACAAGCAGGACAACTGGGTTGAGCTAAAAAAGCTGGGGGATGTGGAAACGGCGCCCGCTGATCAGATTATCAACGCCGTGCGCGATGCGGGCATTTGCGGCATGGGCGGCGCATGCTTCCCCACCCACGCCAAGATGATGCTGCCCGAAGGCAAAAGCGTGGACACCATTATCTTAAACGGCTCTGAATGCGAAACCTTTATCACCGCAGACCACCGCCTGATGCTGGAGCAGCCCCAGCGGGTGGTGGATGGCCTAAGGGCCGCCATGCGGGCGATGAAGGTCACAAAGGGCATCATCGCCATTGAAGCCAACAAGATGGACGCCTATGAGGCCGTCAGCAAGGCGGCCCAAGGGCGTGAGGGCGTTTCAATGGCCCTGCTGAAGACCAAGTACCCCCAGGGCGGTGAAAAGCAGCTGATTCAGGCTGTGACCGGCCGGGAGGTGCCCTCTGGCGGGTTGCCCATGGACGCCAACGTGGTGGTGCTCAATGTGGCGACCGCCGCCGCCATCGCGGATGCGGTAACAGAGGGCAAGCCCTTAATTGAGCGCGTCAGCACGGTGACCGGCTGCGTCAACGAACCCGCCAACCTCCTGCTGCGCGTGGGAACCGTGGTCAGCGAGGTGATTGCCGCCTGCGGCGGAACCAGCGAGGAGCCCGGCAAGATCTTTGTCGGCGGCAGCATGACGGGCCTGGCGCTGCCCAATGACTCTGTCAGCATGACCAAGGCGAACAACTGTCTGGTGGTGGTCAACCAGAAGGATGCCGCCCCCAAGGAGGTAAGCCCCTGCATCCGCTGCGCGCGCTGCATTGAGGTGTGCCCCATCAAGCTTAATCCCCAGCGGCTTAATGTGCTGTGTGAGGCAGGCGACTTGGCTCAAGCGAAGAAGGAAAACATGCTGGACTGCATTCTTTGCCACAGCTGCCACTACATTTGCCCGGCAAGAATTCAGTTCCCCTTCAAGGAAGCCAAGGAAAAAATAGTAGCGAGGAGGATTTAAGGCATGAACCTGCGTATGTCCGCCGGACCGCACTTTGTAGCGCGTGAAAGCACCCAGACATTGATGCTGGACGTGATCATCGCGCTGATCCCCACTGCGGCGGCCGGTGTGTACCTGTTTGGCATCCGGGCGGCCTGGGTGCTGGCCGTGGCCGTGATTTCGGCTGTCCTGGCCGAATTCATCTGGCAGAAACTGGCCAAAAAACCGGTGCGGGTAGGCGACCTGTCCGCGGTGGTCACAGGGCTTATCTTAGGGCTGAACATGCCTTCAGAAGTGCCGCTGTGGCTGCCTGCCATTGGCAGCTTTATCGCCATCATCCTGGTTAAACAGCTCTTTGGCGGCATCGGGCATAACTTCATGAACCCGGCCATGCTGGCCCGGGGCATTATGCTGGTGTCCTGGCCCGCTCAGATGACCATCTACACCCTGCCGGTTCGGGTTCTTGGCACCACCAGCGTGGTGCCCAGCCCGGACGCGGTATCCGCCGCCACCGCCCTGATTCGTCCCAGCGCCTACAGCAACTATGACCTGCTGATCGGCAATATCCCCGGCACCATCGGGGAGGTGTGCAAGCTGGCGATCATCATCGGCTTCCTTTACATGCTCTTTGTGGGCACCATCTCCTGGCAGATTCCGGTGACCTTTGTGGGCTCGGTGGCGCTTTTGTCCTGGCTGTTGGGCAGCGATCCGCTGGTGGCGGTTCTCTCCGGCGGCGTGCTCTTTGGCGCGGTGTTTATGGCCACAGACTATGTGACCAACCCCATGCTGAAGGTCGGTCACCTCATCTTTGGCATTGGCTGCGGCGTGATTGTGGTGGTTATCCGCAAGTTCGGCAGTTATCCCGAGGGCGTGACCTTCGCGATTCTGATTATGAACACGGTGACCCCTTTGATTGACCGCTGGACCAGCAGACGTGTATATGGGACGGTGAAAAAACATGCGTAAAAAACAAACCATGCGCGGCGTCTTTATCAACGGCGTGCTCAATGAAAACCCCACCTTCCGCCTGGTGCTGGGCGTGTGCCCCACCCTGGCCGCCACCACCACCGCCACCAACGGGCTGGGCATGGGCGCCGCGGCCACCTTTGTGCTGCTGGGCAGCAATATCGTGATTTCCCTGCTGCGCAACTTCATCCCGGATAAGGTGCGCATCCCCGCCTATGTGGTGGTCATCTCCACCTTTGTGACAGTGGTTCAGATGCTGATTCAGGCCTTTGTTCCGGCGCTGTATGAGTCTCTGGGGATTTTTATTCCGCTGATCGTGGTCAACTGCATCATCCTGGCCAGGGCCGAGGCCTTTGCGGGCAAGAACAGCGTGCTCCTTTCCGCGGCGGACGGCCTGGGGATGGGGGCAGGGTTTACCCTGGCGCTTATCCTTATCGGCATGGTGCGCGAAATCATCGGCAATGGCTCTGTGTTTGGCATCGATATCTTAGGGTCCTCCTTCCAGCCGATGTTAATCGCCATCATGGCGCCCGGCGGCTTCATTCTCTTTGGGCTGATCCTTGGCATCGTTAACAGCATCGTCAGCAAAGCCGGCAAGCGTTCCGCCGGGAAAGGGGCCTGAAGATGATGGAATTTACGCTGGTTAATTTCCTGTTGTTCATGGTGAACTGTGTCTTGAGCAACAACTTCATTTTCTCCCGTTACCTGGGCTGCTGCCCCTTCCTTGGGGTATCCGGCAAGGTGGAAACCGCCGCCGGCATGGGCGTTGCCGTCACCTTCGTGATGGGCCTGGCCTCTTTGATGACCTATATTGTGTACCACTATGTGTTGGTTCCCTTAAATCTTCAGTATCTGGACACCATATCCTTTATTCTGGTTATTGCCGCCCTGGTGCAGTTTGTGGAGATGTTCCTGAAGAAATCAGTCCCTGCCCTTTACAGCGCGCTGGGGATCTATCTGCCGCTGATCACCACCAACTGCGCGGTGCTGGGCGTGACACTTCTGAATATCTCTGATCAGTACAACATGTTCTGGTCCGTATTAAACGGCGTATTTGGCGCCCTGGGCTTCCTGCTGGCCATCGTGCTGATGGCGGGCGCCCGGGAACGCCTTGAGTCCTCCAACATCCCGGAGTCCTTCAAGGGCTTCCCCATCAGCCTGGTCATTGCCGGGCTCATGTCCGTGGCCTTCCTGGGCTTTACCGGACTTGTGAATTAAGGAGGAAGAAGCATGAATACAACAGCTATCCTCTACGCGGTGGCGGTGCTCAGCGGGCTTGGCGTGGTCTTTGGCCTGGTGCTGACCTTTGCTGACAAGGCCTTCGCGGTAGCGGTGGATGAGCGGGTGGCCCGGGTGCGGGAAGCGGTGGCTGGCGCCAACTGCGGCGTCTGCGGCTATGCGGGCTGTGATGCCTATGCGGAAGCCGTGGTCAGCGGCGAGGCTTCCATCACCGCCTGCACCCCCGGCGGCCAGGACACCTTCAACGCCTTAGCTGAGATCATGGGCCAAAACGCCTGCGATGTGGCGCCTGAGGTGGCGCGCTTGCTCTGCCAGGGTGAAAACGGCGTGGTAAAATCCCGCTATGACTATAAAGGCACCCCCTCCTGCCATGCGGCGACCCAGATGGCCGGCGGCCCCACCGCCTGCGCCTGGGGCTGTGTTGGCTTTGGCGATTGCGTCAAGGCCTGCCAGTTTGACGCCATGGAGATTGTTAACGGAATTGTCACCATTGATGAGAACAAGTGTACCTCCTGCGGCCTGTGCGTGCCGGAGTGCCCCCGCAGCCTGATTAAGCTTTTGCCCCGGGCCGCCAAGGTGACGGTGCGCTGCCTGAACGCCGCGGGTGCCAAGGACGCGATGGCCGCCTGCTCCAAGGCATGCATCGCCTGCAAACGGTGTGAAAAGGCCTGCAATTACGACGCCATCCATGTCATTGATAATTGCGCTATCATTGATCCGGAGAAGTGCACCCTGTGCGGTGACTGCGTCAAGGTCTGCCCCACCCACTGCATCACCCATCAGAGTTAAGTGACAGGAGCTCCCCTTAATTCCATCAACCAGGAAAAGCGCGCGCAGGTCTCCCTGCGCGCGACTGTTATTGGGCTGATTGCCAATATCCTGCTGGCTGGCAGCAAGATTCTGGTGGGCCTCCAGGCCCAGGCTGTCTCCGTGGTGGCGGACGGGTTTAACAACCTCTCTGACATGGGTGCTGTGCTGGTATCCTTTATCTCCCTCTGGCTGGCCCGCAAGCCCCGTGATGAGGCCCACCCCTTTGGGCACGGGCGCATGGAGTATATCGGTTCCCTTGCCATCTCCATGCTGATTTTATATATCGGCCTTGATCTGGCGCGCACCAGCTGGCAGGCCATCAGAGCCCCAAAGATGCCTCTGTTTAGCTGGCCGGTGCTGTTCATCACGGCAGCGGGCATCCCTGTGAAGGTGTTCCTGTATTTTTTCTATCGGAAAAACGGCCGGGAATATAATATCGATCCCCTGCTGGCCTCCGCCCAGGACAGCATCAACGATGTTTTAATCACCACGGTGATCGTGGCAGGCCTTTTGCTGTCCCATTTTTATGGGCTGCTGGCAGACGGCTTCCTGGGCCTGGGCGTGGCGGTGCTGATTCTCTTTAGCGGCTTTAAAATCCTTAGAGACACCGTGAACCGCCTGATCGGGGGGCGTCCGGACAAGGCCCTGGGCGCTGGTGCCATTGCCATTCTCCGGTCCTTCCCTGAGATTTTGGACATTCATGACTTTGTGCTGCATGATTACGGCCCCGGGCGCGCCTATGCCTCGGTGCATGCAGAGGTCCAAGGAAACGCCAAGCTGCTTGATATCCATGAGGCCATTGACCGGGCCGAGCGGGAGATAATGGCGCGGCTTAAGCTGCCCATCAACATCCATATAGACCCGGTGCTGCCGGATGCGGGCGGAGAGGACAGCCTCGCCAAGCGCATCTCTGCCTATCTCAGCGAATACGACCCGCCTCTGTCCATGCATGATTTTCGTCTGGTGCCGGGGAAAACCCTGATCAAGCTGATCTTCGACATCACCATCCCGGCCGAGGCCCAACAAAAAGAGGAGGAGATGATCGCGGATATTACCGCTTTTGCCCAGGGCCTGGACCCGCGCCACCGCTGCATTATCAACGTGGACCACGACTATTTTGACAGCATCTCCTGACAGCTGCTTTTAAGCAAAGGAATGGCCCCATGCTTTTACGCATCGCTTGCTTCTTTTTAATAGTCCTGCTTTATTGTGTCTTTTCCGCCGCCGGAGCGGGGGAGGGCCTGACAGATGCGGAACTGGCCCAGCTGCTGGCGCTTGTCAAACAACAGAGCGAGAGCGCAGCGGATTTTGTGGTGCTGCCGGAGGACTATCAGAATCCGGAAGAAGCGGCTTCTTTTTTGGTGGCGCCTGAATCAAGTGAAGGCGCTGGCTTCAGGCTGCTGCTTATCGGTGTGGACACGGACAACAGCGCCCTGACAGGCCGGAGCGACACCATGGTGCTGGCTCAATTGGACCCGGGAAACGGAAGGGTTCGGCTGGTTTCCTTTATGCGGGACTTGTATGTAGAGATCCCCGGCCGCGGGCATAACCGACTAAACGCCGCCTATGCCTATGGCGGGTCGGATTTGCTGATCAGAACCCTGGAGAACAGCTTTGGCGTTCGCGCGGATGGCTATCTGGCGGTGAACTTCAGCCTTATGAGCGAGCTGGTGGACGCCATTGGCGGCATCGAAATAGAGGTGACAGACAGGGAGCTTGATTCTCTTAACGCCATTCTGGACTATGCCAACCGCCAGCAGCGCAGGCCCCGGGATTCTGATAAGCTGGCGCCGGGGGCCGGGCTTAGAAGCCTTAGCGGCCCCCAGACGCTGGCCTATGCGCGCATCCGGAAGATGGACAGCGATTATCAGCGCGTTATCCGCCAGCAACAGGTGCTTGGCGCCATCCTTAAGCGGATGCTGGCGCTTGATTTCGCCAGCCTGTCCCAGGTGCTGACGCGTTTTATTCCGGAGGTGAAGACGGACTTGTCCATCGCCCAGGCGCTCAGCCTGCTGGGGGACTTGCTGCTGTTATCCAGCGCTCAGGTGGAGGGTCTGAGGGTGCCGGTGGGCGGCAGCGCCAAATCCAGGATAATAAGGGGCACTTACTTCATCGTGCCCAATCTGTCCACAAACCGCCAGGCGATTCAGGATTTCCTTGGGCCATAAGGCTTGCGCGGTTGATTTGACGGGTATAACAAGGTACAATAGGGGACATATAAAAGGAGGTAAGCGTGATGTATCAGGATGTGATTGACCAAGCCACTTCCAAAATGGAGAAGACCAAGGAAGTTTTTCGCCAGGAACTGGCGTCTTTGCGTGCGGGCAGGGCCAACCCCAAGCTCTTGGACCGCATCACGGTGGATTATTACGGCACCCAGACGCCTCTGAACCAAATGGCCAACATCATGGCGCCGGAGCCGCGGGTGCTTACCATCTCCGTGTGGGACCAGAAGGCCATCCCCATGGTGGAAAAAGCGATCCAAAAGAGCGATCTGGGCATGAATCCGGCCAATGACGGAAAGGTTATCCGCCTTGTGGTGCCGGAGCTTACCGAGGAGCGCAGAAAAGACCTGACCAAAATGGTCTGGAAATCCGCGGAAGACGCCAAGGTGGCGGTGCGTTCCATCCGCCGGGACGCCATGGAGCAGTTTAAAAAGATGAAGAAGAACAACGAGCTGACTGAGGACGACCAGCGCAAGGCGGAGGAAGAGATGCAGAAGGCCACGGATGGCGCTATCAAGGACGTCGACCAGATGGCGCAGGAGAAAGAGAAAGAGATTCTGTCCGTTTGAGCGCATGTGACGTGATTGGTTTGCCTGTGGCCCAGGCCCAGGAGATCCTGACTGCCCAAGGCCTTAAGGCCGAGGTAATATACACAAAACCGCCTTTCCCAGCCATTGACACCGCCTCAAGAACGCTGCGGGTGGTGGCGATGCGCGGGGAAGTGCTGGTGGCGGCTTTCTTTAAAGACAAGAATCCAGGGGAGAAAGACAGCGCATGCAAATAGAGCATCTGCCCCGGCATGTGGCCATCATCATGGACGGCAACGGGCGCTGGGCCAAGCGGCATGCCCTTTCAGTGGCCATGGGGCACCGGCAGGGGGTGGAAGCCCTTCGGGAGATCATCCGCTACAGCAGCGATATTGGCATTAAAGTCTTAAGCCTTTACGCCTTTTCCACGGAAAACTGGCAGCGCCCAGCCTTTGAGGTGAAGGCGCTGATGCAGTTGATTGTGGAGTTTTTTCACGCGGAAATTGACGAGCTGCACGAAAACAAGGTGAAAATCCGCATCCTTGGGGGAAAAGACGCCCTGCCCGAAGAAGCCAGAAAAGCCGTGCTGATGGCGGAGGAACGCACCCAAAAAAACACCGGCCTTCAGCTGAACATCGCCATTAACTATGGCGCTCGGGATGAGCTGCTTCATGCGGTGAAAAAGTTGCTTGAAAAGGCACAGAAGGGCGAGATCAGCGCGGATACCCTCAGCTTAAGCCATCTGGAGGAGGCGCTGTACACCGCCTCCCAGCCGGATGTGGATCTGGTGATCCGCACCAGCGGGGAAAAGCGCCTGAGCAATTTCCTGCTCTATCAAAGCGCTTATGCGGAGCTGAGTTTTCTTGATAAGCTGTGGCCGGACTTTAAGGTGGCGGACTATCGCCAAGTGCTTGAGGATTTCTCAGGCCGGCAGCGACGCTTCGGGGGGAGGCAGGCATGACCACGCGTATAGTGACCGGAATCGGCCTTCTGGCCCTGCTTTTTGTGGCGCTTTATTTTGGCGGCTGGGTTTTTGCCCTGCTCTGGGTGGCCGCTGTCTGCCTGGCCATGTATGAGGAATTTCACGCCCTCTCCAAAACCGGGCTGCGCCCGGTGGCGATTCCCAGCTGGATTGCGCTGATCATCGCGGTGCCCGGCTTTCTTCTGATGACGGAGATGACCGGGATTTTGCTGTTGATGCTCTTAACCATGTTCACCATGATGACGGTGAGCCTGGTGGTGATCTTTCGCAGCAATCCCAAGCTGGAAGATCTGCTGATGTCCTTGCTGCCGCTTTTTTCCATCGTATTGCCCGGCCTTTGCATGCTGGCCCTGGTCCGGGTGACCCCCATGGCTCAGCAGCGCATTTTCCTGAGCCTGGCCTTTTTTGTCCCCGTGGTGGGGGATTCTTTCGCCTACTTTGCGGGGGTAAGGTTTGGCCGGGTGAAACTGGTGCCTGAGGTAAGCCCCAAGAAGACCGTGGAGGGGGCTGCTGCGGGCCTGGTGGGCAGCGTGGTGGCGGCAGTGGTGATTTATCTGGTGGCGTCCGCTCTTTCCAGCCACGGCATTCCTTTTTATCATTTCCTGCTCCTGGGGTTTTTTGGCGGCCTCATCGGCCAGATCGGGGACTTGTTCGCTTCTTTGGTCAAACGCCATTGTCAGATCAAGGACTTTGGCCATATCTTCCCGGGCCATGGCGGCATGATGGACCGGCTGGACAGCATCCTGTTTGTGGCGGTGCTGGTCTATCTTTATCAGGCCTTGTTGTGAGAACAGCCGTGCGGGACATCGTTATCCTTGGGTCCACCGGCTCCATAGGCCGGCAGGCCCTTGATGTGGTGGACAGGCATCCGGACCGCTTCCGGGTATGCGGTCTGACCGCCCACAGCAATGACGCGCTGTTTATAGAACAAGTGCGAAAATACCGGCCCCTCTTTGCTGGGCTGACGGGCAAGAGCATCAGCCCGCCTGGGGACCTGCGTTTTTGCCAGTGGCATTTTGGGCCAGAGGCTTTAGAGATGGCAGCTGGTCAAGTGCCCTGTGATGATGTGCTGGTGGCTGTAGTGGGAATGATCGGCTTAAAAAGCGTGCTGGCTGCGCGCAAAGCTGGAAGAAGGGTGCTGCTGGCCAACAAGGAGGCGCTGGTGGCAGGGGGCCAGTTGGTCAAAGACCTGTGTCCGGATGATGCCAAAAACCCTGTTCTCATCCCTGTTGACAGCGAGCACAGCGCCATTTATCAATGCCTCTTGGGTGCTTTGGGCAATCCCTTCAGCCGGCTTATCCTGACCGCCTCCGGCGGGCCATTTAGAACCTGGCCTAAGGAGCGCATTTTTAGCGCCACGCTTGAGGAGGCGCTCAGCCATCCCACCTGGCGGATGGGGGAGAAGATCACCATCGACAGCGCCACCCTGTTTAACAAGGCCCTGGAGGTGATTGAGGCCAAGTGGCTTTTTGGGGCAAACGCTCAGCAGATTCAGGTGCTGATCCATCCGCAGAGCATCGTGCATTCCATGGTCGAGTTTGAGGATGGCGCCATTTTAGCCCAGATGGGTCTGCCGGACATGCGGATACCCATCGCCTTTGCCATGGCCTATCCAGATCGCATCCACACCGGAACCAGGCCCACACAAGCTCATGACTTAACGGCGCTTCAGTTTGAAGAGCCGGATTTCGATCGCTTTCCCGCCCTGCGCCTGGCCTATGAGGCCCTTGAGGCGGGCGGGGCAGACTGCTGCATCCTGAATGCCGCCAATGAAGTGGCGGTAAACGGGTATCTTCATCATGCCATCCGCTTTGGCCAAATCCCTCAGGTGGTGGAGGAGACCCTGGCCGCATTGGGGCCGCTCCCCGCCAATTCCCTGGAGGCGGTGCTGGACGCGGACCGGCAGGCGCGGAAGATGAGCGGCACCATCATTAAACATATCTCCAAGGGGGACGTATGACATTTTTTTACATTCTGGCCGCCGTATTGATGTTCGGCGTGATGATCACGGTTCATGAGGCGGGGCATTTCTTTGCCGCCCGCCTGCTGAAAATCCCGGTAAGGGAGTTTTCCATTGGCTTTGGCCCGCAACTGATTAAATGGAAGCGGAAAAAGCATGAAACGCTTTTTTTCCTCCGGGCCATTCCACTGGGTGGCTACTGCGCTTTTTACGGCGAGGATGACGTGAGCGGGGAGAGCAAGAGCGATCCCCGGGCCTTTGGCAAGCACAGCGTGCTGAAGCGCTTTCTGACCATTCTGATGGGCCCGGTGATGAACTTTCTTCTGGCTTTTCTGGTGGCGGTGGCATTTTATGCCATCAGCGGTGTTCCCACGGCCTCAGGCCCCGCCACCACGGTGGTGCAGTCCGTCAATCAGGACAGCCCGGCCATGGCCGCCGGCATTCAGGCCGGGGATACCCTTGTTTCGGTCAATGGCCACACGGTGACGGACAATCTGATTTCATTAATCGCCCAGGAAACCGCTTCTGATGCCGAGCTGATTGATTTTGGCGTACTGCGCGGCGAGGAGGAGCTTACCCTTCAGGTAAAACCCCTGTTTGACAGCGTGGAAAAACGCTATATGATCGGGGTGAATGCCCTCTCCAGCACCCCCGCAGTGTGGGCGCCGGGCAGCCTCGGGGATGTGCTCCGCTCCTCTGCGGCCCTGTGCTACAATGCGGGCGCTTCCATCATCACGGCGCTTAAAGACCTGGTGACAAGAGGGCAGGGCATAAACCAGCTTTCCGGCATCGTGGGCATCACTCAGATGATCGTGGAGGAAACCCGTGAGTCCCAGCTGCAGGGCTATCTATATCTGATGGCGGTGATCTCTATTAACCTGGGGCTTATCAACCTGTTGATTTTTCCGGGCCTTGACGGCAGCCGGATGGTGTTTTTGGTGGTGGAGGCCCTTCGCGGAAAACCCCTTGAGAAAGAAGGCTATGTCCATGCGGTTGGCATGGTGCTGCTTTTTGGCCTGATGATCTGGATTACCTTCCGGGATATTGTGCGGTTGTTCTAAGATGGCAAAGACACGAAAAGTTCAGGTAAAAACGCTTGCAATCGGCGGCGGCGCGCCTGTGAGCATACAGTCCATGACCAATACCGACACCCGGGACCTGGCTGCGACCCAGGATCAGATCGCGGCCCTGTCGGACACGGGCTGCGAGCTGGTGCGGGTCTCGGTGTTTGACGAGGTGGCTGCCGATAATGTACGGGCGCTGGTTGACGCAAGCCCGCTGCCCCTGGTGGCGGATATCCATTTTGACCATAAGCTGGCTATTCTGGCGGCCGAGGGCGGCATCAGCAAGCTGCGCATCAACCCCGGCAACCTGAAAAACGCCCAGGCCGTCCGTCAGGTGGTGGCCGCGGCCAAGGCGCACCGCATTCCCATCCGGGTGGGGGTTAACTCCGGCTCCATCCCAAAGGAGATCAGGGCACGGGATCAGGGGGTTACCGCCCGGGGGCTGGTGGACAGCGCCCTGGGGCATATTCACCTGCTTGAGCAGGAGGGCTTCAGTGACATTGTGGTGTCCATGAAATCCTCGGATGTACGGCTGACAGTTGAAGCTTACCGGCTGGCCAGCCGCACCTTTGATTACCCGCTGCACCTGGGGGTGACGGAGGCGGGCCTGCCCGGCCAGGGCACGGTGAAGTCCGCCATTGGCATTGGCGCCCTTTTGCTGGACGGGATCGGGGACACGGTGCGCGTCTCCCTGACCGGCTCACCCATCCCTGAGGTGAAGGCCGCCCGGGATATCTTAAGGGCGATCGGTCTTCGGGGGGGCATTGAAGTTATTTCCTGCCCCACCTGCGGGCGCACTCGGGTGGATGTGGAGGCGCTGGCCAAGGCTGTGGAGGCGCGCACCCAGCATATCCAGGCGGACCTGAAGGTGGCTGTGATGGGCTGCCCCGTGAACGGCCCGGGGGAGGCGCTGGACGCGGACATCGCCCTGTGCGGGGGCAATGGCAACAGCGCTTTATATCTCAGAGGCGTCTTTGTTAAAAAAGTGAGCGGTGACCCGGAAGAAGAGCTGATGCATTTTATTGAGGAATATTTGGCTAAACGGAAGGAAAACGGTTGATCAGATGACCATGGAAGCACTTTTTGAAGCGATTTATCAGCAGCTGCCGGCGCTTAAGGACAAGCTGCATTTTAAAATCATCCAGTATGATGAGACAAAGAACCGGGCGGTGTTCTTTTTTCATGCGGATGTGCTGGTGGAAAACACCGCTTTTATCGCCATCAGAAAGGTGCTTCGGAAGGCCTTTCCCAAGCTGAACATCTCCCTGCGGGTGGCTTCCCCCGCTTTGGGGGAGGATTTCATGGCGGAGCCCGCCAGATACGCCCCTGCCTTTGATCAGATGCTTAAGCGGCAGCTGCCGGGCATTTCTCCCTGGCTTAAGAGCCTGACCTGGAAAAGCGAAGGCGGCGCCCTGATTCTTGAAGTACCGGATGAACTGGCGATGGAATATATGACGGACAACGGGGTGCAGGGCAAGCTGGCTGTGATGCTGGAGGACGTCTTTCAGATCAAACCACCCATCCACCTGCGCCTGGCCAAAGACCTGGAAAAGCGCATGGAACGCCTGGAGCGCCTGCGGGCGGAGGAGGAGGCCCTTTTATCCCGGGCCGCACAGGAAATAAAAGCGCAAGCCCCGCCTGAGAAGCCCAAGATGCACGTCAAGCGCAAGAACGTAAAAATCCTGGGCAGCGCCATCGCGGCTGATTCCGTCCCCATCAAGGGCTTAACAGAGGTGTCCGGCAAGGTGGTCGTTGCGGGCAAGGTGATTGACGTCAACACCCGCCCCATCCAAAATGGCAACGCCACCTTGCTAAGCTTTGTGCTTTCCGACTTTACGGACAGCATTCTTTGCAAGGTTTTTTTGGGCACCCGGCCCAATGGCTTCAGAGAAGCCTATCAGGATCCTGAAAAAGACCGGCTGAAGATGAACGAGGTGCTCAGCCGGGTAAAGCCTGGCATCGGGCTTAAGGTGCGTGGATTCTGTCAGATGGACAGCTACGACCGGGCCCTGGTCATCATGGCGCAGGACATCGGGGAGCATGCGCTTAAAAAGCGCAGCGACAAGGCGCCTGAAAAACGGGTGGAGCTGCATGCCCACACCACCATGAGCTTTATGGATGGCGTGGTGTCAGCCGCGGATTTGATTAAGCGCGCGGCGGATTTTGGCCATGCCGCCATCGCCATCACCGATGAGGGGGTGGTGCAGGCCTTTCCGGAGGCTTTTGCCGCCGCCAAAAAGCACAAGGTGAAGCTGATCCCCGGGATGGTGGGCATGATGGTAAATGACACGGGCATTGTGCAGCCTTCCTGCGCGGCTTCGCTGGATGAGCCGATTGTGGTGCTGGACTTTGAGACCACCGGCCTTAACCCTTATTCAGACCGGATTATTGAAATCGGCGCGGTAAAGATGGCGGGCGACCAGATCCTTGACACCTACTCCACGCTGGTCAACCCGGGGGTGCCGCTCAGCCAGGAGATTATCAACATCACCGGCATCAAGGATGCCATGCTGTTTGACGCCCCCAAGGCGGAAAAAGCCCTGGAAGAGCTGATGGCCTTCGCGGGGAACAGCCCGCTGGCAGCCCACAACGCCAGGTTTGACATGTCTTTTTTGCGCGCGGAGCTTAAACGCCTGGGCAAAACTTTTGACTCCGCCCAGCTGGACACCCTGGCCTTTGCCCAAAGGCTTTATCCCCAGATGAGGAGCTATCGCCTCAAGGCTTTGTGCAAGGCGCTGGGGGTTCAGCTTAAAAACGCCCACCGCGCGGTGCACGACGCCACCGCAACAGCCCAGTGCCTCGCACGGATGCTGGAAGACGCCCGCGAAAAGGGCGCAAACACCCTGGATGACCTAAATGTCTGCATCACCGGATACAGCCGCACCACCCAGTACCCCGTGACCATCCTGGCTAAAAGCCAGCAGGGGCTGCAAAATCTGAACCGCTTGGTATCAGAATCCCATATCAACTATTACCATCATCATCCCACCCTGCCCAGAAAGCTGCTGGAAAAGTATCGGGAAGGCCTGCTTTTTGGCAGCTCCTGCTACCAGGGAGAGCTGTTTCAGGCAGTGCTTGACCGCAGGCCCGCGCAGGAGCTGGAGGAAAGCGCCCGCTTTTATGACTTTATCGAGATACAGCCTGAGGAGAACAGCGAGCCTCTGATTAAAAGAGGGCGCTTAAACGAGCTAAGCCAGGTGCGAAAAATCAACCAGACCCTTGTAAGCCTGGGGGATAAGCTTCAGATTCCCGTGACGGCCACCGGGGACGTGCACTTTTTGGACCCGGAGGATGCCATCTACCGCACCATCATCAAAAACAGCATCGACTCGGAAGCCAGATACAGCGATCACCAGCCGCCGCTGTATTTTAAGACAACAGAAGAGATGCTTGAGGATTTTGCCTGGCTGGGGGAGGAGAAGGCCCGGGAAGTGGTGGTTACAAACCCCATAAAGGTGACGGAGCAGGTGGAGGAGATCACCCTGTATCCAAAGCACCCTGAGAACAAAACAACCTTTGCGCCGGTGTGGGAGACAGCGCCTGAGGACATCCGCAGGATGACCGAGGAGGCCGCCCATTCCCTATATGGCGACCAACTGCCCCCGCTCATTCAGGAGCGCATGGACAAGGAGCTAAAGGCCATCATCGGCTATGGCTATTCCACCCTCTATTTAATCGCCAACAAGCTGGTCTCCAAGTCCAATCAGGACGGCTATATGGTGGGCAGCCGCGGGTCGGTGGGTTCTTCCTTTGTGGCCACCCTGTGCGGTATCACGGAGGTGAACCCCCTGCCGCCTCATTACCGCTGCGCTGATTGCAGAGTGGCGGACTTTGAGGTGGACCGGGAGGCTTATCAGACCGGGCTTGACCTGCCGGACCGCCAGTGTGAAACATGCGGAAAGCCCCTCATAAAAGA
>Ga0123335_1004621_pt1 | contig 17609 bp, 25 predicted proteins | sample BiotimSIPDNA_2_FD_89707 | JGI IMG/M metagenome (GOLD analysis project Ga0123335, IMG submission 89707) | Anaerobic biogas reactor microbial communites from Washington, USA - Biogas_R2 time_0 SIP DNA | ecosystem: Engineered > Bioreactor > Anaerobic > Unclassified | place: Washington, USA...
ATTTAGGCTTCTGCTCTGGATTGCTTGCCCAAGGTCTTTTTTCTGTTTTGCTTGGGTTTGGATATAACTTTGTATACTTTCCCATGCGTGTTTTTGTATTTCTTGGTTTTTTGTTTGTTTTGCGGTCTCATCATTTTCACCTCATAACTTGCGAAGCAGATTTGCCTCGTGTATTGGCTAATATACGGAACATACCTATTTGAGGATGCCTGTAGGCTTGCCTAATCACCATCAATTACTTTGCCTAAGGTTATGTTGTTTATAAGAGACGACATTTCTCTTAAAGAGACAACGAGAAGCATTTTAACAAGGGTAGATTAAGGTGCTAGATGATGTTGAATAAAAGTTTGTTTGAAGTTACTTATAAATGCCGAATATGTACGGCTTGTTTTCATAATCCAGAAGAGTTAAGAATACACAGGATAGTTAACCATAAAGGGTATATGCTTGACATCAAGCGTTAACATCAATCAGTCATTTAAATAAAAAATAGAAAAATGTGCTTACGTGTTTGCTGAAGTCTTCACTTTTTTCGGCTATAATAAACACGCTGACTTATAAAAGAAAAAAAGGTTTTTCCAAAAAAGAAAAAGAAACTGTTTTTTTTAGGCTAAAAAGCCATATTATAAATTTATTTTGCCATTTTGACGTAAATTTGATGTTTTTTACTAGTCAGACTAATATACTGGTGTTAACATTTGAAGTACGCATTAGAATTCTTTAGAGGAAGAGTTACCATAAACAAAGCATTTTGCTTGCTTTTTCTCCGATTTATTCTATAATAATTTGGCGTAAAGCCAAAATAGGGTTAACAAAAATGGGAAGAAAAAAAATTGTAAACGAAGGCAGCCTTGACAACATGATGCTACCTTCAAAAAATGACGTTTTAGGCATGGCGATAAAAATGCTAGGTGCCGACAGAATCATGGTTAAGTGCCAAGACGGAAAAGAACGTTTATGCAGAATAAGAGGAAAACTAAAAAAACGTGTATGGATCCGTGAAGGGGACATAGTTTTAGTTTCACCCTGGGATTTTCAGCAGGAAACTAGGGGAGACATCTTCTGGCGGTATAGAAAAAACCAGTCCGATTGGCTAAGGAGCCACAATTACCTGACAATGTAGGACTTTAAGCATGTTTTTAAGATGTTCTGATTGCGGTAACACCTTTAAAAAGGATAATTTGAAGGATGGAGAAGTTGTTGCCTGCCCTGTTTGTGAAGCCGCATACAAGGCTGTGGTGAAGGATGGAAAGCTACGCTTGGAAGATTTCATCGATGAAACATACGATTTCGGCGAGCTGTAAAATTAAAAGTTAATGGTGAAATGGATGTTAAGTATTGAAGATAAAACCGAGTTTATAATTGCCATACGCAATTACCGATGTACAAAAACAAAAAAGATGGCTAATTGCACAGACTTCACAGTATACGATTCATTAAACAAGAAGGTGCTTATGCGTTGTATCGAGCCTCAAGGCAACGAGTATGTTGGCATGGGTCAAGTTAAAAGCATGCTGGAATTGATCAAAAGTGAGAACTACAGTCATGGAATTCTGATCAGCAACCGATTTACAGCTGCAGCACTTGATGAGATGGCAGCTGGAAAAATTCAAAAAGTATCTGACGAGTATATGCCCCCGTTTGATACAGAGAAACTGTATTTGACAATTTTTGATTTCTTAAGTAATCTGTGCAAAGCTAAATGCGGCAAGATAGCGTTGAAGGATTTTGATTGCCAAGAGAAACAGACAAAGGGTCCCTGCAAAATTAAATCGATTGCAAATAACGCGCTGTTCCATTTTGAAAGTGGATGGATTGACCTCTTGCAAAATGACCTCAAACTTGCTTTAGCCTTAAACAAATAATCTTATTAAAAATTTGAAGTGAATTGTTTGGATTGCAGGTTACGAATCACAAAGTCATCATCATATGGTCGCTGTTTACAGGATACTTTCCGCTTTGCAGTTGTCGACTATAGCAAGTCGGAGAGTTATCCTTCAAATTTTGTTTGCATGCTACCAAAAAAGATTACGAAAGGAAAAAACCTCAACGCCTTTGAGAAGACCTTTGGAGAAGATAGCTTAGCAAAAGCTAGCTTACTCTTGAAGAATTCTCTCAAACAGGAACAAGATTCTAATGTTAAAGCGGAAATAAACCGGCGCTTAGATCTGCTTGAGCCTAAAGTGACTAATCTGGTGAGGTGCGGTAGCTGCGGAAAAATGTTTAAGCCAATGGGTTTGCGAAGATTTAAACGGCATTTTTGCAGGGAATGCCTTCGATCAAAGTATTAAACAGAAATGATTTTAGTTGCAATATTTCGCGGAATCAAACTAAATGACTATCGATTATGTCATGGTGGGTTGATTGTAAGGCTGAAAAAAGAACAGTTCATAGGAAACTTTATAAAATCTCATTTTTAAACCCTATAAGTTGTGAAATGTATGTCTGAAATCCAGAAAAAAGTACAAAATGCGATAAACGATATTAGACCTCAAATTCAGGCTGACGGCGGCGATGTGGAACTGGTGGCAATTGAAAACAATGTTGTGAAGGTACGCTTGGTTGGTCACTGTGTTGGATGCCCTATGGCGCAGTTAACGCTGAAGAATGGCATTGAAGCTTACGTTAAAGAGCGCGTGCCAGAAATACAAAAAGTCGAATCCGTTTAAAAGTCAAACCTTTTTTCATCTTTATTTTGTTTTTACAAGAATTTACAATTAATCTAATGATTATTTTCAAGTAACAAGTTTGACTATTCTAAATCAGTTTTTTTCATATTGATTTTGTTTTCATAAGGCTTTAGCGTGAAAACAATCTAAAGAAAGGCGGGGTTAAGAGGGAATGCATTGATGGCTCGCCATCACACCTGCATATCCATAAAACTCTTACCCCTCCCCCAACCTAAAAGAAACACCAATTTCTAAAACGCTTGATTATCAAAAAAAGAAGGAGGATTAAGAGCCCAGGTTTGGTGCTCTCAGTGCACTGTGTTTTGGGTTTTTCCGCATTAAGTACACGCCAGCCACTACAAAGGATGATAACAAGACAACCGCTATAATAGAGAAGGTTTCGGGGATTTGATCCATGGTGCCGGTTTCCTGTCCCCAATCGCTGGGAACATCACGCCCCGTTGGCGGCCAAGCTTGAACCCCTTGAGCGGGGGTGTCCCCATCATACACTGCTAGTCGAATTCCTGGAACGTAATTTGAGCTGCTGACGGAAAATTCTGTTTTTGACCTACTCATTGTTAGCTCCATTATCCAATGTGGCTCGCTGTTGAGCGGAGATTCGTCTAATGTTTCCACTATTTTTAGGTCGGTTCCCCACGTGTAGTCAGTGAATTCTGTCCAGCCTGTTCCTGTTCCCCTGTAAACTTTAAGTCCAGATTGGCTGTGTCCTACCCAGTCTATTCTGATGTCGTCTGTTTGGGGTGTAGCGCCGCCGTTTGCATTGTTGTCAACGCAGAATTGATAGTAGTCGTCGGTGCTGTTGGTGTTGTCTGTGAAGAATTCAAACAGAACGTGCAAAATGATGGTGGTGCCTTCGGGGTATGTCCATTTTTCTCGCCAAGCGAACGCTTCAGGAGTGTTAGTTGGTACCATAGCGTCGAGCCATTCGTCGGGGCTAGTCCATTTTCCGTCTGTTGTAGGAGTGACTTGGGCTTGATAATTTGTGTATGTGTAGCCTGCATAGAATGCATTAACTAATGCGGTTGATGATAGCATGCATAATAAAAGAAGGCATATTGCAAATAAGGCAATTTTTTTCATTCTTTTTCTCCTTTATCAGGTTTGATTTTAATTCATTGTTTTCGCTTTAAAAGTTTTGTCATACATAAGAAAATCAATCTATATAGTTAAATTTGAAAATGTTTTTTTGGTTGCCCTTAAAGTGTGCATGAGGATGACACTATTAACTGGAAAAACGCAAGCCCCTACGCGCAGCCGCCGACCCGACAATTTTGAAATCAACGTCAATCTAATAAGCACAATGAGCAATCAATGATTAGGAGACGCCGCATTGAAAATCCTCTTTATCGAGCCGCCTAAAGACATATGGTTTGTAATGGGCGAATACCTGCCACCGCCCTATGGCATCATCCAGCTAGCTGCGTATCTGGAAAGAGAAGCAAAAGACGCTCAACTTGAAATTTTAGACTGCAACGCAGAAAAAGTAGATTGGAAAATGATGGAGCAACGCATCGCCTCGTCTAAGCCAGATGTAGTAGCTTGTGCTTCTCTAGCCACATGCAACACCTATGCCGTTGTTAAAACTCTTGAAGCAGCCAAACGTGTATCACCAGAGACGCTTACAGTAACAGGTGGACAGCACTTTACAGCGACAGCCCACGACAGCCTCCAACTTTACCCAGAAATCGACGCAATCATACGCAATGAAGGAGAACAAACTTTAGTTGAATTGGTGAAAGCGCATCAAAACAGAGCAAGTTTCCAAGATATCCAAGGAATCTCCTTTAGAAATAACGGAAAAATCGTTCACAACCCCTCCAGACCGTTAATTGCGGATTTAGAGGATTTGCCGTTTCCCGGTTACCACCTTGTTAAAGACAACATGCCCCAATACCACTTCTCTGTTATGTCAGGAAAAGACGCCCCGTATGCGCTTATTGAAGGAGCACGAGGATGCAATCACCAATGCACTTTTTGTACACAATGGAGACACTGGCAAGCATGCTGGCGGCTTAAATCAGCGAAGCGTGTTGCAGACGAAATGGCATTCTGCAACCGAGAGTTCGGGAGCAAAATGGTTTGGTTAACCGACGACAACTTCGGGACGGGACAGCGTCCTAAAGAAATAGCCGAAGAAATCCTTGCCAAACAGTTGTCTGACGTGTCATGGTTTGTTCAAGCTCGATGCGACGACATCATCCGCAATAAAGACCTGCTTCCGAAACTTGCAAAGTCAGGATTAAGCTGGGTACTGCTTGGGGTTGAGAATTCGAATCCTGCAACGCTGGACTACTTCAAGAAAGGCATTACACCTCAAGACGCTAAGACAGCAGTGCGCTTGCTAAAAGATAACGGCATCTTCGCCCACGCCATGGTCATAATAGGCAACCGCAAAGAAACAAGCCAATCCATCCGTCAACTTCGAGAGTTCGCCAACGACTTAGACCCTGACTTAATCATGTTTGGCATTTTGACGCCTTTTCCCGGCACAGAAATCTACGCTGAAGCAGAACGCAACGGATGGATAGAGGACCGCAATTGGAGCCACTACGACATGATACACGCGATTATGCCAACCGAAACTCTTTCCACGCATCAGGTTCAAGAGGAGCTCTATGGCTGCTACCGTGACTTTTACGGTTCTTGGAGCAGACGGTTCCGAGGGCTGTTCTCAAGCAACCCTATGAAGCGCCGAACATTTCGGCACATGGCAGCCTCAGGCGTTATGGGCAAAGTCAAATCAATGTTCTAGGTGAAACCTTGCCGCAACCAAAAATTCCAAAATACTTCCTGCTTTTCCTATTTGCAGTTTCAGTTTTTGGGTTAGTGCTTGCACCGCTTTTGGTGCTTCAGCCTAATCTTCAAGGGGAACAGCCGCCACTTCGGCGCCCACTCGTAAGCGCAATGTACAGCGTAATCTGCGTCGTCGGCATCGTAGCAGTGTTTTATCCAAGCAAGTGCCGAGTAATGTTCCAAAAACCCAATGTTTCTTTTGACGCTAAAAAACCGTCTGCTTCAAAGGTACAGTTTAAAGGGCACCATCCAGACTGCGAAAAGTTCTCAGCTAACCGAGTTACAATCAGGGGCTCAGTGTTTTGCGCTGCATGCAGCGGCTTGCTAATTGGAGCAATAGCTACCTTGGCGGGAGCGGTTTTGTTTTTTCTTGGCTTTTTTGATTTTGGCACTGGAAGTTTTTGGGTTTTGGTTGCTGGGGCGGTTTTGATGTTTGCAGGGCTTTTTCAGATAAAACTGGCGGGCTACGTTAAAGTGGCTGTGAATGCCCTGTTTGTGGTTGGCTCATTTTTTATGCTGGCTGCGGCAGATTCGGCTGCCCAGAGCTGGCTGGTTAATGCGTACGTGTTGGGATTAATCGTTTTTATGTTGTGTTTTAGAATTTTGCTCTCAGAGTGGAATAATGAAAATGTGTGTTTGGCGTGTGGACACTGCATTTAGGGCTGCTATGGTCGTCCGCTGTATCGTCGGCGTCTGTAGAGTGCGCCTGCCAAGATGAGTACGCCAAAGATTATGATGATTAATGGCCAGAAGTTTATCGAGATTCCAAAGGAAGCTTGCAGGAAAAAGCCTAATCCGACGAGGATTATGATTATGCCGATAATCATTGTGACAATTACGCCGCCGTTGGGCAGACCAAAGCATTCGTCTTCGACTTTTCGGTAATGCTCACGGTCGCTTCCTGGATAACGTTCGCCGACCGTGTAGAGAGGAGCTCCACAGTTTGAGCATACCTTGTTGGTGTCAGGATTTTGGGTTCCACATTTACTGCAGTAAACCATCTAAAGAATCCTCAATCAAAGTAAACCGAGCGTGGTTTTAAGATTTGCGGTATTCCAAAGCGGGGGTGGTTAATCGGTCGTTTTTTATGTAAAATGGGGTTGCAGTCTGGAGTTTTGGATAAAAAAGGTTTGTGGGCACTGGAGTTAGAAAAAGCCACCCAGTGCTACAATGCTTAATCCTAAAATCAACGCAATTATAACCGATATAATTACGAAGACTATCACTGAAACTATCGCTATCGCAAATGCCTTTAGCCATCCGCAGTCAAAGAAGTGCTTTATCAATGCAAGCCAAACGATGAACATTATAATTGCTGATATCAAGGTTCCCGCGAAGGCTCCGACGATCGCGCCTATAATTGTTCCCAGAACAACGATCCAGATAGCGTCTGTGAATTTTGCTTTGTCTTTGCCTGCTAATGCTCTTCCGACAAGCCAAAGTATCGGCGCTATAACTATTATTCCAACTACAATTTGTATTAGTATCGCAATAAAATCCATGTTCTCTATGCCCTCCTAACAAATAATTGATGACTATAGCTTTTAAGCTTAACGTGCAACCGTTAGGTTACTAGCTAAAAAAGAAGGATAATATGTGTCTTTGGCTGTAAGCCGTTTTTTATCTTTTCCAGCCGGTTCCAAATTGACTTTTAGCTTACTGCAGAACCCGTTTTGGATTAAGAAAACGCAGTTTCTGGAAGGGATGAAAAGCCTGTTAAGTGAATTTGGCTTGTGCACTTGTTGCAGCCGACGACTATTTCGCTTAAACCATCCCGTTCAACGGCAATGTCAAGAATCGAGTAGATTTTTTCTGAGCAGTCGTCTGGAGAGATTTCTGCTCCGCACTGGGGGCAACAGAATTCACCTGTGCCGTTTATCTGATTTAGGTCTATCTTGTAGGCGTGTATTTGCTTGACTTTTTTTGTCTTCATACACTCACAGTCTCCTTGAAGCACCGTTAACTCGAAAATGTTATTAAACGATTTTTCAAATTTATTACCAAATTAGCCCCATATTCCTCTTGCAAAAAAGCCAAATTAACGCTAACAAACAAATGTCTGGTTGGTTCCCAGATTTGAAACTGAGTCTGCAGAGCCCAAGCCCACAAGCCTAAACCAAAATCAGGGTAGTTTGTGAAAGCCTGCCTGTTTAAAGTGGTTATCAAGGGTAAAGGCTTTTGTTATTGCAAGATCTTTCATCAAAGCAAAACTTGTGCAGTCCGTGAAACTCCATTGTGAATCAGCTGTCTTTTTGAAAATGCCAAGTGCTTTATCAAATATGCTCTCGCTTACCCAAAAGACTCGTACACTTTTGCTTTTCCTTATTTTATCAATAAATGACGCAGCAACAAGAAGCCCTTTTTTGGACTTAAGTAGAGTCATGGTTTCATCAAGAACATAGTCGGTTGTTATGACAACCCCATGCTGTCCAGTTGCTAACTCGGATAGGAAACTTCTGGCTTTTTCATGGTTGATTTCATCTTCAACTTCTAAGGCATACCAAGCGCTTGTGTCGACGAAAATCATGCACTTTCACTGTAGAGGTATTTGTCGTGGTCTACTGCGACGTTTTGTCGTTTTCCTGTTTGCTTAGCACTGGGTGTTTCGGTGAAGATTGGGTCATGTGGGTCAACGCAGCCTTCTACGGTGTTTCGGATTGCTTGGCGAAGGACTTCTTTTATAGTTTTGGAGTTTTTCTTGGCATATTCTTCGAGTAGCTTATGTTCGGCTTCCGTTAAAGTTGTTTGAACCACCCGCATGTCACATCACACATGCAACATGTTGAATGAAACAAATAAACTTTTCTTATGCACTACTTCAAAGAGAACCCTAAAGCATTGAGCGATAAGATTTTAGAGGTACTGCCAAAAGCTAGAAAGCAATCTTTCTAGGATTATAATCAAGCTCAGAATTGAATTTGATGGTGGGGCTCCCCGGATTTGAACCGGAGTCTATAGAGCCCAAGTCTACAAGCCTAGACCAAGCTAGCCGAGAGCCCCACAGTAATGCAGTGAAGATAATTTCACATGCACCATAAAAACCTTAGCTTAAAGCAAAAACAATATGCTCCAATCAGCTGTTAATCGGGCTATTTTCCGTGTGGAGAAACGATAGATTGATAACATTAGACGCCACCTTGATGGAGACTGTTTGAGGGGTGAAGCAGTGAAAAACAAAGGAACAATGGCGCTGCTATTTGTTTTAGTCTCATTTTCAGTAGTCACCACTCTAATCGCTACTTACCCAGCCCTGTTTGCACCGCCAATCCCCAACCAAATTTACTCGCCTACAACGCCAGCGGCAGACGAGCGGGTAGTTTGCATAGTTTTTGATGACGGCTGGAAATCCCAACTTGACGCAGCCCCAATCTTGGAACGTTATGGCTTCTCTGCAACGTTTGCAATCGTGACGTCCTACGTTGGTTACCCCGACTATATGAGTTGGAAAGAAATTGCCAGTTTAGCCCAGAGAGGGCATGACATTGAGAGCCACACGGTATCCCATAAGAACCTGTCTATGGTGGATGAGGCAACGCTGAAAGCGGAACTTGAAGGCAGCCAACAGGCACTACGGCTGAAAGGCTACGCTGGAAACATTCTGGTTTACCCGTATGGCGCTGGAAGCGATAACGCAACAGTTCAGGCAATGGTAGCGCAGTATTACTTAGCTGCAAGAGGCACAATCGAGGGCAAATGCAACATGACAACTTTTGACCGCTACAACATCAACGCTTACGACGTTTACCACAGCGTGGAAATGACGGATTTTGCCGCTTACCTCAACGGGACAGGTGGCAGCAACGTGGCTGTGCTCTATTACCACAAAATCAGCGTGGCAGATGAGGAGACGGCGGTTTCGCCTGAAATGTTCCAAGCGCAGATGCAGTACTTGCAGGACAACGGCTACACGGTGCAGACGTTGTGTGGATTGCTGCTTAAGGAAGCCCCACAGATAGATTAATGTGCTTTCGAGATTGGCTCACCAGCATATTTGGGGCATATTAGAAACTCATTGCAGAAACCTATAGAGGGATAGGTCGCCGAGAGCAACAGTTGAGCGTTCAACATGGTTCTGTCAAGTCCTCGTCTGCCCTTTTCCTCTGTAAAAATTCGTCTGTTAGTGTAATTTGGCTCTTTTTTTAGCCAAGCCTTAGCTTGAGAAATAGAAAGCCCAAATTTGGCTGTAAGTTCTTCGAGTTCCATTCCATCCTTTTGCATCAAAAGTGATTCGTTATTAACAAATCTGTGAAATTCTTCGGCTAGTTTATGAAGCCTTTCCTCTGGTGCGTCATCAGTCATTTCGTCTTTCCCTTCTCTTGTGGTCTACTGTTAAATTGATAATCTTTTTCTATTTTGTCTAGGACTGAACCATATTTTTTCATCCACAATAATACATCTTGAAGCATGCTGGCTAGGTCACTTGTTTGCTTTTCATATAATTGCGTCTGTTTCTCTCCTATCGTTTTAAGTTCATCAGCCTTCGATGTTAAAACATCAATTTTCTCATCGATAGTTTCGGAGAGTTCATCTAATTGCTTGGTATATCCCGAAATGTTGTACTCATAGCTTTCCAGAGCTTTTGAAGTATTCTGAATTTCGCTCTTAATCTCTTGAGAAATATCTGCTTCAAATTCTTCCAGCCTATTAACCCAATCATAAGGCTTTGAAACTATAATTCCGTCTTTCCATTCAGTCTCATCTGCTAATATCAGCATGAAACGGCATAATTGGTCAATAGCCTTATTTCTCATTTCTTCTGAGACAGGCTCGGAACGCATTACAGCGGCAATAAGCCACTCCAAGTACATTTTTGCATCTTCAGAAGCGTAAACATCTTTGCTATACTGTTGACCGCTTTTCGGTAACTTGCTATAAAGAACTTCAATATGCCCCCCATTAAGGTAATTAGTCATTGGCTCATAGTCGTTAATTCGTGATGTTTTGCTGAATCTGCTGTTGATAAACGTATTCACAGTTACAGCTTTGTCTTGCTCAGGAGTTAATCGTGTCATTTTTTGTGCTCCTTTATCCATTTCAAAAGGGCTTCTTCAACAAGTTCTGAGACTGTTTTTCCCTCGTCTATAGCTTGTTTCTTTGTTTCTTTCCAAACATCAGGGTCTATTTTTATTGAGGTCTTTTCCCGAATTACCTCTTCTTTTGTTTCAGACATTGTTATCGCCAAATAGCTTATGTGTAAAGTGGTATAAAAGGCTTTGTGGTATGTAGGTAAATACTTATATAGGACTTATCCCTTAAGTGTACTATTGGTGGTATGGTGGTATGTTAACCGTAAGAGAACAAAGAGGTCAATCAATCGCACAAGCAAACGGTCAAGTAAAACGAGTTGACGACCTTCTCTATGTAGTTAAATCCCAATCAGGTAACGGTGAATACACCGTTTATCGTGTTGATGGTGAATGGATGTGCGATTGCCCAGACAACAAGTATCGCCACGTAAAATGCAAACACATACACGCAGTCGATTTCTCAAACGAGTTAAGAAATAAGGTAGCGGCTAGTAAGCCAAAAACTTTTGTAATCAGCGAGTTAAACGCTCAAGTCTGCCAGTATTGCGGTTCAAGCAACCTAAAAAAAGACGGCTTAAGAAAAAACAAAAGCGGAACAATCCAAAAATTCCTTTGTAGAGAATGCGGTCACTACTTCACCATAAACATAGGCTTTGAACACATGAAACACAACCCAAAAGCAATCACAAGCGCAATGCAACTGTACTTTAGCGGTGAATCATTAAGAAACACTGTTCGAAGCCTTGAGCTTTTAGGCGTTAAAGTCTCGCACCAAACAGTGTTTAACTGGATAAAAAAATACGTTGCTCTCATGAAGGATTACGCTGACAGAATAACCCCTAATGTAAGCGATACTTGGAGAGCCGATGAAGTTTACATTAAAGTTAGAGGCAACATGAAATACCTATTCGCAATCATGGATGACGAAACACGCTTCTTAATCAGCCAAGAAGTAGCAGAGACAAAAGACAAGCACGATGCAAAACACCTTTTCCTAATGGCTAAAAAGCTAATGGAGAAACAGCCTAAAACACTCATAACCGATGGATTGCACACTTACCATGTTGCTTCTAAGGAAGCCTTTCCCGATGCAAAGCACGTACGCCACATCACACTTAGAGGCGACCATAATAATAACAAGATGGAACGCATGAACGGAGAAATCCGAGATAGAGAAAAAACTATGAGAGGGTTAAAGGTTAACGAAACCGCAATTCTGACAGGTTATCAACTGTTCCACAACTACATTAGACCACACTCAAGCTTAGATGGCAAAACTCCAGCCGATGCATGCGGAATAACAGTTGAGGGCAAAAACAAGTGGTTAACCCTTATACAGAACGCTTCTCAAAAGAAGGATTTTGCTAACACAAAGATTGAGTAAAAAGAGAGAAAGGGTAGCGGATAAGCACTTCACGGACAATATTGCGACATAGGCTTGGTGCAAGCAAGCTTACGGTAAAGGCGTGAAGTAACCGCTATCCCTCTACTGCAATTCTTTTCTAGTCGTCTTTAACTTTTTTGTGCAAAGTTTTCTTTGGTTTATCAGCACTCGGTTTCTAGCCGTATCGCTTTAAATTTGATTTGACTGTTACGATTTACGACAGAACTCAGATAGTTGGTCGGACATAGCAGACGAAAGTTTACATGAATCCCCTAACAGTCGGAGACTTTACAGAACCTTTAACATGGCTTTATATAAGGGAGGGGGGGTCACAGTAGAGAGACCTCGCCCTTTCCAACATACTGCTAATCCGCCTATATATAAGGGGGGCTATAGAAAAAAATCACAACTAGAGTTCCTGCTTAAAATAGTGCTCAAGCAATCTTCTTGTTCCCCTGCGTATGATTTCTGAAAGCGTCGCTGGACTAATCCCCAGCTTCTTTGACAACTCTTTCATGTCAACTTGCCTTGGATAATCAAAAAAGCCGCTCTTGAGCGCAAGCCAGAAAATGCGTTCTTGATTTTCCGTTAAAACGTCGATTTGCTGCTGGAACTTGCCGATTTTGCGCACGTTTACTTTGTGTCCTGTTTTCTGGAGTTCTTTTAGGATGGTTTGGTAGGCTTCAAAGGTTGGCACCATGAAACTGTACAATATCATGTTGTCTTCCAAGCTTTTGCCAGACACTAAAAAGGCGTCTTGGGCAAGAATGGTGTTGCAGACTTCGCATCCGCCGCTTTCCATCCAAACTGAAGATTTGTTTTCCACATGTTTAGGCGTAACCAGTTCCTTGGGCACTTTTTTGGCTTGTTCCTCGCCGAGATCCATCAAGTGCTTAACTGAGCCTCTGCTTGAGCTTCGAACGTCCACAACTTTTAAGTGTTTGAAGCCTAACGTGGCAAGTTTTTTGACCATTTTGCATTCTTTGTTTTCCACTTCCAATACAACATGGTATGGTTCTCGCCAAGCATTCGTCATGTTTTCAACCCTTACATTTTAGGGTTAAAGTTGAAGGTTATAGTTAAAATTAACCCCATAAAAATTTGTGTTTAAGGCTGAAAAGAACCGGTTTAGGTTGGTGCTGGTCTTGTCCCCAAAACTACCGTCAAGTTCTCGCTGTTGTTGTTTCTAATCACTGTTACAGTTAAGCTTTCATTAGGCAACGTGTGCTCTTCAAGATAACTAGCCAAATCATCATTATTTTTAATTGTTACACCATTGAGGGCAACAACGATGTCTCCAACCTGCAACACGCCATCAGAAGGTCCACCCCTATTAACAGTAACAATCCTCCAACCGTAAGTGACAGAAACACCTAGTTCCTGTGCAGCAGCATAATTCATGTCGCTTCCGCTTACTCCCAAATAGGAATGCCCAGTGTAGGTTCCAGTGGTGATTAATGCGTGAATCTCGCGCAGAATAGTGTTAGATGGAATTGCGAAAGCAAGTCCTTGAGATTCTGAAAGAACCGCAGTAGTAACCCCGATAACGTGTCCTGCAGCATTAAGCATTGGTCCACCAGAATTTCCAGGGTTAATTGGCGTGCTTGTTTGGATAATGTTGGCGATGGAGAAACCGTTTCCTGAATCCTCAATTATGGTTCTGCCAAGCGCGCTAATCACGCCTGTAGTCAACGAGCCAACTAATCCATAAGGGTTACCAATAGCGATAACCTGTTCACCAACCCGCAAGGTGGATGAGCTGGCAATCTGCAGTGGCTTAAACTCGCTTGCAGGAGCATCATTAACTGAAACCACAGCTAAATCCGCGTAAGGATCTGTGCCTAAAACCGTTGCTGAGTAACCTTTGCCGTTCTGGAAAGTTACACTTAACTGGGTAGTGCCTTCAACTACATGATAGTTAGTAACTACAACGTTTCTTCCAGAATACGAGTAAACAAAGCCTGAACCTTGAACGGATCCATCAGGGGTTGTTCCCTGAATCAAAACAACGGATTCCTTAACGTTGTCATAGAGGTCTGCAAGGTAGGTGGCGTTCTGGTAAATCGTTATGTTCTGGTACGTGGCGTTTTGAAAGCCGCCAAGCGCTGAAAGTTGACTCTGCAAGTCAGTAACTTGACCTTGAAGGTTGGCTGAATCATTTAATGTGATAAAGAATATTCCTAAGCCGCCAACAAGCAGTCCTGCCACAAACAACATCACAAGCAAGCTGGTTATTGCTTTATTGTAAGCGTTTGAAACATCCATCATTGCATGCAAACCTCAAAAACAAGTGAAAAATATAGGAAATAAAAGTTTGCTATGTTCGCCTGTCTATAATGTCTAAAGCGTCAGGTCCAGTGCCGATAAGCGTGATTGGCACGCCAGTTCTAACCTCGACTTCGCGGATGAAGTCTTTAGCTTCAGAAGGCAAATCCTCGAACTGCCTAACCGCGTTGCATTTGGGGAACAAGCAATCAAGTTTAGTCATGGCAGCTTGAGTTGCACCATTAATTTTCGCGTTTTTCTTTGCCAAATCAAAATCAAACGGTGCACTTCGCCTATCCCTGCCTGTGCCAGCTGCAGTTTCAAACCAGCCACGTTTAATGGCTTCTTCCTTGCTGATTTCGCCTGGCAACGGCCCACCGCCAACTCGTGTAATAAAGGATTTGTAGACAATCATGACGTCATCTACGCGTGTGGGTCCAACGCCTGCTTCTGAGGCAATAGCGGAAGCGCCTGTGTCTCTGCCAGTTACATAGGGGTAATCGCCGCTTAAGAATAAAGACAGCATGAAGCCTTGTGTGCCTTCAAGAAGCACTTTTTTGCCAGCGTCTAAGCCATCATTAACTTCCATTATGCCGTCTGTGAGGAAAGGCTTCAACTCTGGAATGTCTTTGGCAAGCTTTGCTGTTCGCCTAACACGTTCTTCAAGTGCTGGACCAACACCCCAACCTGTTGTGCCAATGCCCTTATTCACTGCGCTTTGCTGGTCTTGGATGCTGTGTTTTTCCTCAATGATTGAAGCCATCTGGTCAATGCCCACACGGCTACTCTCCACTTGAGTTAACTCCATCTCTTTAAAGAATTGTCCGACATGAATGTTTGCGCCAGCGGAAATTAGCAGTCGGCATTTGTCATACAAGAAGCCTGCTGGAACCATGTGTAGGGCAAATTTTTTGCCATCCTTCCAAACCGTGTGTGCAGCGTTTACTGAGCCAGTTCTTACACAAAAATCAAGCTTATCTTTAAGCGCTAAATAAGAAATTATTTTTCCTTTACCTTCATCTCCCCAGAAGGCACCCACAATTACCGTGCAAGGCATAATATTTCACCTTCTGAAGAGTTCATATAGAATTATTTAAGATTGTTGCACAAACTTATGCATACATTAACGTCTATTCTTTGCTTCTTCATCTATGCGTTCAAGAAGTTTTACTACGGCTTTTCCCTTCTCAGCTTTTTCTTCAACTGAAATCGAATCACCTTCTGGACAGATATCGTCGATGATTATGCCTTTTTCCACGTCGAGTATTACAGGGTAAACGTTGCATCCCGAAGGTCTATCGGTGTAAACATTGCATTGCCGTTTTTTCAGGTCGTAGAAAACGCAGTAGCCATTACGGTTTCTAAGCTGTGCATATCCAGACTTGTCGGTCTTCATAAAGAATTTTTTGTGAAAGCCTTTTTTTTCTAAACGTTTAATATCTTCGTTTGAAAGCAGCATTTCAGTTTCTGTGCAGCAAATTCCGCAGTTAGAACAATTCATAAAATATGTTCTTTAAAAGGGATTATTTAGGTTTTTATCTTTGTCTTGAAGTTTAGCTTTGAATCAGCATTATGTTTCGGTTTAACATTTCAGCGTAAGCGACGTTTCTTAACGGGATTTTTCTGGCGCTACAGTTGCCGTATGGAACGTATTCTAGCAGGTTTGCTTTTCCAAGTTCAGCTTTTTTTATGGCAGTTAACTGCACGTTTACTATTACAGCACCATCTTTCAGATGCAGATTAACGTTTTTCCCTATGTATGATTTTGCGCTGTTTAAACTAAAGTTCTCCATGCTTCATTCACCATTCGGTTTCTTGGTCTGCGATTTTATTCCAGCATTGTTTGCAGATAGGAAGGATTTCTCCTTTAACTTGGATGTAGAGCTTAATGTTCTCGCTTTTACAGTGGTGTTCCCAAGGGTTTTTACAATGTTCCATTTTTAATCCTCAATTCTGTTATTGTTTGAAAATTGCTTTTAAGTGGGCTGTTTGAACTGCCAAGCAGTGCTGTGGAGAGGTGAGTTAAAGTAATACTTCTTGTAATATTATTTTGAGGTTGTTTGATTGGATTTTTACTTTTTAGTTGCTACAAGTAGTCTTGTTCTTCAGTTAATAGTGCTTGGTTTACTTTTGTTGGGTTACAATTTTAAGCGTCAAAAAAAGTATCGCCAGCACGGTTTCTCAATGTTTGCAGCTGTCCTAATACATTTGATAACTATTCTAGCGGTTATGGTGCCGTCTTTTGGTGCTATCGTCTTTTTTGAAACAGGGGTTCCAAGCTACATTGTTGCATTAAGCGTTGTTCACGGGCTTTTAGGGCTTTTAGCGTTCATTTTTGGCTTATGGCTAGTTGCTTCTTGGAGATTTCGCGTGTCCCCTCAAAGCTGCTTTCCCAAAAAGAAGCTTATGCGTGTTACAATCATTCTTTGGATAACTGCAATAATACTTGGCGCTGCAATGTACTTTATACTGTACATGCCCATAACACCTGTTGCAGGTTAAAACTGGATTATTTCAGGAATTATTTCTTCCTTAGTAATCTTTAACAATGCAACTGACGGCTTGTTCAGCAGAGGCGATGGATTAGTTGGGCTTCCAGGGTTAATGTAGAGCGTTTTTCCCTCCCATTTAATGTTGGCGTTGTGGGTGTGACCGTAAACTAGTACGTCAAAGCCGTTTTCCACGGTTAATTCTCTCATTTTATTCATGCCTTCAAGCGTGTTGGGGTCATGGACAACGCCGATTTTTCGGTCAAAAATTTTTAGCGAGTTGATTTTTGGCAAGACGCTGCTGATTTCTGGTCCATCCATGTTGCCTGTGACTGCTAATACAGGTGCAATCTGTTCTAGATCGTCAATTACTGATAATTCTACAAGGTCTCCAGCGTGAATTATGTAGTCGACAGCTGAAAAAGTGTCAAACACTGCTTTAGGGATGCCTTTGGCTCTTGAGGGGATATGCGTGTCTGATATGATGCCTATTATTTTTGAGGCTTTGATATTTGCCATTTCTTTCGATATCATTGTTTGTTCCATCGTCAACTTGTTTGCCTCTTAAGCAATCGTCTAATTCTAACTTTACCCTTATATGGATTATAGTTCCTTAATCTACAAGATTCACTTTTTTAGCTAACTGTGAGAATTCATGATTATAAACATGCTATAGAGTGTTTGTCTCTGTTGTGATTTTTTTCTATAGCCCCCCTTATATATAGGCGGATTAGCAGTATGTTGATGGGTGCGAGGTCTCTCTTGCTTGACCCCCCTCCCTTATATAAAGCAATGTTGAAAAAGAGGCTGTTGCTCTCGCAGTAGACCTATCCCCCTATAGAAAGCAGCCAAGAAAACCAACACATAACAGGGTATTTGCCAGCAAATGGTGATTTACCCCGCTTGTTGCCGACGCACGTATTTTAACGGGTTTAGGAATGCTTTGAACAGAAAAAAACTG